>ENA-ORXM01001322-ORXM01001322.1-marine-metagenome-genome-assembly--contig:-NODE-1322-length-35192-cov-6.211647_pt1 | contig 35192 bp, 35 predicted proteins | sample MGYA00237867_ERZ511480 | MGnify/ENA primary metagenome ERZ511480 (study PRJEB26309, sample SAMN06266103) | marine metagenome | isolation source: Algal blade | place: United Kingdom:Sidmouth, United... | reverse complement strand
AAATTAGAACAGTATCAGCTGGCGTTATCTTGATAGGCGACGAGCTTCTATCCGGCCGTACGCAAGACACCAATCTTTCAGCAATTGCGCGCTGGCTTAAACCACTTGGCGTGCAAGTTGGCGAAGCGCGTATCGTGGCGGATGATGCAGACATCATTAGTGCAGTCGTTCGCGGTTTCTCGGAGCGTTTCGACTACGTTTTTACAACGGGCGGGATAGGCCCTACCCATGACGATATTACGGCGGATTGCATTGCGGCCGCTTTTGGCCTCGGCATATCTGAGCGTGATGACGCGATTGAGATGCTGCGCGAGCGTTATGAACTGTCCGAACTCAACGCAGCGCGCCGCCGCATGGCGCGTATTCCTGATGGGGCGAGCCTGATTAAAAACCCCGTCAGCCAAGCGCCGGGCTTTCAAACCAAAAACGTTTTCACCATGGCCGGCGTACCGTCCATCATGAAAGGCATGCTCCCCGATATAGAGCACCGCATCAAAGGCGGGGCCAAAGTCTATTCGCGCACCGTTACAGCCGAGGGCATAGGCGAGGGCGATGCCGCCGCGCCGCTCGCCGAGCTTGAGAAAGACTATGAGGACGTAAGCATTGGGAGCTATCCGTTTTCAATGCGGAGTTACGCGGCGTGAATTTCGTCGCGCGGGGACGAGATGAGGCGGTGCTCGATGAGGTTGAGGGGAAGTTGCGGCGCTTGGTAGCGGGATTGAGCTAATGTATAAAAACATGTATTAAACAGAAATGATGTTTCGATTTCTAACCGTTTTGCTTTTGATAGTTTTGGCCTCAAGCGCTCAGGCTCAGGAATCTGACATTTTTGAAGAGGCCAAAAAACACTCTGCTTCAGTATACAAAGCTTTGAAAGACTGTGATTCTACAACAGCTCTTAATATTACATTTGACGATGTTTTCGACTCAGGTCCTGAATTCAGAGCAAATCCTAAATTTAATCTTAAATGCGTTTCGTTTGATGCGGTCGCTTCCTGGCGCCGCATTTATCGCGATGAGATGACGGGATATGTTATTGCTAAGAGTGGAAAATATAAAGCTGATAAAACGGTTCGACAGCACATTGGATTAGCAGGCCATGAGACTATGAGTACATTAGGCCTTCGAGAGAATGCAGTTAAGGGAAAAATTACGGGTGTGCTTGGTACATGTGGTTTCACGATGGGCGGATATTGTCACTATGAGTCAGGTCCTTATTTGACTCTTGTGACTGTCAAGGGACAAAAGATTTCAAGTCATTTACGGCTTGTCGGGAATGATGCGGCAGAAAAATATGGTAATCTAAAAGAACTCTCAAAGTCCCACGCTTTAAGTGTTGGGCTGTCAAACTTTTTTTCGGATTGGCGAAATGCTATTGGTTTGGGTGATGAAAAGTCATTTAATTGGATTGCTAGTTTGGCAGGCTATGAGAATGGAGATAATACACAATTTGAAGACCATCAGGGTTATCATTCAAAAGATGAAGTTCATGGGTTCTTTAGAGGTTTATGGGAAGCATTTTTTGACAATGAATCTACTTATATGAAACTTACCCCAGGAAAGTTGGGTGAGCAAAAATATTTTCAAGAAATAAGTTCCGGTGCTGAAGACGAACCTCCTAACTATGCGGCTTGTCTGTGTGTTATTGATGTTTGTGATAATAGGTGGCCTATCTCAACGCGCGACGTTTATGTAAATGATAATTTACCCTATTTATGCGTATTAGCGCGAAAAGAAGAAGGGGATTGGAGGAGCTATCTTCCTATGGAAGGCTCAAAAGGCCCCGTCAGGGAAGTATCTACTTTTAGCGAATGACCCAAGCCACAATAACATCCGCCACTATCACAACGGCTGACCTCGCGGGGCGGTATAAATCCACGGCGGGCTCGCAAGAGGGTGTTGACCCTGCGATTATCGCCGATGCCATGGAGCGGCTGAACCGTGATGGCTTTATTATTATCGAAAAGCTGTTTTCGGAAGAGGCAATGGACGCGCTTAAGGCTGATGTCTTGCCGCGTTTCAAACATGCCGCCGGGCGGAATAATTTTGAAGGTCTGACGACACAGCGGCTTTATACGATGATGGCCGAGACGGATGCCGCCAATCCTAAGGTCGAGCATCCGCTTATTCTGGGTTTGCTCGATAAGATATTTGAACCCAATTATTTGCTCTCTCAATTACAGGTCATCAATATCCATCCGGGGGAGGCCGCGCAGCCGCTTCATTATGATGACGGATTTTATCCGTGGCCGAGGCCGAGGCGGGCTTTGGGGGCGGCGACCATCATAGCCGTGGATGATTTTACCGAAGATAATGGCGCGACTGTCGCGATTCCAGCCTCACATCTCTGGGATGACCGCATGCCCACGGAAGATGACAAAGCGCGGCTCATTAAGGCCGTAATGCCCAAAGGCTCCGTGTTGTTTTTCCTGGGCACATTATGGCATGGCGGCGGCGCGAATGAGAGCAAGGCGTCGCGTATGTGCCTGACCGCGCAATATTGCGCGCCCTTTTGCCGAACGCAGGAGAACTTCTCGCTCTCTATTCCCAAAGCGCGCGTGAAAACATTCTCCGAAAATATTCAGCGGCTCTTGGGCTATTCCATCCACCCACCCTTTATGGGCATGGTGGAAGGCAAGCATCCTAAACGGGTGCTTGAGTAGCTTGGTCTCGGAGATCTGATGGGTGATGTACCTTAGCGGAGGTGGTTTTAGGCGATAGAGCACAAATAACGACATCCGCTCATCCCTGCGTAGGCAGGGACAGTTCTCGTAGGTGAATTGAGAGTTTTGTTTTGTGACGAGCGAGCATCGAGGACGAGAGAGCATCGAAAATGACACTACAGCCCTTTTGATTGCCTTGGGCAATTAAAAGAGCGGTCATTTTCGATGGTGGTGGTGCGGGCGGCCGGAATCGAACCGGCACTCCTATACAGGAACAAGATTTTAAGTCTTGCGTGTCTACCAATTCCACCACGCCCGCGACAGAATTTGAATGTGCTGATTAAGGGGCGTTGCGGGTGCGGGCAAGTCCTTTTTCGCCTCCGCGCCTGCATTCTTGACAAAATTAGAACGCTCGGCTCATCTCTGCCGTATAGATTTTAACGGAGGATATTATGATACACTATATTATCGCTTATCTGGCGACGCTGGTTTTCTTTTTGGTTGTCGATATGGCCTGGCTCGCGGGGATCGCGAAAAAGATTTACGGGCGGCAACTCGGCTCGCTGATGACGCGTAATATTCGTTGGGGCGCGGCAGGTGTGTTTTACGCGCTATATATTTTGGGGGTTGTCATTTTTGCTATTCGTCCCGCTGTCGAGGCGCAAAGTCTGATGACAGGGCTAACGCTCGGCGCGCTTTACGGCTTCTTTTGCTATATGACCTATGATCTGACCAATCTGGCGACCCTAAAAGGCTGGCCAGAAAAGCTTATCTGGATTGATATTCCCTGGGGAACGGTTTTGACAGGGAGTGCGGCGCTGTTCGGAACATGGGTTGCGATGTTCTTTGTGGGCTAAGCCCCGCAGCTATATTAGCGCAGCTCACAAAATTCTGCCCTGCGCCCCCTTTACAAAACTTAGTTAGAGTTTAAATGGGTCATATTGCAAAAGGCGTGGGATAAATCCCACGAATTAATATGACGCTACTTTCCGACTTTGTAATCCGCGCCGAAGCTTTGGCGAGTTCCAGTGGGCAGTCGCTTTCGACTATTTCCCGCAAGCTTCTCAATGACGGCAAAGGTATCGCGCGGCTGAAAGAGGGCGGCCAGTGCACGGTCAAGACGCTGGACGAAGCGATTGAGAAGCTCGGCACGCTTGAGCTTGAGCTCTCCGGCGAAGCCAAGCTGCGCATGACGCATTTGGACAGGCTCGAAGCTGAAGCTATCCACATCATGCGTGAAGTCGCGGCGCAATGCGAAAACCCTGTTATGCTTTATTCCGTGGGTAAAGATAGCTCGGTTATGTTGCATCTGGCTGAAAAAGCGTTTTTCCCGTCCCGTCCGCCATTTCCATTGATGCATGTCGATACGACGTGGAAGTTCAAAGAAATGATCGCCTTTCGCGATCGCCGCGCGAAAGAAGTCGGGATGGAGTTGATTGTCCATTCCAACCCTGACGGTATTCGTGATGGGGTCGGGCCGTTTACACATGGGTCTGCGGTGCATACCGATATTATGAAGACGCAAGGTCTGAAACAGGCGCTGGATAAATATAAATTCGACGCGGCCTTTGGCGGCGCAAGGCGTGATGAAGAAAAATCTCGCGCGAAGGAGCGGATATTTAGCTTCCGCTCAGAGAACCACCGCTGGGACGCCAAAAACCAACGGCCTGAGCTGTGGAATATCTATAATACGCGCGTTAAAAAGGGCGAGAGCATGCGGGTCTTCCCGATCTCTAACTGGACCGAGCTGGATATTTGGCAGTATATTTACAAAGAGAACATCCAAATTCCTGATCTCTATTTGTCCAAGAAACGCCCTGTCGTTGAAAAGGACGGCGTGCTGATACTCGTCGATGATGACCGCATGCCCATTGGCCCCGATGATGTGATTGAAGAGAAAATGGTGCGGTTCAGAACTTTGGGCTGTTACCCGCTGACCGGCGCGGTTGAAAGCGAAGCCGTGACCTTGCCAGATGTTATTCAAGAAATGCTGCTGACCACAACATCTGAAAGGCAGGGGCGCGTGATTGACTCCGATGCAGGTGCGTCAATGGAGCAGAAAAAAGAAGAGGGGTATTTCTGATGGCGGCTCTTTCCCTCACGACCGCGTCCTTCGAGTCCCGCCGCTGCGCGTCGCCTCAGGATGAGGTCTTTTTTTGTGTTTTAAATTTTGTAGCCCTCACCCTGAGGGATTGCGCAGCAATCGTCTCGAAGGGCGTGGGCGGGAGGCGCATCTAATGGCACATCTTGACGACCTCATCGCGACCGACATTCTTGGCTATTTGAAAGCCCAAGAGGATAAATCTTTCCTGCGCTTCATTACTTGCGGCTCTGTGGATGACGGTAAATCCACCCTTATCGGGCGGCTGCTCTATGATTCAAAACTTATTTATGAAGACCAGCTCGCCACCATTGAAAAGGATAGTAAAAAATCCGGCACGCAAGGCGATAAGATCGATCTCGCGCTCCTCGTTGACGGCCTCGCGGCAGAGCGGGAGCAGGGCATCACGATTGATGTCGCTTACCGTTTTTTCTCGACCGATAAGCGCAAATTCATTGTCGCGGATACACCGGGCCATGTTCAATATACGCGCAATATGGCGACGGGCGCGTCTACAGCTGATGTCGCAGTTCTGCTCATTGATGCGCGTTACGGCGTTCAAGAGCAGACGCGCCGCCATGCTTTTATTGTGTCACTGCTAGGCGTGAAGCATGTCGTAGTAGCTATAAATAAGATGGATTTGAATGATTTTGATCAGTCCATCTATAACGATATCGAAGTCGACTTTCGCGAGTTTTCCAAAGACCTCGGCTTTACGGATATTACCTGCATCCCAATGTCGGCGCTGGATGGGGACAATGTCACGATACGCTCCGAGAAGTCCGACTGGTATAAAGGCCCGACACTCCTCGAATATCTTGAAGTTGTTGATGTCGATAAGGCCGCGCTCGACGCGCCGTTCCGCTTGCCCGTGCAATGGGTAAACCGCCCGAACCTCGACTTTCGCGGCTTTAGCGGCACAGTCGCCTCCGGCACGGTTGATGTCGGCGACGAGATTATTGTCATCCCATCAGGCAAGCGCAGCACTGTCAAAGAGATTGTGACCTATGACGGTAACCGCGACATCGCCCGCGAAGATATGGCTGTGACTTTGACCCTGAATGACGAGATTGATATCTCGCGCGGGGATATCATTTGCAAGAAAGACACGTCCGCTGAGCAGGCGGATCAGTTCCAAGCGCATATGCTCTGGATGAGCGAGAATGAACTATTTCCGGGACGGCAATATTTGCTCAAGACAGGGAATAAAACTGTCCCCGCCAGCATTCTGAAACTCAAGCATCGTATTGATATTAATGACTTTTCTGAAGTCGCCGTGAATACTCTGGCGCTGAATGAAGTTGGTGTAGCGACGCTCTCCCTCGCGGCTCCGATTGCTTTTGATGCCTATACTGACAACCGAAATACGGGCAGCTTCATCCTGATTGACCGCCAGACTAACGCGACTGTTGGGGTCGGGATGCTCGACTTCGCCTTGCGCCGCGCAAGTAATGTCGTCTGGCAAGATCTGGACGTAAATAAAGCGGTTCGATCTGAGCAAAAGAACCAAAAGCCAGCGCTACTCTGGTTCACCGGATTATCAGGGTCGGGCAAATCGACCATCGCCAATCTCGTTGAAAAACGCCTGCTTGATTTAGGGCGTCATACTTACACGCTGGACGGGGATAATGTTCGCCACGGCCTAAACCGTGATTTGAACTTCTCCAAAGCTGACCGCGTTGAAAACATTCGCCGTATTGGTGAAGTCGCGCGATTAATGGTCGATGCGGGACTTATTACCATGGCGTCATTCATTTCACCTTATCGCGCTGAACGCCGTATGGCGCGGGACCTGTTGGAAGAGGGCGAATTTATTGAAATCTTTGTGGATACGCCGCTCGAGGTCGCCGAAGCGCGGGACGTGAAGGGGCTCTATGCCAAAGCTCGCGCAGGCGAGATCAAAAACTTTACAGGCATCGACAGTGAATATCAGGCCCCTAAAAACCCGGAAGTCACCGTCAATACGGTCGAGATGTCAGCCGATGACGCCGCCGAGATGATTGTCACTTACCTTAAAGACAAAGGCTTCCTCGCGGGTTATGAAGCCTAATGGCTAATTTTGATGTTTTTAACGGGGATGCGGACGGGATACTCTCGCTCGTGCAGCTGCGCCGTGCTGAGCCGCGCAAGGCCGAATTGGTCACGGGCCGTAAGCGCGACATTAAACTTTTAGGCCGCGTAAAGGCAGGCGCAGGCGACCATGTTACCGTGCTCGATATTTCTATGCGGTCTAATGCGGATGATTTGCGCCGTATCCTAGGGGCGGGTGCGTCTGTCTTTTATGTTGACCATCATAATGCAGGCGACATTCCCGAACACAAAAACCTAAACGCCATCATTGATACGTCGCCTGAAATGTGCACAGCTATGTTAGTGGACACATGTCTCGACGGGGCCTATCGGGCGTGGGCTGTGACGGCCGCCTTTGGTGATAATTTCCCAAAACTTGCGAGAGCAAAAGCTGAAGGCCGTGAGCTGCCGCTTAATAAGCTTGCGCGCCTTGGGATGCTCGTAAATTATAACGGCTATGGCGGCTCTGTAGATGATCTACTTTATCACCCCGCAGACCTTTATAGTGAATTAGCGAGTTTCGATACGCCAATGAAATTCCTCAATGAAAACATGACTGTATTTGACGCGCTTGAAGCCGGATATGAGACAGATTTAGCCAAAGCCATACAAGCAAAGGTCATTGATAAGACTGAAACGGGTCATGTCATCACGCTAACTGACAGCGCAGGTTCCCGCCGCATTTCAGGCGTCCATGGCAATCAATTAGCGCAAGATAACCCGAACCGCGCCCATGCGATATTAACGGCTCAAAAGGGCGGCTATCTCGTTTCTATCCGCGCGCCACTGAAAAACCGCACAGGCGCTGATACGCTCGCGATGAAATTTGAAACAGGCGGCGGGCGCAGTGCAGCCGCAGGTATCAATCACCTACCCGACGCGGAGCTGGACAGATTTATCAAAGCCTTTCGCGCAGCGTTTTAATCCGCTAAGCTTGGCCTATGCCAAGTGAAAAAGTAGACTTTAAAGGCGCCTTTGGCGATACGCTTTCGGCCAAAATCGATTACCCGGATGAGGGTGAGCTGAAAAGCTGGGTCCTATTCGCGCACGGTTTTTCTATCGGTAAAGACCTCAAGCCTATCCGCACGATTTCTAAATCCCTGGTCGATGATGGCTATGGTATGCTCCGCTTTGACTTTACGGGATTGGGTGAGAGCGGAGGCAATTTCTCTGATACGAATTTTAGTTCTAATTGCGAAGACATTCGTATGGCCGCAAACTTTCTGCGCGAGAACCACAAAGCGCCTTGCGTCATGATTGGCCATAGTTTCGGCGGGACAGCGACACTCAAAGTCGCGGATGAAATTCCAGAATGCAAAGCGGTGGCGACTATCGGTTCGCCTTGCGACACGACCCATATCGTCCATCAATTTGCCGATCAGATTGAGGAGATTGAAGAGGAGGGCGAAGCCAAAGTTCTGCTCGGTGGGCGGCCTTTTATTATCAAAGAGCAATTTTTGGAGGACATCGGCAATCAAGACATCGCCAAGGAAATCGCCGACCTCGACCGCGCCCTGATGATTTTCCATTCACCGCAGGATAAGGTTGTCAGCATCGACAATGCCGCGCATATTTACGGGCGCGCGCGCCATCCTAAAAGTTTTGTCTCGCTTGACGGTGCGGATCATCTGCTGCTGAAAAACGCCGCCGACGCGGAATATGTAGCGCATGTATTGGCGGCTTGGGCGCATCGTTATATATAACGCTAACCTCCTTACGCTCGTCATTAAAAGGCTCTGCCAGGCTGGCGCTCTAGCCTTGTAACCCATCTCCCCTGCGGTCCATCCATTAGCCTTGGACATGTATTAAGAGAGCGGGAGATGGGTTGCAAGAACGGGGTCTTGCAATGACGGAGAAAGAGTAGGTTTTTGCGTTTTCAAATAAACCTTGATTTACGCCGCTCACGCCTTAGATATGCAACAAATTGCATAAGGCCTTTCCATGTCATCTTCTCTCTTTCGTCCTTTTAAATGCCGCGGCCTGACGCTGCCAAATCGTTTTGTTATGGCGCCTATGACGCGCAGTATGTCGCCTGATGGCGTGCCGGGCGAGAATGTGGCGGCGTATTATGAGCGCCGCGCCGCCGCCGATGTAGGCCTCATTATTACAGAGGGTACGGTCACGGATCGCCCCGGTTCGGCCAATGATCCGAAATACCCTAGCTTTCACGGCGAGGCGGCTCTCGCGGGATGGAAAAATGTCGTTGAAAGAGCTCACGCGGCAGGCGGCAAAATCGCGCCGCAGCTTTGGCACGTCGGTATGGTGCGCAAACCGGGCACGGGCCCTAACCCAGACGCGAAAAGTGATAGTCCGTCCGGTGTCACCCATACCGGTAAGGCCGTCATGGACCCGCCCTCGGATGAAGAGGTGGCGGATATGATAAGCTCTTATGCCCGCTCGGCGAAATCCGCCAAAGAGCTCGGCTTTGACGCTATCGAAATTCACGGCGCGCATGGCTATCTGATTGACCAGTTTTTCTGGGACGTGATGAATAAGCGCGAAGGCAAATATGGCGGCGATTTGCTTGACCGCGCAGAATTTGCAGGCGATGTCATCCGCGAATGCCGCAGAGCCATTGGTGACGATATACCCATTATTCTGCGCTGGTCGCAATGGAAGCAGCAAGAATATTCTGCCCGCCTCGCCGAAACGCCGCAAGAAATGGAGGCGTTTCTAAAAGTTTTTGTTGATGCTGGTGTGGATATTCTTCATTGCTCACAACGCCGCTTCTGGGAGCCGGAATTTGAAGGCTCTGATTTGAATCTGGCGGGATGGGCAAAGAAGCTTACAGGTCTGCCAACGATTTCTGTCGGCTCTGTCGGGCTAAACGGTGATTTCATCAAAGCTTTCGCAGGGGAAAGCTCTCAACCCGCCTCACTCGATAAGCTATTTGAAATGATGGAACGCGACGAATTTGATCTTATCGCTATTGGCCGAGCTTTGCTTCAAGACCCTGAATGGGTCACCAAAGTCAAAGAAGGGCGCATGGATGAAATGAAAGACTATGACCCGAAGGCGCTCGCGACGCTTTATTAGAGCGTCTCCGCATGCCATATGATGTGCTCATGAATAAAGCTGCTGATAAAATAATAGCTGTGATCATAGCCCTTTTGCATCCTTAGGGTCAGCTTTTGGCCTATTTTTTTGCACGCAGCTTCAAAGAGCTCGGGGCGAAGGTGTTCTTTTAGAAATTCATCACTGGTGCCTTGGTCAATGAGGATGTGGGCTTTAGACGGTTGTTTCGCTACAAGTTCAGTGGCGTCATAACCCGCCCATTTTGCTTCATTGTCGCCGAGATATCCTTCAAAGGCTTTGCGGCCCCACGGCACTTGGGTCGGCGCGACAATGGGCGAAAGGGCAGAACAAGTTTTAAAGAGTGTAGGGTTTTTGAGATGCAGGGTCAGTGCGCCATGTCCGCCCATGGAATGCCCTGAAATACCGACGCGCTGCGGGTCAACTTGCGGCAAGCTCTGCTTAATCCAAAACGTCAGTTCATCACGGATATAGGTTTCCATAGAGTAATTTTCCATCCACGGCATTCTAGACGCGTCCAGATAAAAGCCTGCGCCCTTGCCAAAATCATAGCGGTCTTCTGTATCGGGCACGTGGTCTCCGCGCGGGGAGGTATCAGGCGCAATCAGCACGACGCCCAACTCAGCGGCCATACGCTGCGCGCCAGCTTTGGTAATGAAATTTTGCTCGGTGCAGGTCAGGCCCGAGAGCCAAATCAGGGCCGGGGCAGTCTTCACGCCTTCCGGTGTAAAGACCCCTACACGCATATCGCAATCACAAGCATCAGAGCGATGCTCATAAACCGCCTGTATGCCGCCATAGACTTTATTTTTCGATATTGTTTTCATGAGTGGGCCTTGTCTATTTTGTCCAATTTGTCTATTATGTCCAAAAGATGGTTGAGGAGTGACTCATGGATACTATGACAGCGGCAGAAGCCAAACAGAAATTTGGGCAACTTATCGATAAAGTTCAAAATGCCCCTGTTGGAATTACAAAGCACGGACGTGAAGTTGGCGTTTTGATATCAAGCGAAGCCTATGCGATGGAAGAACGGCAACGCGAACGCTGGATTGCAGACCGTATCAAAATGTCTCGAGACCAGATAGATGCGGGATTGGGGGTTCCGGCGGAGGATGTTTACGCCGAGATGCGTGAATTTCTCCAGAGCCTCAACAAAGTTTGACAGGCCTAATCCGTGAAAGTTGAATACTCACCGCTTGCGCGAGAGGACTTACGCGACATCCTCGAATATGGACACCAACATTGGGGTGCGGCTGCAGCTTATGACTTCATTGCAAAGCTTGAAAAGAACTTCGAGCTTTTTACTCAAAACCCGCAAGCTGGGCGGCGTCTTAAAAACCCTCACCTCACAGATGCGGATGGTGAGATTCGATGCTTTGGCTTTGGAAACTATCAAATCGTCTATGAACCGTTGGCAAAGCAAATTATTATTCACGGTATTATTCCAAAAGATAGGCCGCGCGCAGGTTCAACCTAAACAGACTTAGCCGCTTCCTTAATCGCTTTTCTTATCCGCACATAAGTCGCGCAACGGCAAATATTGCCGGTCATGACGGCGTCGATATCTTCATCACTTGGGTTTTTGTTAGTTTCGAGCAGGGCTGTTGCGCTCATGATTTGCCCCGCTTGGCAGTATCCACATTGCGGAACGGCGAGTTCTTCCCAGGCACTGCGAACGGCGTCAGCGACTTTTCCGTCCGCGCCTTCGATGGTGACGATTTCTGTGTCTTCGACATCTTCGTGGGCGGTGATGCAAGAGCGAATGGGCGCGCCGTCCACATGAACCGTGCAAGCCCCGCATTGCGCGACCCCGCAGCCGAATTTTGTGCCTGTCATACCCAAATGATCGCGCAACACCCAGAGGAGGGGCGTGCCTTCGGGGGCTGTTACATTTTCGTTTTTGCCATTGATTTTTAAAGTTATCGCCATGGTCCTAGCCCTCTCCGACTTTGCTCATGTCGAGCGTGTTGTTCTGCCCTAGAAGCGGCATTGACCTGAGGCGCTGTCCCGTCGCGGCGAAAATCGCATTGGCGAGGGCAGGCGCGGCAGGCGGCGTGCCAGGTTCACCGACCCCGCCAGGCGGGGCATCGCTCTCCATAATATGCGTTTCAAAGACATGTGGGGACTCAGCCATACGCATGACGCGCCAATCCGGGAAGTTGACTTGATCGACGACGCCATTGGTCGCTGTAATCTCGCCGTAGAGCGCATTTGAAATACCGAAAAGCGTTCCGCCTTCCATTTGTGATACTGTATTGTCAGGGCTGACAACCGTGCCTGCATCGACCGCGCACCAGATACCGGGGAAAGTGATATTTCCCGCTTCATCCACAGCGACTTCGATTGCCGTTGCAACATAAGCGAGGAATGACCGGTGGACCGCGATGCCGAGGCCATGCCCTTTGGGAACATCGCGTCCCCATTTCGCCATCGCCGCAGCTTTGTCCAGCACCGCTTTGAGACGTATCGTATCGACGGGGTGTTCGTCGAGTGACGCGCCGTAATTGGGATAGGTGACGCCGTCTTTGCTAAAGTCGATAATACGGTCAGGTCCGATAAGTTCCATCAGAAAATCTTTTTGATCTCTGCCTGCCGCATGGGCGAGCTCTGCGGCGAAGCTTTGATTAGCGAAGACGTGATAGACATTGGCGACCGAGCGCAACCACCCAATGCGGATATGGGCTGTGGCTTTACCGACTTCGACCGCCATATTCGGCACGTTCCATGGATTATCTGTTGCGCCAAGTGAGAGCTCAAAATCAGAGCCTTGGTCAGAGGGGCCAAAGGTTGAATTTATTGACGGGAAGACAGTGCGGTGCAGAACGGCTGTGACCTTGCCGTCTTTATCCAGCCCGCCCTCCATATGTTGGGCCGAGACAGAATGGAAATAGCCGTGCTTAACATCATCTTCGCGCGTCCACGTCACTTTGACGGGCTTGCCGACTTCGCGGGCGAGAAGCGCGGCCTCAACCACAAAATCAGGTTTAGATTTGCGGCCAAAGCCGCCGCCCAAAAGCGTGACGTGAATGGTGACATTGTCTTCGGGCACGCCGCAGATTTGCGCGACTGTGCTGCGCGCCGCTTGAGGGTTTTGCGTACAGGCCCAGCATTCCACTGTATCGCCCGTCCAGTGCGCGGTGGCCGCAGGAGGTTCCATCGGGGATTGAGAGAGGTGAGCGGCGTAATAATCTGCCGAGATTGTTTTAGCCGCAGATTTTAACGCCGCAGGCACGTCGCCGCGCTTAAATTTATTCTCGCCGGGTTTGCGGGCGGTAGCCGCCATTTGCCGCGCGTAAGCTTCGGAATTATACCCTGCATGCGGGCCAGCGTCCCACTCAATTTCTAGCGCCTCTCGCCCTTGGATGGCGGCCCATGTATCGGTCGCGATAACGGCGACGCCGCCTAATTGTTGAAAGCTTGGCGCTTCGCCTTCGGGCTCTTTCATTTTTATGACTTGGGTAACGCCCGGCACGGCGAGGGCCGCTATGTCATCTAAGCTTTTGACTTTGCCAAATAAAGCAGGTGGCCGCGCGATAACAGCATAGAGCATATCGGGAACACGCACATCAATGCCAAAGGTGCCTTTGCCGCGAATGACATCTGAAATCGTGTAAGAGGGTTTGTCTTTGCCGATATAACGCCACTCACTGCGGGGCTTTAGCGTGACCGTGTCCTCAGCGGGAACGTCCAGTTTACCCGCAGCTTCGGCGACATCTCCGTAAGTGAGCGTTTTGCCAGAACTATGGGTAATAACGCCAAGCTCGCTAGAGCATTCGGATATATCCACCTCCCATTGGTTAGCGGCGGCTTGGGTCAGCATCTGGCGCATCGACGCGCCCGCCATGCGGAAGCGGGTAAAGTGATTGCGCACAGAGGTGGAGCCATCCGTATTCTGGTCACCATATTTCTTATCGCCAACAGCCTGTTTTATGACGAGGTCATCCCACGGCACATCAAGCTCTTCTGCAATCATTTGGGCCACCGTTGTGATAACTTGCTGTCCCATTTCAGAGCGCGGATTGGTAATTTGCGTACGGCCATTGGCGGCAATTGAAATGAGGACAAGCGGGCCGACATCTACGTTGGAATTATCGGGAATGGGCGCCGCATCTTGCGCGAGGGTCTCAGGCTTATTTTGCGAACAGGCCGCAAGAGACAGGCCTAGAGTAAAGCCCGTTGTGCCGCGGATAAAACCACGCCGCGAAAGATTTGAAATTTGCAGAGTTTTTAAATTAGGTTGCGGCGCTAAAGGCTTGGCCAAATGCATGAACATAAAGTCTCTCCTGATAGGGTTCTTAACTTCAGCAGTTTGGCGCGAGAGTCAATTCACGTTTGGAGGAGGTGTTTTTAAGTAATTGCTACAGTGAAGGAAAGAAAGTTCAGAGGAAGCTTTTTAGATTCTCATATTCTTGAGGTAAACTTGTTGAAAGGTTAAAATAATGCTTCCACGCAGTTTGTGCTTCAGAGACTATGTATTCATCTACGTCCTTATCTCTCTGTTTAAAAATTCGTCGTAAGTAAAATCAGTTTTTTTAGCGTCAAAACTATAATCGTCTTTTGAAAAGTAAGCAGCAACAATTCCATTTGCGCGGTAACCTTCGCCAGCAAATAACTTATTCCCATTTGATATGTAACAAGATTTTTTTCTGACGTCGTTCATCTAGGGGTTTAACCCATTGAAGATTGGGGTATTATTAAAATCTCGTTCAAGATTAACAATAAAACAAGCGGCTTCGTAAACTGGCCAGCGCATGTCTAGTAATCTTGCCAGCGAAGCATGAATTGCAAGCCAACCACATTGTTTTTTTGACAAAACAGGTAAGCCAAATTCATGTAAGACAGCTTGCACTAAAGGGTCTGCGTCAAAGCGGTTGGTCGGAAGCCCAAAGGCAGCTACTGAAAGTTTGGAACCGCCAAGCCCTTCAAGTAACCATTTTTCAGCTAGTGCCTCAAATTCTGTAACCTGCATTTCATTCAGACTCCAAAATGCTGCAGCTTCAACAGGCTTGAAGTCAAGTTTTGATAACACCCCTAAAACTCCACAACGCTCCGAATGCTCTCGCCCTTATGCATCAGGTGAAACGCTTTGTTGATATCCTCAATGCCCATTTTGTGGGTGATGAGCGGATCAATTTGGATGCGGCCATCCATATACATGTCTACGATAGAGGGTACATCTGTGCGGCCTCTAGCGCCTCCAAAGGCGACACCTTTCCAGCTGCGACCTGTGACCAGTTGAAAGGGGCGGGTTGAGATTTCTTTGCCTGCGCCTGCCACGCCGATAATATAGCTCTCGCCCCAACCTTTGTGACAGGTCTCCAGCGCCACGCGCATAATATCGACATTGCCGATACATTCGAAAGTATAGTCTGCCCCTCCGCCAGTGATATCGACAATGTGTCCCGTCAGATCGCCTTTGATTTTCGTGGGGTTGACGAAGTCCGTCATACCGAATTTGCGGGCGATGGCTTCGCGCTCGGGGTTCAGGTCAACGCCGACAATCTGCTTGGCTCCAATCATTTTCAAACCTTGAATGACGTTGAGCCCAATGCCGCCCAAACCAAAGACAACCGCGCGGCAATTAGGTTCGGCTTTAGCGGAGTAAATCACCGCGCCAACACCCGTCGTCACGCCGCAGCCAATATAGCAGGCCATATCAAAGGGCGCGTCTTTACGGATTTTCGCGAGAGAAACTTCGGGCAGCACTGTGTAGTTCGAAAATGTCGAACATCCCATATAATGCAGAATTTTCTGACCCTTATAGGAAAAGCGTGAGGTTCCATCCGGCATCACGCCTTGGCCTTGGGTTGAGCGCACGGATTGGCAGAGATTGGTTTTGGGGTGGAGGCAGAAGTCACATTCGCGGCATTCAGCGGTATAAAGCGGGATGACATGGTCGCCCACCTCAAGCGAGGTCACGTCTTTGCCGACTTCGCGCACAATACCTGCACCTTCATGGCCTAAAATAGCAGGGAAAGCCCCTTCGGGGTCATCGCCTGAGAGGGTGAAAGCATCCGTATGGCAAATGCCTGTGGCTTTAATTTCGACCAGAACTTCGCCCGCTTTCGGACTTTCCAAATCGACTTCAACAATTTCCAAATCTTTTCCAGCCTCAAAGGCAACAGCGGCGCGTGATTTCATAATGTCTCTCTTCACAGTTTTATTATTGATTTGCCTATCAGCTTAGCACGAGACTTGCAGGGTGTTAATCCAAACCTCGCGGCTTTTTGCTAAGAGGTGTCCATAGTCAGGGAAGAGTAAGCATTTAACATGTCAGCGGGCACGCCCCATAAGCCATATGGCCATAGCGAATATTTTGCTGCTCTTGATGGATTTCGAGGGCTTTTGGCGTTGTTTGTGGCGATTTATCACACAATCTGGTTTTCACACATTAACAGCCTAACCTTTTTCAATAATGGCGCCGTCATTATCGATTTGTTCTTTGCGCTCTCAGGGTTTTTGATGTTTCACCTTTACGGGGATAAGGTCAATGACAGAGAATCGGCTAAGACTTTTATGAAACGCAGGTTTTCGCGTATTTATCCGCTCCATCTTTTCATGCTGATGATATTTTTGGCTTTTGCCTTAGCGCGGCTCATGGCGAATAAGGTTGGGATTGCGACCCTTGATGCGGGGGAGACTCTTCCATTTACACCGGGCGCTCAAGAAGGATGGGGAAGCCTGCTTAGTCATTTGACGCTGACACATGCTATGGGCGTGAATGACAGCCTGACTTACAATCCGCCCTCATGGACGATTAGCGCTGAGTTCTTCACTTATCTTGTGTTCGTTGGCATGATGCTTTGGGCCAAGCCTAAAAAAACTTTTCACTTCATAGTGTTAGGCGGTTTTGTTGCGCTAATTTATGCGGCTCTATCTTGTCTTAAGCCTAGCATGGATATAACCTATGACTATGCGTTCTTCCGTTGTGTTGCAGGGTTTTTCTTAGGGCTTATTGCCGCTCGACTATACGGAGCCTACAAACCGAAAGTTGATGGATTAGAGGCGAAGACACGGAGTCTCATATTCTCAATTCTCGAAGGCGCTGTGCTTATTGGCTCCGTCATCTTCGTTATTTATTGCGGGGGTAAGCTGCAATTCTTGGTCGCTCCGGTGTTATTGGCCTTTATGGTGACATTCGCTTTTGATGGGGGTGTTTTCTCTAAGGTCATGAGCGCAAAACCTCTGCATTATCTCGCTAAAATATCTTATTCGACTTATATGACCCATGTCATTATTTCTATTGCCTTCTCAATTTTTGCAGGCAGAGTTTTGTCTGTTCATATGCCAAATTGGGACAATAGCCTTTGGGCTGGCGATGCGCTTCTGGCTGTCTATCTATGTGCTGTGGTGGCGTTCTCGCATCTGACCTATCATTATGTAGAGGTTCCGGGCGGACGATTTATACGTAATTTCAAGCGGCCAACCCTGACAAAAACGGTGACAGAAACTGCGTAAAGCTTGCCCTTAACGGGAAACCCCGCTAACCCGCGCGCATGACTGCAACGCGCTACGACAAACTTGATCAACTCGGACAGATGAAAGGCTTGCCAAGCTCGCCGGATGACGCTGTCCTAGAGCGGGTTAAAAATCCCTGTGATGAAAATTACATGGTTCGCCTCGTCGCGCCTGAGTTTACAAGCCTCTGCCCTGTCACGGGACAGCCTGATTTTGCGCACCTTGTTGTTGATTATTGTCCTGATGAGTGGATTGTTGAGAGCAAAGCTTTCAAGCTCTTTCTAGGCTCTTACCGTAATCATGGTGATTTCCACGAAGCCTGCACCACAGGCATTGGCCAACGCTTGGTTAAAGAGATCAGCCCGAAATGGCTGCGTATTGGCGGTTATTGGTATCCGCGCGGAGGGATTCCGATTGATGTGTTTTATAGCTATGGCAAAGCCCCTGAGGGCCTCTGGATACCCGATCAAGGCGTGCCGCCTTATCGCGGGCGAGGATAGCCATTAGGCCGATCAAATTATGATATTTACACCTTTTGCCTCCAAGGGTCTCGACGCTTGGATAAATGACATCGTTCAGCCTCTGACTGACGCGCTCTCGGCCTTTATCTTCTTTTCCGTGCCGGTGATGGGCACTGAGCTTCCGCTTATCGTTTTGTGGCTTATATTTGCGGCGACGTTTTTTACATTCTATCTGGGCTTCATAAATCTGCGCGGGTTCAAGCATGCCATTGATATTGTCAGCGGTAAATTTGCAGATCCAAAACATGATGGCGAGATTAGTCACTTTCAAGCGCTGACGGCGGCTGTCTCTGGAACGGTCGGCATTGGCAATATTGGCGCTGTGGCTGTAACGGTTTCCATAGGCGGTCCAGGGGCTATTTTTTGGGTTATCGTTGCCGGCTTTTTAGGCATGACGACGAAATTTGTCGAATGCACATTGGGCGTTAAATACCGCACGGTAAATCCCGATGGTACGGTCTCAGGCGGGCCGATGTATTATCTGCGCGACGGCTTGGCGACCAAGGGATTGCCGCGATTTGGTAAGTTTTTGGGCTATTTCTTTGCGGCCAGTATCGTCATCGGCTGTCTTGGCATTGGCAATATGTTCCAATCCAATCAGGCCTATGTTCAATTGCTCGAAGTGACGGGCGGACAAAGCGGCAGTCCTTTGGTGGGATTTGGTTGGGCGGTTGGATTAGTGATGGCGCTTCTGGTATCCCTTATTATCATTGGCGGTATTAAATCTATTGCGAAAACAACGGTGAAGCTCGTACCGTTTATGGTTGTTCTTTATATTATTGGCGCGCTGATAGTCTTGATTATGAATGCGGCGCAACTCCCCGCAGCTATTGGAAATATTGTCCAAGGGGCCTTTACAATGCAGGGCGCGGGCGGCGGTATGCTGGGTATCATGATTATCGGGTTTCAGCGGGCCGTATTTTCGAATGAGGCTGGATTGGGCTCGGCGGCCATCGCGCATTCAGCTGTAAAGACAGACTCGCCTTTGACTGAAGGCTTTGTCGCTCTCTTGGAGCCCTTTATCGATACGGTGGTGGTATGCACCCTCACAGGATTGGTTCTTGTGACGTGTTTCGATACAGAGACCATTATGAATGGCGGGGTGAGCGGGATTGAACTGACCTCTGCCGCGTTCCAGTCGAAAATCTCTTGGTCACCTGTGCCGCTCTCTATTGCCGCTTTTCTATTCGCCTTTTCAACCATGCTCGCTTGGGCTTATTACGGCACCAAAGGCTGGACCTATATTTTCGGCGAAGGCAAAGGCAAAGAGCTGACCTTTAGCGTTATCTTTTGTGTCTTCATCGTGATTGGCGCGTCTGTACAGCTCAGCGCTATTTTAGATTTTGCTGATGCTTTGATTTTTGTGATGGCTATTCCGAACCTCATTGGCCTTTATATCTTAGCCCCTGAGGTTAAGCGCGATTTGGCTGAATATTGGCGCTCAGATAAATTGGCGGGCAAAGGCGCCGCTCAAAATGCTAAACTGGATAAACTCAAATAATTTATTGGCTTTTGCGGGGCGGCTCCCTATCTAGGAGCTTAAGCGGACGAAAAGGATACATCATGGGAACATTGAATCTCGCAGCAGATAGCAATCCTGATGTCTGTGTATGGTCTACGCTGAAACAAGAAGCAGCGGCCTATGCGACTAAAGAGGTGGCCTTGTCCTCACTTCTACATGCAACCATTCTGGATCAAGACAATCTTGGCGGCGCATTGGTCAATCATTTGTCCGAGAAACTGGCGACACCAGATTTTTCTACGCTTAAACTTCGGAAAATTCTTACAGAGGCAATCGAGGCTGACCCTGAAATTGTAGAATATGCTGCAAAAGACCTCTTGGCCGTCCAAGATCGTGATCCAGCCTGCACATCATTCCTACAAGCCTTTCTGTATTTTAAAGGTTTTATGGCGATCCAAGCTTATCGCTGTTCTCATGCGCTGCATAAGAGCGGGCGGGATTTGCTGTCTTTTCATTTGCAAAACCGTAGCTCAGAGCTTTTCGGTGTTGATATCAATCCTGCGGCGAAAATTGGACATGGTATCATGCTTGACCATGCGACAGGATTTGTCATGGGCGAGACGGCGGTTATCGGCAATGATTGTTCTATCCTTCAAGGCGTCACCTTAGGCGGCACGGGTAAGGCTGATGAGGATCGTCACCCCAAAATCGGCAACCGCGTTCTGATCGGCGCAAATGCATCAGTCCTCGGCAATATTCTTATTGGTGATGGCTCCAAAGTCGCGGCAGGGTCTGTGGTGTTAAAAGCTGTGCCAGAAGGCTGCACAGTCGCGGGCGTTCCAGCAAAGCCCGTTGGCGGGCCGTGCTGTGACAACCCCGCGCAATCCATGGTACAAACGCTTTAAACTATAAATTTGAAAACTCTTAAATCAGGCCACCTCAAAAGAAAGAGCATCCTATGAGCCCCGAACAAATTCTATCTGTTAAGAACTACCTCTGTAAACGCCTCGGCACGGAGGGCGTCTCTATTAAGCCGCGTAAGGTGTCTGACAGTGTCGAAGTCTATTTGAATGATGAAATTCTAGGTCTTCTTTATATTGATGACGAAGATAAGAATGACATCTCATACGACTTGAATATTTCAATCTTGCAGCAAGACTTAGACGAAGCTTAATGCCTGTTTATTCCCTTGATGGCGTTGCGCCGAAGCTCGCCGATGATGTTTATGTCGCGCCCAACGCGCAGGTCATGGGCAATGTCGAAATGGACGAGGGTAGCTCCGTTTGGTTTGGCGCTGTTTTGCGCGGTGATAATGATCTTATCAAAATTGGCGCACGCTCAAATGTCCAAGATAATGCCGTCCTTCATACAGACCCTGGAATGCCTCTGACCTTGGGCGAAGGTGTTATCGTTGGTCATCAAGTTATGCTTCACGGCTGCACGATTGGAGATAATACTCTGGTCGGCATAGGCGCGACGATCCTAAACGGGGCTAAGATTGGCAATAATTGTATCATCGGTGCCCATGCGCTTATCACTGAAGGCAAAGATATCCCTGATGGGTCTATGGTGGTCGGCGCGCCGGGCCGCGTGATAAAAACTCTCTCCGAGCAGCATTTCGCCATGCTAAAAATGAATGCCGAAATCTACGTAGCCAATGCGAAGCGGTTTAGGGACGGGCTTGTGGCACTCTAGGCCTTAGGGCAAGAGAAGCTCCTGAGCCTCCCACATCTCTAACCCGCCATAATACAGTTAAGTTCGGTATGATCTGCATCAACTTGACGAAATTCCTGCACAGGCGAATTGAGGCCAGCTTTTTCAAGTTTTTGCCGCACCGTCTCAACATCGCCTTCAATTATGAAGGCATAACCTGAATACTCACTCTCATTTTTAAGGTCACTAACACCGTAAAAAGAGATTTGTGAAAATGTCATGTCATAGCTGTTTACCGTCACGTCAGAATTGACAGACTGTTTCACATATTCTGGTTTTTCATCCAGAGCTCTATACGTTTTTTCAATCCCGCTGACCCAAAAATATTTGTCTGCATTTCCAGGCTCACCATATACATCGAGGCCCTCTTTCACACTTTCTATCATGTCGGGATCGCTAAAATGAGACGGAAGAACAACTTTCATGTTAGTGTCTCGCAATTTCGGTAAGTCGCCCGTGGATATAAGAGCAGATTGTGATTGCCAAAAATAAAAAACAGGACTTAACGGTTCAGGCGAACAGGATAAAAATCCACTATCAGACAAAAATGCTGTAACAGGGCTTTTCTCTTCTCCGGTTAGACCTTCAGACTGGGCATTATTCGTGCAGGCTAAGTTTAAAAACAGGGCTGCCAATAATGTCGGATAGAGGACTCTCATACATTCACCTTGAACTTGAAAGTTAGAAAAGAAATTTAGACGTCCATATCCCAAAGTTCGCGGATACGGACATCCATATCTGAACCAATATTAAACCAAGCGGTTTGATTTTTGAAGCTATCGAGCAAAAACAGCCGGTCATCCTTTGTCAGGGTTTGACTAAGGTTGTTTCTGAGCTGCTCTACGCTGGTTTGACTTTTCAGTAGCCAAACAGAATCCCCGATACGCTGCGCAATGCCGTTGTGCTGAAGCGCTTGTAGGAAATGCATTCCATTGTCCGAGCGGATCTCAGCCATGACGACGAAGACCGTTTTTGGGTGGACGTGTTGAGCCGTTTGCGGTTGTGCTGTTGGGCTGGGGTTTGGCACAACGCTTTGCGGTTCATAAGTCGTGGGCTGCATCTGGCGCGCTAACACGCCGCCGCCCACATTTGACATGGGCCGTAAGACATGCGTTTGGGGTTGCGCTTGGGCATAAGGCTGTTGGGCTACGGCCTGTTGGCCAGACCAAGCCGCAAAGACGGCGAATGCTTGAGCAGGTTGATAGCCTTGTGCCGCAGATTGGCTGATGAGTGATTGCGGCGCGACCCGGCCTTCGGCGACGAAAGCTTTCATCTGCGCAGAGCCGTAAGGGCCATAGGCTTGACCATTAACTTGAACATACCATGTATCTTGCACAGATTGCATTCTGGGAACCCTTTCAGGCCTCTATCTTTTCCGATTCTACAAAAACGCAAAGAGGCGAGATAAAACTTTTACACATTATCGAAACAGGTTAGGGCAAAATATGACTGACATTAAGCGCCCGCGCGAACCCATGTTCAATTTTACGGAGAAAGCCCCAGCCTATCTGGCGGGTCTGTTTATCGTCATACAAGCCTTAATGAGCATCATGCCTTATGCCATGCGCGTGAGCATTGACAGATTTGGCGTTTTACGTCCTTTGGGGAGCTCTGGTACTGATGTTCTCACACACGCTACAAGCCTCATTGGTCATGGTTTCCTTCATGGGGGGTGGGCGCATGTCTTGATGAATTCAGGCATGACCATTGTCTTTGGCATAGCCTTGATCCGCGGGGCTAAGTTACTATCAGCCTCTAAGGGCAGAGCCTCAAGCGCTAGGCGTGACTTTTTTATTATCTTCTTTGCGGGCGTCATCATTGGCGGAGTTTTTCAATGGGGCTGGTGGTCTATTGTTGACGCGCAACTGACGCTTACGGGCGCTGTAGGCGCTTCTGGCGGGGCGTCTGCCTTATTTGCGGCGGGGGGCTGGGCCATTGGCGGCCGCGAGAAAATGATACAATTTGGATTTGGATGGGCCGTGATTAATCTGGTGATGGTGTTGCTAGAAAACTTTATCGGTATGAGTATAGCTTGGCCCGCCCACATTGGAGGCTATATCGCAGGTATGATATTTGCGCCGCTCTTTGTGAAAGCTAATGCGACGCGCTTAAGCGTGCTGTAGGCGCGGGGCTGGGGCTTGGTGAGACAGGCTTGAGCCTGCAATCGTTGCTCCTACTGCTAAGGACGCTAGGAAGCCCGATATAAAGATTATCCCATAATCTATAGTGACCAAATCTGGCTGTAAAAGTAAGGCGGCTTCGGCGAGCACAACGCATAGCCCCATAGCTATCATAATTGGAGAATGACGACGCACGCCGTTTAGCATCATTCCGAGTGCGGCGGCTGTGATGGCTGAGCCGATTAAAATACCTATCGCGGGGACTGTGCTCACGCCGGGAATAGCGGCAGCGACGCTGTCCGGCCATGTAGGGAACCATAACATCAAAGGCAGAAGGGCTGAGGCTGCCGTCAGCAAAAATATGCCTATTAGGGATATCTGAGAATGCTTGTAGCGTATGATCGCGCTGCAGAAAATTACGGCTAGCGCAGTCAAGACAATGCCTTTCCAGAGATTAAGGCTAAAGAATGTAAGCGTTCCAGTTTCACTTTGCAGCGCATCAGGGGCGAGCCAGTAATATTGAAAGCCAATCGCGCCAATAAGGGCTGCGAGCCAACCCGCGTAAATGTGCACATAGCTACCCGTAAGGTCTTTGTCCTCTGCCGCTTTGCCAGCTCTGTGATGGGCTGCGCCTATAATGAACATCGCGGCGGCGGCAAATGTAAGGGGCAAATTACCCGCGCTCCAGTGCTGGAATACCGCATTGGCGATACAGTAATAGGCGGTCAGGACAGCCAATGTTATGATCATGCCCGAGCGAATTTTTGTGCCGACAAATATCTGTGCGGCAAAAATGGCTGGCAATAGCATGATAAGATTTGAAAGCTCAATAAAGCCTGTAAAACTAAAGGCGGCCCAAATTAACGAGGCACATATAGACGCCAAAGCACTTATGCGGGATTTCAGGATATAGGCTAATATGAGAGGCACGATACTCATCAACATGAGCCCATCAGACAATGTCAAACCAAGGTCGAAATAATTGGCTGACACAATGACGGCCCCCATCAAGCCGGCCAATGCTGTAACGACCGACATTTCGCTGAGTCGCCATTTTCCATAATCGGCACAGATATAGCTTGTCCACAAACCCGCCCAGAGCAAGGCAATGCTTGCCAAAGCTTTAGGACCCGTGCCCGTATTGAGCAAAAATGTAGCGGCCATAAGGAGTATCGCGGATAGCCAACATCCAAGGGCCAGTTTCAAGCTGCCAGTATACTCTGCTGCATGTGAGCTTTGGCCTGAGCTTATAGAGAGAGGGATTGGCCCGCTTGTTATAAGGCTCTTTGGGTGAGGGGCGCTAAGGGGTGCGGCGTCAACGGATCCGGCCTGCTGGGCTTGGGACGCGAGTATCGCAGGCGAGTTGTCATTTGCGGTCTGTATTTGGATGTGATTCCCCATGAAGGGACTTAAACACATTATATTATGGATTTCACAGCATTTGCACCCAACAGGGGCAACTTTTTATGTCTCACACCAAGCAGGCGGGAATTAACTATGAAAATTACAGGCTATACGTGAACAATCTCAAACGATGTCTTTTCTGACACCTAATTTGTAATCCATTATTCTGTCTTCAATGTCATCACCCGATAAATTTTGTAACTCTTCATTAGAATTTGGAGATATATCCGGGTTTTTAGATGGAGTTTCAGTGCGGCGGCGCGTTTGTGATACGGATAAAGCAGCGGCAATATCTTTATACTTTTTATCGAGTTCGCCTTCGGCCTGCTTTGACTCGAGCAGAGCTTTTTGCGCGGATTCCAGCTGGAATGTTTGCGCATGTATAAGGTCCTCAAGACGTTTATTCTCGGCTTCTTGGGCTTTATGGGCTTCGCGGAGCTCTGCAACGTCATGAGCTGCGCTTTTTACAATATCATCTTTGATTTGAAGCTGTTCTCTCAATTCTTTAATATGCACCTCAAGCTCTTGAGCCGGATTGTTGGCCGTTAGGTTTTCTAATTGTCCGGATTGCATTTTTAAGCGGCTCTGCAGGCGGTCCCGCTCACGTTCTAAGCTTTCAAACTTACCCTGAAGGTCAGATTTTTCTTTATGACCATGCTCAGCGACTTCGTCTCGGCGGATAATTTCCGCTTGTAACTCGCGAATGTTATTTTTCAGGCTCTTAAGTTTCTCGGCATTGCGTTTTTCAGACAGTGAAGCAATGTCTCTCATCTCGTTCTGAGCTGAGGTAATTTTCTTCTCAAGACGCGCGCGTTCTATGTCTTGTTCGTTTCTGACTTTGCGCAACACGGCTAATTCTTTTGTGGCCGCGTTAGTTTGATGTGTTTTAATCTCGACCTCTTTAGAGAGGGAAGCCATTTGTGTTTCCAGATCGGTGACTTGATCTTCACGGTGGATCACGTTGAATTCATATTGCGTTTTGAAGGTTTTAATGTCTTCGTGCAGTGTTTGCATCTCGCCTTTCATCGCATTGTTTTGTCGCTTAGCTGTGTTCAGGGCGATGCGTAATTCTTGTGCTTCCGTGCGGAAGGTGTCAGCTTGATCTCTAAAGTCAGCGCAGTCTGCGCGGAGCGACTCGACCATTTTAGAGGCTTCAAGATATTCAGCTTGGCGCGCGTCAAATGCGTCTGACAGCTCAGTGATTTTCTCGCGCAGAACCTTATTTTCTTTGCCTTCAACACTTAGGCTCGTCTTGTGACGTTCAATTTCTAAGGCGTAACTTTCTGTCTCCGCACGAGTCTTCTTAAGGACAGATTCATAGTCTTGGAGCGATTTAGCCGCCTTGGTAAGGCGTCCGCGGGCTTCTTCATATTGCTTTGTTTTATCCGCGAGCCGTTCTTGGTGGTCTTCAAGGTCTGCTGAGAGGAGATTAACTTTGGCTTTAAAGCCTTCAACTTCACCATTAGCGGTGCGAAGTTTAGCTTTCAGGCGGCGGTTTTCCGGCTCCAGGCGATTAAGAACTGAGAAGTCGACTTCGGCCTTCTCGACAAAGCCCATAAGGCCTTCAACACGCTGTAAGGCGCGGCGATAAAGCTCTTCGCCGCCTTGAATATCTGCACTAATTTTGGCGACATCAAGACGCATTTCGCCCATGTCCAAGCGGGCCGGTCCTGATAGGTCAATATCCGCATCAATAATAGGTAAGCCTTGAGTGGAGGTGTCTTCAACAACTTTATCCAAAGGCTTTTCGAGGGCCGTCCCGGCTTTAAGGCCCTCTACGTCGCGGCGCGCATTAGCAAGAATGTCATCAATTGTTGTTTCTGTGGGTGTGGTTTTGCTCGTTACGTCAACATTGTCTGTTGTTTTGTCCAAACGGGCCGTAAATGTCGGAGTTGTAAATTTCTTTAGGCTCTCTGTAAGGAAATCGCCAGACGTCTTATCATCAGACGTCTTATCATCAGACGTCTTGTCATCTTTTGAGGTTTCGTCTGTGTTGACTTCGGCAATTTTACCTGTTTCAGGGGACAGGTCAGGGTTGTTGAGCTTAGCTGTAAGTTCTTCGAGCTGTTGGTCAAGGTGTCGTTCTCGATCCATCTCGGCGATCTCGCGTTCCAGCTCTAATTTAGCAGGCGTGTTAGCTTTTTTTGCTTTTGATGTTTTCTTCTTGAAAAAAGACACTGGAATCCTCTCGTAAAAAGTCATTACAGACTCATTACATCCCTACATAGGGCGAGTTAAAAAGAGCTTAATCAAGTCCATATTCAATAGATAAATTTGTGGTTGACCTGCTAGGCCCATAAACTATTCAAACTAAGACACGTATTAGGGAGTTTTTATGACACTGGCATTCACCTTTCCGGGCCAAGGCAGTCAATTTGTGGGCATGGGCAAGGAGCTTGCAGAGGCTTTTGCGGGTGCGCGAAGCGTGTTTCAAGAAGTTGACGACGCGCTCTTTCAAAATTTGTCAAAATTGATGTGGGACGGTCCCATTGAGGACTTGACCCTAACGGCGAATACACAGCCGGCTCTAATGGCTTGCGGTGTGGCGGCGATGCGGGCGTTGAAAGATGAGTTTGGTGTGGATGTGACGGACGCTAAGTTCGTAGCAGGGCATTCCTTGGGTGAATATACGGCCCTATGTGCAGCCGGGTCTTTGTCTTTAGCCGAGACGGCAAAGCTGTTGCGTATTCGCGGAAACGCTATGCAAGATGCCGTTCCGGTAGGGGCGGGAGCGATGGCGGCCTTATTAGGCGCGTCCGTAGAAGATGCAGAGGCAGCGGCGAAAGCGGGCCAGGCGAAAGGTATCTGCCAAATCGCCAATGATAATGCGGTCGGCCAGATTGTGCTGTCCGGCGAAAAAGACGCCGTTCAAGCGGCGTGTGATGCCGCCACAGAAATGGGTGTTAAAAAAGCAATGATGCTCAACGTCTCAGCGCCGTTTCATTGTGATATGATGGCCCCTGCGGCTGAGGCTATGCGCGACGCTTTGGCTGATGCCAGTTTCAAGGCTCCCGTCATACCTGTTATAAACAACGTACAAGCCGCGCCGGTCAGCGACCCTGACCAGCTTCGCGATGACCTTGTGGCGCAAGTCACAGGCCGCGTTCGATGGCGCGAATCTGTAAATTGGATGCATGCCAACGGTATCGAGACATTAGCAGAACCCGGATGCGGTAAAGTATTGACGGTCATGTTGCGCCGTATTGTCAAAGGCATGAATGGCGTAGCTATAAACACGCCCGAAGGCCTTGAAGCTTTCGCGGCTGAATTGAAAGGATAGAGATTATGTTTAATCTTGGTGGAAAACGCGCACTGGTCACAGGCGCGACAGGCGGACTAGGCGGCGAAATTGCTAAGACTTTACATGCTCAAGGCGCGCATGTGGCTTTGTCAGGGACGCGGGCTGAAAAATTAGAGGCGCTGGCCGCTGAGCTAGGCGAACGCGCCTATGTGGTGCCGTGTAACTTGTCTGACGGGGACGCCGTTGACGCTCTACCCAAATCAGCAGCGGACGCTATGGACGGCTCTGTCGATATACTTGTCGCAAATGCAGGTATTACGCGTGACGGCCTTTTAATGCGCATGAAACAGGAAGATTGGGATCTGGTTCAAAAGGTCAATCTTGAGTCTTATTTCCGCCTCTCCAAAGCTTGCTTGCGCCCTATGATGAAGTCCCGCTGGGGCCGCATCATCGGCATCACATCTGTCGTCGGCGTGACGGGTAATCCGGGACAAACTAATTACGCGGCGTCCAAAGCCGGCATGATTGGGTTCTCTAAATCATTGGCTCAAGAAGTGGCCTCTCGCGGGGTTACGGTCAATTGCATCGCCCCAGGCTTTATCGCTTCGCCTATGACGGACGCGCTAAACGAAGCGCAAAAGGAGGCGATTCTTACAAAAATACCTGCAGGAGACCTTGGAAACGGCGCAGATATAGCGAATGCAGCTCTATATTTAGCCTCACCAGAAGCCGGATATGTGACGGGTCAAACCCTGCACGTAAATGGTGGTATGGCTATGATTTAATTGGTATTTTACTCACTGGTCACTGCGAATTATCTGTGCTATCCACCGAATAATCGCATAAAAGGGTTGTTTTTAGGGCTTTAAACCTTACTTACGCCTAGCAAATCGCCACTAAATACCGTGGCATTATATAAGGAAAAATTATGTCAGACGTACTTGCACGCGTTTCAAAGATGGTCGTCGAGCATCTTGATGTTGAAGAAGATAAAGTGACCGAAAAGGCTCACTTCATCGATGATTTAGGCGCGGATAGCCTCGACAATGTCGAGCTCGTTATGGCGTTCGAAGAAGAATTCGATATCGAAATCCCTGATGATGCTGCTGAGCACATCCAAACTGTCGGCGACGCCGTTAAGTTTATCTCTGAAAAAGTCGGTTAGAGCCGATTTTGCGATGCGGCGGGTCGTTGTCACAGGCTTGGGCCTAGTCACTCCCGTCGGATGCGGTGTTGAAACCGCATGGAAAAACATACTTTCCGGTAAGTCCGGAGCTTCCAAAATAGAACATTTTGATACCAGCGATCTTGCTTGCAAGATTGCTGCTGTCCTTCCGCGTGTCGATGGCCGTGCGGGCGGGTCTGCTGATGTTCCGGGTGCCTTTGATCCTGATAAGGTTATGAGTCCGCGTGACGCCAAACGCGTCGATGATTTTATTCTTTATGCCATAGCGGCCGCAGATGAAGCCTTGAGCGATGCTGACTGGGCGCCGAATGATGTGAGCCTCGACGCCCAAGAGCGTACAGGCGTTATGTTTGGCTCTGGCATAGGCGGCCTCCAAACAACCTATGATGCCTCTATTTTGCTGCATGAGCGAGGCCCGAGGCGCTTATCGCCATTTGTCGTGCCGGGCATGTTGATCAACCTGACAGCGGGCCAAATTTCTATACGCCATGGCCTTAAAGGGCCTAACCATTCTGTGGTCACAGCCTGCGCGACAGGCGCGCATGCTATTGGGGATGCCGCGCGTCTTATCATACACGGCGATGCCGACGTAATGGTGGCGGGCGGGGCTGAAGCCTCTATCTGCCGCTTAGGTATTGCAAGTTTTGTCGCCTGCCGCGCTATGACGACAGGCTATAATGACACGCCTGAAAAAGCCTCACGGCCTTATGATAGTGGCCGCGATGGGTTCTTAATGGGCGAAGGGGCCGGGGCCATCGTTCTTGAAGAATATGAACACGCTAAAGCCCGCGGCGCGAAAATCTATGCTGAGTTTAAAGGCTACGGCATGTCCGGCGATGCCTATCATATTACAAGCCCTGCGCCTGAAGGTGAAGGCGGTCACCGCGCTATGAAAGCGGCACTTAAAAACTCAGGCCTTGAGGTTTCAGATATTGGCTATGTTAATGCGCACGGCACATCGACCCCGATGGGAGATGAGCTGGAGGTGAAAGCCGTTGAGCGCCTCATGGGCGACCATTCGAAGAATGTGTGTATGTCCTCAACGAAATCCAGCACAGGGCATTTGCTCGGCGCGGCCGGCGCGATAGAAACCATTTTCTCTATTCTGGCCCTACGTGACCAAATGGCCCCTCCGACGCTCAACCTCGAAGATCCGTCTCTTGAAACAGATTTGGACCTCGTTCCGCTCACCGCCAAGCCCTTTAAAGGTGAGGCTGTGATGTCCAATAGCTTTGGTTTTGGCGGCACCAATGCGGCGCTTATTTTTGCTAAGCCGCCGACAGCGTAATGAAGCGGCCAAAAAAGGCGCAAGCCGTTACCCAAAACCCCGAGACTGAGAAACTTCCCAAAAAACAAAAGCGTGTCTTAGCCTTTATCGCTTTGACGTCTGTCGTTACAATTTTAGCGGCCTTGGTCATCGGATCCTATGCGGCTATCAATTATCGTTATGAAGCTGTGCCCAAAGGCGACGCGGTAGAGACCATATTTGAAGTCCCTCGTGGCAGCGGCCTGTCCTCAATCGCCTCTCGCCTCGAAAAAGAGGGTCTTATTAAAAGCGCTTTTATCTTTAAGCTCGTCACGAAATTACGCGGGAATGAAGCTAATTTCAAAGCGGGTGAATTTGTTATCAGCCAGCCCGCTTCCATGAGCAAAATCTATGAGACCTTGGCTGAGGGGAAGGCTGTGCTTTACCCGATTACGCTCCCAGAAGGGCTGACCTCTGCGCAGATTATGCGGATAATCGCAACTGCGCCAAATCTGTCGGGTCAAGCGCCTGCAACACCTGCGGAAGGGACCATGTTGCCTGAAACCTATATGCTGCCCAAAGCCATGAGCCGCGCGGCTTTGGTCAAAAAGATGCAAGACGCGCAAACTAAGGTCATCGATGAGCTGTGGGACACGCGCCAAGAGGGACTACCGCTTAAGTCTAAAGAAGAAGCGATTATTCTTGCCTCAATCGTTGAGAAAGAGACGGGCGTTGGGGCCGAGCGAGATACGGTTGCGGGTGTTTTTATCAACCGCCTTAATAAAGGTATGAGATTGCAAACTGACCCGACCATCATTTACGGCATCTCTAAGGGCGAGCCGCTCTTTAATAAAAAGGGACAGCGCCGCACGCTTTACCGGTCTGAAATTGATCGCAAGACGCCGTGGAATACATATCAAATTGACGGTCTGCCGCCGACACCGATTTGCAATCCTGGCGCTGAAGCCATTGCCGCCGTTCTGCAGCCTGCCAAGACAGATTATCTCTTCTTTGTGGCCGATGGCACGGGCGGGCATGTCTTTGCCAAGACTAATCGAGAGCATATAAATAACGTCAATAAATGGCGCAAGATTGAGCGTGAACGACAGCGCCGGCAAAGGGGCGGGTGATGACCAAAGGGACTAACAAACCGCTATCGGGCATGACGGGCTTTGCGCGTGCGAGCGGCTCGCTTGAGGCGATAAGCTGGTCATGGGAAGTGCGTTCCGTCAATGGCAAGTCGCTAGATATTCGCTTGCGTTTGCCGAGTGATTTATCAGACTTAGACGGGCCTATTCGCAAACGCGCCGCCAAGGATTTCTCGCGCGGCAATATGCAAATCAGCTTGACCCTACAGCGCGGCGATGGCGGTAAGGCTTACCGTATCAATGAAGCGCTTCTGGACAAACTCGAAAAGAAGGGCGCGAAAGATATAGCCGTTCTGATGACTGTGCCGGGCGTCGTCGAAGAAGTGCCTAATAATCTGTCAGAGGATGACCAAAAAGCGTTAAATATCAAATTACTAGAAAGCTTTGATAATCTTTGCAAAAAGCTTAAATCCGCACGAGGCGATGAAGGCGGCGCTCTTGAGCCAATCCTTCTGGATAATGTGAGCGAGATTGAACGCCATGTTAAAACCGCGAGTCATTTGGCGGCTGTCCTACCTGCGGCGCTTAAAGAAAATCTAACTGATAAACTGACTGCTTTATTGGGAGAGAATTTACCCGAAGAACGCTTAGTCCAAGAAGCGTCACTTCTCGCGATGAAGGCAGATGTGCGCGAGGAATTGGACCGCCTCCGCGCACATTGTGTTCAAGCGCGCAAGCTTATCGACCAAGGCTCGCCTATAGGCCGCAAGCTGGAATTTTTGGCGCAAGAGTTTAACCGCGAAACCAATACAATTTGCTCTAAATCTGCGCACATAGAGTTGACTCAAACTGGGCTCGCGCTGAAAAGCGTCATCGAACAATTTAGAGAGCAGGCCGCCAATGTCGAATAATTCTGGGTCTCGTAAATTAGGACCCTCCGCCATAGATGAGATGAAGGCTAATCGGCGCGGTATCATGGTTGTGCTGTCGTCACCTTCAGGTGCCGGAAAAACAACATTGACGCGCAGGCTACTTAAAGAAAATCCTGACATGGCGATGTCAGTCTCAGCCACAACGCGCCAAGCAAGGCCCGGCGAGACTGATGGCGAGGATTACTTCTTTATCTCCAAAAATAAATTTACCGATATGGTCGATGAAGATGCGTTTTTGGAATATGCCAAAGTCTTTGACAACTTCTACGGCACGCCGCGCGCACCAGTGGAGCAAGCTCTCGGCGATGGCCGTGATGTTGTTTTTGATATTGATTGGCAAGGCGCTCAGCAACTCACCCAAGCGGCGGCAGATGATTTGGTCAAAATTTTTATCCTCCCGCCCAATATGGTTGAGCTTGAGAAACGTCTGCGCACCCGCGCTCAGGACAGTGATGAGGTCATTGCTAAGCGCATGTCTAAATCAGAAAACGAAATTAGCCATTGGCCAGAATATGACTATGTCATCGTCAATGAAAATGTCGAAACCGCGATGACAGAACTTCGCACGATTGTCGCCTCGGAGCGCATGCGGCGGCGGCGACAACCTTGGCTGGGCGGCTTCGTGAAAAGCCTGACGACGGGTGGGTAAAGCTAAAGGCTGACCTTGAATATCTGGATATATTGCTTAGATTAGTATCGAAACTAGGTGTCTCAAATGGTTAGACTGCCAAAGAACTTATCCAATACATTATCCTTTACATCGGGCGTGGTTAAAACGGGCGCTAGCACTTTAGAAACTGAGCTATTAGGCGAGAAAGCTTATTCCTTAGGTTTGGCGGCCAAGTCAGTCGAAAAAGCTTTAGCGAAACTAAATGCTTACAAAGGCGCAGAAAGTGACCGCGCTAGGCTCGTTCAACCGACAGCCGACGCCGTGCACGCCTTTTTTATCCAGCGCGAAATGATGGGCTTTACGGATCATAATCATCCCATCGAATATTATAAAATCCCAAATGATGTGCTGAGCCGCGTGGGGAGTAAGCTCTGATAATGTTAGCCGTGTTGTGAATATTGCTTTTCACTGGATGTGTCTTAGGCTTAAGTATATCTTGACTGGATCAAAAGATGATTAAACATACATGGCATGGTTGGACGACAATCGAAGGGATATTGCGGCCTAGGTTAGGTCGTACATGAGGTCGGTATATTATCATTCAACTTTGAGTCTTTGAATGGCCCTATGTCGAAGCTTATAATAAGAGCTTTTGTTCTTTAGGCCCTTACTAAGAAGTTTTGCGTCAACCAATTTTTCTAAGTCTTTTCTAGCGGTTAAATGGGAAATTCCCTGCAGTTTTTCATGTTCTTTAATGGTTATGCCAGCCATTTTTTGACGGACGAACTGGTTCAGTAAAAACTCCTGTCTGTGATTGAATTTGTGCCCCTTTAATAGAGAACTAAAAGCTTTAAACTCTGCCTTTTTGTCACTAATATAAATTTCCAGTTCAGCTATTGATTTTAATAAAACCATTAGTTGATGATGTACAAAATAAGTAGCATCATTCTCATCGGTTTCACAATGCAGAAATGCCCTTCCGTATTGAGCTGGAGCCTGCTTAATAACTTTTGATATAGATATATATTCAAACATCCAATATCCAGACCGCAGAACCGACCAATAGAAAAGTGCACGTGCTGTCCGTCCGTTACCGTCTACAAAAGGATGGTCGTAGGCTAGCTGAAAATGAAGCATGATTGCTCTAACGATGGGATGCATGAAGTATTGAGAATCATGTTCCGTTTCATTCGCAAAGTCACAAACTGTTTTTAAACGGTCTTGTAGCTCTACAAATTTAGGCGGAGTGTGAAGAATTTCACCGTAGTTATCGACAACCTCAACTGAATCATTATCTCTAAGTTTGCCAGCCATTTCTGGTCTATCTAAAGTTCCCTCAGTTATAATTCTGTGCGTCTCAAGGACGATTTCAGGTGTTAATGGTGCATCAGAATTGCTCTTTATAAACTCCATTGCCTGGTAATTGTTAAAAACCATCTTATCATCCACAGTAACAGGAGCTATGTTCTGCTGAATCATTTCTTTCGCCCGTTCTCTAGTGGTTGCCGCGCCTTCAAGCACAGAACTGCTGAAGGGCTCTTCAATCAAAGATGTTCTAATTCTTTCGCGAGCCAATTCAGGACTACTATCCCCATCGCCAGTATCGATGGTTCCTCCAGCTCTCAAATCTATTTGACGCAAATCAGAAAGAACTTTATCTGTCCTAACCAACCAAAAAGGTGAGCCACTGAAGTCTTTTAAGGGTAAAAATTTAGCGTTTGACCTCCTGTGCATCTTAATGCCCAGCCATATTTGCTTTTTGCTTAGTTCAGCACCTTCAGGTATCGGTCTAAACCTGAACTGATCCCAGTGCAGATAATTTTTACTTGGCAAATTATTAGCATAGCTTACTATTTTCATTATGTCTTTGCCTTCCAACTCTTTAATCATCTGATTCAAAGTTGGGGATGTTTGCGGAATTTTCATAGAATGCACTAACCTAAACTTAACAGGTATATACACTATATAGATAATTAGCCAAGAACAAAATATAGTGTTTTTTATCAATAGCTTAGATGTGTATAGTATACTATATTTGTGCTTATAATAAAAAATTTAGTGCCTAAATACGCGGACTTATGCAGCAAACGCAGGAGGATTTACCGCACTTTTACCCGTGGCGGCTTAATGCATCCATAGCTCGCGCAGGAAGTCTTGCCCTGGTGCGTTTGTGACTTCGACCGCATAAAACACACCATTGGGAAAGGCTCTCCATGACCCAATTGAGAAACGCTCTTATTTCGACATCCGCGCTTCTTCGTCGTTAGTTTATCTCTTTAGCTAATGCTTGAAACTCACCCACGCTCAACGTCTCAGGCCGCCTTTGGGGGTCAATCTCACA
>ENA-ORXM01001320-ORXM01001320.1-marine-metagenome-genome-assembly--contig:-NODE-1320-length-35207-cov-70.021349_pt1 | contig 35207 bp, 32 predicted proteins | sample MGYA00237867_ERZ511480 | MGnify/ENA primary metagenome ERZ511480 (study PRJEB26309, sample SAMN06266103) | marine metagenome | isolation source: Algal blade | place: United Kingdom:Sidmouth, United... | reverse complement strand
AAAATTAAATCATTTTGTAAAAGAGTATAATAACGTAAGACCACACGAAGCTTTGAATATGAAAACACCAGCTGTAGCGCACGATTATTCCACTAAAATATTTCCTGAAAAAATAGCAAATTTTGATTACAACCCGAAATACAAAACACTGAAGGTTCTGTGTTCAATTCCAAATAATATTTTATAATTTTGAAAATCAGAAGGCGGCAATTTTGTTGTCAGCCAGTGAGCGGCGGAGGTTAACTTTTGCCGCTTTTTTATTGTGATATTCAATATCAAATGTGGTTTTGTTTTTATGAAGTATAAAAGCTAATTCTAATAAATGTCTTTGCACGGCTACATATCCTTTCATTGGTATGCCACTACGTTGTATGATTCGGGTGCAAAAGTTTTTGGTCGGTTCATGATGTCGTACGGATGTCATTGCTGGGTGATGCATCGCTGCTCTAAGATGACTATTTCCTTTTTTGCTAATGCGCGTTTTCCCATTTACGGATGTGCCAGATTGTTTTTGACGAATGTCGTAACCCGCATAGCTAGTCAGTTGTTTTTTGTTTTCTATCAATGCAAATCCTTGGGTTTCGGCATGGATAATACAGGATGTTAAAAAGCCTATCCCGACAATGGATTGAGTTCGCGTAATGTCTTCGTTTAATTTTTTGTTACTTTTTACCTTTTCTTTGAGCTCGGCTTCAATTTCTTTTATCTGCGTTGCAATTAATACTAAACGGATTTTCATACGTTCTATCATATTTTCGTTTGCGTAATGACCGGCTCGTTCAGCATGTAATTTGCTTTTTATCCTACTGCTCTCACGACGTAACTGTGTTCGCTCTCGTGTAAGGCTGCATAGTTCTCGGTATATTTTGTTGGGTGGTTCCCAAGCTTTTACATCACGTTCTAATCCGTACTGGCAAATAGCTTGTGCATCTTTTTTGTCCGTTTTCGTTTTTTGATTGAGCGAGCGCACGTAGTTGCTAATTTTGTTGGGTAGCTCTATGCTTACCACAAAATCATTGGCATGCAAGTGATACGCACAACTCTGATGATACACGCCAGTAGCTTCCATCGCTACGATCGTTTTTACATCAGATTCGGTATGTTTTGTTATCCATTTTTCAAATGATGGCAACGCACTTGGCTTGTTATTAAATGTACGTTGAACTAAAAAATGAATTTTCAAGTTATCGTCTACGTAACCGAGGCATACATCTAGTTTTTCTTGGGACACGTCTATGCCCACACATTGTTTTAGTCTTTTTCCCATGTTTATTTATTTATATAAAAAGTGAGTCTCTCTCTACAACTTTCCTCCTTACGACATTCTGGATATTAACGTATTCAGTCAATTCCTTACTTTCTGTTCAGATTCTAAGAGAGTAAAAAAGGTGAGGTCTTTCCTTCAGCAGAGCTTCATATATGAGCTAAGGTGGCATGAACTCTCACCCTTTTTCACTTCTTGTTATTTAGTACAAAGTTCTATATTTATATTAAAATCAAACATAGGAGGTTACACAGAATGGAGCCATCAGATGGAAGTCTTATTACTGGGTGTATTTAACAGCAGCTCTTAAAGGTAAATATGTTGGTATCGAAGAGCAAGGAAATGGTATTTGGAAAGTATTTTATAGAAATGTATTTTTAGGTTACTTCGATGAAAAACATCTAAGAAATAAAGAACAAGCAGTAAGGTTAGAAACTAATTTAGTGTAAACCCTAATCTTTAACTTGTGTAAAGGATGTGCCTTAACGAACATTTGAAAGATTGATTATATTCGTATAACAATAATCTGGCGTAGTGGAACTGCGTATTTGGAATTGTAAAACGAATACTTAAAAGGACTGCATTTTATTTAACAATTAAAAACTATAAATTATTAAAAACATTTTATTAATAGTTGCGGTATTTCTTCTAACAGTACCTGCAACAGCACAAAACAGCGTGCCACCACAGGGTGATTGCGAAAATCTATTTATGTCAGAAATCACCTTTGGCAAAAGCCAAAATGGTAACTTTTGGGACTTGAATTATGCAGTAGAGATACACAACCCTACAGGCAATTCGATAAACTTGTCGAGTTATGAACTTCTTTTAACTGACCTCACTTTAAGCACCTTGAGCATTCCCCTTTCAGGCATACTTGCTTCTGGAGATGTATATGTAGTTTCTAATGACAATGCCGACCTAAATTTACAGAATTTAGCAGACCAATTAGCAAGTGGCATGGACTTCTCTTTGTACGCTTGTTTAGAACTAAGGCAGAGTAATGTCGTACTTGATAAGATTGGGCAGAAATTTAACAACAACCCGAATAGTAGTTTCGACCCTGTGCAATTTGTTCAAGACCCTTATGGTTATATGTTGAATTATGATATTAACCTAGACGATTATGAAAATATTACTCTGCGAAGAAGTTATTTTGACTTGCAAGGCGACCCAATATTTAGCCCTGCTGTATCGGCAATGCTCGGTCATTGGTCATACCACCCTAATACGGATATAAGCGATATTGGAACACATGGCTGTGACTGCTATTCTACAGAAGCAACGGATATTCTTATTGGTTACTTCTTAGGAAGTAATGGCCTTATATTCGATTTGAATAACCCTACACAAGCGCATTTATTGAAAATCTTCTTTGCAAATAATGGTTTACCAACAAATTATTCAAATTATGTTGTCAATACGCAATATAGAGTTGATACTCCACTCTCTACAGCTTGGAATAGTGTAGGCTGGAACTCAATACATGGTATGCAAAGTGTAGCGAGATTTGCGACTTTGCCTTTTGAAGCCTTTGACTCCTGTACATTGGTTCGCCCCAATTACTTCACTACGGTTATGAATTGTACTGATATTACCTACAATGATAATGTAAATGTCACCCCTCCAAATGAGTTAGTAGTAGTGAATTTGACTGCGACTAATCCAGATACAAATTATCCTGTGGTTGTCGACCCTGCCCGAATGAAAGCATATGTATATTTCAACAAGTGGCCAACAGCAGTCAATTCTTTCGAAATAGAAAATATTAAAGTTTATCCGACGGCTTTCTATGACAACATTGTTATTAATAGTAAAAAGGAGGAAATGAGTTATTCAATTTTAACTTCTAATGGACAAATTCTGCGCAGTGGCAGTATTATGAGAGGTGAAAATGTCTTAACGCTCGGTGATTTAAGTAAGGGCATGTATATAGTTAGATTACTAACGAAGAACGGCTCGCATTCGGTTAAAATTTTAAAGCAATGATGAAACCTTTAGTATCTCTTGTACTTTGTTGTTTCTTACCCATTTGGGCTTTTGCCCAAACAGGCGAAGTTTATCTTAGACTCAATAGCCTAAATGGCGCTAATACTTTTTTCAAAGAAAAAAGCGTCAATCGAACTTCAAATGCGCTTTATGATTTGGACTATGGTGTTGGGTACAATCATTTTTTTAACGAAGATGTATATGTTGGTGTTGATTTTGGCTATGTTCGGGTTGCTACTACAACGAACACGAGTAACCCGAACATAAACGGTCTAAATGAAGCGATGCAAAAGGTACAAGATACTAGATATAGTTTTGGGGTACAGTTAGGTAAATTATCGGAAGTTAATAAATTAAGGCTTTACTCTCAAGTGGGCTTTTACACCAAACTCTTTCGAGATACCAAGAGTATAAATAATAACCGTACCTATGATACGGCAGGGGTTTTATTGCTTGACCGAAATTCTGTTGAAAGTTTTCCTCAAGCTAATCAGTACACGCTTTATCTTAGTCAAGGTTTTTACTACCCAATCTTTAAGGGTTTATCAGTTGGCTTGAGCGTAAGGGGGGAAGTATATTACGCCACTTACAAAGGAGCGCACGAAACGATACTAAAGACAACGGCGTTGGGTATGACCACAGAACAAATTGAAAGCTTTGAGGAAGATAATACCTCATACAGTTTTGGTTTGGTACCCGCTTTTGGTATTCGTTTTACTTTTTAAATAAAATCGAAAGGGGAAACTCCTGCTAACAAGGGTGCTTGTTGCACAACTATCCACATTATGATGATAAATGGGTAATAAAAATAGATAGATAAGAAATACCTTAGTGTTCATGCAAGGTCGCAAAACATTTACGCCTAAGGTATTTTATCAAACAAGTTTAGATAGATTGGTAGCACAGGATAATTATTATCGTCGTTTAGACAAGTTATTGAATTTACATTTTTTGTACGAACGAACGAAGAGTTTCTATGGCACCGAAGGGCAGTCGAGTATTGATCCTGTCGTATTTATGAAGATATGTTTAGTTGGTTATTTGAACAATATTATCTCGGATAGAAAACTAATTTCTTATTGCGGCGACAGTTTGAGTATCCGTTTGTTTCTTGGTTATGATATAGATGAAAACTTACCGTGTCACTCTACGATAAGTCGCACGCGTCATTTATTTGGCGAAGAGGTATTTCAAGAAGTGTTTCAAATTATTTTGTCCTCTTGTATAGCTGGCGGTTTAGTTTCGGGTCACACGCAAGCGATAGACAGTGCTTTTGTAAAAGCGAATGCGAGTATAGCTTGCCCCGCTTTGCGGGGATAGTTTAGAATTAAAAGTGCCAGAAGAAAGTTTGGAAGAGCACCTGCGCCAAGTTCGGCATATAAGTGCCGGCGATAAAGAGAAACCATTTTTGCGACAAGCGAAAGAAAATAAAGCTAGCGAAAAAGAGCGAACTGTTACGGCCAGCAAAAGTGAATTACAAGGTCTAAAAAGCCGCCAAGCGAAATGGCAAAAAGACCAAACCGAGCGTCCAGGCGCCAGCAATAAAAGGAGCAAATACACTAGCAACAAAACACATTATTCGCCCACCGATCCTGATGCGCGCATAAGTGTAAAACCGGGTAAGGCACGTAAGCTAAATTATTTTTCGCAGCTGGCAGTCGATATCGACAAGCATGTCATCACGCATATACAAGCCGATTTTGCGGATAGTAAAGACAATTTATTTTTGCAAAGCTTAGTAAGCAAAACACAACACAATTTGGCAAAAGAAGGTTTGGTTATAGAAAATATATTGGCAGACGCCGGCTACAGTAGTGGCGAAAATTATGCTTGGTTGGAATCAAAAAATATGAAATCTTATATTCCCCCTCATGGAACCTATAAGGGCGGACCTGCAGGTTTTGAATATATAGAAGATGGTAATTATTGGTTGTGTAAAAACGGTAAGCACGTTACTTTTCGCAGACAAAAAGTAGAAAAAGGCACCTTAAAAGATTATTATTTTACGAGTCGGAAGGATTGCAAAGGCTGTCCTTTTAGAACAGAATGTATAGGCAAGAGTCATGAAAAGCGAATAGGGGTTACGGCTTATCGCAAAGAATATGAGCGTAATAATGCACGCATAAAAAAAGATAAATGGCACAAAGGCAAACGAATGGGAACGGTTGAACCTGTGTTTGGTACTTTGATAAATTTCTTGGGAATGCGCAAGGTAAATACGCGAGGGAAAAGTGCCGCAACAAAATGTATGTTGATGGCAGCCACGGCTTATAATTTAAAAAAGTTATTAAAATACGGCACGAAAAAACGTAAAACCTTAGCAGCGGCAAAGGCAAAACTAAGAGAAAAGTTTATTTCATTTTTTGGCAACTGTAGTTTGCAATACAAAGCTCAATTGGCGTTCCCAAATTGATAACTAGATTCTATAGTATTTCATTCGATAAGAAATATAAGGCGCTAAATACTATTTTAGTTCATAGAAATATGGAGTTGTGCATCAGTTACTCGTGTTATAGAGCGTATCCCATGGTTATAAATCTAATAATCCAAAGGTTTCATTATGTGGTTTTGAAATATCAATTATTTCAAACTTTGGAACTATATGTTTTTTGAGTGCTGAATATGAGTTTTTTGACCTGCTGTCAGAAGTGACAAAATGTGTAACTGTATTATCAAGGTCAGCTTGAGCAAATAATTTGGAATCATTTGGAATTATTGCTCGAGGAGATAGTTTAATTAGGTTGATTTTATTTTCTTTAAAAATGGCTTCCGCAAATTCTCCAGTTCTTTTAGCTTGGTCTAAATTGAATGGTACTATTTGAATATTCCTTAATGGTAATTCTTCAATTTTTCCTCTGACGCAATATTCGGCAATTGTAATTGTCGAAACCTTTAATACAATTTGATTTTCAAGAAAGTATCTGAAATAACCTTTAGCATTATTATGTAGTGGGTCTTGGTCGTTTAGTAGACGAACAAAGAAGCTTGTATCTAAAAGTACGCTATGCTTCATATTCTCCTCTTAAGTTTGTAAGCCATTCATTAGAGTCAACTCCATTCCAGCTTTTCTTTGCTTTGCTAATTAAAGAAGTTAAATAGTCTAAATCAAATGTTGGGTTGTAATTAATTAATTCGACAAGTGTTAATGACTTTGTGTCAATTTCGCCTGTGTCAAGGTTTTGTTTTCCTGTAGCGCGAACTCCAAATTTCTTATATAATAAGTTTTCTTCTTGACCTTCTAAAAAATCTTTACCAGTATCAATAGTTATAGACCCATAATCTGAGGTATCTAAATGGATATTTGCTTTGCTTTTACCACCTGCATTTGTCAGTATCCCGTAAAAATAGAATTCTGCATCTGCCCATATATTTTCAGTTCTGAAGAACTTCGTGCCAGGGTTTATAGATAGTTCAACATCTTTCTTAATGGAAGTGCTAAATAGGAATTCATAATTTTTTTGTTGTGAAAGCTGTTGAATACTTTCAATTGCACGTGCCGTTTTAAGGTCAAGAAAATCAATTGAGTTGGAACTATGTATCTGTCCGAGGATAGCGCTGAAACCTATTATATATTGGATAGGGGTTTTGAATATATGCCTTACAGAACCTTCTTGAATGTCGTAAGTAATTAACGGACGGTCTTTTTTATTGTTGGGATATAGCAAATCCTCCACATTTTGCAAAATGCTTGCAATATGCTTAATGTCGTAGTTATCAGGTTTTAGCTCTATGCTCCCTGATTTGCCGACAACTCTTATCTCTATGTCGCCTATCTTATCCAAGAATACAAAGGTACGGTTTTTTGTTATTTTTGAGCACGAGGCCTTTTATATGCTCTATAACAACTGTATATAAACCATCGTACTACAAATGTATTGAACCAAATATAAGATAAACCTATTGATTGCAATATGAAAGCCGTTTTTAACCGTTACAAACGGATAATGATATCAAACTATAAATAATAAAAACTTCATAAACCCTCTAAACCATTTTACCTTCGCAATCTTATGTCATCACAACTCACAGCTATTTCCCCAATCGACGGGCGTTATCTAAAAACAGTTTCTAATCTGAGCAATTACTTTAGCGAGTATGCCTTGTTTAAATATAGAGTTTGGATAGAGGTAGAATATTTTATCGCGCTGAGCGAGCATAAATATTTTGCTCTTACAGTTGCCAATAAAAAAGCTTTGCGCAAGTTGTATTCAACATTTACAGTGAAGGATGCTGAGGCCATTAAAAAAATAGAAGCCGTAACCCGCCACGATGTAAAAGCGGTGGAATATTTTGTAAAAGAAAAAATGGCTAAGCTGAAACTCTCTAAAAAAAGTGAATGGGTGCATTTTGGATTAACGAGCCAGGATATTAATAATACAGCCGTGCCATTAAGTTGGAAGCATGCCATTGAAAAGGAATACGTGCCCGGTCTAAGAAAAACAATTGCGCACCTAAGAAAGCTTGCCACTAAATGGAAGGAGGTACCCATGCTAGCCCGAACACACGGACAAAGCGCGAGCCCTACTATGCTTGGTAAAGAGATTATGGTGTTCGTGGAGCGCTTAGAAAACCAAATTGTGTTGTTAGAGGCTGTGCCGTTTGCGGCTAAGTTTGGTGGAGCCACGGGTAATTTTAACGCACATAAAGTAGCGTTCCCTAAAAAAAATTGGACAGCCTTTGGCAACGAATTTGTAAACAAACGCCTTGGGTTATTCCGCTCGCAATTCACTACACAGATTGAGCACTACGATATGCTAGCCACACAGTTTGATACTATGAAGCGCATCAATAATATTCTTATTGATTTAGCCCGCGATATGTGGACCTATATTTCTATGGATTATTTCAAACAAAAAACCAAGAAAGGCGAAGTAGGATCTTCGGCTATGCCGCATAAAGTAAACCCAATTGATTTTGAAAATGCAGAAGGAAACTTTGGTATGGCGAATGCGACTTATGAACATTTATCTGCTAAATTACCTATCTCAAGATTGCAGCGCGACCTAACGGATAGTACCGTACTAAGAAATATTGGTGTGCCTTTAGCGCATTCTCTTTTAGCGTTTTCAAGCTTGGAAAGAGGTTTAGGCAAATTGCTTTTAAACAAAACAAAACTACAAAGCGACTTAGAAAATAACTGGGCCGTAGTAGCCGAAGCAGTGCAAACTATCCTACGCCGAGAAAATTTTGATAAACCCTACGAAGCCTTGAAAGAACTGACAAGAGGCAAAGGCGGCATCACACAAGCAAGTATGCACAGCTTTATTGATAACTTAAAAGTGAGCAAAAAAGTAAAAGCTGAATTGAAGAAAATTACGCCTTGGAATTATACTGGGGTTACGCATAAGTTTTAATTTAGTGAAGAAAAACCACTGAGACACTAAGGGCACTTAAGTACACTAAGCTAAGTGTTTCTTTGTGAACTGCGTGTCTTCGTGCAAAAAAAACGAAACATCATGACACAGAAACAAATAAACAATCTTGCCTACAAAATAGTTGGCTGTGCCATAGAAGTACATAAGCACTTAGGTCCTGGATTGCTAGAATCTGTTTATCAAAAATGTTTCATCGATGAGTTAATTTCCAAAGGGCTGAAGGTGAAATCAGAAGTTCAATTGCCTGTAGTTTATAAAGGAAAAGATTTAGGTAACTTACTTCGCATTGATGTTTTAATCGAGGATATAATAATTGTAGAATTGAAGGCAGTAGAGGTAATGATTCCACTTTTTAAAGCGCAACTCCTTTCCTATCTTAAGTTATCAGAATTGCCAAAAGGATTACTTATTAATTTTAACTGCGAAAATATTTCTCAGCAAGTAGTCCCTCTAGTTACTGAAAAATTTGCCTTGCTCCCCAAAGAATAAAGAACAGAGCTTAGTGCCTCTAAGTGTTCTACGTGCCTTAGTGGTATTTTCTTAACCACCTAGACACTAAGGTCACTTAGGTTCACTAAGAGTATAATTAGTAGCTAAAGATAAATGTCCCTGATATGTAGCAAGTCCTTTACTTTTTTGCCTTCGAGTAATATAGACACACAATCATACCGAATATCCCAATTAGGATGTTTGTGTAAGTATTCTGCGCCTGCAGCAATAATCGTTTTTAGCTTTTTCTTGGTGAGTCCTTCTTCAGGCAAACCGTACTTCGTTGATTTTCTTGTTTTCACTTCTACAAAAACAGTAGTCTTGCCTTCTTTACAAATAATATCTAACTCCCAATGTTTATGACGCCAATTACGTTCTATTATTTCAAAACCTTTGGAGGTTAAATAATCCACTGCTAAATCTTCGCCAAATTCTCCTATGTCAAGATTTGAGTTCATATTTTATACCTTAAATTTACACGCTTAATAGTTATGAAAGATCTTATAGCCAATTTTAGTAATCAATTAGACGAAGCCTTAGCTATCAGTAAAAAAAATCCATTATCTTTTGGGAAGAAAAAGTTTACTCAAATTTATGTTAGTGGATTAGGAGGTAGTGGTATCGGTGCTACTATCATTCAAGATTTTGTAAAAGATAAAATTGAGATTCCGTTTACCGTAAATAAAAGTTACAGCACGCATAAAACCATTAATAAGAAAACCCTTTTCATTGCTTGTTCCTATTCTGGCAATACGGAAGAGACCTTAGCAGCGGTTAAGATTGCTATGAAGGCAAAGGCTGAAATAGTCTGTATTACTTCTGGTGGATATTTAGAAGATTTGGCTAAAAAAAATAAGTTTACGTGCATTATTGTTCCGGGTGGTATGCCTCCGCGCTCTTGCCTAGGATATTCTTTAGTGCAGCAATTGCACGTGTTACACCAAGCTGGGTTTCTAAAGCAAAGCGTTGCCCTTCAGTTGAAAGGAGTAGTTTCTTTATTAGATAAAGAAAGCCGAAGCATAAAAACAAAGGCCAAGTCTATTGCTAAAAAATTGACAAGCACAGTGCCTATTATTTATACCACGATTGGCTATGAAGGCTTGGCTATACGTTTCAGACAGCAACTGAATGAGAATGCTAAAATGCTCGCATGGCATAATGTAATTCCTGAAATGACTCATAATGAAATTATGGGTTGGCGCACCATACATCCGGCATTAGCTGTTGTGGCACTCAAGGATGTAAAAGCAAGTTCCAAGAACAAGAAGCGAATGGATTTCTTATTAAATATCGTAAAAAAATACTGCAAGAATATCACTGTCCTAGAGCCCAAAGGGACAACGTATTGGCAACGCTTTTTCTACTTTAGCCATTTGCAAGATTGGATTTCATGGGAGTTAAGCGTACTGAACAACGCAGACGCCGATGAAATAGTAGTTATTAACGAACTAAAAAAAGCCATGGGCGAAAAGTCAAAAAAATAAAGTTTTTATTTTGCACTTCTTTGCAGAAAAAATAAATAATTTTGGGATTCCAACGAACAACAAGCACCTTTACAATATGAACAAGAAGAAAATAGCATTAATAGCAGGATTGATAATCGCCGTTGTGGCTGTAAGATTACTTTTCAATGAAATGAAATGGTTCAATCTGATGCCGATCGCCGCACTAGGAATTTTCTTTGGTTCAGCTTTCCAAAATAAAAGATCTCCTTTCATTATTCTCATAGGAGCTATGATTCTTACGGATGTTTGTTTTACCATGTTTATGCCACAAATGGCTCCCAATCTTAATTGGGCATTATTGCTAAAATACGTGGGAGTTGGCCTAGTCGTATTAATGGGTACCAAGTTAGACCCTGAGAAGTGGACCCGAGCATTAGGATTCACTCTAGGCGGCACGCTAGTATTTTGGATGGTTTCAAACTTAGGTGTTTTTGCCGCTGGTTACTACGGTTATTCTTGGGCTGGTTTTGTTGAGTGCTATTTAATGGCGATCCCGTTTTATCAAGCCGAAGGCTCACAGCTTTTCTTGAATGCATTTACCTCGAATCTCGCGTTTTCTGCAATTGCCTTTGGAGTATACAAGCTCTCTTTACTAAGAAAATTACAATTGGCTAGAGCCTAAATCGTTGGTCTTTCTGCCAGCATTTTTCGAAATGTAGATTATTTTGTTTAAATTTGTGTTTATAAATTTAAACAATGAAAAATTACGTAATTATTGGAGGAAGTTCAGGAATTGGAGAAGCACTCGTAAGTCAGCTTTCGGATAGTAGTAATTTATTTGTGACGTACAATGAAAATAAAAAGGAGAATCGTGACAAGGTGAACTACCAGCATTTCGATGTCACTAAAGAAGATGCCTTAGAAAATATTCCTGAGGAAATTCATGGCCTTGTCTACCTGCCGGGTACAATTAGTTTGCGACCTTTTACTAGAATTAAGCCAGCAGATTTTATCAAAGACTATGTAGTCAACTTAGTAGGTGCGGTAAAAGCAATTCAACAGCTAGTGCCGAATCTTAAAAAAGGAGGACAATCTTCTATAGTACTTTTTTCAACGGTTGCGGTTCAGACGGGAATGGGATTTCATTCCCTAGTAGCTAGCAGCAAAGGTGCGATTGAAGGATTGACTAAAGCATTGGCGGCAGAATTGGCTCCAAGTATTCGAGTCAATTGTATAGCCCCTTCCCTTACAGATACACCTTTGGCTTCGAGTCTACTTAGTTCTGACGAAAAGAAAGCAGCATCGGCCCAAAGACATCCCCTAAAAACAGTAGGGACACCTAATCAATTAGCCGCTACGGCAAAGTTTTTGCTTACAGAGGATAGTAGCTGGATAACAGGTCAAATTTTGCATGCAGATGGTGGAATGGGCAGCATCAGAATGATTTAAAAAATGCATAAAAAACAATTTTTACCCGAAAAAATTTGTGTGGTCTGCCAACGACCTTTCGCATGGCGTAAAAAATGGAAACGAGATTGGGATCAGGTAAAATACTGTAGTGAAAAGTGTAGAAGAATGGCAACCACTGAAGTTAAGAATACAAGAAAAGAATAAAACGTATGGCAATATATAAATTAGAAAAAACACAGTTGGTTCAAACAGATAAAGAAACCCTATGGGATTTTATTTCGTCACCTAAAAATTTACAGGAAATAACACCTGAAGAAATGGGTTTTCAAATCACAACGGAAAACCTAGCTGATGAAATGTACGCCGGACAAATTATTACTTACAAGGTGAGTCCCATGTTTGGCATCAAGCTAAACTGGTGTACAGAAATTACTCATGTAGATAAGGGAAACTACTTTGTAGATGAGCAACGTTTTGGGCCTTATACCATGTGGCACCATGAGCACCATATTGCCGAAACGGCGGAGGGTATGCTTATGAAAGATATCATTCATTACAAATTACCGCTTGGTTTCTTAGGGGATATTGCGCAGTCACTCTTCGTGAAAAAAAAGTTAGAAGAAATATTCGAGCACCGTTTTATAGCGCTTGAAAAAAAGTTTAATACTTAGCACTTCTTACTACTTTTGCGAGCGATGCACTCCAGAAAAGTAGCTCATATTGCGGTCTTAGCTGTCACCATGATTTATGCTGGTGGGTTTTCTATAAGTAAGATTATTATGCCCGATTTAATTCAGCCTCGTGGTTTTATTCTCTTGCGCGTATCGGTAGGCACTCTTTTATTTTGGTTATTTTTTTTACTTCGATCAAAAAATAAAGAGAGAATTTCGAAGAAAGATTTCCCAAGATTAATTCTCTGCGGTCTGTTCGGAGTCGCGATGAATCAACTCTTTTTTTTTGAAGGTCTTTCACGTACTACACCAGTTCATGCCGCACTTATGATGCTCACAACTCCCATTCTAGTGGTGATCATGGCCAGCATAATTCTCAAGGAGCGTTTTACAATTAATAAAGGGATTGGAATTGCGCTTGGTTTAATCGGTGCTTTTTTTTTAATCTACAAAGGACAGTCTTCTGACTTAGGTAGTAATCCAGGTTTGGGTGATTTTTTTGTATTCCTTAACGCCGCCTCGTATTCCATGTACCTCATTGCTGTCAAACCGCTTATGTCTAAATATGCTCCATTGACCGTAATTCGTTGGGTATTTCTTTTTGGCGCCGTCATGGTTTTGCCATTTGGTATTGTTCAAGTTGGTAAAATTGATTGGACTCTATTTACAAGTCAAAGCTACTGGGTCCTGGCTTATGTACTAATAGCGATGACCTTTTTAGCGTATCTCTGGAATGTATTTGCTATGAAGCAATTATCACCAACGGTTATTGGATCTTATATTTATCTGCAACCTTTTTTAGCCTCACTAATAGCTATTCTGTTTTTCGATGAAACGATGAATTGGGTAAAGGCTGTAGCTGGGATTTTAATCTTCAGTGGGGTGTTTTTGGTGAGTCGTAAAAAAGCGGATGTAGTTGGAATCGAATCGTAGTATTGAATAATCTACTGCTTTATTTTCACGTATTGTGTCGAAGAAAGAAAAAAAGACAGCCTAAACTGTCTCTTGTTAAATAATAAATTGCTTTTTTTTTAAAAAGCATATCCAAAATTAAAACCAAAGCGAAGTCCCATTCCAGCTTTTTCTCCAACTTTAAAATCAGTATATTTTTGTGAAAAGAATTCGTCTCCCAATGAATCAAACCCTCCTGTTGTAGATCTTTCATTCAGGTCCGCATTTGCATATACGGTATTGTAGGTTCTTGACTTAAATTGAGGTCCACCAAAAATATCAAAGGTAAATCCACCTCGGGATATCACTTGATAACCCAGAACAGCGCCTCCTCCAATTGAGTTTACTTTTCGCTTGCGAGATAAATCTTGATCGGTGCCAGTGCCACCAGCAGTCCAACTTGCGTCGGTTAGTTTATTGTTTGCATGACGATATCTAGCAAAGGCACCTACATAGAACCCCCGAGGAGCATTGCCATTGAAATAATAATGTACTTCGGGGATTAAAATAAATCCGGTTCGTTTATTCTTATAATTAGCATTGGTTGTACCTCCTGTTAAGAAACCAGCGGATAATTGGACCGATACATTCTCGTTCAGTCCATGTTCATAGGCGATTTGATATTGACCCGCAAAGTAGCCGAGTACATTCGTTTTTAGTACGTTCTGTCTTATGTTGTCTTTTTCGCTTCGCTTTTGAGCGTTTACGTGTAAGCTTGTAATGCATAAGAAAAGGAAAGCTACTGTTTGAATTAAGGTATATTTTCTCATAATTTCACTTTTATTCAGTTTGGACGAAAGTAAGTTATCAATGGTTTAATGTAATTAACTTATTAATGGTTTCTGCGAAATGTTCATGCTCTAGTTTATGAATCTTGGAAGCGAGGCTGTCCGGAGTTTCTTCGTCATCAAGAATTACTTTTTTTTGTAATAAAATTTTTCCTTTATCATATTCTTCATTTACAAGATGAATACTGATTCCACTTTCGGTTTCTTTATTTTCAATTACGGCTTGATGCACGTGATGGCCATACATGCCTTTTCCTCCATATTTTGGTAAGAGCGAGGGGTGAATGTTCACTATTTTATTTTCGTAGGCTTGAATGAGATAGTCAGGAATTTTCCATAAATAGCCAGCCAACACGATAAGGTCGGTTTCGTAACTTTTCAGAATTTCTAAAAATGAATCATCATTGATAATCTTTTTATCGATGAGCATGGAGTCAATTTCTTCCGCTTCAGCAATCGCCAATACACCTACTTGTGATTGATTACTTACGATTAAGGCAACGTTTATTTCATCTTTACCTCTAAAGAAATCAATAATAGCTTGAGCATTGCTCCCTGCTCCCGATGCGAAAATTACAATGTTTTTCATTTTCTTACTTCAAAGATAATAGTGATTATTTGACAGAAAGCATTAAGTCAAAATTTATATTTGCATCTATGCAAAAAAGAATCAAGGAGATATTGTCTTCGGGAGAAAAAGATTATGATTTTGAAATCAAAGGTTGGGTGCGAACGTTTCGTTCGAATCGATTTATAGCCTTAAATGATGGTAGCACAAATAAAAATTTACAAATAGTAATTAATACGGATGATTATGATGAAGCGACCTTGAAGCGGATTAATACTGGAGCTTGCATTAGTGCCTCTGGTAAAATAGTAGAAAGTCAAGGAAAAGGACAGTCCGTCGAAATGACCGATGCCAAAGTTGTAATATTAGGGGATAGTGACGCGGATACTTATCCGATTCAACCCAAAAAACATAGTATGGAGTTTTTACGTGAAAACGCTCACTTGCGTTTTCGTACGAATACATTCGGGAGTGTTTTCCGCTTACGAAATGCAATTTCTTTTGGGATTCATAAGTTTTTCCAGGAGCAAAACTTCATTTATATGCATTCACCTATCATTACGGCAAGTGATGCGGAGGGAGCGGGTGAAATGTTCAGAGTAACTACTTTAGATATGAAGGATACACCGTTGACCGAAGATGGAAAGGTGGATTATAAACAAGATTTTTTTGAGGGCGAAACCAACCTTACGGTAAGTGGTCAGTTAGAAGCAGAGCTTGCGGCAATGGCGTTTAGTAATGTATATACTTTTGGTCCAACCTTTAGAGCTGAGAATTCTAATACAACGCGCCACTTAGCGGAGTTTTGGATGATAGAGCCGGAGATGGCTTTCTGTGATATTCATGGAGATATGGATTGTGCTGAAAATATGCTTAAATACGTAATCAAGTACGCCATGGAGCAACATTCTGATGATATAGAATTTTTGACGCAACGCTTGCTCAATGAAGAAAAATCAAAACCTCAAAACGAGCGGAGTGAATTAAATCTTACGGAAAAATTGAATTTTGTTTTGGAAAGTGACTTTGAGCGAATTACCTACACCGAGGCGATTGACATTCTTATGCAATCAAAACCTTATAAAAAGAAGAAATTTAAGTTTGAAGTGAAGTGGGGGATTGATTTACAAAGTGAGCATGAGCGTTACTTAGTTGAGAAACATTTCAAGAAACCTGTAATCGTCATTGACTATCCAAAAAATATTAAAGCGTTTTATATGCGTCAGAATGATAACTGCGAGCCGGGTCGTGAGACAGTAGCCGCTATGGATATTTTAGCACCGGGCATAGGAGAAATTGTAGGCGGCAGTCAACGAGAGGAGCGCTTGGAAAAATTAGAGCAACGAATGGACGAGATGGATATTCCTAAAGAAGAAATGAGCTGGTACCTTGACACTCGTCGATATGGAGCCTGTAAGCATGCAGGTTTTGGACTTGGTTTCGAGCGCTTGGTTCAGTTCGTAACGGGTATGAGTAATATACGGGATGTGATACCTTTTCCAAGAACTCCTGGAAACTGTGAGTTTTAATATCATCGTAGGGTCAGCTTTTAATGACGAAAGCTTGACGGAATGAAAATGGAAACCAAATCGAACTAAAATACCTTTGTATTAAGTTCATTTGGTAAATCCATAGTTTAAGTTCAAAAACGTCTTGCAATTGCAAGGCGTTTTTGTTTTGTACTTTTTACATAAAATGGGCAGGTATATTTTTACTTAGCTAAGTAGTAAAGTACATTCTCGTTTTCTTTTCTGAAAATATGTTTCGCCTGCTCTTGAACTGTATCAGCACTTACTGATTTGTAATTTTCAAATTCTTCATTCATTTTATTCGCATCGCCGAGCAATTCATAGAATGCTAAATTATTAGCCCGACTGGTTAAACTCAAGTCTTCAAATTCCATGAGGCTTTCAATTTTATTGATTACTTTGTCCAACTCTTCTTGGGTAACGCCTTTTTCTATGAATTCTTTTATTACCAAATCCATGGCCTTTTCACCTTCTTCTGGTGTAATATCGTCTACTAGGTTACCCATTAGGACTAATAAGCCTTTTTCTACACTGCCTGTATGGTAGCAATTTACTTGGCTAAAAAGTTTTTTCTCTTTGACTAGCTCAGTATATAATCGGGCCGATTTTCCTCCTGCTAATACTTCGGTAATAATATCCGCTGTATAGTAATGTGGATTTTGCCTATCCTCAATATGATAGGCTTTCATTACCAAGCTCACGGGCACATCTTTTTCAACCGTAAGTCTTCGTGTTTCTTTTTGCTCTGGCTCTTCGGCAATATTTCTAACATATTTTTCACCTGAGGCAATCGGCTCAAAGTATTTCTTAGCAAGGCGCTCCACTTCCTCAAGAGTCGTATTTCCAGCGACGGCTAGAATCGCATTCTGCGGGTTATAATGTTTGTTAAAAAAGTTTTTTACATCTTGTAATTTCGCATTTTCAATATGGGATAGTTGCTTACCGATTGTCATCCATTGATAGGGGTGGTTTTTATAACAGAGCTCGCGCAAATATTTCCAAACATCTCCATAAGGCTTGTTAATATAGTTTTCTTTAAACTCTTCACACACTACTTTTCGCTGCACTTCTAAACTGTTTTTACCAAAAGCTAAGGAAAGCATACGGTCACTCTCCAACCAAAATCCTGTTTCTAAATTCTCCTTGGGTAGCTTGAGATAGTAGTTTGTTATATCATTGGTAGTGTAAGCATTGTTTTCACCCCCCGCTACTTGCAGAGGTTCATCATAACTTGGAATATTGACACTACCGCCAAACATGAGATGCTCAAATAAATGAGCAAATCCCGTTTGCTCAGGATTTTCATCTTTGGCACCTACATTATATAATACATTAACTACCGCCATCGGTGTGCTTACATCTTTATGAAATATTACTTTGAGGCCATTGTCTAGAGTAAATTTTTCGAACTTTATCATGTTTACGTTTAGTGTTGAGTATTTTAAATAAGAGAAATGAGTGTTTGAGTCAGAGTATTTTGTTAGTGGGTAGCTATTAAAAAAATTAATACGCCCGCTCAGTTTTGTTCTCCATATAATTCATAAAAGCCTTATTCACTACCACATTACCACCTTGAGTGGGGTAGTTGCCTGTGAAGTACCAATCGCCCTTATTGTTTGGACAGGCTTTGTGCAAACCTTCAATACGCTGATATACCACGTTAACTTTAGCGTTGATGTCATCCTCTTTGAGCATCTTAGCAATTTTTGCACTGATTTGATCCGCATCAAAATGAGCATAAATTTCTTTTACAAAGTTTTCACTATCTAGCTTGTTTGACTTTTCTGCTTGCACACATTTGGCATATACTTCATTAGGAACGTTATCCAACTCTCTATCATTTAATAATTCTATGGCCGCTTGAAAGGCGATGAATTCACCCATTTTGCTCATGTCAATTCCGTAGCAATCTGGGTATCGGATTTGAGGAGCGCTACTCACTACAATAATTCGTTTCGGACCTAAGCGATCCAACATTCGTATGATACTTTTACGCAAGGTTGTACCTCGCACAATAGAATCATCAATTACAACTAGGGTATCAATTCCTCTACGAACTTTACCGTAGGTTATATCATAAACGTGCTGCACCATTTCATCACGTGCGCTGTCTTGTGTGATAAAGGTCCTCATTTTTACATCCTTGATAGCAATTTTTTCAACGCGCACTCGACGATGAATCATCTCTTGCAATTTTTCATCTGTTACCTCATCCCATGCTTTAATGCGATCTACTTTTATGCTATTCAAATAAGCCTCAGCCCCCTTTATTAAACCAAAAAATGATGTTTCGGCGGTATTGGGTATGTAAGAGAAAATTGTATTTTTCAAGTCAAAGTCAATCATCTCCAATACCTTTTCTGAAAGCTGCCGACCTAAATTTTTTCGTTCTTCATAAATATCGGCATCGCTACCGCGACTAAAATAAATCCGCTCAAAGCTACAAGAAAGACGTTCCGCTTCGGGTAAAATACGTTCAATGGTATAGTTACCGTCTTTATCAATCAACAGTGCATGACCTGCTGGTAACTCTTTGACTTCTTCTTGCTGTACATTAAAAGCTGTCATGATGGCTGGGCGCTCACTAGCTGTTACAATAATTTCAGATGATATGTAATAGAACATAGGACGTATAGCGTGCGCATCTCTAAAACAAAAACTCGCACCGTCACCTACCATACCGGCTACGGCATAGCCTCCATCAAAAAGAGCATTGGCCTTGGATAAAACTTCTTTCCAATTTGCTTTGCCATCTGTTGCGATATTCTCACGTAGCTTATGATGAATGGTCTCCATCATAGCCGCCAAATCGCTGTCTAAACTGGTATTGCTTTTTGTTTCCTCAGTTAAATATTCGTTTAGCTCTTTGGTATTGACTAAATTGAAATTGCCTGCCAGCACTAAGTTCTTTTGTTTCTCAACATCCGACTTTAAAAAAGGATGACAATAATCAATATTGTTTCGGCCCTGCGTTCCATAACGTAAGTGCCCAATCATTACTTCGCCCAATGCTTTTAGGTGTCCTTTTAGCATATCCGGTCGCTCTAAAATATCAGGGAACTGTGTTTGCAGCTCTTCCATTTCATTATTAACCGCACCAAAAATGTCAGAAATTGATTGTTTTTTAATACTTCGTTTTCGTGATACATAGGGATAACCCTCCTGTACGTTCAATTTGACAGATGCTATGCCAGCACCATCTTGTCCGCGATTGTGTTGTTTCTCCATGAGGAGATATAATTTATTTAGTCCGTAAAGGGCAGTACCATATTTTTCATGGTAAAAAGAGATGGGCTTTCGAAGGCGAATGAAGGTGATCCCACATTCGTGTTTTATCGCATCTGACATAATCTATAAAAAGTGCAAAGATAGAATTTGCTTGATAAAGTGAGGTCGAATAGACGAGGAATGTGGAGAATGATTACAGTAGGTTATCATCTTAAGAAAAGTGAACAAAGGCGAGTAAAACGAGATTTAAAGCACTAGTAATAAAAGCCCAATTAAAACTAGCTGCACACCAAAAATCACTAGCCCAAATAAAATGGATCGTTGGCCATCCTTAACTAATTGGCGGATACTAATTTTTAATCCAATAGCGGCCATGGCTATGATTAAAAAAATGTCTCCTAATTCTTTCATGGGATTCAAGAATTCCTGTGGAATATCGAATATAGAAACCAGGATGGTAATCGCAATAAACGCCCATAGGTAGGGTGGTAATTTAAGGTAGCTCCAAATGGTTTTTTTCTTGCCACCCGTTCGTGCCATAATATTAAACAAAATAATAGCTGGAGAAAGTAGTGCCACGCGAGCCATTTTTATAGTAAGGGCTTGCTCACCGATGGAGTCGGTCATCATAAATCCTGCACCCGCTACATTGCCAACAGAGTGCAATCCTGCCCCAATCAAAACACTCGCGTCTGTTTCGCTTAGGTTTAGGTAGCCTAGTGTGATTGGAATCAAAACCATTCCTACACTGCCCAATAGATTCACGATAGCAATAGCCACTCCGGTTTCTTCGGTATTTTTTGTGACTGTAGGTGCTAAAGCGGCAATTGCAGAAGAACCACAAATAGCCGTACCAAAACCTACCATCCATTGAGTAGCTTCTGTACCTTTCATTCGCTTGGCTAGTAAAATTGTAAGAAGTAAGAGCACCAAAATCATTAAGGCGATTAGAACAAATTTTGAGAGACCGATGGCTGCTATTTTAGTAAAGCTGATTCCAAAAGCTAACAATACAATAGCTATCTCTAAAAGCTTAGAACTTGAAAATTTTATCCCACTAACAAATTGTTTGGGGATGTCAATTACGTTACCCAGAAGCACACCCACTGCAAAGCTGAGCAATACCCCATTGACGTAAGGAATAACTGGCGCCAAAACATAGGACAGTAAGCCGATTAAAACGGCTAGTAAAACACCCTTATACAGTCCTGCTATCAAATTATTTTATAATAAACTCTTCTTGAGACACAGCGCTGATTCCACCTTCAAGCTCATATAAATTTGTAAATCCTTTCTCTCTCATTTTGCTCAGTGCTTTGCTGCTTCGGTTTCCGCTTCGGCAATATACGATGTAGGTCTTTTGTTTGTCCAAAGCATCGATTTGCTTTTCAAAAGTTGAATTTTTATAATCTATAAATTTGTCGGCTCCTTTTAGATAACCTTCGGCGCATTCTTCAGGTGTCCGCACATCAATTACTACTACATTTCCTTCTGAGCTCATTTTATTTAATGTATCAACAGTGATTTGAGTAACCGAAACTCCATTTTTTGTGTTTTCTGTATGTGTGTTTTTACAAGCCACCAAGCTAAGTAACACAATTAAAAGTGGGATACATGTTTTCATTTTTTAAGAGGTTAGTTTTTCAAAAGAAGATGCAGAACAAGTGGATAACTCACAATCCCAAGTAAACAAGGCTGCAGTAATAAAATATAGACCGAATCCTAACAAAAGGGTGTCCATGGTTTGAATAGATAATGATGTTGCATAAAAGAAATTGGTTATGGCTAACATACCTACAACAAAACGAATCCATCGCATAAGCGACCAGCGAGTTTTAAAAATTCTTTTCATCCCCTTCAAAGTTACTCACTCTTGTTCAAGATATGTTTTTTCTTCTTCCTGTTTTATGCAATTATTTCTTGATGATTATTGAAAATAATTGCGTTGAATCGGTTTGATGTATTGCTTGTACTGTTGGATTCTAGTATTACTTTTGTCTTATAAATAGAAAACTATGAAAGCACATCAGGCAAGTCTAATCAACGCAATTCTTTTAATTGGTTTGAGTCTTTGGGGTTATTTCAGCTCGGAAACTCCTTCTATAACTGCTTTAATCCCAACGGTGATTGGCGCTGCCTTATTAGCTATGAATCCAGGCGTAAAAAAAGAAAACAAAGTAATGGCCCATATAGCTGTGGTGCTAACGTTTGTTATCTTAATCGGCTTGATTAAGCCACTTACAGGTGCTGTTGGACGCGACGATAATTTAGCTGTTATCCGAGTGGGTATCATGTTGCTTTCTACTATTGTAGCCTTGTCGGCTTTTATGAAAAGCTTTATTGATAATCGTAAAAAGAGACAGCAAATTAGTTAGCAAGCTTTAAAGTTTTTTGGGTTAATTGTATTTTTTTTGTGTAGATTTACGATGAAGAACTATGTTCGATCACGACGAGAATAATGACCATAAGGACATTGAACTTTTAAAAGAAGAGTTCATGAAATTAAAAAGCGGACAGCGTCACCAGTCGCTGCACGAGGATGATTTTGAAGCTCTTATCGACTATTTTGAAATTCAAGGGGACAAAGAAAATTGGCAACTAGCGTGCGAACTGTCAACAGATATTTATCCTTTTTCTTCTGCTTTATTATTAAGAAAAGCCGAATGGTTTTTAGAACAGAAACAAACGAGTTTAGCACTTTCCATTATTCAAAAAGTTCAGACGATTAGTCCGGGTGACTTAGATTGCCTTCTACTGCATTCTGATATTTTAATTCAGGCTGACAAGGCGCAGCAAGCAATTGATTTGCTAAAAACTGAGATTACAAAGTTTGATGGGGCAGAAAAAATACATATACTTATGGAGCTGAGTGATGTCTATGACGAACTCACCGAGTTTGAAAAAGTATATGATACACTTAAACAAGTCCTGGTTTTAAACCCTAAGGTGGAAGATGCGTTAGTCCGAATGTGTTTTTGGGCTGATGTTACTAAGCAGCAAAAAGATTGCATTGATTTTCATATTGCAATTTTAGATAAAGACCCACTCTATGCTTCGGCTTGGTATAATTTAGGCTTACTCTACCAAAGCGTCAAGAATTATGAAGAAGCGATTGAAGCTTATGAAAACTGTATGGCTCTAAATAGTCAATTTGATTATGCACTACGAAATTTAGGTGAATGTTACGTGCAACAAGAAGAGTTTGATAAGGCGATTGCTGTTTTTGAGGAACATATGCAGATTGCTAAAACAGAGGACATAATTTTGGAAACACTCGCCTACTGTTGGGAGCATAAAAAACAATTTGCAAAGGCAAGACAGTATTATCGAAAAGCATCTAACATTAATCCTGAGGACGATACAGTATTTTATAGAATCGGCGAGACTTATGTAAAGGAGCGTCAGTGGGAAAAAGCGATTAAGTCATTTTCTGTGGCTCTTCATTTGGATAAAGAAAATGTGAACTACTCATTGGCACTCGGCGACTGTCTCATGCAAATAGAGGCCGAAGATGAAGCCGTAGTGTGTTATTTGAATGCCGTAAAAGTAAAACCCACTAAAAAGATTATTTGGTTAGCCTTGTGCAAGGCCTTGTATGCGACTGATTATCTCAAGGAGTGTATTCGTCAACTCGAATTAGCCGAGGGCCACTGTGGCGATAAAATTGAATTTGAATATTTTCGGGCGGGTATTTTATTAGCGCTTGGTAAAACAAAAGAATCAATTTCTTATTTCGAAAATGCTTTAGCTAGAGATGTAAGAAAAGCAAGTTGCTTAAATAACTTAGATGTAGAAATATTGCGTCATCCCGTCTTTTCTGATTTGTACGCGCGGTATAAAAAATAAAATGGTATAAAAAAAGAGAGTCCGTTAAGACTCTCTTTTATATTGTACAGTTGAAAAATTATGGTTTAACCTCTGCTGGCACCCACTGATTTTTAAATTTGTTCGGCGCGTTCAGATACTTCTTAGCCAATTGGTTCAATTCTGCTGGCGTGATGGATTTGATTCTTTTCGGATAAGTGAAAATTCTTTTCGGATCTGTATTATTATAATAGCTAGAGGATAGTGTCCCTAGCCAATAATTGTTTTCCTCTAGGTTTTCTGAATATTTCTGAAGAGCAGGTTGGGTAGCTTCGTTTACATCGGCTTTAGTAATCCCGCCGCTCTTTTGTACTTCTTTTAAAATGCCCTCATAAGCTGTGCGTAGCTCTTCTAATTTTTCGGGGCCGCAAGGAATGAATGAACTTACAGTATAAGAAGGTTTAGGGTATTGAGTCAAGCGAATTCCCATTCCTCCGCTATACATTCCACCGATTTCTTCACGTAGCTTTTTAGTAATTTTGCGATTGATTACCTGCGATAAAATATAAAGTTTAGTAGCTTCTAATGGATCATACTTTGCGTCGCCATACATCATGTCCATAATCATGGCTTGCTGTTCACTTCCTTTTTTGTACTCGAATTGATTATTTCCTTTTCGGCGATCTTTACCAACGTCACGGAAGTTAGCGACTACCTTTTCACCACTCATACCTCCTATATACTTCGTAACTAAGGGCATAATCTCTTTCTCGTCAAAGCTTCCTACAAAAACGTAGTGCATGCCATTCGCACTTTTAAATCGTTCGTTATAAAAAGACAGTGCATTTTTTGGATTGATTTCGTCATACTCTTCAGGACTTGGAAAATCATTGGCATACGGATTATTCTTATATAAATACTTTTGGCTCTCCATCATAAATGCCATTCTCGGATTAGACTTCATAGCATTGGCTTGCTGCTTTTCCTTGCTGATGTAGGATTGAAACCCTTCTTTATTCATTTTTGCATAATTGCATTGTAAATATAAAAGTTCAAACATGGTTTTTAAATCCTTCTTGGTACTGCTTCCGCTAATTTCGTCAGAATACAATAAAGAACTAATCCCAACACGCGCACGCTTTCCGGTCATGTATTTACCTAAAGAGGTAGGGTCAAAATCACCATAGCCCATTGCATCTACCACGTTATTATTGTAAATACCAGACATTAAATCGTCGCCTTTATACAAAGAATAACCTCCTTTTCGTTTCGCATTAAAATTGATTTCATCATTTTTAAATGTAGTAGGTTTTAATGTTACTATAGCTCCATTGCTCAAGGTCCAAGTCGTTGTTCCTAATTTTTTGTCGGTGGTAGTCTTTACGATTTTTCCGGCAGTTGGCTCAGAAGGCAATAAATTAGCCGCTACCGCTGCTTCTTCATAAGCTGTGATATCTTCCGCTGCTGTCTCATTAATCCATGTTAGCAACTCTTTTTCACTGGGCAGTTTGTCCGAAGGCTTTGACGTAATCAAAGCGAATGAATTTTTATCAATGTCAATTTTTTTAGCCATTGCGTTTACGTCATTGAGGGTGATAGTTGGGAGCTGTCGTTTGGTAAAATTATATTCCCATTCAATACCGGGCACAGGTTCGTTTTCTAAGAAATGTCTTACTAATTCACCCACATAGTTGCTTGACTTTGTTTTGTTACGCTCATTGTATTGTTTCTCGTATCGGCTCAACAAAGCTTCTTTAGCCCGTTTCATTTCAGCGGCAGTAAAACCAAATTTTCTTGCTCGAATTGCTTCGCGAACTACAGTTTTAACAGCGCTTTCGGTTTGCTCGGGACCGCAATAGGCTACTGAGCTATAATTGTTATAACCACGGGCCCAACCACCTCCGTAGTTTGTGCTTCCAAAAAGAAAAGGAGGATTGGCGCTATTTCTAAATTCATCATAACGATTGCTCATTACAATATTGAAAAGGGAGTTTACCAAATCATTTCGATAATCCGCTTGAGTCGTAGACGCTTTCTCATACGTAGGATTTCCGTTGAGTTGAAAAACTGTGTAGGTAGCTTCTTTGTCAGTTAAGACCATAGCTTCACTGGCTGTTCGTTGGGGGACATCATACTTTTCAGGTCTAGGACGTGGGTTTTTAGGGTTCTTAAACCCAGAGAAATATTTTTTAATTAGTCGCTCAGCTTCTGCTACTTCAATATCACCAACCACCATCACGGCTTGTAAATCAGGACGATACCAATCTTTGTAAAATCGTTTGATAACATCATGCTTAAAATTTTTGAGAATATCGTCCTTACCAATAGGTAAGCGTTCAGCATATCGAGAGCCATTCATATATTTTGGTAACCATTTTTGCATCATACGGTCATTGGCACCTTTGCCTCCTCGGCTTTCTTCAAGAACGACACCGCGCTCAGCATCTATTTCTTCTCCTTCTAGTAACGCATTTCCAGCCCAATCAGAAATGATGGTAAACCCTTTTTCAATTTTGTCTTTATCATCTGTTGGAATGGGAAGAATGTATACTGTTTCATCAAAACTTGTGTAAGCGTTTAAATCGGCACCAAATTTTACACCGATGCTTTGTAAGTAGCTTACGATTTCATTTTTAGGAAAGTTTTTTAAACCATTGAAATTCATGTGCTCCATAAAGTGAGCTAATCCACGTTGATCATTATCTTCTTGCATGGAACCTGCATTCAACGCCATTCTCAATTCTATTTTTTTCTCTGGCTTATTATTTTTTTTGATATAATATTGTAAGCCGTTGGCTAATTGCCCAGTTTTCACAGAGGAGTCAAAAGGGATTTTGTCGTTCGCATTTTGCGCATCCGACTGTATGGCAAAACCTAACAATAGGAAAGTTAAGCAAAGGAGGGTTTGTAGTCTTTTCATAATTTAGAAATATTTTTCTCTAAATTACAAAGGATTTTTATTCGATAAAATTTTAACTGTTAATTTTTATTGGCTATTTCCCTTCTAACTTCTAATCTGCCTCTTCCAGTTCTGCACGATAAAAAGCCTTTAGAAAAAGAGATCCTAAGTTTTTGTGTGGCGGTACGTAATCATCAAAAAGAGGATTGCCGCGCAGTCGTTTTCCTAAATCACTCCACATAGTTACCCAGTCTAAGCTTTTCCCAGAAAGGAGTACTCGGTCCATATAATCTAATATAGGCCAATTCACACTGCCGCTACCCACTTGCTTACTACTGATGATTTGTGCGTCTGGGCTTTTGCTCATGATAGTTTCTAAATGATTGAACCCTCCGCAGGCACCTAACATAATTACTTTATTGTGTGGGGCTAGCTGATCTAGGGTCGTTGCTACGTGGTAGCTATGCCCACGTTGAATAATGATTGACGGATTTACATTATTGGCTATCAAATGCTGCTGCAAGGCTTTTTGTGCAAATTCATCTTTCGGTTCGTCATGGGGCTTATTTGCATATTTAATGACTTTATTTTTTCCTTTACTTTCAAATCGTACCCAGTCTTTCGTTTGGCTGTATTTCCACTTGCTAGTGCGGTGGCGGCGAATAAAGCCGTTATAAACACCCTTTCCGTCCTTGTCGCCAGGGAAGAAAATTTGTTGAACAACATTGCCTGAATCATTTTGCAAACTTTTATAGGGAAGCGAAGAAATTGGTGGCACATTCAAGCGCGCCGAAACCATACTGTCACTTTGTGTAAATAAAATATTGAGAATATTATAAATCCTAAACGAAAGCTGATTGTCGGAGAGATGCGCTTTGTTTTTATTTCGTTGTACTTCTTCAATCACTAAATTATGAACAGCTGTGTCCTTAATGGAGCTGTACGTAGTAGCTACGTCAATAGCGCCTTCTAAACTTTTTTCTAAGTCCTGGCTGCCAAGGTCAGACACAAACATGGTCATTACTTTTTGTTGTTGCTCACTTTTCATCGTTTTGAGAAAACGGCTCAACGTATTAAAATTACCCGATAAGCGAATGAAGGTTCTAAACTTAGTAAAGTCTATTTTTTCCAAAAAGGTATACGCATTTTTGGGTTTTAGCTTATTCATAAATCGCTTGAAGGTTCCCATGTAGCTGCTAGTATAAAATTCTTGGTCACCTTCTGTGATGATGTAATAGAGTTCTTCCGAAGAAAATGGACTGATACTTTTGAAACGAACGGCGTCGCTGGCAAAGTGAAGTTCATTTACTTTTTGTACGTAATATTTGGTTTCTACATGTAGCTCTTTGACTAAACGTTTTTTTGCACTTTCTGATTGACTTTCATTGAGTTGAGCGACTAAACTTTTAAAGTACGCGTTTCTACTATTTGTGATACTATTAATTTGAGCTAAGGTTTTTTTCTTGTTGTGATATTCGTCTAAAAAGTAAATTGCTTTTAAAGGTGTCTTACTTTTATCGGCCAAAGAAACCAAACTTTGAACGTAGGGGTCACTGTTTCTTCTTACAATGTCTCTTTCTACGGCAGTAGAGGTTGCATAATTAAGCAAAAGCTTGGGGCGGCTTTTAGCAGTTTCAGAAACGACCCGATCCGCTAGGGAAGCAGGATTTATTTTTCTAAGTTTTCGAATCAACAACTCTGGATAGCGATTGGCTGTTTCTTCCAGTAAGCTTTGCTTGAGCTTAGGGTAGGGGTTGAGCATGTCGCTTAGGGCGTACAACTCTTTGTTGCTATTGTTTTTTATGTAATACTCTCCTCGATTTCCTTTAATGGATTTAACAAGGTCTAGCGCATGATTAAAAAGTCTTTTGTAATAATTTACGTTCATATTGCCACGGTCAATACTCAGATTTGCACTTTTTAATTGACGGATGATAGAAGTCAAAAAATTTCGTTTGGTTTCGTAATCGTCAAAATTATTCAGCACATAGAACTTGTAAATGTCAACTTTTTTAAAAACGGCATTAGAAATTGCGTCAGAGCGAAGTTTATCATCGTCAATATTTAAGTAACGGTCACCCACACCGTCGGCAAAGTCAAATCGTTTTTGCTCGTTGGCAATCTGATTCAATGACTGCCATTCAAATCGACTGATTTTGGTTGAGTCAACAATACTGTTTTGTATGACACCTTGGGCTCGTGAAGAAACACTTAGAGCCAAGCATAGTAGTAGTCCTATGTAAGTTTTCATGCGATAAAATTAATCATTATTCAGCGAAGCATCTTAAATTATTGGTTAGTAGTAACTTAATAGGAAAAGAGGGGTAAATCCAAATTTCGTATCGTTTCAACGAGTTCTACAATTTTTTAGGGCAAAAAAAGGAAGGACTGTCGTATTTTCGAGAGATGAAATTTTTACAATATATGTTGATAGCTTTGTTAGTTAGTCCAGCCGTAATGGCGCAGGATGACTTAGTAAAGTCATTAGACAAAAACAAATCGGAGAATGCAAAGGAGAAATATAAATTTACTACAAAGCTTAACTTAGAAACGTCACCCGTTAAGAATCAAGGGAGCAGTGGAACCTGTTGGAGCTATTCAGGAAACTCATTTTTAGAAAGTGAAATGCTTAGAAATGGGAGTGGATTTGTAGATATTTCTGAGATTTACACAGCCCGATGTGCTTATATCGAGCGTGCGCGGAACTATGTTCGCATGCATGGCAACGTGGGTTGGGGTGATGGTGCAGAGCTGCACGATGTAGTACAAGTCTATGATAAATATGGCGCGCTGCCCTACTCGGCTTATACAGGTCTGAACTATGGTACTGATAAAAATCGTTTTGGTGAAATGCAAGCTGCTTTAGAAGGGTTCTTACAAGGAATTGTAAAAAATAAAAATGGTAAATTGACTAAAAATTGGATGCCTGCTTTTAAAGCGGCCTTGGATGCTTACCTTGGTGAAGTGCCTACATCATTTGAATATGAAGGCCGTACGTATACGCCGCAGACATTTGCTGATGAAGTTGTTGGTCTGAATGCTGACGAATATGTTGAGCTTTCAGCCTTTTTATATGCTCCTTTATACAAACCCACTATGCTAATGGTGCCAGATAACTGGAGTTTGCAAAGTGTATACAACGTAAAAATGAACGAATTGTCCGAGGCTGTTGACCATGCCTTAAGAAAAGGTTACACGGTTGCATGGGCAACTGATGTAAGTGAAAAGTATTTTAGCTGGAAAAATGGTGTGGCCTTTGTGCCAGAAATGGATTACTATAAAATGGAAGTAGCGGATAGAAAAACATTATTCGACGGTCCGAAACCAGAGCGTAAAATTACAGCGCAGGACAGAGAAGATGCGTTTGATAATTACACGACTACTGACGATCACGGTATGCACATAGTAGGAATCGCACAAGATCAAAACGGGAAAGAATATTATATGGTGAAAAATAGCTGGGGTGAAAAAAATGATCACAAAGGATATTTATATGTTTCTAAAACATTTTTTGAGTACAAAACCACAGCTATTCTTTTAAACAAAAATGCCTTGCCGAGAGATTTAAAAAGGAATTTACGATTCTAGTTGATAGTTTCTAAAAAGTATAAGTACCCGTTCTGTAATTTCAGAACGGGTTCTTTTTTACCATCGTAAAAACACATCGCCTCTCCGACGATAAATTATACGTAATTGAGGATTGGCATTTATAAGTGTAAAGGGAAGGAGCAAACTTCTGTCCACGTAGAGCGTAAAGAGATTTCGCAAATTGAGAATGTCATCGGGGATTCTTAGATTGGGGCCTCCGAAGGCTAGGTTCAATTCCATGAGATTAGTCAATAGAAAAATTTCTTTTGGAATGGAGCTCAGGCTGTTTTTACCTATGGATAGGTGTGTAAGATTTTCTAATTGACCTAGGCTAGACGGGAGTGTCACTAGCTTGTTTTCACCCAGGGTTAAATATTCTAGTTTCTTTAAGTTACCTATTGCGGCTGGGATTGACTTTAACTGATTCCCATCAACATAAAGCTCTACCAAGTTTTTAAGTTGACCAATACTTTCTGGCAAGCTTTGCAGTCGATTGGAACGGATTGATAATACTTTGAGGTGTTTTAAATTTCCAATTTCTTCTGGTAAATATCTTATGGCATTGCTCGAGATGTGCAGTTCGGTGAGGTTGCGTAAGTCGCCAATTTCTGGTGGAATTGAGTCTAAGCCATTTCTAACGAGATAGAGCTTTCGAAGATTAGTGAGCTTACCAATCGATGTAGGGATTTCATTTAGGGTTTTATTTACGATGCGTAATTTTTTGTATTTTTTTGGCTGTCGGATAGCGCTTGTAAATGCTTGGTCGCCTGCACAGGAGCTTAATAGTAAACAAATAATAAATAAAATGCTGGTTGATGAAAATTGGCGCATGCCTAAAGGTACAAAATTTTCAGTGAGCCGTTTGCTGAGCTATCCTTGCACAAAACGTTTAGACTACATTTTACGTTAACTAACCAAAACTAAGGGAGGGACAACGACTTGTAATTTCATAGCCACGTTTACCCTTCCTCAATAGTCACCCAAAAGTTTTCGATACCTGCCTTTCGTACAATTTCGTTTAGAATTTTAGCATTATCAGGGTGGAGTCGTACACAGCCATGCGAAGCTTTATTGCCCAATCTGCGAAAGTTGCCGATTGTAGTGCCGTGCAAAGCGTACCCGCCTTTTATGAATATAGCATACGGCATATTACCTAAACCATTATAGTTACCGCCTGGGTATTTTCTACTAGAGTATTTTTGAAAAATGGGTCCGCTCGGTTGCATATCAAAGGGAGGTGTTTCATGTCGAACTGAGCCAGTAGAAACTTTGAAGGTGTCCACCACTTCCCCATCTATATAAAGGTATAAACGCTGGTCTGTTTTACTCACACGCGCCCACACTCGACTATCAATTTGTCCTCTCTTTTTTTCGTGGGTAGCCGATAGAATTGAGTCCTTGTCATGCAGCTGTTTTAAGTTGTACCGCAAGGCTCGGATTTCAGCAGTAGTAATTTTTTTTACGTCTTGCGTGAAGGAATCGTTAGGATTGGAAATGCTAGTATCAGTAAAGAGATAAACGTCTAGTGCAATGGTATCATTCACACCACTTTCTTTAATTACGGTACTGTCTTTTTCATAAATCGTTTCTAGTGTATCCAATAAGGCAGATAGGCTATCTGTCTCCGGGTTAAAATTGGTATTATCAAAAAGGTCAGCAGTGTCGGATAAATCAACGGTTGTGGCACTGTCATGAAGTACTTCTTTTTTTATTACTTGATAATCAAGTCTTACTTTTTTTTCATTTTTACAGGCACTAAAAAGAACTACTAAGATGGACAACAGGAATGATAAGATTGCGTACGATTTCATAGAAGCGCAAAGTAACGAAAATGCTATGTTAAGTTTTCAGCTTGCGCGATAAAATTCTTAGGGGAAAACGATTTTTTATCCTAAATTTAGCGATTCATGTTTAGTGCGGAAGAATTACAAAATTGTAAAAAACGAGATGAATTGATAGCCCTGGCGAGCAAGAAAGACTTGAACGTATCAAAGTATATACGCAACATTACTTACCTAGAAGAGCTACAGATGCTTCAGACACAACTTGTTGATTTGCAACAGTATGTTGCTAATAAAAAATTACGCGTGGCTATTTTATTTGAAGGGCGAGATGCTGCTGGTAAGGGTGGGTGTATAAAACGATTTGTAGAACATTTGAACCCGAGGTCCATGCGCGTAGTAGCTTTAAACAAGCCGACTGAAGTTGAAAAAGGACAGTGGTATTTTCGACGATACGTAAAAGAACTTCCCGACCCGGGTGAAATGGTGTTTTTTGATAGAAGCTGGTACAACCGTGCTGTGGTGGAGCCTGTAATGGGTTTTTGTACAACCGAGGATTATGCTCAATTCATTGCGCAGGTTCCGAGTTTTGAACACATGTTATACGAAGATGGCGTGGTCGTTATCAAATTTTGGTTCTCGGTATCCAAAGAAGAACAGAAGAAACGATTTGAATCACGATTGCGCAATCCGTTGAAGCAGTGGAAGTACAGCCCAGTTGATCAGAAGGGTCAAGAACTTTGGGATGATTACACTTATTACAAAGAACTAATGTTTTCAAAAACGCACACTACTTTTTGCCCGTGGACAATTGTACAAGCTAACAGTAAAAAAAATGCGCGTTTGCAAGCTATGCGTTATGTGCTGTCACAGTTTGATTTTTCGGAAAGTAAGCAAAAAGCATTGTCTCTACTACCAGACCCAAACACTGTTTTTCGTTATCATAGATTAGTTGATCAAATAGATGTGTAAATGAATAAGAGAAAGATTGAATTGAATGAAGAGCAGCTAAACGTTTTGAACAGTCCGGGAGGACTTAAAAATTTGCTGGCGTATCCTACTATTGATATAGAATGGGCTTTGAACCGAGTAGGGTATGAAAATGAATTAAAGGATTTGCAAGCTCAGTTAATTGACTTGCAAGCTTGGGTAATCGATAATGATAAAAAGGTGGTTATTATTTGTGAGGGACGTGACGCTGCTGGTAAAGGTGGTGCGATACGAAGAATTACAGCACATATAAACCCTCGCTTCTATAGAATAGAAGCACTACCCAAACCAACCGTGGAAGAAAGAGGGCAATGGTATTTTCAGCGATACGTAACGCGCCTTCCTCAAAAAGGGGAAATGGTATTTTTTGATAGAAGCTGGTACAACCGTGCTGTGGTAGAACCCGTTAATGCGTTTTGTACGGCTGAGGAGTACGAAACCTTTATGGGACAAATTAATAATTTTGAAAAAATGCTGATTGAATCAGGGACTTATTTGCTCAAGCTATATTTCTCAATTAGCAAAGATGAACAAGCGAAACGATTTGAGGATATAAAAAGTAATCCTTTAAAAAAATGGAAAATGTCGGCCGTTGATGAAAACGCTCAAGCACTTTGGGATGAGTATACAAAGTATAAATTAAGAATGTTTTCTGTAAGCGATACAGACTTGGCTCCATGGAAAATAATCAAAGCCAATAAAAAAACCTTTGCCCGCTTAGAAGCCATTCGTTATGTTTTGGACACGTTGCCGTATAAAAAGATTTAGTTCCTTTAGTTTCTGCTTCTTTGAACCTTCGTACATTTAGAAATTAAATTATGGACTCTGCATTAGTAATTGTTGCTTTGTGTTTGATACTCTTGTTGAGTTATCTTTTTGATGTATCATCGAAGTTGACCAAAATTCCTTCTGTAATTTTATTAATTACCTTAGGTTTCATAATATCATGGGTCTCTAAAAAGTTTGATATCCCAACTGTGGACTTATCAAGCATTCTGCCAATTTTAGGAACCTTTGGATTAATTCTCATTGTACTTGACGAGTCCTTTGAGTTGAAGTTAAGTAAGGATCGAATTCCTATTATTAAAAAATCTTTGATTGTTGCGGTATTTCCTATGTTGATACTTTGCGCGTTATTGGCCTTAGCTTTTTATTTTTTTAGAGAGGCAACTTGGCATGTGGCTGTGGTAAATGCTATTCCGTTAGCTATAATCAGCAGTGCGATTGCCATCCCAAGTGTACACCACTTGAGCAGAAATTTAAAAGAGTTTGTAATTTATGAAAGCAGCCTTTCAGATATTATTGGCGTTGTCTTGTTTAATTTCTTTGCTTTAAACGCGGTGTTTGATGCAGGCACGATGATTGTTTTTGTGGTTCAGATTTTATTAATGCTCCTTATCTCGTTTGTAGCTTCTGTTTTACTTTCTGGCCTGCTTTATAAGATTGATCATCATATCAAGTTCGTTCCAATCATCGTTTTGGTGATGTTGATTTATGAGATATCCAAAATCTATCACCTCCCGGCCTTGATCTTCATACTTATTTTCGGTATTTTCTTAGGGAATTTAGATCTAATAAGAAATCCAAAAATTAATAAGCTTGTTCACCCTGAGGTATTGGATCAAGAAGTTGTCAATTTTAGGCAGGTGGTCACTGAAGGAACCTTTTTAATTCGTACCCTATTTTTTGTAGTGTTTGGTTATTTGATTCATTTACCTGATTTGCTCAATTTACAAACCTTGCTATGGTCGTTGATTGTGGTGACGGGAGTTTTCACAGTGCGAGCTGTTCAACTGAAAGCAATCGGCTTACCAATGTTTCCGCTTTTGTTTGTCGCTCCACGAGGACTGATTACCATTTTACTATTTTTATCGATTCCTGTGAGTTTAGAAATGCCTTTGGTAAATAAATCAATGATTATTCAAGTGATTATTATCACAGTGCTTATTATGATGATTGGGATGTTATTTCATAAAGAAGAAGAGGTCGTTGAAGAAGAGAAGCCAATCGATGAAATTCTACCAGCAGAGCCTATTTTGGTTATAGAGGATAGTTTATAAAAAATTTTAATCAAATAAGGATAATCATTTCTGATGACTCTTTTCTTAATAAGTTGGGAGGATCACGCTAGAGCGTGACTTCTCCGTGCTTTATTTTTAGAATAAAAAAAGGATAATCATTTCTGATTATCCTTTTAAGTCGGGAGGACAGGATTCGAACCTGCGACCCCGTGCTCCCAAAGCACGTATTCTACCGAGCTGAACTACCTCCCGAGGCATTTACCGAAGTAAATATTGTTCACATTTTTTATTTTTTTCTTCGATGGGTTGAAATGTATTCTACCGTCCCGAAGCTTCGGGAGAACTACCTCCCGAGGCATTTACCGAAGTAAATATTGTTCACATTTTTTATTTTTTTCTTCGATGGGTTGAAATGTA
>ENA-ORXM01001318-ORXM01001318.1-marine-metagenome-genome-assembly--contig:-NODE-1318-length-35224-cov-12.538908_pt1 | contig 35224 bp, 29 predicted proteins | sample MGYA00237867_ERZ511480 | MGnify/ENA primary metagenome ERZ511480 (study PRJEB26309, sample SAMN06266103) | marine metagenome | isolation source: Algal blade | place: United Kingdom:Sidmouth, United... | reverse complement strand
CGGCAAGGCGCAAAGCCGACACCGCAATTCCCCATGACCGCAGTTGTGACTCCGTGATTGACGCTGGGTTGCAGCGTATCATCCCAACTGACTTGACCGTCATAATGTGTGTGGAGGTCAATAAAGCCGGGCGTGACGATATGATCTCTGGCGTCTATCGTCTCGCTAGCTTCGCCTAGATTTGCGCCAAGCCCCGAAATGCGGCCATCCTTAATCGCGATGTCGAGGCTTTGGCTTTCGCCGCCGGAGCCGTCAAAAACTGTTCCGTTCTTAATGAGTAGATCGTGCATCTTTCCATCTCCAAAAAAGGGCGAGGCCGCTTCCGCCGATTAGATGCCAGACGCCCCACAATCCTGCAACTGCTCCCGCGCCGCCAACGCCGCCTAATTGGGTCAACAGAATGACTATGCCCAATCCGGAATTTTGGATGCCAACTTCAATTGTTAGCGCGCGGCGACTGGCCGTGTCAGCTTTAATCGCGCGAGCTGCCAGATTGCCTAGTGCGAAGGCGAGAATGTTATGGGGTATAACTATGAAGTAAAGCCCGATGCCCAATACAATGAAGATCGGAAACAGCCGCACGCTGGCAATCAAGATTATCGCGAGCAGGGCCAAGCCTGATAGAATCGCCAGCGGCGTTTGTATGCGTTTAGCGATACGCGAGAGAAAATGCCGAAACACCATGCCGAGCAAAAGCGGCAAGGCCAGAATTACCAAGGTTTGGACGAGGAAGTTGGCAACGTCGATATTAATTTCCGTGAGCAGCGCCCGCGTTGGCGGGTAAAGCCCGCTCCAGAACAAGATAGAGAAGGGTGTGATGAAGGCCGCAAAAACCGACGATGTTGCGGTCAAACTGACCGATAGCGCCGTGTTCGCGCGGGCGAACAGCGCAATTAAATTTGATGTGTTGCCCCCGGGGCAGCATGCAATCAAAATCATGCCAAGCGCTATGCTAGGGTGTGGGTTGATCACAAAGCACATGAAAAGCGTAATTAAGGGCAGGCCAATGATTTGGGCGATGATGCCTGTAAAATAGAGCTTGGGCTGCGACTTGAAAAAGCTAAAGCTCGACGGACGGAGCCCTAAAGCCACAGCGAACATCATGGCCGCCAAGACAATCGCCATTCCGATCTCAGAGCTGGTGCCCAACTCAAGTTGGAAATTGTTTAAGGCATCCGAGTTCATGGGGTGTTATGCTTTTCCCCATCCAGCATCACGCCTTCAATCGGAATAGCGCCCCAACTTTCGCCGGGGAGGTCCATCGGGTTCGCGCCCAATATTGTAAAGTTCGCACGTTTACCGACTGTGATAGAGCCAATCTCCTTCTCCAGACCTAATGACCAAGCCGCTTCAATCGTTACCGCCCGCAAGGCCTGTTCCGCGTTTAACCGTTCGCTCGGCGTGCTAACGCCGCCCTCCCGCGTCGCGCGGGTCATGTGCCTCCCGGCGGCCAATAGCGGCATTGGCGGGGCCAGGGGTGCGTCCGAATGGACGGTCACATGTAGTCCGGCTTTAAAAGCTGACGCCTGCGGAGTGATGAAGTCGGCCTTTTCCGCGATGACGGGTTTATAGTCCTCACCCATAAAATTCACATAATGCGAGGCGGCGGAGATGCCGATGCCGAGCGCGGCGGCTTTTTGCATTTGGGTGGGGGTGATGAGGCCTGCATGTTCAATAATCAGCCGCTGTCCATCCTTGCCCGCATTTTGTTTCGAGAACGCAGATAGAGTTGAGTTTTGCGCTTCGTCGCCATTCGAATGAATATGAATGTCCAGACCCTTGTCCCAATAGGTAGACATTAGGGCGGGGAGGTCTTCGGGCTCTGTTACCCACAGTCCATCCGTGCCTTTTGACTGACCCGACAAATATCCCGGGGCTGCCAATTTCATTGTCTGCGAATAGAACGCTGCATCAGTGAAGAGCTTGACTTGCGGTAAAACTTGCGGGTTATCGGCAGACAGCTCGGCAATTTTTGCGGCGCTGTCGTCGCCGAATTCCCGTGCAAAGGCTCTGTGTTCCGGCACAAGGTATAGAGCGTAAGAGTCTGTTTTATCGTGATGAGTTGCAAGCACTGTATTCTCGAACTCTCGTCCGAAAAGCCCATATCCCATTTCCGCAACAGTCGTGACGCCGCCTTCTGCCAAGAGTTTCTCGAAGCCGTTAAATCCTTTTTCGATGTGTGCGGGGTTAAGGAGATAAGGGGCTAGTTTCGGAAGGAGGGGCGCGACAGCGTCTTCGAATATCCGGCCTGTCAATTCTCCGCTCTCGTCCAGAGCCACGCCTTCATATGTGTCGTGCATCTCAGGACTTATCGCAAACAAGTCGAGTGCCGCCGAATTCATGTAAAAATCATGACCCGAATAATGCCAAATGATGATGGGCCGTGTTTCGGATATGGTGTCCAAATCCGATTTGTCCATATCGCCTTGGACGAGGTTATGATAACCGTAGAGTATGAGTGGGTTGCCATCTATTTTACTTGAGTTAAATCCCGCAATCTTCTGAAGTAATTCAGTTTTTGTGGGTATACCTTCAACCGGCCCATCTGGATGCTGCATATCCCACGGAGGTATCCAATCAAGACCGTACATCATAGAGCCGAGGGTCATATGAACATGCGGATCAATTAGACCGGGTACGAGAATGGAGGTCTGATATTGATCATCCCGTGCGGCGTGAGGGAATTGTTTTTCTAAATCGACAGTCTTGCCTACGCCAATAATCTTGCCTTCGAGAACGGCAACAGCCTCAGCAGTCGGGTTTGACGAGTCGACGGTGATGACGCTCGCGGTGGAATATATTTTTATAGTCTCTAGTTCGGCTTCGGGCGCAGAACAGGCTGTAAGCAAAAGGGCGGTTGAGACAGCACGTAAGAATTTCATATGCCCTGCCTAGCTTGACTTTACACCAATCTCCAAACACTTACCGCCCTGTCAGGGAGCTGGACGGTCGCGAATGCTTGCATTCGAGGAAAGTCCGGGCTCCAGCGCGTACAGGATGCCGGGTAACGCCCGGCCAATGTAAATTGAGGGAAAGTGCCACAGAGAGAAGACTACTCTTGTTGTTTTGCCTGCAAATCAACGGAGAAAAGCTGAAAGGGTGCGGTAAGAGCGCACCGGGCGTCTGGCAACAGGGGCCGCAAGGTAAACCCCATCCGGAGCAAAACCAAATAGGGACAGTATTGTGGGTCGCGCCATCGCTGTCCGGGTTGGTTGCATGAGGCATGTTGCAAAACATGTCCTAGATGAATGATCGTCACCCATTTATGGGGACAGAACCCGGCTTACAGGCTCCCTGACACCTCTCATTTTCGAAAAATCAGCTATCTGCTGCAATATCCTACGCGAACGCATCATGGTTAACCACAGCTTAACTGCCTGAAACCTATAAGAAAGCTGAGTTTATCCACATTATACACAGGATGTGTGTGGGACAGAAAAAGGTGAGCGTTTACAGTCGAATGGCATTGTTTCCCATTAAATCCCATACTAACCCATATTTGTCGCGAGCGTGGGGCTTTGCGGTGCTTAAGGGTGATCAGCTGAATGTTTCTGTCCAGCGTAACAAACAATCTCGACTCGAAGGGCCGGATTTCCGTGCCCGCTAATTTTCGCACGCAATGCGCAGCGTCCGGTTTTGAGGGCGTTGTGCTCTGGCCTAGCCTTGACGGCGCTTATCTGGAGGGCGGCGATCTTTCCGTCCTGAGCCACTACCAAGACATGCTCGACCGCATGGATATGTATGATGAAGGGCGCGAGGCTCTGGAGCTTGTGATTTTTGGAGAGAGTGAAAAACTCGGCTTTGACTCCACAGGGCGGATTAGCTTGCCGGCCAAATTTCGCGACCATGCCGCACTATCCGGCAAGATCACCTTCGTGGGGCGCGGCCGTAAATTCGAAGTTTGGAATGAAGCTGCGCATGAGGCGCGCCGGACTGAGCTCCGCGAAAAAGCCTTGGCCAATCGCCACAGGATGAAACCGACATGAGGCATTATCCCGTGATGTTGCCGGAAGTCTTGAGCGCGCTTGCAATGCAGGCGGGAGAGACGTGCGTGGACGGAACCTTTGGGAATGGCGGCTATAGCGAGGCACTGTTAGGCTCTGCGGACTGTTCCGTTATCGGGCTGGACCGCGACCCCAATGTTATACCTCGTGCCGAAGAATTGGCGGGTGAGTGGGGCGATAAGTTTAGATTGATCCAAACGCCGTTTTCGAAAATGGATGAGTTGGGGCTTGATCCCGTTGACGCGGTGGTCCTTGATATTGGCGTGTCTTCCATGCAGCTCGATCAGGCTGAGCGCGGGTTTTCTTTCATGCGCGCCGGGCCGCTGGACATGCGGATGGAGCAAGGCGGCGGTCCAACGGCGCGTGATGCTGTGCTTCACCTGTCCGCAGATGAGCTAACTCGCGTATTTCAGGTTTACGGCGAGGAGAAGCGCGCGCGCCATGTCGCGAACTGCATTCTATCCGCGCGGGAGCAGGGCGATATTGCGACAACATCAGATCTTGCGGATGTGCTTGAAAAAGCGCTCGGTCGGCGCGGAAAAACTCATCCTGCAACCCGTGTGTTTCAAGCGCTGCGAATTTTCGTCAACGATGAATTGGGTGAGCTCTATAAGGGACTTTGTGCCGCAGAGCGTTTACTGAAGCCGGGCGGACGGTTGGTGGTTGTGACGTTTCATTCTCTGGAAGACCGCATCGTAAAAAGTTTTTTCCGTCGTCGTGCGGGTGAGGTTCAAGGCGGGTCGCGCTATGCGCCGGAGATCAAAAACACAGGTCCGGCCGCGAGTTTTAATTTGCCGCAGCGTAGCGTGACGAAGCCTTCGAAAGCCGAAGTCGGAGACAATGCGCGCTCACGTTCTGCGAAATTGCGGGCAGCAATTCGAACCGGGGCTGCGGCCTTTGATGCCGATGATCGTCTTCTCCCTGACGTGATTTCATTAGCGGAATTGGAGGCCCGGTTATGAGTCTGTCCTATTCCGGTCCGGCGCGCGCGGCTCGGCGCATGTCTTGGTTTTTACTATTCCTTATCGGCGTGGCGCTGACTGTCACTTTGTATTTTGTGAAAACTCATGCGCAATCCGCAAAGCGCGATGTTAGAGAATTGTCGAAAGCCGTTTCGGCGGAAGAGGCGGCTATTCGCGTACTCCGCGCTGAGTTGGCTTATTTGGAAAGTCCAACCCGCTTGTCGGAATTGAATGAGACGCACTTGAAGCTAACGCCTATCTTACCGGAGCATGAAGGTCTGACGCTGGACATCGAAGTCTTATTTCCGTTGAAGGCGGAGGAAGGTAAGTGACCGTGTCTCACACTTTTCAAGATCAAAGCATGCTCACTTTGGCGGACGAAGAATATCGCACGGTCGCGGAAGGGCGCATCCGTATTCGGATCGGCGTCGTCGCGTTTATCTTTATGTTGTTAATCGCCATAGTACGCTTGGCTGAAATTTCGCTTTTCTCATCGGACGATCATCAGCGAAATTTGCCACAAGCGCTAAAAATAACCCGCGCTGATTTGACGGACCGTAATGGCGAATTATTGGCGACGACGTTGGAGACCTTCTCTCTCTACGCTGAGCCGCGAAGAGTTTGGAACCCTAACGGGACGGCGCGTGAGCTGGTCAGGCTGCGTCCGCATTTGAGCCGTGAAAAACTGCATAAGAAACTCGAAACAGATCGCAGCTTTGTTTGGTTGGAGCGAGGGCTCACGCCAAAAGAGCGGCAGGCGGTTTTTGATTTGGGTCTTCCCGGGCTAGCTTTCCGCAAGGAGCCAAAGCGGGTCTATCCGCGCGAGAACCTGGCCTCCCATATGGTCGGGTTTACCAATGTTGATATGCGCGGCGTTGCGGGGGCGGAGCGGGCGTTTGATAAGGATTTAACGGCTGACAACGCGCCCTCTATTTCACTATCTATGGATTTAAGGGTGCAGTTCGCCTTGACGGATGAGCTCGCGAAGGCGCGTAAAAAGTTTGATGCCTTGGACGCGAATGGCGTCGTGATGGATATTCGCACGGGTGAAATTATTGCCATGGCGTCTGTCCCCAATTTCAATCCGAACCAGCCTGACACAACATCGCCTGAAACTCTCTTCAATCATGCCGCAATGTCGACTTACGACTTAGGCAGTGTGTTTAAGCCGCTGACCATGGCGATGGCTTTGGAAGATGGTGTGGCCAATCAGACGGAGTTGTTTCAAGTGCAAAAGCCTTACAAAGTTCGCAATAAATTTATCCGCGACGATCACCCGTCGGATGTTCCGCTCAATATGATAGGCGTTTTGGGCGAGAGTTCGAACCGCGGCACAGCAATGATCGCGCAGCGCATTGGTGCAGAGCGTCAGCAGCATCATCTGCGAGGTCTCGGGCTATTAACCCGCGTTGACTATGAATTATTAGAGAGCGCAAAGCCCCAAGTGCAAAAGCGCTGGGGCGAAATGGCGACGGTGACTGTCTCTTATGGGCATGGATTATCTGTCACGCCTTTGGCTCTCACGGCAGCGATAGGCGGAATGCTGAATGACGGCGTCTATGTAACGCCGACCGTGCGGAAGCATTCTGTCGCATCACCTGCAGTCGGACGCCGTGTTTTCCGCTCCGAAGTCTCGCAAGACATGGTGGATATGATGCGCTTTGTTGTGACGGATGGCACGGGACGCAAGGCAAATATCCCGGGCTATGGCGTGATGGGAAAGACGGGGACAGCCGAGAAACCTTCTGCAACAGGCGGCTATGATGAGAAACGTCTTGTCACCAGTTTTGTCGCAGCCTTCCCGCATTCTGACCCGCGTTACGCGATGATCGTCACGCTGGATGAGCCCAAAGCGATCGAAGGAACTTATGGATATGCGACGGCGGGTTGGAACGCTGCCCCGGTTGCGGGGCAGGTCATTCGGCGCATAGGCCCAATTTTACCGGGCGCGCGGGATAGCTCTCAATATGCGCAAGCGGAAGGCGCGGTGACGCCATGATAAATCACACCCTGCGCAGCTTGTTTGGGCTCGATAATGATGCCCAAGTCACAGGGCTCAGCGCCGATAGTCGTCAAATCAAACCCGGAATGGTCTTTGCGGCTCTGCCCGGCACAGCCATGGATGGCCGTGATTTTATCCCGCAAGCTGTTGAAAATGGCGCTGTGGCAATCTTGAGCGTTGAGGGGGTCAGGGCTAACGTTCCAATCATTTCCGTACCTAAGCCAAGGCTCGTTTATGCACAAACGGCGGCAAAACTTCATCCCGGTCAACCAAAAACCGTTGTGGCGATGACAGGGACAAATGGCAAATCTTCGACCGTAGATTTTCTCCGTCAGATTTGGGCCTTTGCCGGATTTAACTCCGCGTGTTTTGGAACATTGGGTGTCACGTCGTCATCCGGCTATAAGCCGATGACGCATACAACGCCGGATGCTTTGGCTCTACATCAAACGCTCTCGGAATTAGCGGCAGAGGGCGTGACTCATGTTGCGATGGAGGCCAGCTCACACGGGCTCAAGCAATATCGTATGGATGCCGTCAACGTTACGGCGTCGGGGTTTTCAAATCTCACGCAAGATCATTTTGATTATCATCCGGATCTGCAGGATTACTTCACCGCTAAGGCGCGGTTATTTATCGACCTCACCCCGCGCGGTGCGCCCGTAGTCATCAATACGAATGACAAATACGGTCAGCATCTCGTCGAGGTCTGTGAAGGATTGGGTCAGGACGTGTTGCAAGTCGGATGGACAGGCAAGGATATACGCATTGATGAGGTTATGCCGCATGCGGCCGGGCAAAAGCTGACTCTCGTGGTCAATGATACGCGGCATAAGGTTGACCTTCCGCTTGCCGGGGAGTTCCAAGTTCTGAATGCGGTCGCAGCGCTGGGTCTCGCGATGAAAACGGGTGTCGATGAAGTGAAAGCTGTCGAAGCACTCGGGCATTTAAAAGGCGTTGCGGGTCGGTTGGAGCTGGCGGGCGTCAAAGACGGTGCGCCTGTCTATGTCGATTTTGCCCATACCGAAGATGGTTTGGATAAGTTACTCCGGTCTGTTCGGCCGCATACGGCGGGCGATATCATCATTGTATTTGGCTGTGGGGGAGACCGCGATCCGGATAAGCGCGCGAAGATGGGAGCCGTTGCGGCCAAGCTTGCCGACCAAGTGATTGTCACCGATGACAACCCGCGCACGGAAGATGCAACGCTGATCCGCAAAGCTGTTCTGAAAGGCTGTCCTGACGCCACCGAGATTGGCGATCGCGCCTTGGCGATTGCGGAAGGTATTCGTCGTTTCGGACCAAAAGATTGTCTCGTCATCGCCGGCAAAGGTCACGAGCAGGGGCAGATCGTTGGCACGTCAGTTATTCCGTTTTCTGACGTTGACGTTGCGCGTGAATTACTCTCATGACGTTGTGGACCTCAAAAGAAATTGCTGAGGCAACTAGCGGGCAGGCCACCTCCGAATTTGAGGTCACAGGTTTGTCGATTGATACGCGCAGCCTTCAAAAGGGCGATTTGTTTGTCGCCCTTATAGATGCGCGCGATGGTCATGATTTCATCCCTGCCGCGATAGAGGCGGGAGCAGGCGGGGTGTTGTGCGTAACTGCGCCGGAAAACACGGCTGCGGTTACGACTGACGACAGCGCAAAGGCGTTGGAGGATTTAGGTGTCTATGCGCGGAGTAATCGCAAAGCTCTGAGAATTGGCGTGACGGGAAGCGTCGGAAAAACCTCGGTTAAAGATGCACTACACGTAATGTTGTCTACTTTCGGAGAAACACATAAGTCTATAAAATCATTCAATAATCACTTCGGTGTGCCAATTACGCTCGCAACTATTCCTAAGAGTGCAAAATTTGCTGTTTTGGAGATGGGCATGAACCATGCAGGCGAAATGTCCGCCCTTTCCAAACTCGCGAATCCGCAAATTGCTATCATCAATAATGTGGTCGGCGCCCATCTCGCGCATTTCGAAAATGTTGAGGGTATTGCGGATGCGAAAGCCGAAATAATTGACGGGATGGACACGGGCGGCATCTTGATTTTGAATGGCGACAATGACCATACGCCGCGCATTCGCAAGAGAGCGGATGCTGCGGATTTGAAGGTGATAAGTTTCGGGCATTCCGAATCCGATAATGTGTTTATCTCCCGCTCTGAAACGCGCGCCGACGGCGGCAATCTGACTTGCCGTATCGGCTCAGCAAACATTGACGTGACCCTCAATATTCCCGGTGAGCATTGGTTTATGAATGCGGCGGCGTGTTTGGCAGTCGCTTACGCTGCGGATTTGGATTTAGAAAAAGCTGCAATCTCCTTGGCTGATATCGTTCCCGCTCCCGGTAGAGGCGATACTCACGCTCTTTCAATCGACGGCAAGTCCTTCACCTTGATCGACGAAAGTTATAACGCAAATCCGACATCCATGCGCGCGGCATTTTCAGCGGCCGCTCTCCGGCCCGGGCGAAAGCTCGCGCTCTTGGGCGATATGTATGAGCTCGGTGCAGATGAGCTCGCGCTTCACCGAAGTTTAGCCGAGCCTTTGGTTGAGGCCGGCTTCGAGCGCGTTTTCATGGCTGGTGAATGCATGCGCATGTTAATGGGGGCCTTGCCGCAGCCCATGCGCGCAGGCTGGTCGTCAAAACCTCAGACTTTGTTAACCAAACTGAAAGGCGAACTCCGCGAGGGAGATGTAGTTCTGATTAAGGGGTCCAACGCATCGGGTGTTGGTAAAGTTGCAGAGCAGCTCAAAGGGGAGGGCGCACATGCTGTATGAATGGCTTGGGCCGTTAGGGGATGAGTTTCAGCTCTTTAACCTGTTTAATTATATCACCTTCCGTGTTGGCGGAGCGTTGATGACGTCTCTCATCATATTTTTCATTTTTGGCGAGAAAATGATTAACGCCTTGCGCGCCCGCCAAGGCAAGGGTCAGCCCATCCGCGAGGACGGCCCCGAAAGCCATATCATACAAAAGGCGGGAACGCCGACAATGGGCGGATTGATGATCTTGCTGGCAGTTGTGATTTCAACTCTGCTTTGGGCAGATTTACACAGCCCGTTTCTCTGGACGATATTCTTTGTGACAGTGGGATTTGGCGCGATTGGATTTTACGATGATTATCTCAAAGTCTCCCGTCAATCCCATAAAGGGTTTTCGGGTAAACTCCGCTTACTTTGTGAATTTATAATTGCCGTCATCGCAGTCTGGATTCTGACCACAGCTTTTCCGCAAGAGGGCGATTTCGCTACCGGACTCGCTATTCCTTTGCTCAAAAATTTCACAATCAATCTTGGCGTCTTTTTTATACCCTTCGGTGCGCTCGTTATTGTCGGAACGGGCAACGCCGTGAATTTAACAGACGGCTTGGACGGTCTCGCAATTGTTCCGGTTATGATCGCCTGCATGAGCTTGTCTTTCATTGCCTATCTTGTCGGCAATGCGATTTTCTCAAGCTATTTAGGTGTTCCCCATGTCCCTGGCAGCGCGGAGGTCACAATATTCTTAGGCGCTATCATTGGTGCGTCTCTGGGATTTCTTTGGTATAATGCTCCGCCGGCCATGGTCTTTATGGGCGATACAGGCTCCCTTGCCTTGGGCGGCGCCTTGGGTGTTACGGCTGTGGCCATTAAGCATGAAATCGTCTTGGCGATTATCGGCGGCTTATTCGTTTTGGAGGCTGTGTCCGTCATCGTGCAGGTCGCGTCTTTCAAACTGACCGGGAAACGCGTGTTCCGGATGGCACCCATCCATCATCATTTTGAGAAGAAAGGTTGGCAGGAGCCGACCATTGTTATTCGTTTCTGGATTATTGCGATTGTCCTCGCGCTGATCGGACTTTCCACGTTGAAACTGCGTTGATCAAAGCTGAGACATTTCGCGGCCAAACGGTCGCTGTCTTCGGACTTGGGCGGACAGGTGTGTCTGCTGCACTTTCTCTCGTTGCGGGCGGTGCTACCGTCTTGGCGTGGGATGATAACGCGGGTAGCCGCGAGGCGGCCCAACAGAAAGGTGTCCCGATAAAAAATCTCAAAAAGGCGGATTGGTCCAAAATTGATGAATTTGTATTGTCGCCCGGTGTCCCGCACCATTTACCAAAGCCGCATTGGTCCGCCGAAGCTGCCACTGCCGCAGGGGTGCCCATTATCTGCGATATTGAAATTCTGGCCCGGGAAGTCGCGGCCAAACCCGAGCGGGCCCGGCCAAGAATTATCGCCATCACGGGCACGAACGGGAAATCTACGACGACATCCTTGATCGGGCATATATTGACGGAATGCGGCAAAGACGCCCAAATTGGCGGCAATATTGGACGCGGCGTGCTGGACTTGGATCGCATGCACAAAGGGACTTTTTACGTCATCGAACTGTCCAGCTATCAGTTAGAACGCACACAGTCTCTGCGCGCCAATGCAGCGGTGTTCCTGAACCTGTCTCCGGATCATTTGGAACGTCATGGGTCACTGGAAAGCTATGGCCTCGCCAAACAGGCGGTTTTTGCTAACCAAACGACAGATGATGCCGTGATCGTTGGCGTAGATGATGTTTATGGAAAAGCGCTCTGCACAAAGCTCAAAGTCAGAAACGGGCGTAATATTATTCCTATCAGTGCCCGCCGCGCAGCTGGTCACGGGGTGAGTGTTTTGGGCGGAAAATTATTTTCGAACCTGTCCAAAAAATCGGTTCAAATTTGTAATATGAAAGAGGCTGCGGCGCTTGAAGGGCGTCACAATTGGCAAAACGCAGCGGCAGCGTTTGCAGCTGTCAGCAGCCTTGGTCTCGACCCCAAAGAAATCGGCGACGCCATATTGTCCTTTCCGGGATTGGCGCATCGCATGGAGTCTGTCGGCTCGCTCCGAAATGTGCGTTTCGTCAATGACAGCAAGGCGACCAATGCTGATGCTGCGCGGCAGGCTCTTGCCAGCTATAAGAACATTTACTGGATCGCGGGCGGCGTTCCGAAAGAGGGCGGAATTTCTCCGCTAAAGGACTTATTTGGACATGTTCGCGCGGCCTATTTGATCGGGGATGCCGCAGAGGATTTTGCCGAAACGCTTCAAGCCTCCAAAACCCCGCATCAAAACAAGAAGACGTTAGAAATGGCTCTGCTTTGCGCGACAAAAGATGCGCTTGAGTCAGGGGATAAAAATCCGATCGTCTTGTTGTCTCCGGCTTGCGCCAGTTTCGATCAGTTCAAGAATTTCGAAATCCGAGGAGATGCCTTTCGCGCGCAGGCGCAAAAGCTGATGGGGATCGAAGCGCCTTCGGCAGCCCGCCCGACAAAAGAGGAAGAGGCCGCATGATTGGCGCGCTTCCCAGACTCATTACCTCGCGCTCGCGCCGCACTTTAATCGGTGAGTGGTGGCGAAGTGTCGATCAGGTTACATTGTCGATTATCGTCTGCCTGCTCGGGGCCGGGTTGATCTTGTCTATGGCGTCTAGCCCGGCTGCGGCGGCACGGCTTGATTATGCCAACTCATTCTATTTCCTTTATAAACATATGATTTTTGTCGCCATGGGCGTCTTTGGCATGTTTCTCGTGTCATTATTCGATGCCATCAATGCGCGCAGAATTGCAGTTTTGACCCTCATCGGGTCAGTCTTGATTATGCTCGCGCTCCCTTTCATTGGGTATGAAGTCAAAGGCGCAACGCGCTGGGTGCGGATTGGTCCGCTAGGCCTTCAACCTTCCGAATTTGCCAAGCCTGCATTCATTGTATTTGCAGCCTGGATGTTCTCTATCCGCCATCGCGAACCCAATGTCCCCGCCGTCGCGATTGTGTTTGTGGCCTATGCCGCACTGGTCGGACTACTCATTTCACAGCCTGACTTTGGACAGTCTTTCCTATTGACGCTGGGTTTTGCGGCGGTTTTTTTCTTCGCAGGCCTGTCCTTGGGGTGGCTGCTTATCATGCTCGGTATTTCGGTCATCGGGGTGGTTGCTGCCTATTTGACGCTGCCCCATGTCCGCGCGCGGGTCGGTGCTTTCCGGTCGCCCAACACCGCCGACAATTATCAAACGGATAAAGCCATGGAAGCCATTTCGTCGGGCGGATTTTTCGGGCGAGGCCCCGGCGAAGGTAGCGTGAAATATTCGCTGCCTGATGGAAATACGGATTTCATATTTGCGGTGACCGTTGAAGAGTTCGGCTTCCTGATTTCGACAATACTCATTCTCCTGCTGGCGGGTTTTGTGGTGCAGACGTTTCGAAACGCATTGCGTTTGAATGATTATTTCTGCCAGCTTGCCGTGGCCGGGTTGGCAACTTTGGTCGGAATGCAAACCATCATCAATCTCTTCGTCAATCTAAACATGGTGCCAAGTAAGGGTATGACCCTGCCGTTTATTTCTAATGGCGGCTCGTCCATGTTGGCGCTTTGTTTCACAGCAGGGTTGATATTGGCCTTCACACGTCGCCGTCCCGGAGCTTATGAATATGGGCGATGAAAGCGGTGCCGGCAGGGTCTTGCTCGCAGCGGGTGGAACAGGCGGTCACATGTTCCCGGCGCAGTCTTTGGCGGAAATACTAAACACCGACGGTTGGGATGTCGCGCTGATGACAGATGCGCGCGGACAAAAGCACAGCGGACGAATTCCGGCAAATCCTGTCATTGAAGTGCAGGCCGCGTCTATCTCGCCGCGCAAACCTATTCAGGCGATCAAGGGGGCGGTGAAATTGGCGAGAGGCGTTGCGCAAGCCAAAGCCTTCATCCGCGAATGGAAGCCTGACATTGTGGTCGGCTTTGGCGGCTATCCGGCTTTCCCCGCCATGCGCGCGGCGCAGTCTCTGGGCCTGCCCACAATTCTCCACGAACAAAATGCCGTACTGGGCCGCGTGAACCGTGTCTTTGCTGCGAAAGCGACGCATGTCGTGTCAGGCTTTGACGTGCTGGAAAAAGTCAGTCCTAAAGCCAATATCCAAAATCTAGGCAATCCGATGCGCGCGAAAATCGTTGAGGCCGTGCCAGAAAATTATGAGCCCCCAGCCGATAAAATAAACCTACTTTGCGTCGGCGGCAGTCTGGGCGCGCGTATTCTTTCGCAAACCATCCCAAAGGCGATTGCGCTTCTGCCAGAAGATTTGCGATCCCGCCTCCGGGTTGTTCAACAGACAACGGAGAGTGAAGTGGCCATTGCGCGGGCCGCTTATGCCGATATGGGTGTTGAGGCGGTATGCGAGACCTTCTTTTCCAATATTGAAATTCACCTCGCCGAGGCCCATTATATTATCGCGCGGGCAGGGGCGTCGTCTGTCTCTGAAATCGCCCTGATGGGAAAACCGTCCCTCCTGATCCCGCTGGCCATCGCCATGGATGACCATCAAACGGTCAATGCGCGGTCACTGGAAAGCCGCAACGCTGCCGATATTCTGCCGGAATCTGAGTTTACCCCTGAATCTGTCGCTTATATCTTGCAGGATAAATTAAATGATTCGAACTGGCTCTCTTCCGCCGCCGCTTCTGCCCGTACCCTTGGGCGTCCGAACGCGGCCCGTGATCTCGCACAGCTGGTCATCGCAACGCTTCGCTAAGGCCGACATGTCCGGAACAAATCTCAAACAAAATGCTCTTGCGACGAAAGTCCCGTTTGATCTCGGCCCGATTCATTTTGTTGGCATTGGCGGGATTGGCATGTCTGGCATTGCCGAAGTCATGCTGAACCTTGGTTATCAAGTGCAAGGCTCTGATGCGCGCGAAAGCACGAATACCGCCCGCCTCAAACGTTTAGGCGCAGAAATATTCATTGGTCAAAAGGCTGAGCAGGTGGTTGGCGCAGGCGCGATTGTCATGTCATCCGCCATCAAAGCCGATAACCCTGAACTGATGGAAGCGCGCGCCCGCTCTATTCCTGTCGTGCGCCGCGCAGAAATGCTTGCAGAACTGATGCGCCTGAAATGGACCGTCGCCGTTGGCGGCACACATGGCAAAACGACGACAACGACTATGATTGCCGCGCTGCTCGAGGGCGGCGGCTTGGACCCGACGGTTATCAATGGCGGCATCATCAACGCCTATAAATCCAATGCCAAACTTGGCCTTGGCGAATGGATGGTGGTGGAAGCGGATGAGAGCGACGGATCTTTTCTCAAACTCCTGCCGACGGTTGCTGTGGTCACAAATATCGATCCCGAGCATATGGAGCATTATGGCGATTTCGATAAGTTGCGTACCGCATTTGATACTTTCGTTGAAAACTTGCCGTTCTACGGATTTGCAGTGCTCTGCATAGATCACCCGGAGGTCCAAGCGCTCGTCAGCCGTATCAGTGACCGCCGCGTCATCACTTATGGCTTCAACCCACAGGCGGATGTGCGGGCCGAAAACTTGCGTCTTGAGACCGAAGGTTCCCGATTTGACGTCGTCTTCCGCGGGCATGACGGCGTGGAAGATCGTTGGACGGATTTGTTCCTGCCTATGGCCGGGAAACACAACACCCAAAATGTTCTTTCCGCAATCGCAGTTGCGCGTGAGTTAGGTTTGGACTCCGAAAAGGTCAGAGCCGGACTCGATAGTTTTGGCGGGGTCAAGCGCCGCTTTACACATGTTGGCGAGTGGAACGGCGTGACGGTCATCGATGATTACGGCCATCATCCCGTCGAAATTTCGGCCGTACTGCAAGCTGCGAGGCAGGTCTCGAAAGGCCGTGTTCACGCCGTCGTCCAACCGCATCGCTATTCGCGCCTCTCTCACCATTTCGAAGAGTTTTCGACCTGCTTTAATGATGCGGATTTCGTCTATGTGTCCGATGTTTATGCGGCCGGTGAAGCGCCGATTGAGGGCGTCTCCGGGCCATCGCTCGCCGAAAGCCTGCGCAGCCACGGGCACCGTGATGTCGCGCTGACGTCCAAGGCGTCGCTCGCGAGTGATTTGCATCCAAATTTGGAATCAGGTGATCTGATTGTTTGCTTGGGTGCGGGCGACATTACTTATTGGGCAGCGGACTTGCCTGAACAACTCGGTAAATTGTGAGTCTTTTAAACAGACTCCCCGATGTGCGCGGCAGTTTGCGCGCCAATGTTTCGCTTGCGCCATTCACTTGGCTCAGGGTTGGCGGCGCGGCTGAGGCCTTGTTTATGCCAAAAGACGAGGCAGATCTTGCGCATTTCTTAAGCTCCACCCCTGACGATATTCCCGTTCAAATTCTTGGCGTGGCGTCCAATACTATAATTCGAGACGGCGGGATTAAAGGTGTCGTTATTCGTCTGGGACCTGCTTTCGGCAAGGTCTCTACGGATGGGTTGCAGGTAATCGCAGGCGCCGCGGCTTTGGATAAATCTGTAGCAAAGAAAGCGGCGGCCGCCGGGATTACGGGGCTCGAATTTTACGCAGGTGTACCCGGCACAATTGGCGGGGCCTTACGAATGAACGCCGGGTGCTACGGCGCTGAAACAAAGGATGTTTTGGTCAGCGTTGTGGCGCTGGACCGAACCGGACGGCGACAAGTGATGAGCTTGGGCGAGATGCACTATAGCTATCGCCATTGCGGGGCCGCCGCAGATCTGATTTTCACAGAGGCCGTCTATGAAGGCCGCCCGGATAAGCCGTCTGCGATCACAGCGCGCATGAATGAGATCACGACCAAACGAGAGGCGAGCCAGCCTATTCGCGAAAAAACCGGCGGCTCGACATTCAAAAATCCCGACGGACATTCGTCTTGGAAATTGATTGATGCGGCAGGTTGCCGGGGCTTGCGGGTCGGCGGCGCACAAATGAGCGAGCAGCATTGTAATTTCATGATAAATGCGGACGGCGCGACGGCGGCTGATTTGGAAGAACTGGGCGAGACGGTGCGGACCCGCGTGTTGGAATCGCAGGGAGTGCAGTTGAATTGGGAAGTTCGCAGGATTGGAGAGCGAGCATGCTAAAAGTCGCAGTCCTCATGGGCGGGATGTCGTCTGAACGCGCGGTGTCTCTCGTATCGGGAACGGCCTGCGCGATTGCGATTCGGGCGTCGGGATATGACGTGACTGAAATTGACGTCACTCATGCGCTCTGGGAACAGCTGAAATTCGCGAACCCTGATGTAATCTTCAATGCACTGCACGGGGATTGGGGGGAGGATGGCCGGGTCCAAGGCGTATTGGATATGTATGGCAAACCTTACACACATTCCGGCGTGATGGCGTCTGCGCTGGCGATGGATAAACACCGCGCGAAGCATGTTCTGAAATCCGTGGGGATAACTGTACCGGATGGCGGATTATATCCGCGCCTCAAAGTTGCTAAGTCTCATCCTATATTAATGCCCTATGTCGTGAAGCCAAACGGGCAGGGGTCTTCCAAATCCGTCTATATCATAAAGGAAGGCGGCCCTGATTTCAGCGCGGCTATTTCTGACGATGGCGATATGGGCGAAGAGGTCATTGTCGAAAGCTATATTCCCGGACGAGAGCTAACCGTTGCCGTCAAAGACGGCGAAGCCCTCTGCGTCACAGAAATCATCGCGGCGGAGTCGGAAAACGGCTGGTATGACTATGAAGCAAAATATGGCGAAGACGCCGCCGCTCACCAATGTCCGGCTAATTTACCGGATTATGTGACTGAACTTTGTCTCGACTGGGCGGCAAAAGCGCATACAGCGCTGGGCTGCCGCGGCGTGTCTCGTGCAGATTTCAGATTTAATGATGAAAACTGCACATCTGCCAATGTGGTAAACAAAATCGTAATGCTTGAAGTGAATACTCAACCCGGGATGACCCCGACATCGCTTGTGCCTGAGCAAGCGGCTTTCGTCGGAGTCGATTTTAACCAGCTTTGTCGCTGGATGGTTGAGGATGCTTCATGGCCCAGATAGGTTCAAGGACGGGAACAAAGGGTAGATCTAAGTTTAATGGCATGAAGCGGGTTAGTCCGCTCAAGCCTGGTTTGCGCGGATCGCAAAATTGGATGGCAGCGCAAATGCGTGCGGCGAAACATTCGCCGAAAGCCTTCATGCGCTTTATATTCAAAATCATCGGAACGTTCGTTGCTCTCATTGTGCTTGGCTTGTGGCTGGGCGGATATCTTCCGGCTATCCGTGAGAATCTGAACAGTTGGAAGATTGAGCGCCTTATGGCTGCGGGTTTTGTTGTCGAGCAAATCGACGTCATGGGCGAGGGGCGTTTGAACGAGCGCGATATTCGTCTCGCGGCTAAAATTCAGCCCGGGAGTTATTTCTTTGGTGTCGATTTGGACGCCGCCCGGGACCGAACTGAAAGCCTGCCTTGGGTTGACAGGGCTGTGGTGCGCCGCCTCTGGCCAAACAGGATCGTCGTCCAAGTCGTTGAAACAACGCCTTACGCGCTTTGGCAGAATGAAGGTAAATTACATTTACTGGCTGAGACAGGGGCGGTTATTCTTGCAGCTGACGCAGCCATTTCCATTCCGCCGGAGTTAAAAATATATGTGGGCGAAAGTGCGCCCGGTCAGGTGCAAATTATTGAGGCGAGGCTGGAACCCTATCCGGAGCTCTGGTCTCGCGTGGAAAGTTTGGTGCAATTTCCGTCCGGTCGCTGGGATCTTCATATGCGCAATGAGTCGGTTGTCCGCCTCCCTGTTGAAGGCATTGATGTTGCCGTGCAGCGCTTAGCTAAATTAGACCGCGAGACATTTATTCTGTCACGCGAAGTCGGCACGATCGATCTGCGTCTACCTGACCGCATCGGCCTGACCCCAAAACCTGCCCAAGACACGCAATCCAGCTAAAGATGTTACGGGGACCGACAAAACGACAACCGGAAACGGTCTGTGTCCTGGATATCGGCTCGAATAAAGTCGTTTGCCTGATCGGGCGTGAAGAACCCGGTCTGGGCGTGCGCATAATTGGGTCCGGCTTTGGCGTCTCCTCCGGCCTGAAAGGCGGAGCTGTCGTAGATTTAGAAGCCGCTGAAATCGGTATTCGTGCGGCGGTCGAGAAGGCAGAACGTGCCGCAGGTATCACCGTCCAAGACGTCTGTGTAAATGTCGCGCTGCGCTCCATGCGCTCAAAACATATGACTGTGCAGACGGAATTCGCGTCAGGCGCCGTTGTTGACCGCGATTTGAAACGGGTCTTGAACTCCTCCATGTCAGAGCTATCCCAAGCCGAAGATGCCATTCTTCACGCCATTCCGCTCAACTGGCAAGTGGATGGCGAGGACGGTATTCGCGATCCGCGCGGCATGTATGGGCGAAAACTTGGCGTGGATATGCATTTTGTGCAAGGCGGTATCGGTCCCTTACGAAATTTGGCGCATTGTATTGAGCGCTGCCATTTAACCATTCGCTCCGTCACGGTCAGCCCTTATGCTGCGGCTTTGTCTGTCTTAACCGAAGACGAAAGAGACCTGGGTGTGACCTTGATTGATCTCGGCGCAGGCATCACGTCCGCCGCTATTTTTCGCGATAATACATTGGTTCATGTCGATGCGTTAGGTGTTGGCGGGCGGAATATTACCTCAGATTTGGCGCGGGGTCTGTCGACGCCATTTGAAGCCGCTGAACGAATCAAGATGATTTACGGTTCGTGTTTGCATGGCGCAGATGATGAGACTGCGATGGTTCCGTGTCCGCCTATCGCTGCGCAAGATGAACTTCATTATGTTGAGCGCTCGATGGTGACGAATATCATTCGCTCGCGTGTCGAGGAAACTCTGGAGTTGCTGCGCGAGCGCATTTTTACAGCGGGCCTGGAGAGTTATTCCGGTCGGCAAGTTGTTCTCACAGGCGGCGGAGCGCATCTGAACGGTGTCCGCGAGCTCGCGACCCATGTATTAGGTAAACGTGTGCGTATCGGTCAGCCCCACGGGGTCTTTGGATTATCCGATGAGCTGAGCCAGCCTGACTTTGCGGTCGCAACCGGATTGCTCAAACAGGTGTTCGATGACCGCGAGGAAGTTGTTTCCGGGCCGCCCGATCTGTCCGGGCGGCGTTTGCGCGCGAAGCGGTATTCCGGAAATGCCGTCGCGCGTTCCGTTCAATGGCTGCGTGAAAACTTTTAACGACTGCGCTTTTTTCGCGGGATTTCGCCTAAAAGTTAACGCGGTTAATAGGCCATTAAGGCTTTCGGCCCAAAGTCTGATTCACTAATCATTGACCATATTCGGGTGCCGTCATGCCAATAAACTTTCAACTTCCGCAAACTATAGAGCTAAAGCCTCGTATCGTCGTCATCGGCGTAGGCGGAGCGGGCGGTAATGCCGTCAATAATATGATCGAGGCGGGTCTGGACGGCGTCGATTTTGTTGTTGCCAATACGGACGCGCAAGCGCTGGCCCTAAATGCGGCAACCCGCAAAGTCCAAATGGGCGGCGGGATTACCCAAGGTCTTGGCGCAGGCATGCGTCCTGAAGTCGGAGAGCAATCAGCCGAAGAGAGCCTTGACGAAATTATGGAACACCTCGACGGCGCCCACATGTTGTTCGTTGCAGCCGGCATGGGCGGCGGAACAGGCACGGGCGCAGCTCCCGTCATTGCGCGCGCGGCGCGTGAAAAAGGTATCCTAACGGTCGGAATTGTAACGAAACCTTTCATGTTTGAAGGCTCCCGCCGCATGAAACTGGCCGAGCAGGGCATTGAAAATCTCTACGCATCTGTCGACACAATGATCACAATCCCCAACCAGAACTTATTCCGGGTTGCGACTGAACAAACCACGATGTCCGATGCCTTCGCTATGGCGGATGAAGTGCTTCATTCCGGCGTTCGCGGTGTTACGGACCTGATGGTCGTCCCCGGCCTCATTAACCTCGACTTTAATGACGTCCGCACAGTGATGGACGAAATGGGTAAAGCCATGATGGGAACGGGCGAAGCAACAGGCGATCGCCGCGCTGTTGAAGCTGCAGAGGCTGCGATTAACAATCCGCTTCTTGACGATGTGTCGCTCAAGGGCGCGAAAGGCGTTCTGATCAATATTACCGGTGGGCGCGATCTAACGCTTTATGAAGTTGACGAGGCTGCGCAGCTTATCCGCAATCAAGTTGATGAGAACGCTAATATTATTGTCGGTTCCGCATTAGACAATGACTTGGACGGAATTGTACGCGTTTCAGTCGTCGCAACCGGCGTTGACGCTGTCGCGCGTCCTGCCGCTGTGCCTGCACCGTTCACGACCCGTGAAGTTGAAACGCCTGTGGCTCCGAATGTTGTCGAATTAGGCGTGCATGAGCGCGCTCAATCTGCAGCCGCTGCGGAAGCAGAAGCACGCAAAGCTTATGAAACCTATGAATTTGATCGGGAAGCCGAAGCTGCCGCCGTAAATGCGCCGCCGCCATACACCGCCCCGAAGCCATACCCGCCGCGTATCCAGCCGGAAGGCTATTCCGCGCCAGCGCCGCAAGCACCTGCGCCAAGGCCCGCACCCATCCCTGAAGCCGCTCCAGCTAGCCCGACTCGCAACCCGTTTGGCTTCTTTGGACGCCGTAAATCGGCCGCGCCTGCACCGGCACCTCGTCAGGCCGTACAGAGCCGTCCGGCCCCAAGTGGTGATCTTTTCGGAGCAAAATCAGATGATGAGTTAGAAATTCCAAGCTTTTTGCGACGCCAAAACCGCTAAATACTGTTGCAAAAGCAATGAATTAGAGGCCATTCTGTTACCAGGATGGCTTTTTTGTCATAATGTGAAACATTCCGTCACGGAGCGTTTCTTGTCGATATAAAGATTGGCTTATATCTAATCCTTATGAATCAAATTGGTGCCAACATCGTTAATCTAAATATTCGTCGCCAATCTACTCTGCGCGCGCCTGCCGTTACGGCGAGTGTGGCTTTGCATAATGGCCAGCATACACGTTTGGTGATGCGCCCTGCGCCGATTGGAAACGGCCTTCGCTTCATTCGTACAGATATAACAAACCGGGATAACGTCGTGCCTGTGCGCCCTGACCTCGTGACAGGGGTGCGGAATTGCACGACGCTGTCTAATGCGGCCGGCGTGAATGTGTCGACGATTGAGCACTTGCTGGCCGCTTTAAGCGCTGCGGGTATTGATAATTTGGATATTGAACTCGACGGTGAGGAATTGCCTGCCCTCGACGGCTCATCTGAACCATTTTTGCAATTGATTGAACAAGTTGGCGTTCACAGACAAGCTGCGCCGCGGCGTTATGTCAACGTCACTGAAACTGTCGAAGTGCGGTCCGGCGATATGTGGGCCCGAATTGATCCCTGTGATCGGTTGGAGCTAGATGTGACAATTGATTTCGAGGAAGAAGCCATCGGGCATCAAAGATTGAGAATCGTGCCGGACGTCCGCTCTTTTCGAGAGCGTATGGCCAGCGCGAGGACATTTGCCCGTCTACACGAGGTCGCAGCATTGCAAGCCGCAGGCCTGTCCAAAGGCGGATCATATGACAACGCAGTTGTCGTTGACGAGGATAAAGTTTTAAATCCGACCGGGCTTCGTTTTGATGACGAATTTGTTCGCCACAAAGCGCTCGATCTTTTGGGGGACCTATATTTGGGCGGTCCAATTTTGGGACGCGTGACGACTTTTAAGTCCGGCCACGGCTTAAATCACGATCTCTTGATGAAATTATACGGCACCCCGACCGCCTGGAAGTTCACAACCATGCCGATGATGGAGCCGGAACAGGTAGGGCAGCCATTTCTGACATCTGTATCAGCCTAACGTTTTTCTCACTTTCCGCGACCCTTCGAAACCTCTAAGACGCTTCTAATTAGGCGGCTCTAACACTGACTCGGCGACGTGTTATAAGGAGCGGATTTTAGAATGAACGGGTTTCATGTCCATATTTTCAACAACCTCTTCCGGTTTTCGCTTGGTGGCGCTCGGCACGGCAATGCTAATCTTGAGCGCTTGCGGCACGAGTAAAAAAGAAAAACTGGCCTATGTCGAACGCCCGGCGGAGTTGATCTATAACCAAGCCGTCGACCAGATGGATCGCGGTGACTGGGGCGATGCAAAACTCCTCTTCCAAGAAGTTGAGCGTCAGCATCCATTCTCGAAATGGGCTCGCAGGTCCATGTTGATGAGTGCCTATGCGTCATACCGATCTGCTGATTATGATGAGAGCGTTGCCATGGCGCAGCGTTTCATCGGTTTGCATCCGGGTTCCGACTCCGCGCCTTATGCTTATTATCTCATGGCTATCAATTATTATGACCAGATCTATGATGTGGGCCGGGACCAAGCGACGACTATTTCTGCTGAGGCAGCGTTACAACAGGTGGTCCGCCGCTATCCGGAGAGCGATTATGCCCGGGATGCACGCTTAAAACTTGAACTCACCCATGATCATTTGGCGGGTAAAGAGATGTCCATTGGACGGTATTATCTGAAAGAAAATCAGCAATTGGCCGCCATTGGACGGTTCAAAACCGTCGTTTCTCAATATGAGACTACCTCGCAGACGGAGGAAGCTCTGCATCGTCTCGTGGAAAGCTATGTATCGATTGGCGTCATTCAAGAAGCCAAACTGGTCGGCTCTGTCCTCGGATACAACTATCCGAACAGCGAGTGGTATGCAGATAGCTATGATTTGCTGGAAAATTACGGCGTCAATTTAGACGACGAAATTAACAAGCCTCGCAGCAAGGGCTATTGGACACGTCTCAAAGAGCGTTTGTTCTAGGGAGAGCCTCATGCTCTCTGGGCTATCCGTTCGAAATGTTGTCCTGATTGAAGCGCTTGATCTCGACTTTGACCGTGGGCTGACGGCTCTGACGGGCGAAACGGGCGCGGGTAAATCCATACTTTTAGATGCGCTGGGCATGGCGACGGGCGCGCGCTCTGACCGCGGATTAGTGCGAAGCGGCACCGAGAAAGCGCAATGCACAGCCAGTTTCACGCTCTCCAAATCTCATCCCGCATGGACGGTTTTGGATAGCCAGGACATTGATTTCGACGATTCCGAGGATCTCACGCTTCGCCGTATGGTCAATTCCGATGGCCGCAGCCGCGCCTATGTGAATGACCAACCCGTCAGCGTAAAACTGCTCTCGCAGCTCGGCAGTCTTTTGCTCGAAGTTCACGGCCAGCATGACGGGCGCGGTTTGTTGGATGCGACCACCCACATCACTCTGCTGGATCACTTCGGCGGATATGCAAGAGAGCTGGAAGACGTCCGCACAGCCTTCACTGCGCGGCAAGAGACAAAACGTGAATTAGAGGCGTTGATGTCTCTGCAAGCCAAAGCCGGAGAAGACCGCGAATTTCTGGAACATGCGATTTCGGAGCTCGACCGGTTAGACCCGCGCGAAGGCGAAGATGAAAAGCTCGCGGAAGAACGCCGATTTCTTCAAGGCGCGGAGGGCGCTTTGACCGAACTAACGGCGGCGCAAGATGCGCTGGGCGAAGACGGCGCATTTGAAGCGCGGCTCTCAACGGCGCTGGCCGGGATTGAACGATTGCGCACAAAATTCGGCGACGGGGAGATCGCGGCGGCGCGCTCTCTGACATCCGCTGCAGAAGCGCTCGAACGCGCCATGCTCGAAACGCAAGAAGCGCGGGAAGCTGTCTCAGCGGCGGCGCAGAATTTTGATGTGGAGCCGGGACGATTAGAATCTACCGAAAAAAGGCTATTTGCGCTAAGAGCCGCCGCCCGCAAATATGATGTCCCAGTGGCTAACCTCGCACAGAAACGAACGGGGTTTGCCGGTGAGCTTGAGGCAATTGCCTCAGTCGTGATGAATATTGAGAAGACACGCAAACGCGCAGAAGCGGCGAAAGCGCAATATGACAAGGCGGCCGCAACCCTTACCAAAGCTCGCCAAGCGGCTGCGCGCACATTGGATGCGTCTGTCGCAATTGAGCTACCACCGCTGAAAATGGAACGCGCGCAGTTTAAGACGGATATTTCAACCGCCAGTGAGAGCGCGTCAGGCGTGGATCAAATTCGTTTCCTTGTCTCCACCAACCCCGGCACGGCGATTGGTCCTCTGGATAAAATCGCATCTGGCGGAGAAATGGCGCGCTTTGCTTTGGCGATTAAGGTTGCTTTGGCCGGACAGAATAATGCGGTCATGGTGTTTGACGAAGTGGATCAGGGCGTCGGCGGTGCGGTCGCGGCAGCCGTTGGGAAACGCCTCGCGCGGTTATCTGAACATGCCCAAGTGTTTACCGTAACCCACAGTCCGCAAGTCGCGGCGTGCGCGAATGGTCAGTTCCGTATTGAGAAAACCTCCACCGGCAAAACAACGACGACCTCGGTCACGCCTATCTTAGACAAGGACCGGGAAGAGGAAATCGCGCGTATGCTGGCAGGTGAAACAATCACACAGGAAGCCCGAGCTGCGGCGCGGCAGTTGATGGCATCATGAGCGACGCGAAAAAACGCATCGCGTGGCTCTCGCAAGAGATACGATCCGCAGACGCCCTTTATTATCAAGATGACAATCCCGCCCTGAGCGATGCAGAATATGACGCGCTGCGCAAAGAGCTCATCGCGCTGGAGGCGGAGCATCCGCACCTTATTCGTAAAGATAGCCCGACCCAATCCGTAGGCGTCAAACCCTCCGGCAAGTTCGGGAAGATCAAACATACGGTCCCCATGCTATCCTTGGACAACGCGTTCTCGGATGAGGATGTTTCTGATTTTGTCGCGCGGGTGAAACGCTTTCTGAGTATGGCAGAAGATGTGCCTTTGGCGTTTACGGCAGAGCCTAAAATTGACGGTCTTTCCGCCGCGCTGCGCTATGAGAACGGGAAACTTGTGAGCGGTGCAACGCGTGGAGATGGGCAGGTCGGTGAAGATGTAACGGCAAACCTCTCGACATTGGATACTGTGCCGAAACAGCTCTCAGGCTCAGGTTGGCCTGATGTTTTAGAAATCCGGGGCGAGGTCTATATTGACCACGCGGATTTCGCCACCATGAACGCGGCGCAAGTCAAAGCAGGAAAATCAGAATATAAAAACCCGCGCAATGCGGCCGCCGGAAGCCTTCGTCAAATCGATCCATCGGTGACCGCTTCCCGCCCGCTGAAGTTCTTTGCCTATACATGGGGGGAGGTCAGCGCGCCTTTTGCCGAGACGCAAATGGAGGCTGTCGCGAAAATGGCGGAGTGGGGCTTTTCCGTTAACCCGCAGATGAAACGCCATGACGGACCCGCGTCAATGATCGCGCATTACACAGATATTCTGACCCACCGAGCCGGGCTCGGTTATGATATTGATGGCGTCGTTTACAAGGTTGACGACTTGGCTTTGCAAACTCGTTTGGGCTTTGTCTCCCGCGCGCCGCGTTGGGCCATCGCGCATAAATTCCCGGCAGAAAAAGCTGTTACAACGATTGAAGCGATAGATATTCAAGTCGGACGCACGGGCTCGCTAACGCCCGTCGCGCGCCTTACGCCCATCACCGTCGGCGGTGTTGTCGTGTCCAATGCGACGCTGCATAATGCGGATGAAATCGCGCGCCTTGGCGTTAAGGTTGGCGACAGTGTGGAAATCCAACGCGCTGGAGATGTCATTCCGCAAGTCCTTCGTGTCGTTGAAGCGAGCGATAGCCCGACGTTCGAATTCCCAACAAATTGCCCTGTCTGCGATGCACCCGTCAGTTCCGATGTTGACGAGAAAACAGGAAAACAAGATGTGGTGCGGCGCTGCACCAATGGTCTGTCCTGTCCGGCGCAAGCCGTGCAATCCCTCGTGCATCTCGTGTCGCGGCAAGTGTTTGATATTGATGGTTTGGGCGAGCGGCAAATTGAAGCCTTTTTCGAAAAAGGTCTCATCAAAGAACCTGCCGATATCTTCACGCTTCGCGCGCGCAATGATGAAATTAAGCTGGAGACGTGGGAAGGCTTTGGCGAAACGAGTGCGAATAAACTCTTCGATGCGATTGATGCTCGCCGCGAAATTCCTTTTGACCGCGTTATTTATAGCCAAGGTATACGCCATGTCGGACGCACAAACTCGCGCTTGATTGCGCAGCACTTTATAAGCTGGGATAAGTTCCGCGCCGCCATTCCGTTGTTGAAAGATGAGGCGAGCGAACCTTACCAAGCTTTGCTGGGAATTGACGGAATGGGGCAGGCGGCCTTGGGTGGGTTGGCCGGATATTTCGGATCTGAAACCAACCTCGCCATTGTCGATCGCTTAACTGCGCAACTGCAAATTCAAGACGCTGAAGCCCCGACATCGGACTCGCCTATCGCCGGAAAAACGGTTGTCTTCACGGGAAAACTAGAGCGCTTTTCCCGGGATGAAGCCAAAGCCCGCGCGCAATCGCTCGGCGCGAAAGTATCGGGTAGTGTGTCCAAGAAAACCGATTACCTCGTCGCCGGACCGGGCGCAGGGTCGAAATTAAAAAAAGCCGAAGCCGCAGGCGTGAAAGTCTTGACCGAGGACGAGTGGCTGGCGTTGATCGCCTAATAGCTCCGCTTCAAATTGCGCGTGATTTTCGCCCATTCTGTCCGATTTGCGCGTTTGATATGGGCCTTATAGGCGCGCTCGTCTTCAAAGGCTTTGTTGACGATATAGCGGCCCGTGATTTTTGGATGCGGCTTGACCTCAAAATAGTGACAGCCGGGTTCCGCGCGCGTTAGGCGGGTATGTTCCGGCAGCGCGCGTTTGAATGCCTCGCGGTCGGCTTCGGGCACATCGGCAAATCCGGAAATTACATACATGGCTAGAGTGGTCGACAGGCGGCTTTCAGCCACAACTTCACATCACCATCGACGAGCGCGCCGATTTTTTCCCACACCTGACCGTGGTAATCATTCACATAATCGCGCTCTTCGCGGGTCAGCATATCGGTGTCGATAAGATCACGGTGCAGGGGCGCCCATGTGAGATTGGTGAAGCCGAGCATCTCGCGCTCGCCGCCTGCGATGGCCCGGGCCTTTGTCACATATTGCAGGTTCTCAATGCGGATGCCGTATTCGCCCGCTTTGTAATATCCGGGCTCATTACTGACGATCATGCCGGGTTCCAGCGGAATTTTATTTGGCGCTTTCGAAATGCGCTGCGGGCCTTCATGCACGCCGAGAAAAACCCCGACGCCGTGGCCCGTTCCGTGATCATAGTCCAAACCCGCCTGCCAAAGCGGATGTCGGGCGAGAGCGTCTAGATTGCTGCCTGTTGTGCCTTTGGGGAAGCGGACCGTGGCCAGCGCGATGTGGCCTTTCAGCACGAGGGTGAAACGTTCGCGCATTTCCTGCGTCGGCTCGCCAATGGGAACGGTGCGCGTGACATCCGTTGTGCCGTCCGGATATTGCCCGCCGCTATCAATCAGGAAAAGCGAGCCACGTTCGAGTTTCTGAACCGTTCCTGTGTTGACCCGGTAATGCACAACTGCGCCGTTTGAGCCCGCGCCGGAAATCGATTCGAAAGAGAGATCGCGCAGGGAAGTGTCCGCACGGCGGAAGCGTTCTAGCTGTGTCGCGGCTTCGATTTCATCGACCTCGCCAGACTGGGCGTCCGTGTCGAGCCAATGTAGGAACCGCGTCAGCGCTGCGCCGTCTCGGATATGAGCCGCTTCCGTGCCTTTGATTTCGACCGCATTCTTCTTGGCCTTGGGCAGAGCAATCGGGTCCGAGGTGGATTTCACGAAAGCGCCTGCGTCTTTCAGTGCGTCGACATGCCAAGCCGAGGCCGTGTTGGGGTCGGCGATAACAGTTTTTTTGGCGAGGGTTTTGAGGGCGTCAGTCAGCGCGTCTTCGGTTTGGACGCTAACCTCATTTCCGAAATGCGCCCGCACTTCGTCTGAGAGTTTCTCCGGCGCGATGAACAATTGCACATGACCGGCTGCATCGATAATCGCAGTGGAGAGCGGCAGCGGCGTGCATTGCACATCGCTGCCCCGAATATTGAGGAGCCAAGCGATGGAAGCGGGCGCGGTGATGAGCGCCGCATTTGCACCGCTATCAGAAATTGACTGCCCGATCTCCGCGCGTTTCTCTGCATGGGACTTCCCGGACAGGCTTTCGGGTTGGACGGAGACAGGAGTGAGCGGCGCGGGCGGGCGGTTGTCCCACGCGGCATCAATCGGGTTCACGTCGAGGCTTTTCGTTGTGCCGCCTGCCAGCGCCACAGCCTCGCGGATGCGGGCAAGGGCGGCTGGACTGTGCAGTCGCGGGTCAAAGCCGACCACCTGTCCTGAGGTCACGTTTTTTCGCAACCAGCTCGCCATACCGCCGCCCTCTAGTTTCGTGAAGGCGAACAGGGTCTCATCAACTTGCTGACGGACTTGTAGCGTGTAGCGTCCGTCAACGAACATGACAGCGTGTTCGCGCCCAATAATCGCAGCGCCTGCGGAGCCGGTGAACCCGCTGACCCACATCAGGCGTTCGTTGCAATCCGGCAGATACTCATTCTGATATTCATCTTCATGTGGGACGAGGAAAAGATCGACTCCCGCTGCAGCCATTTCCGCGCGGAGTTTGGGAAGGTGCTTTCGGCCAAAGTCGGGGCCACCTGTTACGTCATAGTTCTGGAACATATCAGCTATTTGGTTCATCGCGTTCCGATTCTGCCCCGTGCTGCAAGAAGCATGGGGCGATTTTATGGTTAATAATTTGTTGCTAATGTGGTGCGCCCGGTCGAGCAAAAAGTAAAGAGGGGGGGCATTTTATTGCCAAGGCGTTTTTGAGAAAACTGAACGCCTAAACAGAACTTTAACGGGACCCCTCTAGCTGCTTGCAAATATGCATAGCTTCGTCCCTGCCGCATCGGTTCTCAAATGAGTTGAAGTGTCTAAATAGGCCTCATGAAACGAGTAGATGCAATTCAGCTTTACTCACAACACTAAGAGAATTCACATGACGACCATATTCAACGGCACTGATTTTATTACGGCTCCTGCGACTGCACGCCGTACTACAACAGCTCAGCCTGTTCGCACAGGTCTGGCCGTACGCCGCGACGCACGCCGCAATCGCCGGATCGCTCGCGCTATCTAATTAGGTAGCCCACATTATAAATAAAAAGGCCGTCTATGCTTTGCATGTGACGGCTTTTTTTATGGACGCGGCTAAGGTGACTTTTGGGCGAGAAGGGATGTCCAGCCTTGTAGGCTGGGTTGCGGTGTTACATTCAGGCCTGCAGTCCGAAAGCAGTCCGCAACCTGCGCGGCCTTCTCATCCAAAATCCCCGATAGAATGACGCGTCCGCCGGGGGCCGTTGCAGTCACGATATCATCCGCCAATCCCATAAGCGGCCCGGCGAGAATGTTGGCGAATATCAAATCAAACTGACGGCCCTTTAATACAGAAGAGTCAAATCCATCGGCAACCGCGGTTTTGATACGGCCCGAGACACTGTTTTCAATAATATTGGCGTCCGTGACGTCGATGGCGTCAGGGTCAATATCCGTTGCGAGGATGTTTGCATCGGGGAGGGTCTTGGCGGCTGCCATGGCCAATATGCCTGCGCCGCATCCCAGATCTAAAATGCTGTTGATTTTCACATTTGCATCTAACAAATGACTGAAGATACGAAGACATCCCGCCGTCGTTCCATGATGTCCTGTCCCAAAGGCCATGCCAGCATCGACGAGTAGCGGGATAACCCCGCTTTCTATCTTATCTGCATCATGGGATCCATAAACCAGAAACCGTCCGGCGCGCACGGGCGGTAGGCCGGCCTGGGTCTCGCTGACCCAATCTTTGGCGGGGAGCTGCTCTATAGAGGCCGAAAGCATCTGCGCCGCATCCAAAGCGGCTTTGGCCTGTTCCGCTGCGTCTTGAGTTTCATACAGGCCCTGGACCAGCATATTGTCAGGCGGCGCGTCAAAAATTGTGACGCTCAGGGCGTTCATATCGCCTTCCATGCCGAGGGCATCGGCCAGATCAAAGGCGGCGTCAGGACTGGCTGTAAGGTTGAGTGCCCAAGGGCAGAACGTGTCGGTCACTTGCCGCTCCGCGCGGCGGCCTCGCCTTTGGCAGGCGGCAAGGGCGCGTCTTCAACGATTTTGCGCATCAGGTTTTTACCTTTCAGGGTGCGGCTCCGTAAACCGCGACACCCATCCACGTTTAATTGACCACCCTTCGCCCCGCAGAGCATATAGGCAATTAATTCCGGCTGTTTTACATGACCGTTATGGGCGAAGAGCGGATCCACAAAACCGCCGACAAAAGGGAAGACGGGCGGAGAAAATTCCACCCGCATATCAACCACATTGAAACCCAGGATATTGATAAGGCGGTTCCGTTCTGACTCGCTCATCATGTCGAAACCAGTTTCGTCCCCGCGCATACTTTTGGAGAGCAGGTTTCTGTAAAACGGGACGAGTTCATATGTCAGGAAATCATTGATTTCCGACATCGCAATAATTGTCGGTCGCTCTGCTTCCGTATAGGGTTCAGGCGTCATGCGGTCCGTCTCGGAAATGTCGGACAGGCTGAGCAAGGGCACTTGATTGGCCAGCATAAAGAACTGTGTGCCTTTGATCATGTCGTCATAGACGTTACCGCGGCCATCGGTCATGGCGTCACGCATGATATCAAAGGCGATCTTGGAGCCGAGACTTTCGGTTACGAAGGCGAAGGGGTCGGTTTCAATATCGCGTAGGGCGGCGACTTGGCAAATATCAATGTGATTGACGCTCGCGCCTTGTTCTTCGAATCCATAACCTGACGCATCCAGAGCCGCGCTGCACATCGCGCCGCGCACGGCATTTCGGATTTCCTCACCGGCCGGCCCCAGATAGAGCACTGCATCGGAGAAGCCGTAATTCACTAGTTTGTCTTTCAATCGACCATTATATTTCCGGCGTAAGAGCGCAAGTTTGCCCAGTTTTTTACGGCCAAGTGCATCTTGCCCAACGTGAGGCGCCTGCAGGCTTTCCCAGAAAATATCATCCCAGAAGACGCGGTAAATCACATATTCAATATTGCCATCGACCTTCAAGACTTGCCGATCCAAACAGGCCAAATCCGTTAGTTGCAAAGTCGATCCGGGCAGGGTTGTTTTAAAGATACGTGTTTTCGTATCGGTGATCTGGATTGAATTATAGAGGCGGATGTCCTCATTTTCATCGTCCCGGCCGCATTGGCTGGCGACAGATTTTTCTTCGACGTTGTAGTTATAAGCATCGGCTACGCCGGAGATGAAAGCATTAGCGAGAGGCGCGTCTTCCGGATTTTCAACATATCCAATTCCGTGAAGATACATGATGTTGATACGTATGGTTTGCGCGTCGTCAGGCGATCGTTCAGCAATGCGCTCTAACCCCTTGAAAGACCCGTTATTATCTCGGTCTGAGGAGAGCGCGTTAATGTCCAAAACTTGAAACGAGTTGGACGCGCATCCCGAGAGAAAACATGCGAGAACGACAAGGCAGATGATACGTAACATTTGTCGTTCCTACGCCCGGTCTACGAAGCCGTCCAAGACTTTCTTCTCCCCGGCTTTTTCGAATGCTACGGTGAGTTTTGTTCCATCAGTCTCCGTCACCTCGCCATAGCCGAACTTTTGATGAAAGACGCGGTCCCCAATATTGTAATTTGAGGTCTTGCCCTTGGCGGGGCGGCGGACGGCGTGGCCTTCAATGTCTTTCGGGGCGCGGCCAAAATCTTTGTTCTTATTCTGTTGGAAGCGCTGCCATCCGGGAGAGACGCGGTTGGATTGCGCGCTCGCAAAACTGCGCGAGAAATTATCCGCCACGCGCTCTGCAACTGAGCCGCCATCATGCAGACCGGAATCGGACGCCGCTTCAACATGGTCCGGCGGCAATTCGTCAATGAAGCGGGACGGTAGCGAGGATTGCCAACTGCCATAGACTTGGCGGTTAGCGGCGAAGTAGATCTTTGCCTGCTCGCGCGCGCGGGTGATGCCAACATAGGCGAGGCGGCGTTCTTCCTCGAGACCTGCCATTCCGCTCTCGTCCATCGATTTTTGCGAGGGGAACATACCGTCTTCCCAACCCGGTAAAAACACGAGCGGAAATTCCAAGCCTTTGGCAGAATGCAGGGTCATCAGAGAGACCTGATCTTCGACAACACCGTTGGTCTTATCCACATCCATGACAAGGCTGATGTGCTCCAAATAGGCGGGCAAAGTGTCAAACTCGGCCATGGCTTGGATAAGCTCTTTTAGGTTTTCCAAACGGCCTGCGGATTTGGCGTCTTTATTATCTTTCCACATTTGCGTGTAGCCGCTCTCGTCCAAGATCTGCTCGGCGAGATCCGTGTGTTTGATTGACCCAAGTTGTTTGCGCCAGCGGTCCAAATCCAGACAGAAGGCCCGAAGGGAGGTTCTGGCTTTGCCGCGAATTTCATCGGTTTTGACGAGCTCCCGCGTGGCGGTTTCAAGCGAGACCTGCATAGACCGGGCAGCGCGTTGGAGCTTTTGCACAGAGGTCGCGCCAATCCCGCGCTTGGGCGTGTTGACGACGCGCTCAAAGGCGAGATCATCTGCGTCGTTGACCATGAGGCGCAAATAAGCATGCGCGTCGCGGATTTCCTGACGTTCGAAGAAGCGCGGTCCGCCGACAACTTTATAGGGCAGTCCAATTTGGATGAAGCGTTCCTCGAAGCTGCGCATCTGCCGTGACGCTCGAACGAGGATAGCCACGTCTGAATATTTACGGCCCTTGGATCGCCAGTTCTCAATCTCTGTGCTGATGATGCGCGCTTCGGCGGGGGCGTCCCAAACGCCGGTAACGGCGACTTTGTGACCACCTTCATCTTCCGTCCAAAGCGTTTTGCCGAGACGGTCTTCGTTGGCGGCAATGAGGCCGGAGGCGGCGGCAAGGATATGTTCTGTCGAGCGGTAATTGCGTTCCAATCGGATGACTTTCGCGCCTTGGAAATCCGTCTCGAACCGAAGAATATTATCCACTTCCGCCCCGCGCCAGCCATAAATCGACTGGTCGTCATCGCCGACAACGCAGACATTATTCGACCCCTGTGCCAGCAGGCGCAGCCAGAGATACTGGCAGACATTCGTGTCCTGATATTCGTCGACTAAGATGTAACGAAACTTGGCGTGATAGCGTTTGAGCACATCGGGGTTGTTTTGAAAAATCGTGAGATTATGCAGGAGAAGATCGCCAAAATCCGCTGCGTTTAGAACCTTTAACCGCGCTTGATAGGTCTTATATATCAGCTGGCCTTTGCCTTCGGCGAACATATATTTCTGACCCGCATTTAACTTGTCGGGCGTCAGGCCTTTGTTTTTCCAATTATCGACGAGCGAGGCCATATAGCGCGCGGTCCATTTCTTATCATCAATCCCTTCGGCTTTGATGATCTGTTTGAGCAGGCGAATTTGATCGTCGGTATCGAGAATGGTAAAGTTGGATTTCAGCCCTACCAGCTCTGCATGGATACGTAGAATTTTCGCGGCGATGGAATGGAATGTGCCGAGCCAAGGCAGGCCTTCTGTTGTCTGGCCGAGAAGATCGGACACACGGTGGCGCATCTCGCGCGCGGCCTTATTCGTGAAGGTCACGGACAGAATTTTCGACGGGTAGGCGAGGCCTTGATTAAGGATATGGGCGAGGCGGCAGGTCAGCACCCGCGTCTTGCCCGTGCCGGCGCCCGCGAGAACGAGGAGAGGTCCTTCCGTGCTGATAACAGCGTCTTTTTGCTCAGGGTTCAGTCCGGCCAGATAGCCACCCGGCTGCGCAGCCCCGGGCCGCGTCGGCATCGCCATTTGCGAAATCGACCGACGATCTGGTGGCGGCGGCGCAGGGGTGAAGGAATCAGGGTTGCTGGACATGTTCCCAAGAACATAGAGGCAACAACAGCGCATGGCTATGGGCTAGCGCTTCACATGTCACACCGACGCAAGCCAACGGCTTGCCCGGTGCCCATGCCGTGAAGGCAAGGCCGGACATCGCATAAATAGATATGTGCATATCCTGCGACCAGTGAAATTCGCTAAGCTATCGCCTTCCGCAAAATTCAGGGAATGGGTACCGGGCGGTCCTACGGCCCGCGACGGTATGACGATTGTTGTTAGGTTTGTGTGTCTCTGTTGTTTCGTTCGTCTCTCTAAGTCTCAAAATTAAAAGGGATGTTCGTGTGGGTGGTTAGGCTCTGCGAGTGCGAATGCGGTATGCGAATGCTTTGAGCCCTCCCAGCTCGTGCATTTCCTGTTAATCAGGAAATGCACGAAGTGCCAAGAAGCCCCACACGACGACGCCTTTTTGCGTTACCGGCCGAACAGAACAGTCGTGGTTCAATCAGCTCTCGATAAGCCACCCAGAACGACGGACATTACCCCGCCGCGCCCAATGACAAGCGCCGCTTCTTCCCAATTAGATCAATGCGCATCTGACCGTCCCGTGGAAGAAGACAAGATTAAATATGCGGCCATACACGCTATTCGAGGATGCATCTTTTTGAAAAAATCATAAGTGCTTGAAAAAGCGGAGTATTCGGTTGAGAGA
>ENA-ORXM01001315-ORXM01001315.1-marine-metagenome-genome-assembly--contig:-NODE-1315-length-35272-cov-55.253388_pt1 | contig 35272 bp, 30 predicted proteins | sample MGYA00237867_ERZ511480 | MGnify/ENA primary metagenome ERZ511480 (study PRJEB26309, sample SAMN06266103) | marine metagenome | isolation source: Algal blade | place: United Kingdom:Sidmouth, United... | reverse complement strand
CCATCGCGCCGGACAGTCGAACTCTGTCCGGTTCAGGTCCGCGGCAAATCGCCGCGCTATTTGACCGCCGCATACACGCTGTGCTACTTGCTCGGTTTTCGCTTTGCACCTCGAATCCGCGGGCTTGGTGATCACCGTATTTTCGTACCTGGCGCTGCTTCGCAATGGCCGTCACTGGCACCGCTGATCGGAGGCTCCCTGAACACGCGGCTGATCGAGCAGCAGTTCGACGAGGTTCTTCGGCTGGCCTCATCGATCAAGACCGGCACGGTGACCGCCTCGCTCATCCTTCGCAAGCTCGGGGCGTATCCGCGGCAGAACAGCCTGGCACGAGCCCTGAGGGAGGTCGGGCGACTGGAGCGTACGCTGTTCACGCTCAAGTGGCTGCAAGACCCGACACTGCGGCGACGCACGAATGCAGGCTTGAACAAGGGAGAGGCTCGGAATGCGCTGGCGCGTGCCGTCTTCTTCCATCGACTCGGCGAGATTCGGGATCGTTCCTATGAAAACCAGCGATATCGCGCCAGCGGTCTGAACCTGGTGGTGGCTGCCATCACGCTCTGGAACACGGTGTACTTGGAGCGTGCGGTATCCGCGCTGCGCGAGCAAGGTGCTGTCGATGATGGCCTACTGCAGCATCTGACACCATTGGGCTGGGATCACATCAATCTCACCGGTGACTACAGCTGGCATACCAACAAACGGGTTGCCAAAGGTCGGTTCAGGCCGCAGCGAGCCTCGAAATCAGCAAACCGAGTGTCCTAACGTACAGTCTGCTCCGTTTCTTGAGGGCTACCCCTTTATGCAGATATACCCATCGTCGGCGCGCCACTCATAGAACTCACTATCACTCCCCCGTCCAAATCATCGAGCAGTGAGGTTCATCCCAAGATTCGAAATGCCATGCGTCCGACTGTCGCCCTTGCCCAACGATGATGAGAAGCAGAGCGTTCGTGTTGAGTTTAGATTTCTGGTATAGGCCTGACATCGCAATCTGGCCCTGCTTGGAGGGCCTTGGACTCTTCTGCGGATGCGTGTGCCATTCTCCGAGGTTCACTAACCCACCTCGTTATACATAAGTCACCCAGTCTCCGGATGAGCGCGTGCGAACTGCAATCCCTCAACGAACGACACCAGTCGCTCCATTCCTTGCCAAAGCGTTTTCGCGCCCGGCTCGCTGCCGCTCTTTCGGCCAAGGAAGCCACCGGCCATGGCAATGATGCGGACGACATCGTTTAGTGTCGGAGTCTCCAGGGTTAAGCAATCAGTTTAATTAGAAATCGATAAATCTCTACCATCGCGAAGGTGTCGAGCTTACAATAGCCAAGCAGGGCGGAAGCAATCCTATCGCTCTTCTCGGTTTCGGCCTTCACCATCTTATGCCACGCGTCCATCGCGGATGCACCGTCCTGTACATCGAGTTCCTTGTAGCTGAGGTCGGGGCAGATGAAGGGCAGCACCTTCTTAATGGAAGTCGAGCCGTCAAAGTGGGCATCGACGTAATCCGCTTTGAAGACATCTTCGAGGTCGGCCATCCGCTCGTTCAGATCAGTTAGAAAGTCGGAATAGTCGGGGAACAGGCGCGACATTTCTCTGTTCTGCGTTTTCTCGAAAGATGCGTGCCATGATATAACGCTGCCCTCTGCCCCAACATTGGCGCTTAGTCTCTCAAGCAACCGATCGGGGAGCCGCGCCTCGCGCTCTAGATATTCATGATGCCCAAGCGTTCCGTCCTCATGAAGGACGTGCAACGAGTACTGGACGGGGAAGTGCTTGTGCGGGCTCAAGCGATCAAGCAGCGGAGTGGCGGATGCGTAGGTTTCGTAGTCGAGAAAATAGAGCGGAAATCTGAGCCCCATGAGAAACGCTCTGATCCCTTCTAATTTAATGATCGGGGCGCCTGACTTCGCGGCTTGTACCACGACTTTTTGATTGGCAGTAAGTGCGTAGTCGTCGGGGATCGCGAGAAGGTTGAATATCCCGTCCGCAATGAGCTCGGTCCGTTTCTTCGCGCTCAGCCTAGGCAGGCTGTAGATAGAGAGTTTTGGAATATCGGGATTGAAGAGCGCGAACGTATCGCAGTGATTGCTTCTGGATTTGTGCAGGCACGAACAGCCGGCGCGATCCAGCTCGATTTCGCGGAGCAAGGCGAGCGCCTCGTCTATCTCAGCGGCGGTTTCGGCTTCGATCTCGCGAACGCGTTCCGTGACATCCTCGAAGACAAGCAGCTGTTCAGGGACAATATCTCCCGCCCGCTCATATTCGCCATTCAAATGGACAAGCGAAACGGTGTCGATCTGCTGCCCACTGCGCTCAGCACATATCACCTGAAAGCAGCTGTCTTTGAGGTGGTTGTGCGCAACGTCGGTTTTCACACTAGTCGAGGATTTGATCTCGTAGAGCGCCGTGCGCCCGTCCGCGACGACTTCCAGCGCATCCGCTCGGGCAAAGAGGCCGCTCCCTGTCTTGAAGACCCTCTGGAAGTCCGCAACGCGACCCTCGGTATTTTTGAAGAACTGCCTGACGTAGCGCTCGACCTCGTAGCCTTCGCGTGTCAGCTTCTGAAAAAATGCGGAAAACTCGCCGTGAGGGTACTCATCAGGCGCATTCTTAAGCAGCCATAAAGACTTCGAGCAACCTAGATAGTGGATGAAATCCGTCTTGGTTAGCTGCATCTTCTCCTCGATAAGTTCAAATTATTCTTATCCTACTCTAGAGTATCCGTAGGCATTCTTTATATATGTATTCAGAAATTGCCCTTTTGAACCAGTCTGCATCAGCTGCTCATGCATATTATCTGGAACTCCATAGTATTGATAGACCGATCCACTCAGGAATTCGACTTCCAGAATTTGCGATGGGGCATCATACCCAATGGATGCGATGTTTGATGACGCGACAGAGTATCTTTCCATGAATTCCTCTTAACCTCCCTCTGATTCGTCATCGACAGGTTGACGCTGAATCTCAACGGTATTGATGACTGCTCGAGGACGCTGGGCCCGCCACGAAGCTACTACCCGATCGTATCCCTCCTCTCGGCGAGGGATAGACCATTGCTCGCTTACCTTGGGATCGCTGCTTCTAGGTCGATGCTCGTCGGGCGGCAGGGTGATCCGGCAACGCATAGGAAGTTTTGCAGCCTCCCCCATTACGATGGCCTCGCCAGTTCTCAGCACCGGCAGAACGTCAAGCAGACTAACAAGTCCATCAGGCAATGTACCCTGAACTCTTGCCCGATCTTGGGGGTTGGAAAGGCGCAAAGCGAAGTAGGTTCCGCACTGAGAAAGGATCGTTTCATCAACCTCGGAAGGCCGCTGACTGATGACCATTGCACCTACGCCATACTTTCTGCCTTCTTTGGCGATTTTTTGGACAGTCTGGGAGGCTAGCCCGTTGGTGCTGCTAGACAGATATCGATGTGCCTCCTCCATCACGACCAAAAGCGGGCGTTCAATGCCGCCTTCAGATTTTTCTCTGCTCCAAAACATCGACTCGTAGACGACCTTAAGAATTGAGCCCACCAATCGCTCTAGAACGAGGCTGGGAACGCCCGAAAGATCAAGGATTGTGATCGGCTCGGGGCCACCAACCCACCCTGCCAGCAGCTCATCAAGGTCTTTGTTGATTGTCCCTTCGAGCGCGGGTTCCCAATCGCCTGGATGAAGGAGGAAGTTGTAGCGCCGATCGAGCTGCAGTGAACGCAGCTGGTTGAGCTGCCTACGGATGCCGATGGCTTGTTGGTTCAAGAATGGCCCTTGGGCTCCCATCGCGTGAGGCTTGTAAGTCGGAGCAATGAGCTGGTCTGCATCGCCTCGATTTTGCAGTGTAGGCTGGTCGCGGTTTGGTCCCTCGAATGTCGCAACTTCGAAATCGATAAGATCATACCAGAGCTGCTTGAGACTGAACGGTAGAGGGGTATCGACTGTGATTGAACTTTCTAGAACACCCGGGAAGTTCTGAGCCGAGTGTGAAGCGACCTTTAGCTGGAAGATCTTATCGGTGAATGCGGTCTCGCGCGCGCCCTCAACTCCGCCTGTGAGGAAGTCGAGCAAATCGGACGCGTCCAACGCCCAATAGGGCATCAGCAGCTCCTGTTCGCCGGCTTGCGGATCGACTGAAAAGATATTCGCGATATCCGATAGTGCAGCCGAGTACTCACCATGTATGTCGAGCAGCAGAATACGAGCGCTTGGGTACGACTCAACCCCTTCGTTGGAGCTGGAAATCGAGCGTAGTAGGCTCGCAATAGTCGTCGATTTACCTGAACCTGTTGAACCCAAGATCGCCGAGTGACGTGTTACCAACTCATTCAAAGCAAGTTTGGCGGGGATGCTTTCAGCACTGGACAATGAGCCAATGACAACCTGACCCCGTTCGCTCGCACCATATATCTTGGCAAGACTACTCTCGGTTGTGATGTGCACGCCGTCTCCGACATTGGGATATTGGCTAATTCCTCGCTCGAAGACTCCGCTTATTGCCTCTCCGACAAGCTGCACTTCCATCCATCGACCAGTGTCTGTTTCGCGAGCTACGCCCATCTGCGGAGCAGCAGATGCCCCCACACCCGACACAACTCCGAACAGCTCCTGATAACCCTGCGGAATCCTTACGAAGCTACCCACCTGTCCGATCCGGTAGGCCCGCCCCTCGATCATGGAGAGGCCTGAAGAGACAGATTGAGCGAGATGAACGCTCACGGCAGAACCGGAAACCGACTCGACGCTGCCCAGATATGTAGGATCGCGACTAAGCATTCTAGGCATCAGCCGCTGGCGGTGCTTCAGCTTTCTCTGCCTCGCCGTCCGCTTTCACGTCGGATCTTGGGAGTATTTCCGTGGCCTGAGCCAAGGCGAAAAAGCGCGCGAGTTTGGCAAAATCTCCCAGTATGAATTGACTCTCGCCATTTGCGCCCGAGTGCCAGAATGTGCGGCGGATGCTCTTCCATTCATCCGTTGGGGGCTCTCCTGGCTTCCATTTGCCTTTGACACCGAAGATCACAGCCCCATCTCGCGCGTAAACACTTAGGTTAGGTCTACACAGGGCAAGTTTGACGGCCAGCTCCTCTTCCTCTAGAGGCTTGAATTGGAACGCGAGAACTGCGGTATGTGTGTTCGCAGACAAGGCTTCGTCCAAAACCGCGCTGATGTGCGCGTCGAAGAAGGAAAACCCCGAACAGATCAGAATTGTGTCTGGTGTCGTTAGGAAACCTCGCAAGCGCTCAAATAAAGCTGAATAAGGCTGTCGTGCTATCTGCTCGTACTTGAGATGATCGGGATAGATGAGCTGCGTAGCTTCCCGACTACCAGTTCTGATAATCGCTTCCGGCCTCACCTCCCATCCGAGTGAGCCATGTATCTTCCACAACCGTGACCATCGGGGTGGCAATGAGTCTTCAGAGATGCTCGTAGGATCGAAAAACGGCCTGTGAGAGCCTGTGAAGCCATCAAAGTATGGCAGCCTTGCGCGTTCGAAAGCTTCTTCAAGTAAGAGATCGTAGTTCGGCGTGAATATCTCGATTGGATGTTCGCGCTGCGTACCGCCAATCCAGGAAATCAACTCCGTGAAAGCATTCGGTTCTCCTGGAAGTGGGCTCGCAACAATCGCTCCAATCTTTTCACATATGCGCTGAGCAAGCTCTTCGTATGCGGTTCCGTTGAGTCCGTGAACTTCAGCGGTCCCGATTGCTTGTGATAAACGTCTGACGCGCGTCAGAATCGTTTCGATGTTCGGATTGTCGGCCAGGTCGGGCAGAAGTTTTTCTATGATCTTACAATCCTCAGACCTCAAGTCGCCAACGATTATTTCGGTTAAGCGGGCAACATCAGGTATGAGAGGGTCACCGTCCGCGTCGAGCTTGCCTTCAGCGTTCACTCGAACGGAAACTGGTGCGCCAGCACCCAACAGCATGCCTATGCGCTTCTTTCCCTGCGATAATATCTGTCGCAAATCGACCATAAAACGGTCGGGATTGTGAAGTGTCGTATCGGTCATCGTTGGCCCGCTCCTGCAACGTCGTCGCGCACTTCTCTGAGCGACATCGATTCTTAACCTTGGTGTCCCATATATTGACCGCGTGAAGGCGCGTTCGCACTACGTACATAGGAGAAAGCGCTTACCAGAATTGCGATCCTGAAACTCACCATTTGTGGGCTCTGAAACCGTGTTTCCTGTACGCGATTTGGTGGGGTGGTGGGGAATGGCAATGACTTAAGCTCAAGCGACTGATCGACCGAATAGAAACGACCGGCTCCAGGTACTACGCTTTGGGTGTCTAGACCAAGCGGCAATCCCGGAAGCCGGTCACCATGAATGTTAGTCGAGATATTAGTCGGAATCAACAAAAATCACAGCGCCAAATAAACGTAGCGGGATGGCTCTCATGAATTCTTCAATGTGCTGATCAGTCCGGAGCTGTTTTCGACAATCGAGAGGTTATCGCTCGATAATCGTCGAGAGCGGTTGTTTCCCAACGGAGACTCCGTCCATGTTCCTTACTCGAGCGCTGTCTCAAGACCGGTCTTGTCAGAACGTTGTGAATAGATCGGTGGTATCTCGTTACCACAGCGGATTCAAGATATGCAGGTAACTACTCAGCCACAGGCACTGGTATCCCGCATAGCGGAGCTATATCAGCGAGTGTTAAAGTTCCCGCCGACCTCTCGATCCTCACCAACGCGCAGAAAGACGCGCTGATCGTCATGATTCCGGCGGTCGAACTACCTTACGCGCGCGTTCTCGATCCGTATATGAGGAACGGACAAGTGGGCCTCGCGCTCTATGACGTTGAGAACGTGCAGTGTCGGCATCGTCCGCTCCCGTCGCGCCGGTGCAAAAATCCGCACGCCCCGAAAGAAAGAGATGCCGCGATGCACGAGTTCGCCGTTGGCTTCACCACGTGTGGCTGGCGAGTTGTTCGCGCGACGATGAGTAGCTTTCATATCCCGATCTTCTCAACCTCGTCGAGCGAGATCTCGTCCGATCGCCGATCGTAGAGCAGGGTGGTCTTCGGATCAGCGTGTCCGGCAATCTGCTGTGCGTGCTCGAGCTTGGAGTCTTCATTGCGCAGGTAGGCGGTGATACCGGTTCCGCGGAAGGTGTGATTGCACAAAAGCTCTGCATTCTCCAGACCTGCCTGGCGCGCACGGCGCTTGATCATGGCCAGGCACTCGGTACGGTGCAGCCGTTTCTCGTTGAGCTTGTCTGAGCGGCCACGCAAGGTGCGAAAGAGCGGGCCTTCCTCGAGGCCGGCCGCAGCGATGTACTCGCGCAAGTACAGCTCGAGGCTGTGGTGGCAGGGCACTTCATGGTGCTTGCCGCCTTTTTCATGCAGACGAAGCCACAATCGATGATGCATCGGGAACACATCCTTGATGTCCATGGCGAGCGTGGCGGACACCCGAGCGAAGCTGTAGGTCATGGTGGCGATGATGGCCCGATCCCGAAGACCGGAAAGCGTGTCGGTCGGGATCGAGCGAATCAACGTCCTGGCGTCGTCTGCCAGCAGAATCGGCGTTTTGCCTTTCTTGGTCGAGTAACGGGGTCCGCGCACGGCCGACGCCGGGCTGGCAGCCAGCACGCCGCCCGTGATCAGGAAGTCGAACATGGCCTTGATCCCAGCAAGGTGTTGTTTGACGGTCTGGGGCGCCTTGGATTTGCCCATCTGTTCGATGTAGGCCGCCACATGTACCGCCTCGATGTCGATGAGAGGCCCGATACGGTACTCATCACACCTGGCGAAGAAGTCGCGTACCGCGCGACCGTAGGCCTCACGCGTGTTGGGATTACGGATGTGGGCAGTGAAGAACTCGATGAACCGCTTGGTCGTCGGCTTGCCGGCCTCGACGATTGCACCCGGCAACGTCAGCTCTACAGAGCCGAGCAGGAGAGTCTTCGAGGGCCTGCCTACAAGGTCACTCATGCGATCTATTGTATATCATAACGTCCTTTATGATATACAAAGTAGCATCGGATCACGTGTGCGAACACAACGGAGTCCAAGCAGCTTGGACAACACATCGGTACTGAACGGCTTCGATCCTAAGGCCTATCTGACCGCAATGATCACGCGCACAACCGACCGTCTGACCAATCGCGCTGATGAAGAGCTCCAACCTTGCCGAATCCCTGACAGCGCCGCCAGCGACCGCAAAACGCCAGCTAATGCGGCACTACACTCAAATTTACGCAGAACAGTCCAATGTCAGCTATGGACCGCCCATACTGTTGCTTGAGGTTGTCCTTCAGGGCGTCCTATCGGTGGCCGGCGAGTCTTGTCGGTAGCCAAGTTGCCAAGCAGTTCGATACATCAAACCCCAACCCTAACGTAAACAGACTCCGTAAAGCCCGCCCGACTTGATGCAGCTATACCCAGCCTGACAATCCGCATTGAAAGAGCATGTTTGGCCTGCCCCGCCGCCAATATCCGTTGCGGGTGTTCGGTCAAAACTATTACCTGGCTGCATTCCGCCAAGGCAAACTCCATACAGGCCGCCATTCTTGATACATGAAGAACCGACCGAACAGTCAGTATCGAATTGACAGCCAAAAGATGTCGCCGAATAAGAAACCACAATACTCGCAAAAACAAATGTAACAACTTTAAGTAGATTGCGATCCAAGGTTTGCTCACTCCTGCAATTTCTGAACTGGACGTAAAGCCTTTGAATAATTGCAGGTGTAATAGTTAAAGCCAAGCAGTCGGCTGTGAACAAGTGTGGCGTTTAGAGCTATTCTAGCTTTGCTCAAACCACCGAAAAAGTGTGTATCGGTTCCCGTGCGCAATTCGTGACCTTCGGCGTTTGTCAAGATAGTTGTGTGTGCTGCAGCAGCGTATCAGCAGGGCAGGAGCCCGGCGTGATGTGCGAGAAGCTGCGAACGTGATGGAGGAATCGTGGCCCTCCGGAGTCTGCCTGCAGGGGCCGGCTTCAAACCGCCCCGAGCGGCATTGGCTAAAGACCGTTGTCGTGAGCATCGAGGGAGAAGGCGCACCCATGGGGTGTGTCAGGTATGAATCGAGAAGGCGAGCATCAGCAAATCACCATATAGGCGTCGTGACTGACATACCGACATCAAAACCGAAGGCAACAACTACCTTCGGGACAAGCCCATCAGACATCCTGCTTACCGGGTGGGCGGTGTCCGGCGTAGAGGTGGCGCGAGCTCGATTCAGGCGCGTTCATGGAACTGCAGGAACCCGGGCTCGTGATGCCAAGGGAAGAAGCCAAGCGAAGAAAAGTGAGGCTGCAAGTACCGATGCACGATCCGGGGGCGGATCGCCCCGTAGTAGCGTCGAAGCCACCGTAATAGTGGTGGAGCGAAGGGGGCGGGTTGTTCCTGCCGAGCCACGTGTCAACTCCCCGTTCGGGAGGATGAGCGCGTGAGCAAAGCAAAACCGTTCGTTATTCCAAAAGCGCTGCTGTGGGAGGCATGGCAGCGTGTTAAGGCCAATAAGGGAGCAGCAGGGATCGATGGTCAAACGGTCGGCGAGTTCGATGCCGATCTGTCGAAGAACCTCTATCGGATCTGGAACCGGATGTCATCGGGGAGCTACTTTCCCCCGGCGGTCAAGGCAGTGCCGATTCCGAAGAAGTCCGGGGGGGGAGCGGGTACTTGGCGTACCGACGGTCAGCGACAGGATCGCTCAGACCGCTGTCACGCTCTTGCTGGAGCCGGAGCTGGAGGGCGTCTTCCATGAAGACTCCTACGGCTACCGACCTGGCAGGTCGGCGCACGATGCGCTCGCGGTGACGCGAAAGCGTTGCTGGGAGCGTGACTGGGTGCTGGAGTACGACATCCGCGGTCTGTTCGACAACATCGATCACGAGCTGCTCCTGAAAGCACTTCGGAAGCACTGCGATGAACGTTGGGTGCTCCTGCTGGTGGAGCGTTGGCTGACGGCCCCGATGTGTATGCCGGATGGGACCGAGTATTCGAGAACGGTCGGCACGCCTCAAGGTGGCCCACTTTCTCCGGTACTCGCAAACCTGTTCCTGCACTACGCGCTGGACCGGTGGCTGGCGACCCATTATCAGGACATTCCGTTCTGCCGTTATGCGGATGACGGCATCCTGCATTGCCGGAGCGAGGCTGAGGCGAACACGATGCGCGAGCATCTGGCCGCAAGGCTTCGGGACTGCAAGCTGGAGCTGCACCCGGACAAAACCCGGGTGGTGTACTGCAAGGATCGCAGACGCACCGGAACACATGAGCACGTCAGCTTCGACTTCCTCGGCTATACGTTTCGGCCGAGGACTATCGTAGGTCGTGGAGGTCGACCGGACACAGGGTTCACCCCTGCCGTCAGTCGATCATCAATGACGGCCATGCGTCAGTCGATGCGGCGATGGCGACTGCATCTTCGTAGTTCTCTGGAGCTGGAGGATCTCGCCACGGCGAGCGCTCCGCGGTTACGGGGGTGGATGCAGTACTACTGTCGTTTCAGAGGCTCGGAGTTCCAGCCTGTCGCGGAGCACTTCGACAGGATCATCGTGCGGTGGGCCATGAGGAAATACAAACGCCTGCGCGGTCATCGGGGTAGAGCGTTCCTGTGGCTTGACCGCGTGAAGCGGACTCGTCCGGATCTGTTCGTGCACTGGACTGGCCGCGGGGAGTTTTCGGTTGGAGCAATGGGAGCCCGGTGAGCCGAGAGGTTCACGCCGGGTTCTGCGAGAGGCTGCGGGGGCAGTTCCCGCGGCCTACTCACCCCGGTAAAGCTATGCTGCTTTTCTGATAGTTTTCTTCGTCTCGGCTGACTCCCGCTCGGGGTTCAGCCACACCACTTCGGGACGCGTCCAGTTGCGTGTCTTGCCGCTCCATCGTGACGGGTTCCGTTGCCGGGCATCCTCGTAGACCCGCTCGCGTTCGCTCAGAGCTTTGATGTCACGTCCCTCATGTCGCTCCTTCGGGCTGACGAAGCGAATCGAGCTGTGATGGTGCTCCTCGTTGTACCAGGTCACGAAGGACAGGACCCACTTACGCGCCGCCTCGATGCTCGCGAAGCCATCGCTCGGAAAGTCATGCCGATATTTGATTGTCCGGAACAGCGACTCCGAATACGAGTTGTCGTCACTCACACGCGGCCGACTGAACGAGGTGCGGACACCGAGTTTGTCGAGTGTCGCGCGTAACGTACTTGAGCGCTGCGGTCCGCCATTGTCGGCGTGCAGGATCAGGTCCGCCTGATTGCATTGTTCAGCGAGCACGGCACGTCTCATCAGCTCTGACGCGAGCTCGCCGGTCTCCTTCTCGTAAACTTCCCAACCGACGATCTTGCGGCTCCAGATATCAACGATCATGTAGAGGTAATAATGCAAGCCGATTACTGGCGAGGCTAAATATGTGTAGGGTCGGACTGCGGCGCCCACTGTCGGGTTTCCCCGACCAGGTTTCCGCAGCCCGCCCACCGAACCGGACGTGCGACTTTCACCGCATCCGGCTCTCCACAGAATCATGCCGAGAACGCCCATGGTGTAGTTATTTTCGCCCCACGGTATCGGTAACGAATGATCGAGACCGATTGCGGTTTGAATAGAACGACCCCGTCAGCGGCCAACCGCCAGTTCGGCAGGTGTCGACGAACGAGTTCCTTCTTGCCGATCTTCGCGTGTCGCTTGTGTAGCCATCGGAAGACCCGATGCCAGGTGAAATTGTCCAGATAACTGAACGTCTTCGACGACACGCCATATCGGAAGTACTCACACCATCCTCGCAACACTCGATTTACTGAATGCAGAAGGTCACCGAGCGCACGATGCTTGTGCCGAGCGGTCAGCGAGCGGACCTTCCCCATCACCGAAGCGAGAGCCTTCTTTGATGGATAGGTATATACCGCTTGCTTGCCGTTTCGACCTCTCCAGCGACGTCGGTGAATGTGCCACCCGAGAAAGTCGAAGCCCTCGTCCACGTGACATACCCGCGTTTTCTCGACCGACAGGTTAAGACCCATCGGCGCAAGAACCGCTGCCGCTTCTTCCCACAGTGCCTCGGCATCGCTGCGCTGTCCGGCCACCATCACGACGAAGTCGTCCGCATAGCGGATCAACCTCATCGCAGCGGTGCCCGAGCGGCGAAGCTTTGCACGTCGCCAGTACGGTCCGAGCGCGTTCCACCGATTGGTGAAATGCTCGTCCAATACCGACAAGGCAATGTTGGCAAGAAGTGGTGAGAGTATGCCGCCCTGGGGCGTGCCGGTAATCGTTCCCCTTGCCTTGGTATCCTCACCGAGGATGCCGGCACGGAGCGATCCGCGAATCAGCGAGAGTACCCGCTTGTCTCCGACGCGATCGGCAACGCGTCGCATTAGCGGCCCGTGTGCGATGTTATCGAAGCACGCCTCGATATCCGCCTCGAACACCCATTGGTAGTTGCAAGTTGGACTAGCGAGGAAGCGGATCTCGGCAACTGCGTCCCGAGCGCGTCGACGGGGTCGAAAGCCGTAAGAACACGGCAAGAAATCGGCCTCGAAGATCGGCTCGAGCACCAGCGCCAAGGACGCCTGCACCACCCGGTCGGTCGTCGTCGGAATACCGAGGTAGCGGCGCTTGCCACCGGCCTTGGGAATCGACTTCTCACGTACACGGGATGCGGTGTAGGACCGAGCCTTGAGCGATGCTCGCAGCTCAGCAAGAAACAATGCCGGATCGTCGATAGAAACAGGTGTGACACCGTCGATTCCAGCACTGCGCTTACCCTTGTTGCCCCGGACCCGATGCCATGCAACGAGCAGGAACGCCGGATCGTGGACGAGATTGAACAAGTCATCAAAGCGGCGTTCCTTGTCGGACACCGCCCATCGGTGCAGCTTGCATTGCATGGCAAGTACCTGCGCCTCTGCGGTATCCCGCTCAGGCCACAGCACACCGATATTCATCGGTGATCTCCTTCCCAGCGTCGTTCGCTGCGATCCTGCTGGGGCCCTTTGCCATGTACACGGCTTTCCCGTGCTCGGACTACTACGGCCCCTCCGCCCCAGGTTGACAGCATCAGCGGACAACGCGCCTTCCCTTTCTGCCTTGCGGCATTGGGGACTGTCAATCCGGTTCCCACGTTCACTTTCTCCCGTTCACAAGGGGAGGTGTCCCGCTATGCCCCTGCAGCTTCGTCATCGTTACGCCGCAGGCTTTCACGATGACCTCCGGACTGTCGACATATGAACAGCCAAGGAGTTGCCACGGTAGAACAACTGACCGTCAGCACGCACTGCAACCCGGCCCATATCCGTCAGGTTGGAGCCGGTGGTTGTCTCTTGAGAGGCTTTACTACACGGATTCACTTTCGTTACACCTTCCTCGCTCGCTTGCCGGACCTGTAGTATCTGACAGTGCTACTACATCCCGGCGTTGTCAGGGCTGCTTTCCGCCTTTGCCGTCGTTTCACGACGCAGACTGCCCCCAGCTTATACCCGACTGCTGCGACAGCCGAGCTGCCACGGTCTTCCACCGTGGCACGGTCAAAAGCGCCTCGTGGCGCACAACGTCCCAGCACCAGCACTGATTGGGGCCGGTGGCGGTGTAGGCGGTTGGTTTGGCGCGTTTGCATCGTGTGCGAGCACGACCTCGATCATGCTGTTCATCGGACTCGTGAAGCACTCGGTAGAAGCTCGATTCAGACGCGACGTATATCCCTTGATCGGCCAACGCAGGCACGATCTGACTCGGCGGTGAGCTCTGGAATTCGGGTCGATGACACGCGGCCAGTATCATGGCTCTCTCCAACTCCGTCAGCCTATTGCTGGGTGCCGGACGCGTCGCCTGAGGCCGAGCATCGGGCACGACCTCACCCTGGTGCTGCCAGCGGCGAAAGGTCCCAGGATCGATTTCCACGCACTGGCAAGCTTCGCTGACACGCGCGCCCTCTGCCACGGCCTCCCGGATCAAATTCACTGTCTGCTGGCGATGTTCGAGAGAGATCAATCGTCCTCTTGATCCTCGAACATCGCATTGAACTTTTTTCGCAGCACCAGCAGGGCTGCCGCCTCCGCCAGAGCTTTCTCCTTGCGGGCAAGCTCCTTCTCAAGTTGACGAACCTGCTTGCGATCAGATTTCGTGGCCGCCTTCAACTGCTGCTCTGAAGCGCGATCCCAGTCATTGGCTTGTTCACAGGCTTTTCGCCACTGAGTCAGCTGCTCTGGATACAGTCCACGCTCTCGACAGTACGCTGCGATCTCAATCTCACTCATCGCCGCCGTCGCCATCACCGCGGCAAACTTGTCACGCGAAGTCCAGCCCTGCGGAGCGTTGCCTGAATCCGGCATCAGCCGACCTTCATCTCTGGCTTGCTTGCGCCAAAGGTACAGGGTCGCATCCGAGATGCCTTCCTCCTTCGCCAGCATCGCGATGGAGCGGTTGTTCGGTGGCAACATCTTCTTCAGCACAGACTCTCTGCGCTCTACGGAGTAGCTCATGGTTGATCTCTGACTCGCCCTCTCTCATTATAAGAACTCTCTACCGAGAGGCTGCATCTATCCTGACCGAGGGGGATTCCGGATCACTGAGAATCATTTCGCTCAATCCGTATAGCTGTCGGAACATGTCGCCTTGCGTATGCTGCAAGGCTTCATCGCGTGCCTCTGCAAGCGCGACGAGCGCTTCGGCATCGGCTTCGCTTGGCGCAGCATTAGCCGCGTCCGACCAATCTGTCTGCTGACGAAGGAGTGTCGCCAACTCATCGCGCTTTTCGCCGCCCTCAGCAGCCTTCGCCGCATCAACGCAGGCTGTCGGATCAATCTCCTCAAACGATCGGTCTTCGCATAGTTGGCGAAGAAGCGCGATGCCGTGCAAGGCCGAATGCGCCTTTGTCAGCAGGAAATCCTCGCACTCTGCCGGATCGAACTCTTCTCCTGTCAAGGCGCCATAGGCCTCCTTGATCGCGTTCTGCGCGCGCTGCTCGGCGACGGTGGCACTATTCTTAGTGGCCTCTCTAGCGCCGACCGCAAACCGGTTGTTGAGCACCTTGGAGTGTGACAGCTTGGCGAGAGCTTGACGAAGTGCCGAGTACCGCTTGAGGCCCAGCAATCCCGCGAAGGACCGGCCACGCTTCTGCGGTGTCAGGTCAATGAAGTCTTGGAACGTGCGGCCATCGAGCAGCACGAACTCCCGGTTAAGATCCTCAAGAATGGCATTGCCGTCGGCACCATTGGTCGCCGAAACCAACCGTCCGCCCGACGTGTCACGTTCCACCGTAACGGTCACGCCGTCGCCAGCGGCGGGCAGTAATGTCAGGGCGATCCGTCCGACGCCGCCGCCGTGGAAGCGATTGAGGTAGTACGAAGAGCCCTTCTCGGCGGCGGGTAACTCGTCGAGCTTCGCTATCCGGCCAGTGATGGCGTAGACGACTGCATCGAAAATGGACGTTTTGCCAACGCCGTTTGGCGCCGAGATCGAATTGACCTGATCAGGCTTGAACTTGAGGACGAGCGGAGCGCCCTCGTTGTTGATTCCGCGAAAGCCCTCGATCGATAGCTCCTTGAGAAACCAACCGCTCACTCGCCTTCACCTGGTTCGCTGCCGGGCGTGCTGGCATCGACTGGCGTCTGCACTGTTGCCGCATAGAGCGCATCGAGAAGCTGGTCCTGATCGACCATGATTTCCAGGCTGAATTCGGATAGCATCGGTACAAGAGCTTCTGCCAGTTGCGGATCAGCTTGCCTCAAGGCCTCGCCAAAGACCGTGATCGTTTGGTCAACCGTCAGGCCGTCATCAATTTCAAACGTGAGCGTATGCTTGGGCATTTTCAACAACGCGAGCGTAGTGGCGGCGGGCGCACATTTTACCGCTTTCACAATCCGACTAACACCGACTTCCCAGCGATGCTCGAACCTATTCTCACGCGCACGCCGGTCGAAGACAGCGCGCTTACGCCACTTCCCATTGACGAGGACATCGCAAGCCTGACGGCCATTCTCCTCGACGATGTCTATTGTACGCGCTAGTTGATAACACCCGCGCAGTCGATGGCGTCGCCGTCCTTGACGAGCGGCTACTGATCCCATTCAAGGTGAAGGCTCATCTCGATCTCGCGGCGCCGTGCGACCGTGGGGAACCGAACGATCAAAAGACAGTTCGAGAGCGCCGTGCCGATGTATCCCAATTGTTGCAGTTGCTCGCGAACGAAGAGCGAATTGCACTTCCGCAGGTGATAGCTGCCGACATGACGGCCTTTGTCGCCGAGGTTGAGGCTAACAGAGATATCCAGCTCAAAAATATAGGCCATGCCGGTGACGTATCCGTACAGACTACGCGACTGCGCGCCATCTATTGCGTCGTCGCAGCGTGACGATCAAGCGCGATCAAGCCGAAACTAGGGAGACGAATGTGCGCCGTGCGCATGGCCCGTGGAGCGACCTTGCACTTCACACGATCGGATGGCGCGCCTTTCAGGATCTTTGCTCGCAAGTCTGCGAAGTGGTCCTGGATCGCCCCGTGGAGATTTTTCGCGAAGCGCAGGACGGTGGACAGGACGCAGTATTTCTAATCCCCTCGGTCACAGACGAGCTACCGATCGGCACGATACAGTGCAAGCATACGTCCAATGCCGGAAAAGCATTGAAACTCGGCGACCTTTCTGCAGAGCTCGGCAATGTTAAAGAGCTGGTGAGAGCCGGCCAGGCGGACACCTACGTTTTCATGACGAACATGAGCGTGGACGCGCCGGTCGCCGTTGCTATGAAAGCCAAGCTGCGCGAACTCGGTGTACGCAAGCCGCACGTCCAGGGCAGTCAATACATAGTCCGGGTTATCAGGGGCAGCGCACGCCTGCGCGCCCTCGTGCCGCAGGTCTATGGCCTAGGGGATTTGACTTCTATCGTGGATGCGCGACTCAGCGAGCAAAGTAAGGCGCTACTGGATAGCTGGATTCCGAAGCTTCGAACCTATGTACCGACAAAACCGCATCGCGAAGCGGTCAACGCCATCTCGAAGTATGGCTTGGTGCTTCTGCTCGGCAACCCTTCAAGTGGCAAGTCTGCGATCGGCGCGATCATTTCGACGATCGCTGCGGAGAATCCTGACAACACAGTCCTTGCCCTGACCAGTCCACGCGACTTTGAGGCTGGTTGGAATCCCAATGATCCTGGCCGTTTTTTCTGGATTGACGACGCCTTTGGCTCAAACGTGCTGCGCGACGATTACGTACAGGACTGGGCTTCGGCTTTCTTGAAAATGCGCGCGGCCATCAAGCACGGTAACCGCTTCCTGCTTACCTCGCGGAAGCATATTTATGAAGCAGCGAGGCGTCGGCTGGGGCAGCGCAATCTTGCGCAGTTCACCGACAGCAGTGCCGTGGTTGACGTCGGTGCACTGACCTTCGAAGAGAAGGCACAAATCCTCTACAACCACATCAATTTCGGCGAACAGAACCAGAGTTGGCGTTCGAGCGTAAAGCCGCACCTCGCAGAGGTCGCTGCCGTCGACGAGTTTCTGCCTGGAATCGCCGAGCGACTTGGCGATCCGAACTTCACTAAGGGACTTGCGCCCCGAGAAAACTCGCTCGTGCATTTCATGGAGAAACCGACCGAGCACCTTATCGACACGATCAGCGCTCTGGATGAGCAACTCCAAGCCGCGCTCTACCTCGTCTACGTCCATCAAGCCGGCTTCGATCCGAACGACTATGATGTCGGTGCCGCTCAGGCAGTCGCGGAACTGACCGGGTATACCTTCCCTAAAATCCAGGATTGCTTTGCCGAGTTGAAGGGCTCGTTTCTCAAGCTGTCCGGCTCCAAATGGACCTTCGCGCATCCGACGATCTCGGACGCTCTGACCGAAATTCTGCGGCAAAAGCCACACATGATGGCGGCTCTTATCCTTGGCGCACCAATCGACACGATACTAGGTAGCTTCACCTGTGAGGGATCGCCACTCATTCGCGACGCCCTCGTAATTCCGTCCACACTCGACGACCAGTTGATTGCCCGACTCAGCCATACGCCGGATGAGACGCATCGAAACTGGATGCTCTTTCACTTCCTTTCCAACAGGGCCAGCGAAGCGGCCTTCGCCAAGCTGATCCTGCAGTTTCCTGATCTGCTCCAACGTCGCTGCTTGCTGAGGTACCCCCATGCTATCGACTTCCGCTTTCGGGTCTACGCCCGCGCCCACTATCTCGGTTTGCTGCCGGATGACTTGAGGGGCGAGGCGGCCAATAGCCTCAAAAAAGCCGCACTCACCGACCTCGATGTGTCTTTCTTCGCCGATGAGCAGATGCTCGCACTTATACCGCCGCCTTCTCTCGTCAGTCTCGGCCTGGCGCTGCGAACGATCGTATTGCCAGCCTTAGAGGAGAAGATCGACGAGATCGCTGAGGATGCCAGCCTGGACGAAGAACCCGACAGCCACTTCGAGGAGTTGCTCGGCGTTCTCGATTGTGTCGAGGAGATGGACGTCGATCTGGATAAAGACGCCATCAGCTTAATCGGCATGGCGCGTGACCAGGTAAAGCGCATGATCGACAATCTTGAAGAGCGCAAACGGGAACGGGACGAAGAGACAGACGACGATACGGACTGGACCCATATCGTGACGCAGGAGAAGGAGGAGCCGTCCTCGACCGAACCTAACGCCCGCCGGCGTTCGGTCTTCGAAGATGTCGACAAGTGAGGACAATCATTTGGTGCAATTGGGTACGACCACATCGGTATCTGTCGCAGAAGACGCGGCCGAGCGGAATTATGCGGAGACACCAGGCACCGTATGGCCGGAAGAGGGAACGATAGATCAGGACGTCGGTCACGGATCGCAACCTCGATGTCGTGTCCGCTGGCCATCGCTGCCAGATTCAGTCGCTGCAGCAGCGTTGTCTCCCGAGCGTTGAGCGCAAAACTGCAGTCGACACCCAGAGAAGGCCCCCTGCGTCAAGATAGTTGACCGCTGCCCCGGGGCAGAACTCTAATAATGGCAGGGAGCGGACAGAGGAAGACATGGCCTACGCACTGGAACGACGAGAAGCAGTCCTGAAGAAGATGATGCCACCGAACGCGATGCCGATCGCGGCGCTGGCGAAGCAGGAGAACATCTGCGAGCAGACCCTGTACGGTTGGCGTACCAAAGCCCGCAAGGAGGGTCGGCTGATGCCGGACTCGGACCTGACGCCGGAAGGCTGGACGTCGTCAGACAAGTTCTCGGCCGTGCTCGAGACGGCGACGATGAGCAAGGCGGAGATCGGCGAGTACTGCCGACAGAAGGGCTTGCATACCTCGCAGCTCACGGCCTGGCGCGCCGCCTGCGAGCAAGCCAACGACTGGGACCAAGCCACTTCGGTGCAGATGCGTGCGGCGCGGAAGACGACCGACAAGAAGATCAAGAAGCTCGAACGTGAGCTGGTACGCAAGGAGCAGGCACTCGCGGAGGCGGCGGTCTTGCTGGTGCTGCGGGAAAAGTTGGATGCGCTCTACCAAAAGGACGCGGACGAATGACAACGCTCGAGGAGCGGCAGCAGACGGTTGCGTTGATCGACGAAGCTGTCGCGAAGAAGGCACTGTTGTCGAACGCGTGCACCGCGGCCGGGATCGACCGCCGCACCTATCGCCGCTGGAAGGACCGTGAGAGTGGCGAGGTCGTTGCCGACGCCCGGCCGGAGGCCGTCCGTCCGATGCCCCGAAGCCGCTTGAGCAAGGAGGAGCGAGAGCTGATCCTGCTGACGTGCCAACTGCCGCGTTTCGCGGACTTGCCGCCGAGTCAGATCGTTCCCACGCTCGCTGACGAAGGGCTGTACATCGGCTCCGAGTCGAGCTTCTATCGCGTCCTTCACGAAGCGCAGCAGCAGCACGAACGCGGTCGTGCTCGTCGCCGCTCCTCGGCGGTCAAGACGTCACACGAGACCACCGGCATCAATCAGTGCTGGTGTTGGGACGTCACCTATTTAGCCTCGCCGGTGATTGGCTTGCATTATTACCTCTACATGATCGTCGATATCTGGAGCCGCAAGATCGTCGGTTGGGAAGTGTACGAGAAGGAGACCGGCGAGCTCGCATCAGAGCTGATGAGACGTGCCGTGCTCGCTGAACAATGCAATCAATCGGACCTGATCCTGCACGCCGACAATGGCGGACCGCAACGCTCAAGTACGTTACGCGCGACACTCGACAAGCTCGGTGTCCGCACCTCGTTCAGTCGGCCGCGTGTGAGCGACGACAACTCGTATTCGGAGTCGCTGTTCCGGACCATCAAGTATCGACATGACTTTCCGAGCGATGGCTTCGCGAGCATCGAGGCGGCGCGCAAGTGGGTCCTCACCTTCGTGACCTGGTACAACGAGGAGCACCATCACAGCTCGATTCGCTTCGTCAGCCCGAAGATGCGACATGAAGGACGCGACATCAAGATTCTCGACGAACGTAAGCGAGTCTATGAGGATGCCCGGCAACGAAATCCGTCACGATGGAGTGGCAAGACACGCAACTGGACGCGTCCCGAAGTGGTGTGGCTGAACCCCGAGCGGGAGTCAGCCGAGACGAAGGAAACTATCAGAAAAGCAGCTTAGCTTTACCGGTCAACTATCTTGACAAACACCGCAGCGTCGTTACCGGTGTAGCTGTGTTTGCGCACGCCATCCACGTACCAGTCGATGCGACCGGGCCGCCAGCGGGCACCGAAAGTGAGGAAGCTTTTGGCGTAGCCGCTGTTCACGGAAGGTTAGGAAATATCCGGAGCACCCGTACTTGCGCTTTACACACGATTTTTCTCGATCCTGAACGTTGTCGGCTACCGGGCGTGTTGCAAATTGACACACTTCGCACAATTCTGTCTGCTGAAGCGCCACGAGCTGTGATGAGGGGCCTCGGGCATTGAAAGATGTGCTTGTTCACGGCATGCTGCCGAACAGGGCGGGCGTGCCGACCGACTGGTTGTAAAGATGGAATTTTTCGATGTAGAGTTGAGCGCCATGAATTGCAGGCCTTGCAGTTTGAGGATTTACATGGCCCGGTCAGAAGGATATCGGCAACTCTGATAGTCTGTTTGTGAGAGTCCGATACTCGATGCGGCCGTACTACCGCCCCGAATTTCCTACTGGTAGCTGGTATCGCGAAAAATTGTCGCGAAGCGGGCCGTCGAGGCGCTACCTGCAAGACTGGTTGTGGTGATCAAGATGGCAGAGATATATAACGACGGAAGTTACCTTGAAAACAATCCTTCATGGCACGAAGAGGACTCGCCGTGGAAAGCGAACCAGATACAGAAGATCATCCGAAAAAATTCTTTGAAACCAAAAACCATATGCGAAATAGGATGTGGGGCGGGAGAGATCTTGAATCGATTGTCTGCGCAATCGGACAAGAGCATAAAATATTTCGGCTATGAGGTGTCCTCCCAGGCTTTCGAGTTGTGCAAGAAGAAGTCCAGTCCTAACCTGGTGTTCAAACATGCAGATCTCCTCGAGATTGAAGGCGCGCACTTCGATATTCTTATGGCCATAGATGTGATCGAGCATGTGGAAGACTGTTTCGGTTTTTTAAGATCTCTGAGACCCAAGGCCGAATGCCATATATTTCACATCCCGCTTGACTTGTCCGTGCAGACGGTTCTGCGTGGGTCTCCGATAATGAAGAACAGAAAATCAGTCGGTCATATCCACTATTTCACGCAGGAAACGGCGCTGGAAACCTTGAAAGATACTGGCTACGAGATAGTCGACTGGTTTTATACCTGTGGTGGCGTCGAGTTGCGCAATCAGGGCTGGAAAGTCGCCTTGATGAGAATACCCAGAAAGCTTGCGTTTCTGCTCAATGAGAAAATGGCGTCGAGACTGCTGGGCGGATTTTCTCTAATGGTTCTGACCAGGCAGAGTCAAGCGTAGCGCAGCTCTCTGCATCTCTCCATGGGTACAGGCGTCGAGGTCCTGCGCAATCGAACCTCAATCGTGATGACTACTTCCGCTTGAGGGGAGCTGCTTGACGGCGCCAGAGCACCGAGCCCATGGCCAGAAGCACCTCGGCGAGCGTCCAGGAAAGGCTCAGGGATACGAACAAATTCGTCAGTTCCAGCCATATCAATGTCGACGCCGTGACGACGACGACAACAAGGCGCAGGCCAAGTAGTGCGGTTAGTACGTGTGGCGCGCCGCTGGCGAATATCGCTGGCGCCATAATTCTTGACACGACGATGAAGGGAAGCGAGGCGGCGAGCACGGCGGAAGCGAAGGCCGCGTCGGCAAATGCGGATCCGAAGACGATCGGCACGAGAAACCACGCTCCGGCGACGAGTATGCATGTCGGCAGTAGAGAAAGACGGAGCGCGCGGTTACTGAGGTCGCTGGATTGCGATACGGTTGTATCCGCGGGTGCCGCCGTCCAACGGCTGAAAAGCATCGGTGCCACCATGGCGAGCGGACTTGCCACAGCCTGGAATACAGCCGCGGCTATACTCCATACCCCGACGTCCTCGATACTTCCGCCACTGCGTCGGATCAACCAGATGCTTATCATGGGTACAAGTGCTACCGAGGCATTTTGAGCGAAAGCATGCATGCCGAAACCAAAGAGCACCTTCAACCTGACTCCCTGGGCGTTGCGGCGCCGCGTCGATTTCATGACACCGAAGCTGTGCAGCATGAACGCCACCACCACCAGCGCCAAGCAGAAGGACGCTAGCATTGCCGCGTCGAAACGAGGTACATGACCTGCGAAGGTCCACAGCAACACAATCAGAAAGAGTACGAAGGGCTGCAACGCGATGCTCCCCGAGAACATCACACCATCAGTGTATGCAAGCAGAATACTTCGCAGCATCGTCACCAGTATTGCAACGCATCCTGCAAGCGTGACGAAAACGAGCGAGAGCGAATCGCCGAAAGGTAAACCTGAAATCTCTCGGAGAAGCAGACTGCAGATAGCGAGTGGGACGACGAGGACGAGGGTGAACTTTGTGCTCAGAACGGCGAGTTCGGTTCCGTCTGCTCCGAGGCGGTTGATTGCGTAGGTCAGGCTCTGTGGCAGTCCAAGGGCACCGAACGCGATGACCAGATCGATCCAGACTTTGAGCTCGGCGAACTGTCCCTGGGCAGAGGCGCCGTGCAAACGGGAAACGAGCAGGACGACCGCGAAATACGAGATCGGGCCACAAAGCTGAATTGCGATGGCAACGGTCGCTTCAGCGCTTGTGACTGCCTTTCCCGATCTATTGTTTTCTCTGTCGGGTGGTGGATCTGGCGTGATCTCAGTGGTGCTCAAGTGGCGTATCGGTCATCCGAGCTGTGAGCGAACCCGCAATTTGTTCGATATCGTATTCACGCTCCACGATGGCAATCGCTTCGCGTGCGGCACGTTCATGACGAGCGGGGGAATCGATCAGCGCAGTGATTGCGCTAGTGAGTGCCGCTGGATCGCCCGGCGGTACCAGCAGGCCAGAGGCCTCCGGGATAAGTTCAGCGATTGAGCCTGTTCGAGTCGCGACTGCGGGCACACCACAACTCATCGCCTCGATCAGGCTGACTGGAACACCTTCTTCGAGCCCGGTGGAATCGACTATGCTCGTCAATACGGATATATGAAACCGTCCTTCGCGCAACCATTCAATCAGCGTGGCGTGCGGAACATGACCCAGGAATTCGACTGCTCCGCCGAGTTTCTCGGCTTGAGAAGCGATTGCGTTTCGGAGATGACCTTCGCCGGCAAGCGTCAGGTGCACATCCCTTCCGGCCGCACGCATTTCGACGAGTGCGTCAATCAAATGACGGTGCCCTTTGAACTCGACGAATGCAGCGGCGCAGAGTATTCGAAAGGTACCCTTGCCGTCCCACGGCGCCGCGGGTGCGATGCGTGGTAACTGGACCCCGACGCGGAGCAGCGGCGACTTGTGGGGCGGCGCTCCGAGCGCAATGCCCTCTTTGCGCCTCTTTTCAGAGATGAAACGGGAGAAACGCGCGCTGTGCGCCTTGAGCGCCAACAGGTTATCTTCCGGAACGTCCCAGCTGTGCAACGTCATGCTCCACGGTGTTCCTGTCAGCTCGTGCACGACGAAGGCCAGTGTCGAGGACGTGCCTCCCCAGTGCGCGTGGACATGGTCGATGTCAAGTTGACGCGCGAGCCTGGCTACCCGGATGGATTTCGGGAGTACCGCGAGATTCTTCATCCCCTTGCGTGGACCGCTGCCAAACAGCGCGAATAGTATTCGAACAAGACTACGTGGACGAGTGACACAGACGGTCAGAAAGGATAGCGCACCGCGAGGGTCGGTGAGCGGCCAGGCGATCAGCGTGGCGAGGCCCTGGAGTTTGATCGGCAGTTCGAGCGGTGGCTCGAACAGCCGAGTCGGCAGGATATAAAGGTCATGTCCGGCGCGGGCAAGTGATTCGATCTCCGGGATGAGAAATGACTCAGCTCTCGGCCAGGGGAATGCGTTTGTCACATACAGCAGTCGCAGGCCGTCACAGGAGACCATGGGAGACGGCGCGTTCACCGCTTACTTCGAGCGTGTTGCCTCGCAGCGTCGGCGCATGTTCCCGGAGGCCGAAGCCGATCTCTGGCCAGCGCCAGATCGCATACGCATTGCGCGCAGGCGAACGGTTGCGTAACACGTTGTTCTCGACTACGAAGCTCGAATCGACACCGTTCAGCGGCGCAGGTGTGGTGTAATTTCCGAACTGTATAACGCCTTCGCGAAAGTAGCCGTCGAAGTTGTTGTCGGCAACCACAATGACTGACCGGGTACCTTGTACGCGCACATCGTTGACGATCATTGCCCACAAACCATCTCCGTGTACGGTATTGTTTCGGACGCTGCCATTGTGGGCGCCATGAGGCCCGTTGCGGACTGCGATGAAGGAGCCGCTTCCCGGAGCGAGTATCGCCTCGTTGTGCTCGATCGCCCACCCCCTTGGCGCCATCTGACGACTTGCCCCGCCGGCAAGATAGATGACGTGATGGAACTTCGAGGAGCCATTGTCGCGGAAGCGATTTCCGATGATCCTCAGATCTATGACGTCCTGTTCCGCAAGGATGGTTCCGGCGCCACCCCCGTCCCAGTTCTCGAACGCCAGCCCCCAGATTTCCAGATCGCGCACACGACCCAGAAGCCCGAACGCCAGACCATCGTCGCGTTTGATCGGATTGTCGGAGCCGCGTAGCACCGCGCCGCGGAACCTTTCCGCGCGAATCGTCACTTTGGGTGGCAGAGCTCCAGCTAACGTGGTGCTCCAGTAGACGCTGCGATCGAAATGATAGTCGCCATCGACAAAGATGATTTCTGTGTCCTTTGGCACTCGCTTGATGTTCGCCTGAAGGGTAGCCCAAGGCGACTCGTGCGACAGGCCGTTCGCCTGATCGTTCCCATCGGGTGCAATATAGCGTCGGTTCTTGCGCACCGTCCAGCCGGGCACTCTCATCTTCATCGTTGACGGATCCGAAGACGATGATGGCAAGCACTGGGCGTGCGCCGAAGGCGCGAGGATCGAGGATAGCGAAAGCGTTGCGAACACGGCCAGAGCCGTGGCAATGCGGGTACACCGAAGCCCTTGTCTGAAGGACATGGCAGCCTGAATAGCGCCGAGTACAGTTTTCCGAGAGAAGACAGCAGAGCAATACACGTACCGGGACCGATCGGTCATGACGCTGGCCAATCGGCTTCCCACTCGTGGCAGATCCTTGCGACGAAACATCAGATACATCATTGTCCATACGCTCTTTGCAACCGGGAGAGTCGAGCCTACGCAGAAAGTGTGCCCGCAGAACAGGACACTCGGCGGCCAAGCAGGTTCACCGCGCTCGGCGTCGGTTCTGCATTGACCCAAGCTGCAGCGGGCACTGAGCGGCTCAAAGATGGTACGCCTTCAGCCGCGAACATCGCCTACCTCATGGACTCTTGCCCAAGCGGCCAGTATGCCCAGGCGAAACAGGATCGTGTGGAGGTGCCGCCGTCTTGTTCCACCCGCCCGTTGCCAGACGGACAGTGATTTTTCCGTGTCGCCAAGCGAACGTAGAAGAGGCGAGGCTCGGATCTCCTCCAGCAGACTTGCACCGAGCGCACCTTCCAGCCAGCTCGACATCGGCGCGAAGAAATTGTACTTGTCGCGTCGCTCCAGTACCGGGTCCGGAACGCTCCCGCGCAATGCAGCGCGCAGAACGGCCTTGGTGCGACCTTCACGAAGCATGTGAGCGGGTGGCAGCTCCATCGCGAACTCCACGAGCCGATGATCGAGAAACGGAACCCTGCTCTCGACCGACCAGGCCATCGAATTACGGTCCTCATAGCGCAGCAGCGGCGGGACGGAATTATTGAGCAAATCGATGCGTCTGGTCGATTGCAGGTCGCCTCCTCTCAGCGAAGGAAGCTGATCGTGGTAAAGCGCACTGTCGAATGGCGAAAGAAAATCGCACTGAGCCGAGTGACCAGGGACCAGATGCGCCGGCAGATATCGAGCCGCCTCACGCCATCGAAGGAAGCCGCGATCGCCGTTCTTGAGGAAGTCCACTGCGACCCGCCAACCTTCCTTCGCACGCCGCTCGCTTATCAACCGCTGCAACTGGATCGGAAAGTATTTCTTGTAGCCGCAGAAAAGTTCATCAGCACCCTGACCATCGAGCATGACCGTCACACTGCTTTCTTTTGCCAATCGCATCAAGCACCACTGCGCGTAAATGCTTGTGCTGCCGAACGGCTCTTCCTGATGCCATAGCAGACGATCCATATCAAGTAGAAATCCCTGCAGATCAGGCACAGCCACGTGTTCGATTGCGCCCACGTGACGTGCGACGCGCGTTGCCCAGTCTCGTTCATCGAGCGCTTGTTCCTCATTGCCTACCGTGAAGGTCGATAGTTTTTCAGCGACGAGGCGACTCGCGATACACGTGATTGCGGATGAGTCCACGCCCCCTGACAAGCATGTACCGACGGCTACGTCACTGCGCATCTGTAAAGTGATAGCCGAATTCAATAGCTCAGACAGCCGGGCCACATTTGCGTCGAAACTACCGGCGCCTTCGAGTGAGGGGTACGGCAGAGTCCAATAGGAAACTGGTAGCGGTTCCAGTGACTTGCCAACTTCAAGTTCGGCCAGATGTCCCGCCGGGAGGGAGAATACGCCGTGAAAGAATGTACCTTCGCCATGGTTGACAATTCCCACACGCAAGAAGGTATCTATCGCTGCGGCATCAGCTGAAGGAGCGCACTCTCTTGCCGCAACGATCGCCTTGATCTCACTAGCTACAAAGAGCGTGTCGTCCTCGATTGCGTAATGAAGCGGCTTTACACCGAGCCGATCTCTCGAAATCAATAATGTCTGCCGCCAGCTATCCCAGATCGCCATGGCCCATATGCCATTGAAGCGCTCGAAGCAGCTGCGACCCCACTGAGCGTAGGCTTCCAGCGCAACCTCTGTATCGCTTTCGGTTCGAAACTCGATTCCCTCGGCTAGCAGCTCCTCACGTAGCTCTCGATAGTTGTAAATTTCTCCGTTGTATGTGATCCAGTAGCGGCTCTGCGCACACGTCATCGGTTGAGCAGAGCGTTTGTCGAGATCGATTATTGAAAGTCGACGGTGACCGAGAGCAATATGTCCGGTCGGGTTCGATCCACTTTCGCTGGAGTCGACGAATTGCATGGCGCCATCTACTTCGAGTGCTTGACCATCGCCATCGGGGCCACGGTGCCTCTGGATGGCAGTCATGCGAAAAATCGTCTCGAGTGAGCGCTTGCGCGAAGAAAGTATGGCAGCGATTCCGCAGATGACAGCAGCCTCGTTCAGGTGAAGGGAGGGTGGTGACTGAAGGCAGCGACCGACCCGGTTCAGGTGTGTGGCGTTATCCAGATTATCGACGACAAGTGCAAGGTCATATCCATACGCTCGGCAAACGATCGTTCAAGAAGTATATAATCGATTGCCCCTACGATTGCCCCTGCGCGGGCACCGACGAGTTCCGAGCCAGCTACTTCAGCACAAACCGCCAGTTGTCGAGCTCATGCGCATTCCTGTCATGTAGTACAAGATCAAGGCGCAACTTCATTATGGGTCTATCATCACCTCGGCAGCGCTGGTTGGGCGGACATCGTAACGATAGAGGGTTGGTCGGTACGGTTGTTTTCAGGTTGTGGTATTGACGGGTCTGAAGTCTCGGAATCGGACGCTATCTCAGGGTCGGGCAGATTGTCCGGCGCAAGCAGTATGTCCACGGGCAAGTGCAGGCTCGAACGTGTTCGGCGAGCCACATTGGTTTCGTGCCCGACGGGTTCGGAAAGAATCCGTACCTCCGTAGTCGGTAGAGTACTGTCCGCGTCAATGCTTTCAATCCTTCTCGTTGTTCTGCGCGGATGCTTTCTCGATTGGAGCGTGGCATCCGGGAGTGGAATATTTCCATGAGTTGCCGCTACATTCGGATCACGTGAGCGTCGCGCGCCAGCCTGCCGGCGTACAGAGTAGTGAGCAATTTCCGAAACTATCAGCAATACAAGCCACGGTCCAGGATTGTTTGTTGGCGCCTTGGCTGAGCCTACGATGAAGAGAAAGAACAAGGTTTGCCGGAGCCCAAGGTAGCGGTGCAGACTGACAAACAAGAGCAAGACGGCTACGGCACCGATGACTCCGCCACGCATGAGCATGTTCGGCAAGAACCCAAGATCATCAAAATGGCAGTTATAGCAGATCTCTTCACCGTGTCCAAAACCAATCAGCTTCTGCATCAGAGGCAGCTGGGTGTAGGCGTACTTTGCGTCGAGGCGCCAGTCGTCACTATAACCTTCTCCGAGCAATCGAGAAGTGAGATATTCGTCGACGCGGAGTATATATAAAGCCGGTATCGCTATGCAGGTGGCCAATAGTATTGCGCCCACAGTGCGCGCACGGAGAATTTTCTTGTTATCGGATATATGCCAGATAATAAATACGGCAAAATAGATAGCGCCTGCTGTGGAATAGGTTGCAATAATAGTTACGATCGATGTCAGTTCAATCCAGCTGAATCGGCCCTTTGCGAGGCGCGAAAGTGCCACCAGCATTGCCATCCAGGTCGAATACGTCCCAGGCTCGATATGAAAGCCGCCGTATCGGGTAAAGCCGAAGTGCTCGTGTCCGACGCGAGTAATAGAGCCCGGAAACAGCACTGAGTGCAAATCAAGAAAGCCGCCGCCTACTATCCCCCACGACAATTGCAACGCGAACCCCAGGCAGTTGACCAGGAGCAGGGCATCGATAGCACAAATCGCCTCGCGCAAGCGGATGGCGAAAAATCGCGCAAGCAGAGCACAGGCGATGAGAGTGAACCACTCGACGCCGAGCTGCATGAAATCAATTGGCACTATGAAAGTCATGTGGACAAACATACAGGCCAGAAAAATTGTCGCCGGACGCAATCCGACCGGCAATGGACGTTTGATCTGACTGAGCAGTAACAACACGCAGAGAAGTATCATCAGGCGTGGCCCGAGGACTGCCAGGTATGTACCGCGATTCTCGAATGGCGTAAAGATCAGAAAGAGTGTGATGAAAAGCACCAGGATACGGAATACTGAAAGATCCTGTAGGTAGGCTTTAAGGTCTTTTAGATAGGCGTGCATCAGCTAGAGCCGGCCTTCCAGGATGCCAATGCGATGCTGGTAGTCGAGAGAGAGATTGGACAGCTCACACGTTTACCGGTGTCTCGAGATGGTTTCTCAAGGTAGTCGGCGTAGTGCCTCGAAGCCCGACAGTAGTGCCGCTTCGGGCGATTTTGTCGATTTTCCAGTCGTAGGATCTACTGTTTCAGGACTTGTTGTCTCGAGATGGGTGATGCATGGCTCATCGGGTGAAGAATGCTTTTCGAGTGGAAGTAAAAGTGGCAGATAGAGATTTGCGAGCTCTCGGTAGTCGTGGTTTGCCAGTACCCATTCCCGACCGCGATTGCCGATTCGGGCCAACTCGTCCGAACCCAGTTCGAGCCAGGTTGTAATGCTTTTAGCCAGTTTGTCGGGACTGTAGTCTGAGACGTTCCAACCAGCTCCAGCCTCGATGACAGGGTCGTTCGACGCGGAGTAGGCAGCGATGATAGGTCGAGCAACAAGCATGTAATCGTAGATCTTGTTTACGCTGATGCCATAACGGTATATGTCTGATTCGGCGATTGCCACGAAGCATCCATCCGCTTTAGCAGTCAATGCGTGGGCCGTAGCTTTGCTTACGTAGTCGTGAAACAGGACAGGTAGACCTTTCGCATCCTGGACAAGTGATTCGCGCTCGGATCCTCGTCCGATGATGCCTACGGAAAGTCGTGCAAGCGCGCTTGAAGGCATGCATTGCATGGCCCTCAGCAATAGAGCCATGTTGTTTGGTTTACCAAGCTGGCCAGTGTAGAGCAGTACTCGCCGGCCTTTACGTCGCGGTATCTCGACAAGCTGCTCTAGGGCGTCTTTGTATTCCTGTGTCTGAAGCACTGCTTCCTTCTCGTTGGAAGGAGATTCAAAGACGCCGTTTGGTATATGGCGCCACTTCATTGAACGCATCCCCTGGTCGACCATGTAGTCGCGTGTGTCCGGCAGGAGAGACACCACGTACTTTGCTCTGCGATAAGCAGCTTGCTCTATGGATTTCAGCCAATGAAGAAACGGAAGTTTCGCGGGGCTGTGGAAGAGTTGTTCGACAGAAAGCGGCCAGAGATCACGTACCTCCAGAATGAAGCGTATGCGGCGCTTGCGACATATTCGCCCTATGATATCAGCGCCAAAGAGGTGCGGGGAACTGTAAACAATGGTCACTGGACTCTTTACATCTGCCTGGCGTAGGTAGCGGCGAAAAGCCGTGCCGAAAGTGACCATGTTGAGCAGTCGTCGTGGGCCGCTGCCTTCGTATGCCGGGACTCCCAGAAAAACGAAGGTTACGCCGTCGATAATTTCCTTCGAGCCAGGAGCTCTCGCTTCGCGTTCGAGCTGGTGATGGTGGTTGGATGTCACTATGTGAAGATCGATCCCGTGGTCTGCTAGCAGCCTTGCCAGGATGTAGCCGCGATGGAATCGACCGACGCCCGGCCCCCCTGCATAGGGATGGACGTACCACATCGGTACAGCATTGTTTATTGAATCGGAATTCATCGTCCTTAACCCGTTTGCGTCTGGTACGATATTTAGAGAATATCCTTGAACATTGACGGATAAAGCTTGCCCAGAGGAGAAATACTGCCTTCGTCTCAAGGAGTTACTGATATGCCAGTCTGCTGGTGGATCCTGTCAGCGCACCAATCGGTGGCCGAAGACTGACGCCAGGCGTGCCGCACATATAACTAGTAATCGCGTTTCAATCCGCGAACAATAGCGATTGGCACAATGGGCAAGCCTGAGCACATCTGTTATATGAGAGAAACCAAACCCCTACCTCGCTTGACCACTCTTGAAAAGTACCACTTCAGTTGTCTGTAGAAGAATCAGAAAATCCAGGAAGAGAGAGCGATTCTTGATGTAGTAGAGATCAAACTCCTGCTTCCTCATCGAGTCGGAAAGCGATCGCCCATACGGGTAATTGATTTGCGCCCAGCCGGTAATGCCAGGCAGGACGGTGTGGCGCTTCTCGTAATGTGGAACTTCGATCGACAGTTTTTCAACGAAATAAGGCCTTTCCGGGCGTGGCCCAACGAGACTCATGTCGCCTGTCAATACATTGAAGAGCTGCGGCAATTCGTCAATGCGTAACTGACGTATGATATTGCCAACACGCGTTATGCGAGAATCACTTTCGGTTGCCCACTGGGCAACCCCACTCGCTTCGGCGTCCGTTCGCATGCTGCGAAACTTGAGCACCATAAATTTTCTTCCGTTTCGTCCGACACGGGTCTGGCGATAGAGTATTGGTTGGTCCTTGCCATCCTCGATGACAATGGAAATAGCTGTCAGAAGTATGATTGGCCAGACAAATATGAATACAATTGCACTCACGATAACGTCAACGCATCGTTTTACATAATCCCAAAACCATCTGTTGCCAAAGCCATCGGCGTATATCAACGAGTCACAGTTAAACAATTCGATCGGCAGTTTACGCTGCTCACGTTCATGAAAGGTAACGATGTCGGTTATCCTGACGCCTCGAAACCGTGCTTCCAGCAGTTGTTCGACAGGAAGTGCGGTAGTGCCGGCGTCAGCCGCTGTGACGATCTCGTCGATCTTGTGTTCCTTGCAAAGCTGAAGTAGATCTTGGTTGGAGTGTTCAAGGATCAGGTCTCCATCAACGATTCTCTCTGATTCTCCTGGTAAAATAATGAATCCGATTAGTCGAAAGCGCCTTCTATCAGATTTACGTCTCATGCGCCGATTTATCGAGGCTGCATGGTTGCCTGTTCCCAGGACGAGCACCCGGACTCTGGTCTCGTGTCGTTCGAGATACTTGAAGAAGAACGCGTGGAGCATGGCAATAAAGAAAAATGCTATCCCCATGGCCAGGCCGAGAGCGCCGCGTCCGAGATTCAACGCCGGAAAAAGGTAATACAGCGTCGCAAGGACCGCGCAGCCGCAGAAGAATCCTGCAACGGTGCGCAGGAGAATTGCGTGGAGGGAGCCACGAAAGTGACTCTGATAGAGCCCCATCGCGGCGATCGACGGTGGGATGACCATACCGAATACGACTCCCGTCAGAATCGGTGACTCGATGCTCTCTATCGTGTCCAGGCTTTGTCCATCAAAACGTATGTAGATGGCGAGGAGGACGGAAGCCAGACAAACCGCGAAATCGGAAAGCGCGAGAATAATCAGCGCTGCCCGTACACGTACTTTGATAAAACGATACACTTGGTGATCCATCCATGATTTATATCACTCATGTGCACTGCGAGTGAAAGTTGCCATCAGGATCTGACGAGTACTTGTTCGCTATCGAAAATTATCTGAATATTTCTTTTTCATCAATTAATAAGCAAAGTTCATCCATTAAGAAATAAAGTCTTTCTAATTCTCTGGATTGCTTTATCTTTGCGATCGTGGACTGACATTTATGGTCGAACCTGTCGGAAGAATTTAACAAGGATTTTGCGGCGTCGCTCAGAATGGCGATATCAACTGATTGTCAGTGCCCGATTGATTGTCGGTGCCCGGTCTTTCGACCTGTTCTCAGAAGGTCTGCTTCTGGAACAGGCATTCAGTTTCCGTTTATATCCTGGGAGTGATGCCAGGTTGAATCTGTCGGTCGGGCCAGTAGAGATTTCCTCTCGTGATCTTCCATCCCGATATGTCGGCATACGCTGTTGTGTCTGCGCTTCGTAGCTGAGGCGCCGAGAGATAGTGTCAGCGCGAGTCCCTGGACAAGATTTCTTTAATAACAATCTGCGGTTTTGATAAAGCACCGTGTTTTCATTTTGTTGATTCTCCCAACTTATATTAGCGACTAAAACGGAACCTGTTTACTCTTCTAATTACTGTGAAGCGCCTGCCCGTCAGGGTGGAACTTTTAGAACTCGGAGCTTCCAGGGTAAGTTGACAATCACATAACGATAACATGTCACAGTTGTACACATCATAAGCCCGACGCTAACACGAGGGTCATCGATGTGATTGTTAACTTAAGTCACAACGGCGGAAGCAACATTGGAACTGAGTCGATACAGTTATACCTCGCTTGTAGAGGTCGTGTGGGTCTTCCCCGGTAAAACTAGTCGAAGGGCTAGTTCTCGAATTTGACGCGAAATACTGGCCAGTAACTGCTGAAAAAAGCCTGATCCAATCAACCTCTCCCCAAACGCTGACTATAAATCGCTCGAGGTCGAGCATGAACAGAGTCACGCCGAGCGATTCCCGATAGATTCTCCCTGCGGACGATACTCTTGCCGACGTGAACGTGGCTCCCAAGCTGAGCGTCCCCGCCTGGTCGTGGTACACCTTCACAGCGTCAGTACTGGCGTTCAGAGCATTCGTGACCTACCTTCCTGAGCGCCGCCGCATAGCCATGCTTCGCGCTGTCAGTGACGACGTCACTCCAGACCACTCGTGCTCAGACGCTCGATGACGCTATCGCGCAGGTCGATGCGCTGTGGAAAATGGTCGAGTCGATGACGACACTGCTCGAAGAGCAGCAGTCGCTCATCGATGATCTTCGCTCACAGGTCGCCGAGGAGGAGGCGATGTCAGAAGGCCAGCACTCAGGCAACAGCTCGAGTCCGCCATCCTCGGACACCGCTGCCCAACGGGGCAAGCGAGACAACCTCGGATGTACCGAACGGGCATATGGGCCACGGACTGATCGCCTACATTGTCTTGCTTGCCGGTGAAAATCACCAGAACGTGCGCCAGATCAAGCGTCTACTCGCGGAGCTGTGGCAGTTGGACTTCTCCACCGGCGCTATCTCGGCAGCGCAAGGAAAGGCGAGTGAGGCGATGGCCGATGCGTACGCAGACATCGGCGCAACGTGCAGGAATCGGCCGTGGCCCACGCGGACGAAACCCGTCTTCCGCGCGGTGGCGGCGGGTACCCGCGCACGTGGTGGATGTGGTGCCTGACGACGACCATGGCGAGCTATTTCGGCGTGCATGTCTCGCGCGGCAAGAAGGCGGCCGCAGGGCTGCTCGGCAACTTCATCGGCGTGCTCGTGACAGGCGACGATGCGCTCGAATGAGGTGCGCGGTTGAAGAGCGACAAGCAAACGCGGTGTCAATGCCAGCACCTGCTCAAATGCGAGCCGATGGTCTGGACCTTCCTCACCGGTCTGCGAATCCCCCTGAGCAATAATCTCGCTGAGAGAATCCTCAGACCGTACGTGGTCATCGGGAAAAAACTCGCGTTTGGCAGTCACTCGCGACGTGGGGACGCGTGCCGAGCGCGGGTGCTGAGCGTGACGACGACAGCGCGGCAATTGAAGGTGCCGGTGTATGCCTTCCTTCGCCAGGTGTGCACCGAGCATCAACGCTTCGGCGAAGTCAGAACGAAGCTGCCGCCATGCCAGGCGCAGCTCGAAAATCAGGCCGCCTGATTCGCTCGAACCCCCACGAGCCGCATGCTGCGCCGTGAACGTGTACCTGGTCGTGTGTCACGCATGGACGCCACGGGGAAGGATTTGGTCATCCGCACAATGTTTCCTTTCCGATGCAAGTAGCAAGTCGATCTGGTTGGGTCGATCTGGTTGGTCTGAGGTGATCGCGATTGCTTTACCGCACTAGGCCACTTGGCGCAGAAGATTGCCGCCATCGCGCAAGAACAAGGGCGCGCAGCCTGGAGACCAGAGACACGAACGAGCGCTGATGCCGGAATCGGAAGTCAGGGCGTATCCTTCTCCTGATACACACGGATGTAGTCAACGTCCAGTGACTTCGGGAAGTCTGCCGGGTTCGGCGTCGCGCCGGGATCGAAGCCACCGCCGACGGCGAGGTTCACGATCACGTACATGAGCTGGTAGGCG
>ENA-ORXM01001314-ORXM01001314.1-marine-metagenome-genome-assembly--contig:-NODE-1314-length-35274-cov-4.307185_pt1 | contig 35274 bp, 29 predicted proteins | sample MGYA00237867_ERZ511480 | MGnify/ENA primary metagenome ERZ511480 (study PRJEB26309, sample SAMN06266103) | marine metagenome | isolation source: Algal blade | place: United Kingdom:Sidmouth, United... | reverse complement strand
TGGTTGATAACCCTTACTATCAATTAAAGATTTCTGGCCACACGGATGATGTAGGAGATGATCTAAATAACCTTAAATTATCTGAGAGACGTGCAAAATCTTGTTTAGAATATCTTGTAACAAGAGGAATAAGCAAAGATCGACTTAGCTTTATCGGTTACGGTGAGCAAAAACCTATCGCAAATAATGATTCTTCAGAAGGTAGAAGAACTAATAGAAGAGTACAATTTGAGTTGTTGGTTGAAAAGTAGGAATTCGTTAATTGTTAATTGTTAATCGTTCATCGTTGATTTATAAGCTGCCGGAGGCAGCGAATGTACTTACACGTATGGCCTGAAAGTCGTAGCTAACAAAAAGGTCGTTGATCGTATATAGTTTATCGTGATGGTATATTAGCGAAGCAATGGTGTATAAAAACTACGATGAACAATAAACGAACCACGATGAACGAAAACTCTTAATTTCTTAAAAGCGCTTCAATTTCTTCATCATCTAATATTTGCAGCGGGATAGAAATCCTGAAATCAACCTCTGGAAGTGGATACCACTGTTGTTTTTGATGGAAATCGGAATCTTGAAAACTTCTAGTAGAAGCGGTCATACCTTCAAATGGAAGTGCGGAAGAAGGCTTTAAAATCTCGGCGATGCGCGCAGAATCTAAGGAAGATTCGATTCCATCATCTTCAGCAAGGATGATGTCAAGGAGTTGTTTTGTTTTGCTGGCTTTCTTAGAAATTTTCTTTTTCTTTCTTATTGGTTTCACCTCAGTTTTGACGATGTCGAGGCTTAAGAGCTCGGGATCCTTACAAAAGTCATAAACCAAGTCATCTTTGTGATCTGTAGGAAAATTGATTGCGAAGTTGGCTACCTTTTTGGACTTGTTGTGATTATTTAGGAAGAAGAAGCAAGCGATAAGAAGACAAAGCGCAGCTGCAATTGTTTTGGTATAAAAAAGAGTACTGGATCTTGACTCAAGATTATTTATAAATACCTTTTTCTGTTGATGGGTAGGAACATGCTTGTGTCTGAGAAACTTTTGTTTTAAAGTATTATTAAGTTCGAGATCAATTAAGGACTCGTCAATCTTAGACCAATTTTCAGCTCTTGGGTTTACCGAGAAATCTTTAAGAGAATTCCGGAACAAATCTTCCAGTTCGTTCGACTGATTTTTCTTCATTTTCAAATTGTTCTTGAACAAGTTTTTTCAAATAGTTTTTTGATCTTGCTAATTGTGATTTTGAAGTACCTTCTGTCACACTTAGCTTTTCAGCAATTTCTTTGTGGCTGTAACCTTCGATACAATAAAGGTTGAAAGCCATTCGATACCCGTGAGGCAGTTTTTGCACAAGTCTCATCAGGTCTTCAGCAGCGAGATCATGCAAAACGTTTGCTTCTAATGGTTGATTATAAAGGCAATCCAGTTCTATAATCCTTACACCATTGTTTAGTTTTCGATAATTTTCAATAGCAGTGTTAACAAATATTCTTCTGATCCAACCTTCAAAAGAACCATCTCCACGGTATTTGTGGAGGTTTCTAAATACTTTTATGAAACCCTCTTGGAGAAGATCCTCTGCAGTGTGATAATCTGAAGAATATCTAAGGCAAATTCCGAACATGGTAGGAGAAAAACGATCGTACAGTTCTTCTTGCACGACACGATCTCCTGCAAGACAGCCATTAAGTAATCTCAATTCTACATTTTGTTTGCTCAAAGCTACTTTCAAATTTTGCTTAGAAACGAAATAAGTTTTTGTACCGCTCTGCCACGATGGCTGATCTTATTTTTTATTTCTGAATTCAACTCAGCAAATGAATGCTCATAATTTTCAGGAATAAAAATAGGGTCGTAGCCGAAGCCAGCAGAACCTGATTTTTTCATACTGATCTTTCCTCTGATAATGCCTTCAAAACAATTTAATTTTCCCTTTAAATATAGGGCGATAACTGTTCTGAATTGTGCTTCTCTATTTGGGGTGTTACCCAAATTTTTTAGAAGTAGATCCATGTTTTCATTTGCGTCTCTATTAGGGCCGGAATATATAGCAGTGTCCACTCCAGGTTTTCCGTCAAGGAAATCCACCTCTAGACCGGTATCCTCTGCAAAGCAATCAATTTCAAAACGATCAAATATAAATTTGGCCTTTTGAATGGCATTGCCTTTTATACTGCCTGAAGTTTCGGGAATCTCATCCGAAAAACCAAGATCCTTCAAGCCAGTAATTTTGAATTTATCTTTTATTAAGCTACTGACTTCTTCAACTTTATGAGGATTGCCAGTAACGAAAGTTAATTGTTTTTTAGGCATTGGTCGGATTAAGTTCGAAAAACTGTTTTAAACCATTCCATAGTAATTTTTTGGAATTAGCATTTTCGGCCAAGATGTCTAAAGATTCTGAAAAAAGAAACTTATAACCAAGCAGATCAAAATTTGTATAAAGCCTAGGACTCAAATTTATACCAATGTCTATTGGTGTAATACCAAAAGACAATAGCTTGTTTAGCCCCGTTTTGTCAAAAACATCTAAAATTCTTATTTGTTTGAAGCTAGACGTATCTAACAATAAGGTATGTTCTGGATATTGGTGATCAACGGCATTTAAAATTTTGCTCAATAACAAATCTGACTCTTTTGTCAGGGTAGTCTTATCTAAGACGATGATCAAACTTTTTAGGTTGCTTGAGTTTTCGTCTAGCCCGATATTTTCAATTGATTTGAAAGCAACAATATCGAAAGTAAAATTTGTAATATTCAAAATTAAAAATCTTTTTAGTGTCTTGCTTCAGAATTATATATTGAATATGGTAACAATATGGGTTAAAATTAGAATTAAATTTAGAAATCATGTATATTGTACCACAATATAAACCTCTAAATCAACCAAACAACCATAAGATATGATTAAAATCAATATCACCAAAGCAAGTTCTTCAAAACTTTCGGGTTTAGATTTTGCAAATATTCCTTTCGGAAAAGTATTTTCAGACCATATGTTTACGGCAGATTATAAAGATGGCGCGTGGACAGATTTGAAGATAATACCCTTCGGTGATCTTGAAATTAGTCCAGTAAATTTAGCGATCCATTATGGCCAATCCATTTTTGAAGGAATGAAAGCTTCGAAAATGAACGATGGGACTGCCGTTCTATTTAGACCTGAATTGCATGTAGATAGGATAAACGCTTCGGCAGATAGAATGATGATGCCCAATATTTCAAAAGATATCTTCATGGAAGCCATTCATACTTTGGTAGATCTTGAAAAAGATTGGATCCCAAGTGAGCCAGGATCGGCATTATACATCAGACCATTTATGTTTGCTACAGATGCCCGTTTAGGCGTCCAAGTTTCTGAGACATACAAATTTATTGTCGTAGTTGGACCTGTTGGACCGTACTATCCAAAACCAATTAAACTTCTTGCAGAAACAAAATATACAAGGGCAGCCAATGGTGGCGTAGGAGAGGCAAAGACTGCAGGTAATTATGCTGCCTCTTTACTGCCAGCTACCTTAGCAAAAAAACGAGGGTACGATCAGGTGGTTTGGTTAGATTCTAAAGAATACAAATATGTACAAGAGGTAGGAACGATGAATTTGTTTTTTGTCTTCAAAGATAAAGTTGTAACCCCATCAACAGATGGTGCAATATTAAAAGGGATCACAAGAAAAAGCATCATTGAGATCTTACGATCTAAAAATATTGAAGTAGAAGAAAGAAGGATCTCATTGGATGAAATCTTCGATGCACATGATAAAGGAGAGCTCTTAGAAATATTTGGTTCTGGAACAGCTGCTGTAGTAGCGAACGTAGCTAAATTCGATTGGGAAGATCGATCGATTGATTTTGAAGATGTAAAGACACATAAAATTGCTAATGGCTTAAGGAAGATAATTAATGGATTGCGTGATGGGACAGAAGAAGATGATTTTGGCTGGATCGTTCCAGTTAGATCTAAAGTCTCTGCATCATAGACTATTAATAGAAAAGAAAATATAGCTTTAATAAAAGAGGAGCGTTCCAATGTTTGGAACGCCCTTTTTTATTTTTTTTAAAATGCAGGCTGCACCGGCTTATTGTTTAAAATATCTTCAATTTTTTCTTCTACTTCAGTCGTTAATTTTGGTACAACATCTAAAGAGGTAAGGGTCTCTGAAAGATGTTTTAGTTTAGAAGCACCGAGAATGACTGTGCTCACGTTTTCGTTTTTGATGCACCAGGCAATAGCAAGTTTGGCAAGGCTTGTATCTAATTCTAATGCAAGATCATTTAAGTTTCTAGTTATCTCAAGACGTTCTGGGGTAAGAGATCTTTCTTTTAACCATTCATTTCCAGACATGCCAAGTCTTGTGCCTTTGGGGAATTTGCCTAGGTATTTATCAGTTAAAACTCCGGAGGCTAATGGAGACCAGATGGTAGTTCCAAGTCCGACCGTTTTGAAGATTTTAAGGTATTCGGATTCCATTTTATCTCTATGGAACATATTGTATTGAGGCTGTTCCATTACAGGGCCAATAAGTCTAAGTTCTTTGGCGACCATGTGTGCTTCCATGATCTCTTGTGCAGACCACTCAGAGGTGCCCCAGTATAAAATTTTTCCTTGTTGGATGAGGTGGTTCATAGCCCAGACGGTTTCCTCCATAGGGGTTTCTTTGTCGGGACGGTGGCAAAAAAAGAGGTCAAGGTATTCGACGTTAAGTCTTTTTAAGGCTTTGTGACAAGCTTCAAAGATGTGTTTTCTATTTAGACCAGTTTGGTTTGGTAGTTTCCCACCATCGCCAAAAAATACTTTTGAAGAAACGACGTAGGATGTTCTATCCCATTTGGTTCTTTTCAGGATCTTACCCATAACTTTTTCTGATTTGCCTGCGGCATAAATTTCAGCATTGTCAAAAAAGTTAACGCCATTATCGTAAGCTTTTCGCATTAATTTTTCAGCCATGTCATCATTGATCTGGTGACCAAAAGTAAGCCACGAGCCCAAGGAAAGGACAGAAACTTTTAGTCCAGAGTTGCCGAGTCTTCTATATTCCATAAGTAATTGTTAAATGAGTTATAAAAAAGGTAAATGTAAAAGAAATGATGTAAATTGTATGTAACAAATAATTAAAATGATGCGATCAATTTTACTTTCCCTATTCGTAGTTTGCCTTTCTTTTGGAAACCTCGCTTCTCAGACTAATATTGGTTTTTATTATAATCATACTTTGCCTTTCGGCGAATTTGCAGATAATGCCGCTGACCAAATTGGGGGGTTTATGGTTACGACTTTGTTCAGACCGACTAAAAATAAAAGGTTTGCAGTAGGTGGTGAATTGGGCGTTTCTATGTATGCTAATGATGATTTTGAATATTTTATTTCAGAAGGAGATCAGCAAGGCAGATACGTTCAAGTAAATCAGGACGATTGTTTTTTTCAATACGGAGCAACGGCGAGATATCATTTAACGGATTTGGCAGAACAAAAAGTTATCAATCCTTATTTTGAATCGAGAATGGGTGGCATTTCCTTTTTTAGTACCTTGGCGGAAGGAGAAGAATGTGAGGTCGATTATCATTCAGAAACAGAGATGCATGGAACGAGTTTTTATGCTGGAGCAGGAGTAGGTATATTGTTTCACATTAATAACTATTGGGAGATCGATCTAAATATGATCTATAATAATTCAAGCCGCGCAGCTTATAGACACATTCCAGACCCAGAGGATGTAAACTATCGATTGGAGTTGACAGATCACATGTATAAAAGTCGGACAGATCATCTTAGCATCCGATTGGGTATGTTGATGGGATTTTAATAACGACAGTGTGACGAGCATCAACTCAATCAACCAGCAGAAAATCAATTAAACGAGAACCTTTAAGCATAGCGAAACAGATTGAATAATATAAAAGAAAGCCATCTCATTTGGGTTGCTGTACTCCTTCTTATTCCTACTCTTTTCTACAAGCTAGGCGATTTAAACATTTTTTTTGGTGTAGATGAAGCCACGCGAGCCATTGTGAGCATGGAAATGATGCTCCGAGAGAACTATTCCATCTCGACCATCAATGGTGAAATTTATGCGAAAAAACCACCTTTATATAATTGGATTCTTGTTATATTCTTTAAACTTTTTGGCTATAGCGAATTTGTTTTGCGGCTACCAAATGCTTTGAGTCTTTTGGCGTTTGGATCAAGTGTATATCTTTTCAATAAAAAGTACTTTGGAAAAACGCATGCAGCCATTCTTGGTCTCATGATCATTTGTTGTGGTAGGGTATTGTTTTGGGAATCCTTGTTTGGATACATCGATATATTATTTTCTCTTGTGATCTATACGTCGCTATTGTCGATGCATAAATTTTATTTTGAGAAAAAATACTGGTCGCTCTATCTTATCACCTACGGCTTGACCTTGATCGCTTTTATGTTGAAAGGGTTGCCTGCAATAGTTTTTCAAGGATTGAGTTTGTTGGCATTATTGATCTGGAAAAGATCATGGAGGTCTTTGTTCAATGTTCAACATATAGTCTCTGGTTTTTTATTCCTCGGCATCTTGTTTTTTTATTATTGGTCCATTTCTGCACAAGGCAATCCGGTAGATATCATCAGCACCTTATGGACAGAATCAGCTAAACGAACAGCAGCAAATTTTACGCTGTTGCATACGTTAAAACACATAGGCAGCTTCCCCTTCGAGATGATCATGCACTATGCACCTTGGACCTTTTTGATTCCTTATTTATTTTTAAAAAAATCAAGAGCGTTACTTAGAGAAGATACTTTTTTGCGCTTCAGCTTGATCATATTTTTCTGCAACCTGATCGTATACTGGATTTCCCCGACGGTGTATCCTAAGTATATACTTATGTTGGTTCCGCTCCTTTATAGTGTATCTTATAAGTGTTTCCTCCATGCTGATGAAAAGCATACAAGATACTTTATGTGGTTGTTGATTTTCGTATTGATGATCATACCGATAGGGCCTTTTATTTTGGCTTTTGTAGAAGGTGTGAATCTTGTTTCATTGCAAGGATTCAAGTTGTTTCTGGCAGGATGTGCTTTGGCCTTGAGTGCTTATATAGCTTTTAGGAGTAATAAATTAGTATTCCTTTGTGTTTTGATATCCATGATAATTTTGAGGCTTTTGTTTGTAGATTTTATATGGCTCAAAAGAGATGATAAGTTGAAGATATTCGAAAAAGATGCTATTGAAATAGCAAAAATCATTCAGGATGGAAAAGTATATTATTTAAACTGGCAGCCGGTCCAGCACGCCAATTCCTTTCGATTGACAAGGGTCACCAATAAGATTGTTGGGATTGAAAGAGCCGGTGCCAAGGCAGGTGTTTTTTATTTGGTAAAGGATAAAAAAAACTTGGATAAGGCGCACAAGGTTTATTATGAATATCGAGATGTACAAAAAAATGAGAAGGTTTATTTGGTTAAGTTTGAATAGAAAAGAGCTGGATTGAATATTGAAATAGCGTTGTCAGCAACAACTAAAAGAGAATATAATAGAAAATGACATTTAGAAAAGCGACAAGAAATGATGTTTCTAAAATTGTAGAAATGATTGCTGATGATGAACTGGGAAGAACTAGAGAGAATTTTCAAACACCATTGCCAATTGAATATTTAAGCGCATTCGAATATATTGATGCGGATAATAATCAAGAGCTTATTGTTGTCGAAAATGAAGATTTTGAAATTATAGGAACGTTACAATTATCTTTTATCCAGTATCTAACCTATCGAGGAGGCATACGAGCGCAAATAGAAGCGGTTAGAATCAGAAAAGACAAAAGAGGACTTGGAATCGGTAAAACAATGTTTGAATGGGCAATTGAAAGAGCAAAAGAACGAAAAGCACATTTACTACAATTAACAACTGACAAAAAAAGGCCCAAGGCCATTAAGTTTTATGAAGATTTGGGATTTAATGCAACGCACGAAGGAATGAAAATACACTTCAAATGAAAAAGCCATTAACTAGCAATAGGATGAATATGCTAAACCGTTAATATGTATATCAGAATGAAGGAAGCATTCTTAATTAGAAAAAGGTTAAATGAGATTAGATTATATAGGAAACTATAATGGATACAATGAAAATATTTTGAGACTATACAAATTTGATAAGAGCGAAGCGATCAAATTTAGAGATCTAATTAGCGAAGTTGTCGTAAATAAAAAACAAAAACTTGATCTATCAAAACTTGATTTTATTGAAACTGGCGAGTTCAATTTAGTTCTTGGGCTATTTAAAACAGATGAAGGAATTCTAAGTCGTGATAATAAAAACTTTATATGTGCGCTAACTTTAAGTGGGTACCAAAATATGCTGAAGCTTTTGGAACCATTCTGTAAAAAGAAACTAAAAGTTATCAATACCTTTATGATATTGATACTCCAACTGATTTTTTGTTTTCTCCCGTAGGGACTAACTAGTAATTAAAATTTAGAGTGATAAAAAAGTTAGTGCTAATTTCATTATTTATTTTTAACCATGCTTTTGGACATAGTCAGAGCATAGGCATAAGAGAGGCTATTGCTTACAGTAAGGTAAATGGGGAATGGGAATTTTTGTCAAAAGCAACTTTAGAATTAGAATCCGGCCTAGAAGAAAAAAGATGGTTTGTTTGGTCTGGGTCGGATTGGATATTGGAACATCTCATTACTAGAGAAATATCTAGTGAATACGATACGGTCAATTACCAAAGAAGAGAATGGGAAGATGGCATTCAAACAGCCCATTTTAGAATGAAATGCCATTATGAAAAAAACGAGGAAGGTAAGATTGTAAAATTTGTTAAAGATGGAAAATCTTATTCTAATGCTCCGAATAAAAAGGGATATTTGCGTTATGATCTAAGGAAGAAATGTGGCTTGATATCTTATCCTTTTGATCCCGTATTTAGAAGTGCCTTAAAGCGTCAAAGAGAAGGAGAAGTACTTCAAGGCATGATAGTTAAATATAGAGGGTGCACCACTGATGATTGGTGGGTTACTGAAGATAGCCAAGGTAGAATAAAAAAAATTGAATCTAACTACAGGAAAGTGGAAGTCTTTTATGAAAAAGAAAATCAATTACATTCAACTGATTTTTACGAGATTTTAATTTATCCTAATCCTTTTATAAATGAATTTGATATTGATCTAAATTCAAATCATATTAATAGAGTCGAGTTACATGATGTCTTTGGTAAATTTATAAAAGAGATTATCGTATCTTCAGATACCTTCAATACAGATTTACATGACATTCCAAGCGGTATTTATTTCTTATATTTTTATAATTTTGAAAATAATATCCAAGTTAAAAAAATTATAAAAAAATAATTGGGTCGTCAAGGATTGAAAATAGCAGTAAAAGTTGGAATGTCTAGAAGGAAATTCTTGAACAGGGAATCTGCCGAAAAGTACTTTAATGCTTTGAAGAAAGAAGTACTTGGTTTAGTAGGGGAATTGCAATTAGAATATCCAAACGAAAAATTAGATTTTTCTCCAGAGAGTTTAAAGTCGATAGAAAAATTATATTTTGATTATTTTGATAAGAATAAATTTAGCGACGAATCAATAAGCAAAGATGAGTTTGAAATTCTATTAGCTATTTATATAGGTGAAGTATATGTAACGAATGGCAAAGCAAATTGGATCATCGAAGAGGATGCCTTTGTTAGAGATAATAGATTTTATTTGGCAATCAGATCAATCAATGGATTTCTAAATATTGACTGTACAAAATGCGGAGGTCATCATAAAAGACCAAGTAACAAAAGAAGACAATTGCTCTATCGAGAATTTAAAAAGCATGAACAATTTTGTGTAGATTAACACTTGATCTTTTTTCTAACTTTGGTACACTACAGTGCCTCTTTTAGTCTATGAAAGTAGCGCAGGAGCTGCAGCAATATTATTCCAGATTGAATAAAATGAAGCAATTAATAATAATATTTTTGATGTTGTTTTTTGGTTATCAATCAAAAGCACAAACTGATACTTTAAACTTTACTTCTCCAATTCGTTCTATACTACAAGACTGTAATGGTAACTATTGGTTTGGTAGCCAAAATGAAGGTGTGTGTTTATTTGATGGAGAAACATTTGAATATTTTACAATAAAAGAAGGATTGTCGGATAATCAAGTTTTTTCAATACAAGAAGATAAAAATGGTGACATTTGGATTGGAACAGCAAAAGGAGTTTGTAGGTATGATGGTAATAAAATTACAAAGCAGACTCGATCAGTGCTTGAAGACTCCAAAGGTGAATGGATGAAAACGGAAGATGATTTATGGTTTGGCGCAGGAAATAATGAAGGCGTGTATAGATATAATGGACGAGAAATGAATTATTTTCCATTTCCTGACCCTAAAGTCATTAATTCTTACAATGTATATTTTGTTACTGGGCTTACGCAAGGGAAGAACAACATACTTTGGGTTGGTACTTATGCAGGAATTTTTGGCTATACAGGGAGCACATTTATTGTGATTAATGATGGGACCTTAGGGTTTGAAAAGGAAGGCGAGTATCTACATATTCGAAGTGTTTTAGAAGATACGAAGGGCAGACTTTGGATTGGGAATAATGGAATTGGGGTATTACTTTATGATGGGAACTCAACCATTAATTTCTCAGATAAAATGGGTTTGATTCATCCACTCAGCCTTGGAAAAGGAGATCGCTCACCCGCTGGAACGCTTGAACATGTTTTTACAATTGAAGAAGATGTTCAAGGGAATATTTGGTTCGGAGACCGTGATACAGGCGTTTGGAAGTATGATGGACAAACGATGGTAAATTATACTACAAAAGATGGACTATCAGATGATTTTGTTTTGTCGATATATACGAATACTGCAGAAGAATTATTATTTGGTTTAGCAGACGGAAGTGTATATAAGTTCAATGGTGTGTCATTTGATAAAAGATTTTAGACAATCAATTAATTTGACACACCTATATAAACAATTCCTACAATACAATAACAAAAATAATTGCAATTGAAAGATCTATTGTGGTCGAGTTGGAAAAACGGACAAGTATTAAAATACGAAATTTCAAAAAAAATCTTTTATAAACATATAAATCAAGTTGGAACGTCTAGCAACAAGCGTTATTTCGTAGAACTAATAAAGCATAGTGATAGGAAAATAGAATTATATTTTCCGCTAGGCGTATTGAGATCATTTAAATATTTTGATTTTGTTGAAGAATTGGATCTAAGGAAAATTGATCTATTGATCCAGTCTGTCATTATAAAAGTATCTGATACTAATGAAATTGAGCGAGTGAAAAATCTTCCCGAGTTAAGAGAGAGATTCGCAACGCTCATGAAGTTGATATCAGAGCAAATAGAGGAACAACAAGTTGATATTGTCAAGATAAAATTTTCATACCTACTTCAAAGAAAAGACAGAATACAAAATGTTCTCTGGCCTGATATAGACTTTATTCTTGAGGATTACCTAGTAGGATTTGAGGCTGATAGCTACATAGATTTTGATAATGATTCAGAAAACGAGAAGGTAACTAGTAGTTTAATTGATATGTGTCAAAATTACAGAAATGAAAATGATGATTGTGTTGTAGAATATTTTGAAGCAAAAAATAATCTTTTAGGAAAAAGAAATAACTTTGAGAAGATGAAATCTTTATTTTTGAAAGATGATTTAAATTTTAATAAATTGAAATATATTAATTTTATGCATCGAAAATATTTGTATGACAACACAAGTAATGCTTTAAAGTCTGCCATATTATATAAAAAAGTAGATTCGAAATCAACGAAAATTTTGGATGTAGCAAAGATTAGAACTGTATCCAATCTGAAAAAATGATTTCATATTTTGTTTTTTGAAACAACTGATATCGATACTCACAGGACGACAATTGAAACCAAATAAGATGATAAAAATCTCAAATATTTTCTTTTTTTTAATTACCTCATTTATTGCCTTTGGTCAATCTATAGATGAACCTTTTTCCCCAATGGACATGAAAAAGGATTTAGAAGTATTCAAAGAAATAAGACGAAAAGCTAACTCTGGGCTTTATAAATATCGTACGAAGCAACAGATAGACAGCTTATACAATTGGGCGGACAATGAAGTTCGAAACCTTACTTCTCTTCTGGATTTTTATAATCTTATCGTAACGCTTAGTGACTTTGAAGGAAGTTCGCACAATGAAACCTCACTACCAACTAATAATTGGCAAAAAGAAAAACAAGGTTATTTTCCTTATCCTTTAAAATGGATAGATGGCAAGTGGATCGTTAATTATAAAAATGACGAGATACCATTAGGGGCGGAAATAACTGAAATAAACAATATGCCAATGTCAGAGGTAATAGCTAGTATTTCAAAATATTGGAGCACAGACGGATTAAATACATCTGGAAAACGAATTGGTATAAACACTTATTTTAGCAATTTTTATAGATATAATTATGGGTTAAAAGATTTTTTTGAAATTACTTTTATTGCACCTAATTCTAATTCTGTAGAAACAGTAAAAATAGAGAGTGTTGGGTTTATTGACTACTATTTAAAATATAAGAAAAGACATTCTTATTCCTTTGACAGACTCATGTATGAAGGTAAAAAGGAAAATGAGAAATACGCCTATAAACAAATAAATCAACAAACAGGATTGTTGACCATAAATTCATTTGGGATGGGCAATGAAAAATCAGAAGAACATTTAATTTACAAAAAATGGTTAAACGATATTTTCATTGATATTCGAAATGACAATATAAAAAACTTGATCATTGACATAAGAAACAATGGAGGAGGAGATGACCCTAATGATGTTCTAACATATTCGTATCTCACAAATAGAAAGTTTCGAGAAAGTAAGAAGGTTTGGATCAGTTTCGATAAGATACCTTTGCTGAAATATTATGATTCGTCCTTCCCTAAAATACTCAGACCATTAGGTTACAATTTTGTATTGAACCGATATTATAAAAAAAGATTTCCAAATGAAAAAGAAGGGAAATTTTACATCAGCAAGAAATCGAATGAAATGAAAATACGTCAACCAAACGAAAATGCTTTTAATGGTAAGGTATACTTATTAATCAGTCCAAGGGTGACTTCTGCAGCAAGCTTGTTTGGCGCTATGGTGGCAGGTAATGAAGGTACCATCTCTATTGGTGAAGAAACATCGGGTGGGTATTACGGTCATAATGGACATACTTCTTTCGGTTATGTTTTGCCAAATTCAAAAATTGTTACTGAGTTTTTTATTGACAACATAGAACAAGACGTTCCTGAAAAGTCGAACCAATTTCACAATAGAGGGATTATCCCAGATCATGAAGTTACTCAATCCTTTGAGGATTTTTTGAGCAATGAGGATACACAAATGAATTTTGTTTTGAAATTATTAAAAGAGTAGTTTTAATTATGTAATATTACCTACCCTCCTATGAAAGGCAAAAAGAATATTATTTTGCATGAAGGGGATTTCAATTGAAGTACAATAGAGGCCAGAAGAAATATCGAAAAAAGACATAATTGATAAATGAACCTAAGAAAAGTACATTACCTATCAGGTTTAACAATCTCCCTTTTTGTTGGACTCCATTTATTCAATCATTTTATGAGTGTATTTGGTGCTGAGGTGCATATCGAAATAATGAACAAGCTGAGAATTGTTTATAGAAATATCATTGTTGAATCGCTTCTTATGGTTGCAGTATTTACGCAAATCATATCGGGATTAAAGTTGTTCTTTTCGAAACGAAAATTAGTTCAGAATAATTAGTGGCAGAACCATTAAAGAATATACCGATATCCTTGATGATTTCTTACTTGAAACTGATCATGCCAATACTTCCAAAGATAACTGTTTGTTTTCTTTACCTGGATAAATTACTATCAAAGCGCAAATTATGATGATGTTTTTGTAAATGTATTGTCCTAGTAAGCTAGGTGTTACGATCGACTCTGTGAAAATTTGATCAGGGAAGAATATAAATGGAGAGAAAGTCATTACTAAATGTGAAATAGCGATGACAATTACAAACTTCAGATGTTTTCGTGCAATCAGAAAAACTCCGATCATGACTTCAAGAAATGCTAATGACAAGAGGCATAATTCTTCGTTGAGGAGTCCAAAGCAAAGCTTGCAAGCTGTCACAGATCCTATTTCTTCAGCAGGGCTTAAATTGGGGAAGAATTTTAACATCCCAAAATAAAAGTATAATAATCCAATGCTTATTGTTAGTAAGGCTAATTTTTTTTGGAAAGGTTGATTTAATTGATTGTTCATGATAGTAAGCTATTTAATATGTTCGGGTTGTTCGAGTAATGTTAAAAGTGATATTATTAGTTTTGAATAGAATGTACTAATTAGTATCGATCATTAATTTGTATAATCAAATATATGCCTTCTTCGATTCAGATATGGGTAGGTTTTATGAATTGGCCAAAACAATGTGTGAATGTGACCTAATATTTGATAAATGAAGTGGGCCATAATGCTCGAAAGGCTAATTATGGATGAATTACCTTTAAAATCAGCTTTTTGAGTCTATTATAATGTGCAAAATTATGGTAATGTAGGAATACTGAATTTCTTAAATTAACCCGTTTTAAATGTGAAATCGTGAGGAAATGAGCATATATATTGTACATTCATTAACTAAGTAAGCAGATTCTCATATAAATAAAATAAATACTATGATACAAGAGCTCTATCAAAAGGCAATTAAATATGCCGGGGATAAGCATAGCAAACAATTGGTACCTGGAACCAACTCCAATTATCTTCTACATATTTCAAACGTAGCGATGGAAGTGTTGGTGGCATATAGTCACTCAGAGAGTTTTGATATAGCATATGCGATTCAAGTTGCCATACTGCATGATACCATTGAAGATACATCGAGTACTTATGAAGAGATAAAAGAATTATTTGGTGAAAATATAGCCAAAGGGGTACAGGCATTGACCAAGAATGAAAATTTGTCGACTAAAGAAGAAATGATGCTAGATAGCTTGCGAAGAATTAATGAACAAATTGATGAAGTTGGACTGGTCAAACTTGCAGATCGAATCACAAATTTACAGCATCCGCCGCCGCATTGGACACAGGAGAAAGTAAAAAAATATTTAAATGAAGCTAAGTTAATTGCAAAAGAGTTACAAAATAAAAATGAATATTTAAGTGATAGAATTGAAAAAAAGATAGAAGAATATAGAAAGTATGTAAAAGATTAAATAGGAAAGCGTGTCAAGGGCTTTGGAGAACAAAAAAATAAAATGAATAAAAATCAGCCTTACAAGATCTTATGGTGGACCATTCCAATAATACTTGTACTTATTCTGTTTAAAGCAGAGAGTACTTTCGATCTTCAATCATATGATACATATTTTGTTATAACCTCCATTCATGTTGCAATTTTATTTACGCTATTCTTGGGCATATTAGGTGGCGTGTATTGGTTCCTAAGATTCAATCGTCTTAATTCAATGTTGAGTAAAGTACATTTCATAGGAACTTCCTTAAGCTTGATTGGTTTTACATTTATATCAATTTTACAAACTACCTATGCAACTAGAGATTTTGAATTGTTTAGACAATGGAACAAAATGGTTGCATTTTTAATTTTGATATTTATCGGTCTGCAAATCATATTCTTGACAAACCTAATGATGGGATTAATAAGAAGAAAAAAGACCTAACTACAAAATGAGCAGACTATTATTTGTGTTCCTACTTCTGATTTTTTTCGGGTGTACCGGAATTACTATCACACCAATAAGTTACGATAGTAGCGGGTATGAATTCAACAAAGAAATTTTGGAGACCTTAGAACAAACAAGGGAAGTAAATTTAATCAAATGAAAAATTAGGATCAATGAATCACTAATTTTCCGTATTCAATTTCCCCATTTTTATCAATCAAATTAATCAGATAGATACCCATAGGTGCCAGCTTGGGTATTTGCAGTTTTCCGCTTTCCAAATTTCCACTTTGTATTAGTTGACCATCTATGCCTAATAATTGGTAAGACAAATTATGATCAACTTTTGATTCGATAAAAACGAATTGTCCTTGTTGAACAGGGTTTGGTGAAAATACTAAAGGTTGCTTGGTCTCAAAAATATCTTTCAATGAAGTTGTTTCTAAAAATTTTTCTCCAATAGTATGAACTGTTGTATTGGTGATAATAGGCTCATTAAAATCAAAAAATATCGCAGCTTTATTTTCGATTGTTGTTTCTAAAGGAAGGTCAAACCTCTGAGAAATCTCATACTCCAACCAGCCATTTGATGCAGGTTCATTTGCAAAACTATCAGGGAGCATAATATTATTAAAAGTAAAGGTCACTTCTTGGCCAACAATATCCATAATATAATCATGACTACTTGCACCTGGGCGGAAAGTTCTCATGTCTAAGTGCGTAGATATTTCATCTGTAATTTTTACAGTAAAAGCGGTATCTGTTCCTGTATTTTGAAAACGTATTAAGTAACGGAGATCGACATTGCGTTCGATGTAATGATCATCGCCATATCCTTTAGGAAAACCTTGCTTATCATTAGGGTCATATGATCCAACAACTTCCTGACATAATTCGTCATAACTTTCTCCATAATCCACAACTGGAAACATGGAAAAGAACCCTATTTCAAAACTCCCATTAGAGGTACAAGCTTCAACGGTTGCACTCGGAAGATTAGCCCAAGGATGGTCGTTAGATTGGTTGGCCTCTACTCGATATGTTGCACCATCCGCTGGAAAATTTAAGTGTTGAGTTGCTTCTGAGTCTAGCATGAAAGTTCCACTTTCGTGTAATACTGCGTTTCGAATAACTTCATAATTTAAGGTTTCTGTCATATCATTACCATTATTTTGAATGACAAATTGAACATCAGGTCCATTACAATTTCCACTTACTTTAATATCAACACCATTCCAATCATCACCCTGGAGTATGCAATCATCATTTGGATAAATATTGGCAACGGAACAAAGCGTCATCCCTAGTTCCGCATCACAACTAAGCTCCGCTGTTATATTAAATGCATCACAAACGCCATAATCAAGGTCTCCTAAATTAAAAGTATAAAGATTTCCATCTTGCGAATAAGGAATTGAGCTTGAACTAACAGTAAATAAGGGGTCAAATAAGATCGTGACATAAGCGTCCTCAGCGATCATACTTCCAAAATTACAATATCGCACATTAAAATTATTTTTAAAACATCTTCGTAAAATCGGGTTTGCAATGTCAACAAAAAGCGCTGGGCAATCGATAACTGATTCTAAAGGGAGATCAAACACTTGTTCCAAATCATAATCAGGGAATATGACATCAATAGGGGCTTCACAATTTGTCCAAATTTCTGAAGGTGGATTAACTTGAACGACATAGTTTCCAGTATCCAAAAAGATCCTATAATTTCCCAATTCATCAGAGAAAGTAGTATAAGTAAAATTATTCTTAGTAGCAGTTACCTTAAAATTAGCTAAAGTATATTCGCCGCTGTCAAGCTCACAATTAAAATTTTTGTCGTGAGCAATTTGGCCTGATATTTTGCTGTATGGAGAAGCGGTAAATGATAAACCTAATTCAACATCTAAGCCAGCATTCAAAGCATCTTTTAGGTTTTGACAGTGGCTGGAAGAAAGCATAATTGAGGGAATGTTAATATCTAAAGGATCCCCTTCATTCATAGTCACAACCTCATCTTCAAAGTTGCATATTATACAGGCAAGAGCTCCTGCCTGTTCCACATTAAAAGCTTTGAGGTTAAAAAAGCAGCCTCCGCGATCTACTAAAGCGATTTTTCCTGACATGTTGTTTACTGGATTGCAAGCCATGTTATCTACGCCATCTATAGCATAAGCTAAAGAACCAAATATTGGTTCTGTGATGCCCGGTCCAAATTCTGCTCCTCCAATTTCACTGGAAGGAATAGATTGAATGAAAGGTGTAAGGATGTTTAAAAAATAGAGCGTGTCTGTTGTTTGGGCACTAAGGCCTTGGCACAGAAGGAATGTGCTAATCGCTAAGGTTAGTTTTTTTAAGTTTTTCATTGCTTTAAGTTTTTGATTCTTTAGTAAAACAAATCTTACTAAAGATAGCAAATAGTTTCAATATTATGAAAGTTTACATTTTGGGAAGTAATTAATACAAAATATGGATACCCCCTTATATCATCTCATGTTATTCCATCCGGCCGGAGACACAAGATGTAATCATTCGTCGAGTGTGCACCAATAAAAATAATAAGTTAAATCTCACTCCATAAGCCGTTCAAGATCTAAAAACCATATTTGAATTTACCTATTTGGAATGAGCGCACAAATGAACACACGAGAGGATGGGATTTATATGCTAAAAGTAAATGACAGAATCGTATCCATTTATTTAGACTTGTGATTGAAAAATAAAATCTAAATATATGTCTTCTCGTCTTAGTCCATTTTAACCTAGCCCTACGTCTTTGAAAATAGAATAATTAAATTTCAATAGTAATTTTCAATAAACTATTTTTTCATATTTTATTGTATATTTTTGCGACACATAAAAATCGCAAATTTTGAAAGCATCGAAAGGAGGAGACACAACTACCAAAGTTCAAAAACCATCATTCAAAGAAGCCTTTTGGTTTTGGTTGAAGCTTGGTTTTATAAGTTTTGGAGGTCCTGCTGGTCAGATAGCTATAATGCACGAGTTTCTAGTAGAAAGGAAAAAATGGATTTCAGACAGCCGTTTTTTACATGCCCTTAACTTCACAATGATCCTTCCCGGTCCGGAAGCTCAACAATTGGCTACTTACACGGGTTGGATGTTACACGGTACTAAAGGAGGCTTGGTAGCTGGAATCTTCTTCATTTTGCCTTCTATGTTCATCTTACTGGGCTTGGCTGCATTGTATGTCACCTTTGGCAATATACCTTGGGTTTATGCCTTGTTTGCAGGACTAAAACCTGCAGTTATTGCCATTGTATTATTAGCGCTTATCAAGATCGGAAAAAAGTCTTTGCATACGGTTTTTCATTTTGTGATCGCCATCGCAGCATTCATCTGCATATTTTTCTTAAATATACCATTTCCTTATATTATTATTGGCTCATTAATTCTTGCATTTGTAACTCGCAGAATCATGCCTCAATTGTTTAAACAAACGGCTAGTGCAAAAGAGCAATTAGCAAAAGACGAGGAGAAGTATTACATTAACGAAAAATCCGTTCTGTCGGAGACCGGTTTTAATATCGGTAAATTTGGAAAGCAAGTATTATCGGCTTTCGGCATTTGGTTGGTTCCGTTGGTACTTTTTTATTTTCTAACGAACGATTTTGCGTTTTGGAAACAACTTTCCTTTTTCTTTACAAAGGCTGCTTTTGTAACTTTTGGTGGAGCTTATGCCGTTTTACCGTATGTGGCTCAAGTCAGTGTGGAACAATTGGATTGGCTTACAGAATTACAAATGATCGATGGTTTGGCATTGGGTGAAACCACTCCTGGACCACTTGTGATGGTTTTAGTATTTGTTGGTTTTATGGCGGGATACAATAATTTTGGAGGATCTCTGCTCATGGGTTCATTGGGTCTGTTTACGACTACGCTTTATACCTTCGTACCATGTTTCTTGTTTATTTTTGTTGGTGCACCACTCATTGAAAGAACACGGGATAATGAAAAGATAAAGCAAGCTTTGAGCATAGTGACAGCAGCAGTGGTAGGTGTGATTCTTAACCTCACAATCTACCTTGGAAAAGCCGTAATTTTTCCAAAAGACCTTTCTATTGCTCAAATTGATTTCATAACCTTAGGATGGATCGTAGTTTCTTTTGTGGCGATGTACCGCTTAAAAATCAATATGCTCATCTGGATTGGTGTTAGTGCCTTGTTTGGTCTTGTACATTATTTGATCACGCAGGGAATCTAAATAAGCTGTTTATCTCATTACAACAGGATGTTATAGTGATGCTTGAAGGAGTATATTAAGAAATTCTAGGCAGGTATTTTTATGCTTTTGGAATTTAAGAACAATCTTTTATTTCATGAATTGTAAAAGACAAGTGGGCATACTGGTCAACTTGGCAGAATTTTGAACTTTAACTCGAATTTGCTCAAATGGAAAACTGACATCTGCTCTCAACTTATCGAGATTTCAATGATTTTATTACCTCAATATATAGCATAGATATTCGCTTTTAAAGCAAATATTTCCGTTGAAAAAAAGGTTAACGATAAAATTTAATTCAGAACATAAATATTCTAGCAAGGCAATGTATTCTATAAATTTTATTAATTTTGAATCCATATTGTATTGATTTTCAATCATAACTTCTGATGGGTAAATGCAAGGAGTATTGATTAGACTTTAGATTCTTTGCTATTATTTTGTTTTCAGAAATTAAAGATTACGTTCATAAGAACTTTTAGGCTTCCTTATTCTTTGGAGTTGAAAAATTAAAGTGATTCGTTTTATAATTTAATCAACTTTTCATTGCTTAGAGGTGTTCACAAGGAATCTATGAGATACAAAGAGACTTTCAAAAAAATATCTAATCCTCTATGAGACAAATCATTATCAGCATCATTGGGATACTCATTATAGGTGGTGGGTACATGGCCAAGCAAAAATTAGCAGCTACAGAAAGACCACAGAAGGAAAAACCGAAAAAGGCAATTTCAAAGGTATTTACTAAAGAAGTTAAAAATACAGATACACCGATTACGGTCACTGCCAGTGGAAACCTAGCAGCCAAGGAAAGGATTGAACTTTTCTCAGAAGTACAAGGGATATTTGAATATAGTGATAAAGCATTCAAGCCAGGAGTGAGGTATACAGAAGGAGAAGTATTGATCCGTCTAAATAGCGCTGAACAAAGAGCAAGCCTTTTGTCGCAAAAAAGTAGTTTGCAAAACTTGTTGGTAGGAATACTTCCAGACCTAAAGTTTGATTATCCAGATGCCTTCAATAAGTGGGAGACTTACACACAAAATTTCGAGATCAACGGCATCTTAAAACCACTGCCAAAGGCAAGTTCGGAAAGAGAAAAGCTATTTATCGCGGGGCAAAATATCACTACTACCTGGTATACTGTAAAAAATATTGAAGAACGCCTAACTAAGTACAACATCTATGCACCTTTTGATGGTGTGCTTACCGAAGCAACCATCAATAAAGGTTCCTTGGTTCGTGCAGGACAAAAGTTGGGAGAATTTATAAATCCTAATATCTATGAATTGGAAGTAGCTGTAAATTCTGCTTTTGCAGACCTTCTTAAAGCAGGTAATACGGTAAAACTTCAAAATGTAGAAAAAACCAAAAATTGGAATGGAAAAGTAGCACGTATAAATAATCTGATCAACCCTAACACTCAAACAATTCAAGCTTACATTCAGGTCATAGGCCACGGGCTTCGAGAAGGCATGTACTTAGAGGCAATCCTTAAGGCAAAGAATGAGAAAAATACTTTTGAAATCTCTAGAAAATTGTTGGTTGATAATTCTAAAATCTACGTCCTTCACGATGGTAAGTTAAGTCTGACCGAGATAGAACCCGTGCACTACACGGATAAAACAGTTGTGATCAGAGGTATTGAAGATGGTACAGAAATATTAGAAAAAATGCTACCAGGTGCTTATGATGGTATGCTTGTCGAAAGATTTGAGCAAAAATAATGAATCCAAGACACGACAGCACATCATCTGTTCAATTCAAATGAAATAATGAAAAATTTTGTTGCCTTTTTTATAAAGTACCCGGTTGCTGTGAATATTCTCATGATTTGTACAGCAGTATTTGGATACTTCGGACTACAGGATACTAACTCCTCCTATTTTCCGCTTGATGATTCGAAGTTGATCTTCATCAATATTACTTACCCAGGAGCTTCTCCTGCAGAGATCGAAGAAGGTGTTGTCTTGAAGATCGAGGATAATTTGCGTGGATTGGTGGATATTGACAGAGTAACTTCTGCCTCGAGAGAGAATGCCGCGACCATAACTGTGGAGATTGTTGAAGGAGCTGAGATAGATATCATCTTGGCTAATGTAAAGAATGCAGTAGATCGGGTACCCTCATTTCCTACAGATATGGAACCGCCTGTTATTTCCAAACAGGAGAACATCAATAATGCGATCACTTTCACGGTCAGTGGAGAAGGACTTCCTTTGATCACTTTAAAAGAAGAAGCCAGAAAAATAGAAGATGATCTAAGAACCCTTCAAGACATCTCCCAGATAGAATTGAGCGGATTTCCAGCTGAGGAAATTGAGATCGCTGTTAAGGAAGATAAGTTATTGGCCTTTAATTTGACTTTTAGCGAGGTGGCAGCTGCGGTGAGAAATACCAACCTACTCACAACTGGAGGAAATATTAAAACAGAAACAGAAGAATATTTAATAAGAGCAAGCAACAGATCATACTATGGAGATGGATTAGATTTCATTGTTGTGAAGTCTACCAGCTCAGGTCAAATAGTGCGTCTTAGAGATGTCGCCGTTGTAAGAGACAAATGGTCAGAGACACCAGACCGAATTGACTTCAATGGTAACCCGGCTGTACAGATAGCGGTAAGCACCACCAATACGGAAGATCTTCTATTGGCAACAGATGAAGTAAAAAGATACATCGAGAAGTATAATGAAAAAAATGACGTACTGAAGCTTAATATTAGCCAAGATTCATCCATCGCATTAAATGATCGTCAGAACTTACTTTTAGAAAATGGTTTAATGGGGATATTTTTGGTCTTGATATTTCTTTCTATCTTCTTGAAACCTAGTATTGCGCTTTGGGTAGCCATTGGTTTGCCATTTTCATTTTTGGGTTTATTTATTTTTGCACCAACATTTATGACCATCAATGTGATCTCTTTGTTTGGGATGATCATTGTGATAGGTATATTGGTAGATGATGGGATTGTCATTGCCGAGAATATATATGATCAATTTGAAAATGGGAAACCAAAGTTAAGAGCTGCAGTAGAAGGATCACAACAAGTCATGCCACCGATCATCGCGGCAATATTAACGACTATGATCGCATTTTCAACCTTTTTATTTTTACCCGAAAGATTGGGATCCTTCTTTGGGCAGATCTCTACCATCGTGATCATTATATTATTGATCTCATTGGTAGAAGCCTTTTTGATCTTGCCAGCCCACTTGGCGCACTCTAATGCTTTGAACAAAGATGCAAAGTCATTCTTTTTGAATGTATGGGCGGACAAAGGCATGTCATGGTTGAGAGAAAAGCTCTATGTGCCTACCCTAAAATTTGTGCTTAATTTTCCAGTTTTTGGTTTTGCCATTCCGATCGCTTTATTGTTAGTTACTGTGGGTGCCTTTCAAGGGGGGATAATACGCTTCACTTTTTTTCCAACCGTAGCATCCGATCGGGTTAGTATTAGTCTTGAATTGCCACAGGGTACAAGTGAATCGATCACAGATTCATTGATTAATATTATAGAGCAAGAGGCTTGGAATTCTAATAAAGCATTAACGAAAGTGGACTCTTTACCACTTATTGAAAATATAGTACGAAGGCTTGGCCCAGGTTCCTCAAGTGCTTCTCTGACTTTGAATTTATTGCCTGGTGAGAAAAGAGACATACCAGCTTCTGTGATTTCAAATGACATAAGAAAAAGGGTAGGACCGATCTATGAAGCAGAGTCTGTCGTCTATGGATCAGGGAATGCATTCGGAGGATCTCCTGTTTCTATTTCTCTTGTGGGGAATAATGTAGATGAACTAAAGAAAGCTACTGAAGATCTCAAGTATAACTTTGGTGAAAATGCACGATTGACTGACATTACTGATAATGATCCAGCGGGTATAAAGGAGATTAAACTTGAATTGAAAGATAATGCTTATTTGCTTGGTCTTGATCTACAACAAGTCATGTCGCAAGTGAGATCAGGATTCTTTGGTAATTCTGTCCAGCGTTTTCAACGAGGAAGGGATGAGATCAGAGTATGGGTGCGGTATGATCGCAGCAACCGGAGTAGCATTGCTAATCTGGATGCCATGCGTATCGTTACTCCTGACGGCAATAGGGTGCCCCTTTCTGAAATCGCCAACTATACGATCGGTAGAGGAGAAGTGGTCATCAACCATATAGATGGTCGTAGAGAAATACGAGTAGATGCAGATATGGCAGACCCCAAAGATTCTGCTCCAGAAATATTGGCAGATATTAGAGCGAATGTTATGCCTGATCTAATTGCAAAATATCCGACGGTGACTCCTCTGTATGAAGGTCAGAATCGAGGTTTTGCTAGAATAGGAGCCGCGTTGGGAAAAGTATTGCCGATCATTTTATTATTGATGTACAGTGTGATCGCTTTTGTATTTAGATCTTATGGACAACCTTTACTTCTCTTCATATTGATCCCGTTTTGCTTTGTAGGAGTTGCATGGGGGCACTGGATACATGGTGTAAGTGTCAATATATTATCTGGATTAGGAATTGTTGCCCTCGTCGGAATATTGGTTAACGATGGACTGGTGCTGGTTGAGAAATTTAACCTCCTACTCAAAGATGGTTGGTCGTATCATAAAGCTATGGTCGAAGCTGGAAGATCCAGGTTTAGAGCGATCTTTCTTACATCAATAACTACTGTAGCTGGTTTGGCACCTTTGATTTTTGAAAAGAGTTTCTCCGCACAGTTTTTGATACCCATGGCAATCTCTGTAGCTTATGGCATTGCCTATGCTACTTTTATGACTTTGTTTTTGTTGCCACTATTGCTGTCGCTAAAAAATAATGTCAAGGTATTATTGAAGTGGTTTTGGACAGGAAAAAAACCAACAAAAGAATCGGTCGAGCGAGCCCTCATAGAGTTGGAATCTGAGAAGGAAGCAGCAGCTTCTATGTAATAACCAAGCTTAAATTTAGTGCATATTAATAGTGAATGTTATGAAATATAGTTTAGTATTTTTATTTTTTTTTCTAAGTCAATCATTTTGTTTTTGTCAAAATACATTGAGCTTGGAGCAAGCTAAGATGTTGACCTTAGAAAATAATTTTGACATTCGCATTTCAAAAAACAATGTTGAGTTGGCCGAGAATCTTACAGACAAAAAAGCGAATGGATACCGCCCTACCATCTCAGCTACTGGTGTACTTGATGGTGGATGGGGTAGCTCTTCTCAAAAATTCAGTACCGGATTAGATGCTAGTACCGATCAGGCACTTAGTTGGAATGGTTCTGCATCAGTCCGAGCAGACTACACTATTTTTGATAAAAGCAGAGAACTAACATTAGATCAACTGAAAGAAAGCCTTAAGCTAAGTGATTTACAAATGCAACAAGCTGTTCAACAAAATCTACTCAACGTTTATCAATCTTATTATCAATTGGCTATCGCCATTGAAAATGTTGAGGTACTAGAACAAACCATAGGCGTTTCTAGTGAACGATTGCGCAGGGCTGAATATCAGTTAGAATATGGACAAGGAAATGGTTTGGATGTCTTAAATGCACAAGTAGATATTCAACGTGATAGCGTCAATTTGCTTAATGCTCGATTGAATGTTGAAAATACTAAACGCGATTTGAATATTGCCATGGGTACTAATGCAAGAGCAGATTTTACGATTGAGGCAATCACCGAAATAGATGAAGGCCTTGTCTTGGATGCACTGCTTACCGAGGCAAAGCAAAACAACATTGAAATACAAATCAATCGACAAAATCAATCGGTAAACGAAATGGACTTGAATATAATTGATGCTGAGAAAAAGCCGACGCTTTCTGCGAATGCTTCTTATGATTATAATTATTCTGATAATGCACCGGGGTCATTTGTAACAACTTCTACTGCTCAAGGTTTTTCGGCATCAGTGACTCTTGCTTGGACGCTGTATGATGCCAGTAGAAATGTAAGAAAACAAAATACGGTACTCAATCTCACCAATTTACGATTAGAAACAGAAAGAATTGAACAAGCATTAGAACGAGATATTATTAATGCTTGGTCCAATTATCAAAATGCAAAATATGTGCTTCAAGTAGAAAGAAATGCTGTTTCAACCAATGAAGAGAATTTTACTCGTACAGAAGAGCAACTAAAAATTGGAAGGCTAACCTCGATAGAATTTAGGCAAGCCCAATTAAATTTATTGAATGCCCAAACTAGTTTGAACAACGCGATACTAAATGTAAAAGTTGCTGAAATTCAACTGTTGGCTTTAGTGGGCGATCTATTGTAAGGAAGCTTATGAATTTTCAAGAATCAAATCTTTAAATTTTTTTAGGTATTGAATGGTAAAAAAAATACGACCTGTAAGCGGGCCGTATTTCTTTATTTCTAAGGAATCATTACGATATATTTCCTAAACCATATTAGGAATATCTTCTTTACTAAATTGATAGTTCCCTTGCTCTTCCTCTTCTTTTAGTTTTTTGACCAATTCCAAGGCATCAGGGACGACATCGCTGCATAGGATTATCAGCGAATCTTTCTTAGCATTTTTTACTGCAAAGAGAATTGCTTCTTTCTCTGAAGGAATGATGGTTGTCTTCTTGTTGGGATCAGTCATTTTGATTCCGTCATTCAGCATTTTTATCAATTCTTCTTCGGTCTTTCCTCTCAGACGTTTGTCTTGGCGTATGATGATCTCATCAGCCATCTCTGCGGCTACGCTGCCGATTTCATTATTGTCTTCAACTCTTCTGTCACCTATACCCGCAATGATGCAAACTCTATGGCTGGCATCTAGATTGTCCGTAAATTGTTTCAAAGCTCTCAAGCCAGCAGGATTGTGAGCATAATCTAGGATGATTGTGAAATCTTTAAACTCGAAGAGATTGAGCCTTCCAGGAGTCTGTGAAGGCGAAGGCATGAATGTTTCTAGTGACATTTTAATGTCTTCAATGGTGAATCCTCGAATGTACGCTGTAAGAACTGCCGGCAAAACATTTTGAATCATAAATACGGCTTTACCACCGTAGGTGAGGGGCACATTGACAGCTTTTACTATACGCATTTTCCACGCTGCTTTACATATTGTGATGTACCCATTTTCGTAAATAGCACAAAGACCACCAACCTTTTGAATGGCTTTTATGTGACTGTTATTTTCATCTAATGAGAATAAAGCAACATTGCAATCTAGTTTTTTCCTCATATCATATACTAGCGGATCGTCAGCATTAAGGATCGCATAACCATCCGGAAGTACAGTTTCGGGAATAACGGCTTTGACTTTTGCGAGCTGATCAATGGTATGTATTCCTTTCAATCCTAAATGGTCAGCAGCGACATTTGTTACTATTCCGATATCACAATTTTTAAAACCGAGACCCGCTCTGAGTAGTCCTCCTCTTGCACATTCCAATACAGCGAAATTGACTGTAGGATCCTTGAGAACGAATTCTGTACTTGTAGGACCAGTACAATCTCCTTTCATTAATAATCTATTTTGGATATAGACACCATCAGAAGTGGTATAGCCAACTTTATATCCTTTCATTTTTGCCATGTGGGCAATGAGTCTGGTTGTTGTGGTTTTACCATTGGTTCCAGACACAGCGATGATAGGAATTCGAGAGGTAGATCCGGGCGGAAATAATTTATCTATAACATGTGAGGCTACGTTTCTAGGCAGCCCTGTTGTAGGTGCTAAATGCATCCTAAAACCGGGACCAGCATTAACCTCTAGTACGGCTCCTCCATTATCTTCGATGGGCTGACTGATATCAGAGGTCATGATATCAACGCCACAAATATCCAGATCTATGATCTTTGAGATTCGCTCTACCATGAAGACATTTGAAGGGTGTATTATATCTGTGACGTCTTCAGCAGTTCCTCCGGTACTCAGGTTTGCAGTATCTTTTAGGATGAGTTTTTCACCTTCTTTGAGCACTGACTCTAAGGTATAGCCTGCAGCAGTTATTAAGTTTAAACTCAAGTCATTGATCTTGATTGCAGTGAGCACTTTTTCATGGCCATAACCTCTTCTTGGATCGCTATTTACAATATCTACTAGTTCTTGTATCGTATGTTTGCCATCACCGATGACATGGGCAGGAGTTCTTTTGGCACCAGCCACTAATACATTATTGACAACTAAAAGTCTATAATCTTCTCCTGTTATGAATCTTTCTACAATAACAGAGTTTGATACTTTTTTTGCTTCTCGAAAGGCTTCAAGAGCATCTTCAAGATTGTTGATGTTGACAGTGATCCCGCGACCATGATTGCCATTGATCGGTTTTATGACCAAAGGAAATCTTACATAATCACAAGCAGATTCTAGACTACTTTCTCGACGGATGATCTCTCCGCGAGGTACTGGCACCTCAGCTTGCTCGAGCATGAATTTAGTATCTTCCTTATCGCAAGCGATTTCTACACCTATGTTGCTTGTCTCACTTGTTACTGTTGCTTGGATTCTTTTTTGATTCGCTCCATACCCTAATTGACATAGTGAATATTTGTTAAGTCTGATCCAAGGAATACCTCTGCTTACTGCTTCTTCCACTATTGATCCTGTACTTGGTCCAAGACGAGAGTCCTCTCTCATTTCTCTCATTTTCTGTATATCGTCAGCCATATCATATGGCTCTCCTTTGATCAAAGCTTCGCAAATTGCAACAGATACTTTAGCGGTATACCTCCCTACACTTTCTTCTTCATAGGCAAAGACAACATTGTAAACGCCTTCTTCTCCATAACCCCTAGTACGACCAAATCCAACATCCATGCCGGCAAGCGTCTGAATTTCTAAGGCAATATGCTCTATAATATGGCCCATCCATGTTCCTTCTTTTACTCTTTGAAAGAAGCCTCCAGCGGATCCAACGGAGCAGCGATGTTCGTACATAGAAGGAAACATTGAGACAAGTCTATCGTAAAATCCATCAATTTTATTAGATGGGGATTCCTCCATCTCTTGAAGGTCTAGAACCATGACAATAAGTTTATGTCTTCTTATTGACCAGTAATTTGGGCCTTTCATTGCATTTATTGATCGTATGTCCATATTTAGTTTTGCTGTGTGATTGTAAAGTTGATTTTCGAGGGAATATATATCTTTATTTTATAAAGGGAGAAATTATTAATCAATAGTTTTGAAATTTAATAAAAAAGCCAAATAATACACATGCAGATGATAAATGATTCTAATATGTGAGTTGATTTAGTCCAAACCTGAGGCGATTATTATTAGGTTATAAAAATGTAATAGGTACTTTTGCACAAGATTTTTTGAACATTTAATAGGAAGAATAATGAATAAACCAAAAGGAATTTTGATACCCGTTGGTGGGAATGAGGACAAAGGTGTTGAGGTATCTGAGATTCATAGTTTAGAATTCATCAGTGAAGGAATATTATTTCAAATAGTAGAAGAAAGCGGAGGCCCTGATGGCCTATTTGTCATAGTGCCTACTGCCTCAAGCATTCCTGATCAGGTGGCAGAAATCTATATCGCGGCATTTGAAAAATTGGGTTGCCATAATATCCATATTTTAAATATTCGAACCAAAGAAGAAGCCGCTTCACCAGCTCATTTGCAAATTGTAGAGAAAGCCAATTGTGTCATGTTTTCAGGAGGTGATCAAAGTAGAATTACCGATGCCATACACGATACTCCAATGCATAGGATTCTTGCGGATCGCTACATGAATGAAGTGGGGTTTGTTATCGCTGGCACAAGTGCTGGTGCGATGGTGATGTCTCAAGAGATGATCGCTGGAGGTAGTGCTGTGGAATCCTTTATCAAAGGAGCTGTGAAAATGTATTATGGTTTTGGGCTGCTACCTAATGTCATGATAGATACCCACTTTATCAGAAGAGGAAGATTTGGAAGATTATCAGAAGCCATAGCGATTCACCCATGTTTAATAGGTATAGGTTTGGCGGAAGATACCGGCTTAATTATCAAGCGAGGGAATGAAATGGAAATAATCGGTTCAGGAATGGTCATCATATTTGATGGTACAAAAGTGGGCCACAACAACCATAATATTCTTGAAAAAGGGACACCTCTGACTATCAGTGATATTAGGGTTCATGTTTTATCATCTGGGGATAAATTCTTTTTAAATGAAAGAAAGATTATTGCTTCACCCTTAGTTGTAGAAACAAAAGGTTAATCTTTCTCTTTGTAGATGTTTATTTCTTTTTTTCCTGAAGCATTCATCATTGCTCTGTACATTCCTTCTGTGTTAAAGTTCATGGACACATTTCCTTGAGTATCAACAGCAATTAGACCCCCATCACCACCTAAAGCTAATATGCGTTTTTGAATGACTTCTTCGGCTGCTTGAGCAAGACTGAAGCCTTTAAATTCCATCAATGCAGAAACATCATATGCTGCAAGACCTCTAATAAAGAACTCTCCACTTCCTGTACATGAGACTGCGCATGTTAAATTGTTAGCATAATTGCCTGCGCCGATCATGGGTGTGTCTCCGACTCGGCCAAAATATTTATTGGTCATTCCACCAGTGGATGTAGCCGCGGCTATGTTGCCTGCTTGATCAAGAGCTACTGCTCCAACGGTACCAAACTTACTATCTTTTTTTGCAGAATGATCCAGCTGAAAACTATCCGTATCTTTTATTTCTTGCCATTGCCGATATCGCAATTCATCGTAGAAATAGGATGGATCTGCAATTTCGTATCCTTTGGTTTTCGCAAAATCCATTGCTCCTGCACCGGCAAGAAATACATGCTCGGTATGTCTCATCACATCTCTGGCGAGTGCTATTGGATTTTTTATCCCTGTAACTAACGACACCGCACCTGCTTTCAGGTCATTACCATCCATGATAGATGCATCCATTTCATGAGTTCCTGCAGCTGTAAAAACGCTTCCTTTCCCGGCATTAAATAGGGGACTATTTTCTAGTTCTATAACAGCCGCTTCAACAGCATCAATGGCCTTACCCGATTGCTCGAGTATGGCATGTCCTGATTTTATTGCTGAGTCAAGCGCTGCTTTATAAGCAATCTCTTTTTCTGGAGTCATTTGACCTTTTACTAAAGTCCCAGCGCCTCCATGAACTGCTATGGTGAAATTCTTCATTAAAATATATTAATTCTTAAAGGTAAGATATTTCCCTGTTGAATAATCTTTTGTCATAAAAAATAACTATAAGAATGGGTGTACAATAGCTTATTTTAGGAATAACAGCGATCAGTGTGAAAACATAATGCCAATTAACAGATCTTATCTTGGCAAACATAATTTGATCCCGCTGGGGTCATTGGATCTTTGTGCCTATAAAATATAATTACCTCTACTAAAATACATGTCCAAAACATTATTACCAATTAATAATTCGACAACTACCAACTAAATTTAATTCCTTCCAATCGCAAACAACTGATTCAAAATCCTAGAAGCAATCGTTTTATTTTCCGTTATAATATCGACATTAGCAGTCATGCCAGGCTTAAAAGGAATTTCTTTTCCATAGTCTGAAGTGATCTCATCATCTAGAAGTGCTTTGATTTCATAGAATGAATTACCATCACCAACAAGTTCTGGAATTTTACCAATGCTATAAACCTTTGATTCTACAATGCCAAATTCTTTGTAAGGATAGGCGTCAAATTTTATAAGTATTTTTTGACCGACTTCGATCTTTCCAATATTAGAAATGGGAGCCTGGATAGATAAAAATTTGCCAGCATTTAATTTGGGAATTACAGACGCCAATACTTCATTTTCGTCAATGAATTTATTTTCTGCCAGCTCTGTTTTAAAAACAATTTCCCCAGCAATTTTTGAATCTATACTATATTCTTTAGACCAATCTTGAATTTTATTTTGAGTGTTAGATATTAAAGAAGCCAAATCTAGTTTATAATTACCTATGAGGTCCTTTCTGTTTTTTCCGAGTTTTATCTTTTCCAAATCTAGGTTACCAATTCTAATGTCATTATTGATGATCTCTTTTTCCATTCCTTGATAAATGCCTTTCTTTTGAATTAGATCTTTTTTTGATTGTTCTAATTTGTCTAGACTGGTCAATCCATTTTTGTATAATTCTTGGGATCTTTCAAGAGATTCTTCAAGTAAAGCTATTTCCTCTTTGAGCATTTCCTTTCTTTTATTTTGAGAGATGTTGAGTTTCTCAATATTCTCAATTTCTTTAGTCAAATTGTTAGTCTCTTGTGAGACTATGCCATTGGTTATGGCTTGTTTAAATTCGTTAAACTTAGAAGTGATTGCTGTGTAGTCTGATTGAACAGGACCGAGTTGTAGATTTGAAGGAATGCTCAACTGCTGAATTTGAGTCAAGCTACTAGCAGCTTCAAATTGTTTAAACCATGTTTCAAGTTTTGCAACGTCCTCTTTCGAACCAGTATTTTCTATGTAAAACAATTCTTGTCCTGCTTGTATCATATCTTGATTTTTAACAAGGATATTTTGTAAATAACCAGAAGAATTACTCACTATTTCTATAGGAGGATTTGAAGAAGTCAAGATCCCTCTTCCTTGAAATTTATCTGGATACTTTATGAAAGCACAAGCAGCAAAAATCATGATGGACGCAAAAGCAATCATGCCGATACCGGATCGTAACAACCAAGAAGGTGCATTGCCGATCAATTCAGAAATTTCTTCCTGACTTTGCAGATTGTATATAATATCTCTTTCTTCTTGCGGCATTTATAAATTCTTAATGTCAATGATTATTTTCCAAGTTCTAGTTGATTTTTTATCAAGTTATAATATTTACCTTTCAAATCAATGAGGGCTTGATGTTTCCCGAGCTCTACGATTCTTCCTTTTTCTAACACAACGATCTGATCTGCTTTTTTTACTGTACTAAGACGATGGGCTACAATAACTGCGGTTTTACCTATAAGAAATTCTTCCAGATTTTCCATGATGATTTTTTCATTGGTAGCATCGAGGGCATTGGTGGCTTCATCAAAGAATAAAAAGTCTGGATCTTTATACAAGGCTCTTGCGATAAACAACCTTTGTCTTTGGCCTTGACTGACACCCACACCTTTTGAGCCTATCATCGTATTGTAGCGATGGGTTAGTTGCTGGATAAAGTCATGAATGTTTGCTTTTTTTGAGGCATCAATCACTTTGTTCAAATTGGTATATTCGTCTGATTCTGCAATATTGTTTGCAATGGTATCGGAGAATATGTAACCTTCCTGCATCACAACACCACACGCTTTCTTCCAAATCTTAGCGTAAATATAATTTAGATTATGACCTGCAATGGAGATGTTTCCTTTGCTGGCTTGATAAAATCCCAGAAGCAATTTTATCAGTGTTGTTTTACCAGAACCTGAACTTCCAACAATAGCAGTTGTTTTTCCTTTCGGAATTACCAAGTTGACATTTTCCAAGACAATTGGAGAGATCGGCGTATAGCTGAAGCTCAAATTTTCTATGGTTATGTCACCATCCGGCACAGCATCCAATTTTTGAATATTTGGATCCTCTTCATTTTCTATAGAGTGAATTTCTGATAATCTTTCAATACTTATTTTTGCATCTTGAGCAGATCTGATAAAACCGATCAACTGCTGTAAAGGCGCATTCAATTGACCAATGATATACTGTATGGCCAACATCATACCCAAAGTCAATGCTCCATCTATGACAAGCTTGGCAGCTAGAAATGTAATGATGATGTCTTTAAATTGAGTGATGAATATTGCACCAGCATCTTGATATTGAGAGATGGACAGAGCTTTTATTTGTGTTCTAAATAATTTGGCTTGAATATTAGCCCATTTCCATCTTCGCTTCAAATGGGAACCTTGCAATTTTATTTCTGGCATTCCTTGGATGATATCCAAGATCGCATCTTGATTGTTTGATAATTGCAGAAATGCTTTAGAGTCTACCTCTCTCCTCATTTTTAAGAAGAGAGCGATCCAAAGTATATAACAAATCGAAGCTATAAAGAAGATCAAGAATATTTTCAAACTATATATTGCCAACACAATCCCAAAAACAATCAAGTTGGTCATGGAAAGTAAAACAGACAAAGAAGAACTAGTCAAGAATTTTTCTATTCTAGAATGGTCTCCGATTCTTTGGAGTAGATCTCCAGTATTTTTGGTGTCAAAAAAACTTAATGGTAAATGCATTAGTTTAATCAGAAAATCAGCTAGGAGGTTCACGTTGATCCTTACGGAAATATGCAATAGTATCCAGCTTTGTATAAAAGTAACTACAGTGATACTGAAAAATAACATCAACTGACCAGCTAAAATGATATAGATGAAATTAAGATCTTTTGTGTCAATTCCGATATCAACCAAACTTTGAGTCAAAAAAGGAACAATCAATTGGAAGATCGTACCCAGAAGCAATCCTATGATCAATTGGATCACTAATTTTCGATGGGGCTTGAGATAGGAAAATAGAAATCCTAAACCTTTACTATTTGTTGATTCATCTTCTAATGTTTGAAAGCTATTTGTTGGTTCAAGAATCAGAGCAATTCCAGTTTCTTGTCCTATGGTCCAAGATTTTTTAAATTCCTTTATGCTTAGTTTTAATTTTCCTTTAGCTGGATCAGCGACCCAAACATACTTCTTGTTTATTCTATAAACTACGACAAAGTGATTGTCTTCCCAATGTACGATCGCTGGTAAGGGAGCGACTGTCAATGAAGGATCACCACTATTTGCGCTAAAAGGTAAATTTACTGCCAAGGATCTCAACCCAATGAGCTCTGCAGCTTCAGATATACCTTGAAGGCTAACACCTGCCTTGTCTATGTAGCATTTTTCTCTTAGATAAGGGAGTGTATATGACTTTCCATAATGCTTTGCTACCATGCGAAGGCAGGTAGGCCCGCAATCCATAGAATCCAATTGCTGATATAAAGGAAATGCCTTCATGTATTTCATCAAGAATTTGCTACTAATACCACTTAAGTCTCATTAAAGAATTAAAATTAGTATTAAACTAAGCTTTTTTGCAACCAGCTAAAAGTTTGCAATCAGCTGAATATACAAGCTATGCGTCAATTTTATAGTATTTTAAATAAAATACCATTTGATGGATACGTAAATATTGAGACAAAGGTGAGATTTATCCTTTTAAAATCTTAGGAGTTAGTGCAATTTACAGCCACTTATGAAGTTTTTTTTAGCTATGGTTCGCAAGAATAATGCAATTTAAAGCTTTAGTCTTATTTAGAAATGGCAGATTATCATTTCTGCAGACAGCCTACAACGATTATTTATTTAACAGCTACTGTTAATATATTTTAACTAAAAAGCAATTTTTTTTATGAAAATAAATAATATTAAGAGCTTTTTTTTTTGATAAACTTTAATTTTACATTATT
>ENA-ORXM01001313-ORXM01001313.1-marine-metagenome-genome-assembly--contig:-NODE-1313-length-35286-cov-9.975035_pt1 | contig 35286 bp, 28 predicted proteins | sample MGYA00237867_ERZ511480 | MGnify/ENA primary metagenome ERZ511480 (study PRJEB26309, sample SAMN06266103) | marine metagenome | isolation source: Algal blade | place: United Kingdom:Sidmouth, United... | reverse complement strand
ATACGGTAAGTACGACACTTATATTTACGATAATGAAAATGTTCTTGTTACGCTTTCGCGAAAGTGTAATGCCACTACGTTCCATAAAAAATAGTAAAATACCCAAAACTGCTAGCAGCATCCAGCCGTTATATTGAAAATGTAAATAAAAATATATGGCCAATCGATACCATATAGATGTAGCGCCTAAAGTCGTTATAATTGCACCCAACGCCCAAGGACCGATACTAGATAGCACCAAATAATACAAGGAAGCTTTGAGATAAGGATAACAGGCCAAAGTCTTTATTTCCTCTTTTACGTTTTTAAAAAAGAACCAGGTAAACCAGTAAGAAGCAATTAAGAACAAGGTAGAGAATGTAATAGATAAGAAAGCATATCCTTGTATGGGAAAGGTCACTAACATTCCAATTAAAGTGATTTGTGTCCCAATAAAAATCCAACGATACTTACGAGCAATCGTTTCACTTTGCTTTAAGAAAAGCGCATATAAGACAGTGGTTAAACCAATGTAAACCCATCCCAATAAGGCAATGTGTGAGTGTCCGTGCTTTATGAAATTATAGTTGACATCAATATCAAATACGTGCAATGACCTTAAGAAAACGCCAAGAGCAGCAGCAATCAGCAAATAAAGCAAGGCACTATTTACTTGATATTGGATTGAAATTTTCATATCCCAAAAGTATAATAATGCGCTTCACTATTTATTAAAAATCTTTTTTTCTGCACTTTCTGTAGATATTAATTACTGGTAAAGCTACCCAAAGCGACAAAGCGCAAATAGATATAAATAATCCTAAACCTGTTCCAAAAAACTTCTGAAATACAGCTCCCGTGTATCCTAATAATGCTGAAATATCTAATTTCAATAAGATTAAAATCCGAGATAAATCAATGGGATTAAACATTGTTGCTCCTATAGAAAAAGAATCTAAAGGATATGATTGAAATGCAATAAGCGACATTAAAAATAAACCATCATAAATAACTGCCATAAACAACCACAGCAAAATAGAATAACTAAATCCTTTTATTTTATTCTCATTATACAAAGCGATATTAAATGCAAGTGCTGTAAATATTAGGGTTAGGAATACACCTGTTACAAGAAGCAACATAAAATCCCATATTTCATTCGATTGGAACAATCCATACAGCACAAACGGAATTCCTAATCCTATAATTAGGCTCATACAAAGAGACAAGGCTACACCTAGATACTGACCTATAAAAATAGAAGATCGCTTAATGGGTTGTGCTAACAGTAGCTCTGTAAATTCCTTAGAATTGTAATAGTACATCACACCGAAAATAGTACCTATAAGTGGTACTAAGATGATAATCACATTCATTAAAGTGATTACAGCTTTAGAGAGATCGTTGTTCAAAAAGAGCAATACAGCTCCTAGCAATAAATAAAACAATAAGTAGACGTAACTCCATCTACTACGTATTAAGTCAAAAAAACTATATTTTAATATTTTAAGCATCTTCTTGTGTTAAAAGGTTAGCAATTGCGTGTTCAAAATTAGATTCATCAGTTTGTATCTTAAGCGCCTCAATATTTCCTTTGAAGTATACTTTACCTTCAAGCAAAAACACAATCTCGTCTGCCATCTCTTCTACAAAACTCATAATATGAGAAGTAATTAAAATGATTTTACCCTTAGCTTTTTCCTCTTTTGTAAGCTCTTTTAAATGAATTAGTGCTATGGGATCAAGACCAGTTGTAGGTTCATCTAGAATGATAATAGGGCTATCAAACATAAGTGTAAGTACAAGATTTACCTTCTGTTTTGTTCCACCAGAGAGGTTACTCAATTTTTTCGACAAAAATGGTTCGAGCTTAAATAACGCAATCAATCTTTTATCTTCTCCAGCACGGTTACGTAAATCCTTTATCATTGATATCAATTCTTTTACAGTAAGATTTGCTGGGAAGTTTGCTATTTGAGGTAAGTAATCTATCTGATCTCTATATCTCCAATCTTTTATAATAGATGTTCCCCCTACAGATAAATCACCTTTATCTGGAACTACCATTCCTAATAAAGCTTTTATTAGAGTCGTTTTACCAGAACCATTGGGTCCTAAAATGGCAAATATTCCTTTTTCAAAGAACTCTAAATCTACTCCTTTTAGCACCTGGTTCTTTCCGAATTTTTTATGTAATTTCTTTATTTCGATCATTAGTAGCGTTTCATTTGCGGACTTTCGTCCAATAAGTTATCTGGTGTAAATACAGGTGACACCTTTTCTGAAAAATCAATAATATCGATAAACAGACTTCGCATTAAAATGATAGTTTCTGGCGTCTTGTTAACGATATAAGAAAATAGTTTTACTGGTCTATATGGAACATCTCCTATACCATCTTTATCAAGATCATACCCTGTGTAACTACTCCAATAATTACGCTGAAAAACATTGTCATTAATCTTACTATGATAGGACACATTGAATGAGTTGTATAAAAAATTATTCTTTTCAAACGTATTAGTATAGCAAGCCCCTAGTACTTTAATCGCATATCCATTACTTATAAAATTATTACCAGAATACACCACTCTATTAGATCCTTCTATGTTTATGGCAACTGTATTTTCTTCAAATACATTGTCTTTTATCTCGGCATCGTTTATTTCCTTTAAGAGCAACCCAAAGGCTGCTGTCCCCCAGTTTTTCTTAAAAGTGTTGTTAAGCATTTTAATCTGTTTTGAAAACATTACTGCAACACCTGCTCCATTGTTTTCAAAGGTGTTGTTTGTATACAGATCGTCGTTAGAAAACATAAAATGTAAACCATAGCGCAGATTTTCTGTACTTATATTATCGTTTATAATGATATTATCTGAAAACTCTAAGTAGATGCCATCGCGCACTTTTTGTACGATATTTTGTTCTACCACAATATTTTTTGAATACCATAACTGAATACCGTTTCCAGAATTATATTCATCTTGAGCGTCACCTATTACTTTGTTATGGTAAATCCTTCCATTATTAGATTTTTCAATATAAATACCAAAGAAGAGCTTCTCCAGTACCACATTCTGTATCAAGAAATTTTTACTTCTCACTACTCGTATTGCTGCGTGATCACTAGTATAACTTGTACCTACATTAATGATAAACAAACCATCAATAGTTACATTATCTGAGACTACACGTATAATCTCACCTCGATCTTCACCATCGATTACAGGAAAATTTTCGCCTTTAATCGTAAGTGGTTTATCTACTACAATATTATACTCCTTATATGTTCCTTTTTTTACCAAAATGGTATCACCCGCTACCGCAGTATTGATAGCCGTTTTAAGCGAGTTAATCTTGCAATCACTGCATACAACAATAGTTCTTGCAAATAGTTGCAAGCCCCAAAATAGAGATAATACAAAGAGAAGTTTTTTGAGTAGCTTAATCATAAGAGTTATAAAATACTATATTTTACACCTGCATTAATGGTTAATGTTTCGTTCATAAAAATACCATTGTATTTCTGATATAAAGGCAATCCTATTTCAATGCCTAATGAAAGATTGTTATTAATCAACCCATTAAAACCAATATAACTTCTTAAAATTTCCCCTCCATAATTATTAGTTGATGCGGTAGTTACCATCATAGGATTTAGATCAGTATCTATACCAGTAATCGTTCCTTCAGATGTTCCCTGAACTCTTAAAGAGGTACTAAATTGCGGCACAAAAGAATAAGCACCCCAAAGATTAAGTTCGTATAAATTACCAAAACGATACTCTTCACTATTCCTGCCTGTTCTTATGGTGTTGAGCTGCTGTATTCCCCACGATAAATTATCTGTATTTCCCTTTAAGGTTGCCCCTATAGTTACATCAAATGTGCCTGAACCTAATTGCATCGCGTATGGTAATTTTATATCGTTCATCATAGGAGTATCATCTCTATTTTGAATGTCACCTACCGGAATATTAAACGCGCTATTAAGATGGGCAATTGCATTTAATGAAGACCATAAGCTGTATAACGCACCTATTTTTAAGTCACCTACCCCAGTCGATTGTGTCTCAAAATCCCGTTGCATTGTCATTCCATTAGGCATCATCATTTGAGCCGTTAGTTTCATTTGTTTAGCAGCAAAATTCTGCATTAACATCAGCGTTAATTCATTTGATGGTGCGTACATAATACCAAGCATATACATCTGCATCGTCATATCTTGAGGCGCAACCATAAAATCCTGAAAAATATCTTGATCTTCAATTTTATCTGAGCCCTTTCGATTACCATCCATTGCCATATGCATTGCTCTAAAGGAAACCATTAAACCTCCTTTGGGATGTAAGTGGTCTCCCATTATGCCAATAGGACCGTGAGCATCTGACCTGTGATGATTATGATGAGAATGCTCTACAGCTCCATAGCTTGAGTTTTTGAACTTTTCTAATAGAGCTGTCCAATTCATGACTGATCCTGATGATACTTGCAAAGCATCATCTTTACTGGCATAGGCAGATAAAAAAGCACCCATTGGGCTAGGCCTATCATTACTCTTTACATAAAATGCGGTAGTTGCATCTATCGTATCACCTGTGTTATAATCTGTAACTTTTAACGTATGAATATCTTTTTCTGTTTTTTGATAGTTAATAAGACATTCAATGGCATCAAATTCTAAAACGCTGTTATTCTGATCAATCGCCGTTGCTATAAATTTTTGATCGTTAATTTTCATACTGCAGTGCGTACAACTTGATGTTGTTTGTCCTAATCCTACTCTTGGGAGTAAACATAAGAATCCTATAACAAATATTTTATATAATTTCATAATCTATTATTTAAATAAAAGTGTTGCTTGTTTTACCTTTGCTTTAGGTGTGTTTTTAACGCTTCCCAATTATACAAATCCCCTCCATTTTCTAATTGTACTTTCTCAGCACTTGCCTTAATTTGAAAAGCTGTAAGATTAGCTCCCATAGGGCTGGGTAATTTTTCACTTATTAAAAAAGTAGCTTCCTCTACAGCTATAAACTCCGTTGGTGCTTCGTAATAATTAGTAAGCAAACTATGTATTGGAAGCTCTTTATTGTCACTTAAATAATTAAGCATACATTCTGTTGCATCAAACTTAAAAACTTTCCCTTTATCTGTAATTAATTCAGAACCGTGTATTTTATCTACGATGGTCATCTTACAAAAATGGCATCCGTCATGCCCATAATCTATGATTTTAGGACCTGTGCTGCAATTACTACATAATAATAAAGCAATGGCTATGAAAGATATTTTAAATAGTGTTCTCATTAGTCTTTATTTTTGAATGTTTACCAATGTAAAAGGCAACGAGCGTTATTAACATTCCTATACCCATTAAATAACCGCCTAATCTCGGATATGAATATGCATCGAAATTGAGCATTTTTTGATGCCCGAACAATGGTGGTTTATAACTCATAGGTGTGCCATCTGGGTTTTGTAATTTCATTATGGCTTTAGGATCTAGGTTAGTTCCATAATCAATCATCCAAGCATTAAAATCATACATTCCTAATATGCCTAAAATAGTCATTAAAACCAACCAACCTAAAAACCAGTGATAACTCACTTTCCCAAAACAACCCAGTATTCCAATAAAAAATCCCAGCGCTGCCATACCGCCTATGACTATTGGAAAAACCCTAAATTCCCACATTTCTTCAGGTTTTGGTAAGGTTTTCATTCCGATATAGTGATTGAGCCCATCGATATTTTGAATATCAAACTCGTTCATGCCTTGTATACCATCTATATAAATATTCATACCTAATGGTTCAGGATATTGTGGTGCACCTAGCTTAATATTCCATAATGGGAATTTGAATAACCCCATTAACAATATGGCACCAAATATCATTAGAAGACTTGCCTTTTTCATTTCTATAAATTAATTAAGATTACGCTTTCGCAAAAGCGCATTTATAATACTAATGTTTTATAAGCAGGTAGCACTTCATAGCGCTGCCTGCCATAAAAACCAACCAATGATTAGTCTCCACCTAGAGACCAACTCAATTCTATGCTAGAATTTGCTGGTGAAACTCTAACATATCCCTGCATTTCTTGGTGAAGTGCAGAGCAAAAATCTGTGCAGTAGAATGGCCAAACTCCTACTTGTTTAGGCTCCCACAATGAGGTTTTTGTCTGACCTGGCATAATGAGAAGCTCAGACGTATTTTGACCTATCATTGCAAATCCGTGGGGTACATCAAAATCTTGCTCATGATTTGTAATGTGGAAATATACTTTATCTCCTACTTTTACACCTTCAATATTATCAGGAGTGAAGTGACTACGTATTGTAGACATATAAATATGTACCTCATTGCCTTTTCGTTCCACTTTAGCTTGATCCGGACTCGTCACGGCATAAGGATGCTTGTTGTCATCTAATCTGTAGAATTTCTTAGCTTTAGGTTTTAGTAAATCTGCAGGACATCCAGCGGCGTAGTGTGGTTCACCATGGGTTGGAAAATCGTAGAGTAACTCCATTTTTTCACCAGAGATATCATAAATCTGTGCAGAGTGTTCCATTTCTGGACCAACGGGCAAATATCTATCTTTCGTAATTTTATTAAGTGCTACTACATACTTTCCAAAAGGCTTTCTAGAATTTCCGCCCGGAATCATCAAGTGACCTACTGAGTAATAGGTAGGTTTTCTATCAATAACTTCCCAAGACCCTAATTTCCATTTTACCACTTCCGAAGAAATGAAGAACGTTGTGTATGCATTTCCTTTACCATCAAACTCTGTATGTAATGGTCCTAAACCACCACTTTTTACTGTTCCTGCAAGTACATCTTCGAACTTTAAAATAGGAATACCATACGCTTCACCATCAAACTTTTTACCCTCAATTGCAGCAATCATATTGTCAAAAGAATGAACTGTTAAATCGGCAGAAAGTTTACCATTACCAATAATGTATTGTCCTGTTGGATCTACATCACAACCGTGAGGTGATTTAGGTGTGGGTAGAAAGAATACAGCACCAGGTACATCGAGCGGATTTACTGTAAGCACTTCTTTTTTCATAGTACTTGTAGCCGTATGTGTGGACTCATCATACACATTATGTGCATATTTTGCTGGCACTTTAGTACCACCTCCATTATTAACATACTCTTCAACTTTTTTCCAGTTTATTGCGGCAATAAAATCCTTGTCGTTCTGAGAAGAGTTTACTTCTTGTAAGGAATTAGCCTCTTCAGTATTATACGTAGTAAAGAAGAACCAGCCGTGAGATTTACCACGTCCAGGATGGGAGAGATCATAATTAAAACCTGGCATTATAATTTGGAATTTAATATCCATATGACCGTGTTCTGGATCTACACTTATAAAAGATAGTGCGCCTTGAAAATTCCCTTTATATTCGTTAATAGGCATATCCCGTTGTGGAATAGGTACTGAAAATCGAGTACCAGCCACTACATATTCAGAATTCTCGGTAACAAAAGATGAACTGTGATTACCAGCACTATTAGGAACTTCAATAATTTCTTCAGTTTCAAATGTGCTTAAGCTTATACGTGCAATTCTTGGTGTGTTATTACCATTGATAAAAATCCATCGCCCATCTAGTTCTCCATTAGTTTGAGAAATATCTGGGTGGTGAGAATCATCCCAAGGCACAAAACCGTGAGAGGTTTCAAGCATAGGCTTTGTTTCTTCAGAATAGCCATAGCCAGACGTTGGAAATTGAGAGAAGACAGGTATTTCCTTAAACATTCTACCAGACGGCAAGCCGTATACAGTCAAGTTACCGCTATAACCGCCTGACATAAATGCATAGAATTCATCGTGCTCCCCAGGAGCAACGTACACTTTTTCAGCATTACTAGAGTTTAGTGCTCCGCTAGATTTATTCTGTCCATTATTATTACCACAACTGGTAAGCAGCATTAAAGCTCCAAATAATGACAAAAGTTGAAATTTATATGTTTTCATTAGTTCCTATTTTTAGTTATTATTCTTTGTTTAATTAATTTGATTCAGGTAAAATCACTTTATCCACCAGGTGAACTATACCATTTCCTGCTTTAACGCTTCCAAGTATCTTGGCTCCACCTACATACACATCATCTCCTTTTACTTCAACAGTAGCATTAGTATCATCTGCCTGACCTAACTTTTTAAAATTCATTAAAAAGCTCTTGTTATAATTACCAGCCGTTACGTGATGTTTTAAAATTGACGCAAGCTTTTGCTTATTTTCGGGCTTTAATAACTCTTCTACGGTTCCTGGAGGTAGTGCATCAAAAGCAGCATTAGTAGGTGCAAACACCATTAGTGGACCCGCATTTACTAATGCATTCTCTAAACCTGCTGCTTGAACTGCCGCTACAAGTGTGGTATGGTCTGGAGAACCGATCGCGATTTGCAATACATTAGGTGTAGAGCCATCATCTTCTATAAATGCCTGACCCGATTTACTCTGTGGAGCAGTCTCACTACTAGTCTGAGTAGATGACCCGTCTTGCTTTATTTCATTTTTGCAACCGTAAAGCAGCACAAGAAATACCGCTACAGGAATGATTTTAAATAAATGGATGGTTTTCATAATACTATTATTTTAGGGTTCGGAAATATTCTAAGATGTCACGAGCTTGCTCCTCTGTTAAATTCTGATTTGCCATCGCAGCTCCATTAAATTCAACCAACAAGTCTTTTGCACATTGATCCTCTTCTGTCATTATTTTTGGGTCAAGAATCATATTCATAATCCATTCTGGACTTCTACGCTCCATAATACCTGTAGGGTTAGGACCTATAAAACGTTTGTTTGTTTTATGGCAGGCCGTACAGTTTGTTTTAAAAAGAGCAGCACCTCTTTCTACCATTGCGTTATCTATGGTCGGGCTTAACTCTAGATTTTTGATTTTTCCAACACCCTTGTTATCCAGCGTAACTCTTTTTGAAGCTGGTACAACATCAGATTTTGGTTCTTCTTTTTTGATTTCATTTTGAGTCTTTTTCTTATAATAAAAATTATCTTTCTTTTCCTCTTTACCACCACAGCTTATCAATAAGCCTAGAGTAATGAGTAGTGCAAGTCGGTGGATTGCTTTCATAATGGTATTATTTAAATTATTGTTTTTGAGTTAAAAGAGATTAATCTCATTTTGATACCACAAAAATAAAAGACCTTTTAGTCTTAAAATATGACTTTTATCATATAAAATACCTTTTTATCTTTTATATCTTTGTAAAACTAATATCATAAAGTAGATATGTTTTCTAAATCCTGTGAATATGGAATACGAGCTCTAATTTTTATAGCTATGAAATCAAAGAGAGAAGAACGGGTAAATATGCCTGACATCTCGAAAGCAATAAATTCTCCGAGTGCTTTTACCGCAAAGATTTTAAAGGAATTAGTTAAAGGAAACATTTTAAAGTCTACAAGAGGTCCACACGGTGGATTTGAAATATCTGAAGAGAAAAGACGTACAACTAAGCTTGTAGAAATTATAAAAGCTATTGATAGTGATGCTATTTACAACAGATGCGGCTTAGGCTTGTCTGAATGTAATGAAATTACCCCTTGTCCATTACACGGAAAATTTAAGTTTGTGAGAGATGATCTTAAAACGATGTTAGACAACACAACTCTGGAAGATTTAGCCTCTCAATTAGAAAATGGCACTGCATTTTTAAAATTATGAATAGAAATTAAATATAAATACTTTAAATACAATTATTATGTTAGAACTAAAAGAACAAGAGATTGGACAGTTTGTTGCTCAAGATTTTAGAACCGCTGCTGTATTCTCTGAATATGGTATCGATTTTTGCTGTAAAGGAAATAGATCTCTCGCTGATGTCTGCGAGAAGAACGGAATAGCCGTTGATGAGATTTTAGAAAAATTAGATATTGCTGTGAGCAAGCAGGTAAATCCTTCAATAGATTACAAGTCTTGGCCTCTGGATTTACTTGCCACTTATATAGAGAAAACGCATCATAAGTACGTAGAAAGCAAATTACCTGTACTCAAGCAGTACCTTGCCAAATTATACAAAGTACACGGCGAGCGTCATCCAGAACTTCTCGAGATCAATGAATTATTTGTAGCTGTGGCAAACGAACTCGCGCAGCATATGAGAAAAGAAGAGCTCATATTATTTCCACGTATTAAGAAAATGATACAGTATCAAGAAAATGAGACACCTCTAAAACCGGCTCATTTTGGAACAGTGCAAAACCCAATTTCTATGATGGAGCACGAACACGATAACGCGGGTGAAATCTTTAGAACAATCGCTAAATTAACAGGTAATTATACACCACCTAAAGATGGCTGTAATACATATCAAGTAACATTTGCTATGCTCGATGAATTTGAAAAAGATTTGCACTTACATATTCATTTAGAAAATAACATTTTGTTCCCAGGTGCTTTACTATTAGAGAAAAAACTAGCTTAAAAATTCCTTGATTTTGATTACATCTATTGCAATTTTGAGTTGTAATAGATGTTTTTTTACTCTAATTTTCAATATTCTTTATCTAAACCGTTTTATCATATTCAGATATATGATATAAAATTAAAACACCGTTGAATCCTTAAAAAAGAATATCTTGCGTTCTATGGGATTATTTGACTGGAGAGATCCGAGTAAAAGAAAGACAAAGAGAGACATCGTTGAAATAAAATGTGACCTCAAGGAAATATACATTAACAATGTAGAAATTAACTTTCCTACAAATTATGAAACTCTCAAAAACATATTAGGAGAAGCAACAAGAATTGAACCTATTAAACAAACTAAAAACAACGTGTATCTGTGGGACGACCTCGGCATCTACTGCTCGACGAACGACCCAGAAAAAATGCTTATGCTATTATTAGTAGAGGATAACAGGTATGGTCTTGGTCATCAACCTAAAAGTAATTTTACAGGAACCGTTTTTATAGATGGAGAATCTATTGAAGACAGTATACAAAATGTAGATATAAATAGACCTTATATGATACGGTCAATAATCAAAGAGGATAAACAGGTTGCTATAGCGCTTGGTTGGAATCCTGGCGTTAAGTAATCTAATTGAAATGGTTACGCCTTTTTATACAGATGTTACCCACGAGCTGAAATGTAAATGCAGCTCATTTCTATTTCCTTAAATGTAAATCACATTCAAAAAATAAAACATCTTCCATTTCCACTAAAAATTACCCGAATCTGATAAAAATTATATTTCTTCCCAAAAATCAATCGTTAATTTACGATGGGAAATATGAAAAGAAATTTAGAGCATACAGAATATAATGAAAATACCGAAGTTCTTACAAAATTTACTAAAGCTCTAGAACATCCAACACGTATTGCCATTTTAAAGCATCTTGAAAATCAACCGTGTTGTTTCACAAACGATTTAATAGATGTTCTTCCATTTGCACAATCTACAGTTTCTCAATATCTTAAAGAGTTAAAAAACGTCGGTCTGATTCAAGGAGAATTAAAACCTCCTAAAATAAAGTACTGTATAAATCAAAAAAACTGGAACATTGCAAAATCATTATTTCAACAATTTTTTAATTAATATTTTTTATAAATTCTATCGCTTATTTGCGATAAAAAACACAAATATTATGACCAAAGAGATTAAAATATTAGGAACAGGATGTTCAAAATGTAAATTAATGACAGGTGTTGTTTCAGATGTAATTTCAGAAAACAACATTGATGCAACTATTGAAAAAAGTTGAAGATATAATGGAAATAATGAAGTTCAATGTGATAACGACACCAGCATTAGTAATAAATGATGTTATTACAATTAAAGGGAGAGTACCCTCAAAAGATGAAGTATTGGCACTTTTAAACTAAGAGTAAGAAATTATATGAAATATCAAATCAAAGCTTCATCTACCTCAAGTCAGGATGCTTTTATTCACACTAAGCAATCAATAAAATCATTCAATAAAAAACAGACAACAAAAAGCCTTCAAATCCTATTTAAGGTTTGAAGGCTTTTATTTAAATACTAATTGTTCTCCAAATAAAAGATTTTTTATACCAATTTAATTTTGAAATTGTGAAAAAGTACATTGAATTATTTTTCACTTAGTCAGGACAAAAATCTAAGTATAACCTTAGTTGCATTTCTATTTTTTAACTTAGAATAAGTAAAAAATAAACGATTATAGGTGCTATTTAAAAGTTAAAATGGTATTAGTAAGCTTCACCAAATCTTCAATAATAGCTTCTCCCATATTTTTATAATACCCACTTGAAGAAACTCTTTAAATGAATCGTTTATCACACCATTCTGATTTTTTTAGGCTCGAACCATTTTAGTCGCCATTCCTGACCTAGGTCTCCAAGTAGTGACAACATTATCATCTTCATCTAATACAATCAACTTTGGAATAGAACGTGTTCCATTTGTCAAGAAGAGGTTAATTAAATCTGGATTTTCATCAAGGGAAACGATTCTAAGAGAAAGATTAGAATTTGTTTCACAGGTTTTATTTAAAATAGGAATGGTCTGAGCTCCATCTGCGCACCAACTTTCTAAAATCACAAGCCAAATTTGTCTTGTATTTACTGCTTTAAAAGCACTTATGACTTACTGTTAAATTTTAATTGTTTTATCAAGTCTTCGCATTCCACTAGCGTTCAACTTAGTAAATTCGATCTGTTTTCCTGTTTGTTCTGTGCTTGTTGATTTTTCTGCAGAAACTAATTTTTCTACTATTTCAGAATAGCTTTTATACGTCATTCCCATAGGACAATCTGGCTTATTACGTTATTTTTATTGAGTTATATTTAGGATATATCTTTTTCTAAAACCTTTGCTTTCTCAATATTATCTATGTTAAAAAAACCTCCTCTATTTTCTTTTCTTTCTAACGATTGATTAATTATTAAGTATGCAACGTTTATCATATTTCGCAGTTCACACAGCTTAGTATCCAACTTTGAAGTTCTATAAAGCTCCTCGATATCTTCATACATTAGTTGTAACTGCTTCGAAGCAATTAGTAAACGATTATTACTCCTTACAATTCCTGCATAGTCACGCATTAGGGATTGTAGTTCTCCTATCTTTTGGCTGATAACGTTCTCTCGGCTTTTACTAGTTCCTTTATCATCCCAATCTGGTATATTAACTGAAGTCAAAGCCGTAGGATGTGTACTTATGTCTTTAAAAATTTCATGTGCATATACCAATGCTTCTAATAAAGAATTAGAAGCTAATCTGTTTGCGCCGTGCAATCCTGTTTTAGAACTTTCACCGCAAGCAAATAAATTTTTTATGGAAGTCTTTCCTTTCTTATCTACATCAATTCCTCCACATAAATAATGGGATGCTGGAACCACGGGAATCCAATCTTTCTCAACGTTAATGTTTCGGGAAGCACACTCCCTATAGATATTAGGAAATTGACTTTTAAATTGCTCCATTGAAAGATGAGTACAGTCTAAATACACATAAGACTCGCCAGTATTTTTTAATTCATTATCAATACTGCGCGCAACGATATCTCTTGATGCTAGTTCTCCTCTCTCATCATAATCCAACATAAACCTTCGACCTTCTTTGTTTCTTAAATAGGCTCCAAAACCTCTTACGGCTTCAGAAATGAGAAATGATTGTTCACAATCTATATCATACAAAACAGTAGGATGAAATTGAATAAATTCCATATCTGAGATATGAGCTTTTGCTCTATAAGCCATCGCTATACCGTCACCTGTAGCAATGTTAGGATTTGTAGTATGCCCATACACTTTCCCTAATCCTCCCGTTGCTAGCAAGGTAGAACGGGCTTTAATTGATTCTATGGTTCCTGTTTTTTGGTTTAACACATAAGCTCCATAACAAGAAATCATTTCTTTGGCATCTTTTTTTAAATGATGCTCCGTAATTAAATCAACCGCAAAGTGATGATTGAGCAAAGTTATATTAGGCAACTGATGAATACGCTTTAAAAGTGACCTTTCAATTTCATAACCAGTGATATCTTTATGATGAACAATACGGTTTTCTGAATGACCACCTTCTTTACCCAATTTCAAGGTTCCTTTTTTATCCAAATCAAAACTGGCTCCCCAACTTTGTAAATCTTTAAGGCGCTTTGGTCCATCTTCTACAACCATTTTCACAACTGCTTCATCACAAAGACCATCTCCAGCGATCAAGGTGTCTTCTATATGTTTTTGAAAAGAATCTTTTTTAATATCCAAAACTGCCGCAAATCCTCCTTGAGCATATTTAGTATTCGATTCATCCTCATCTGACTTTGTTACAATGCAAACTGTTCTATCTTTAAGTTTCGAAGCCATTTTTACTGCAAACGTTAATCCTGCAATCCCTGAACCTATAACTAGATAATCTGCAACAATCATAGGTTCTAAATTGAAAGTTCTAACATTCGTTCTATGGGGACCAATGCCTTTTTCCTGATGGTTTCAGGAACCTTTATTTCTGGGCTTTCATTAAGAAGACAGTTATATAATTTTTGAAGTGTATTTACCTTCATAAAAGCACATTCACTACAGGCACAGGTATTATCTTCTTCTATGGGTACAGGAATTAATTTTGCTTCTGGCACTTTCTTTTTCATTTCATGTAAAATTCCCGCTTCAGTAGCTACAATAAATTTGGTGTTAGGGTGCTTTTTTACATAATTGATCATTCCAGCAGTAGAACCTATAAAATTTGCTGTTTTTAAAATATGCTCTTCCGATTCAGGGTGCGCAATAATTACAGCATCTGGGTTCTTCTGATAGAGGTCTAATAACTTATCTATACAGAATGCTTCGTGTACAATACAACTACCATCCCACAGTAGCATCTCTCTTCCTGTTTTTTTGATAATGTACTTTCCTAAATTCTTGTCAGGCGCAAAAATAATAGGATTTCCTTCTGGCACAGAATTTACCATTTTTAAAGCATTGGACGAAGTACAGACCAGATCACTCATTGCTTTTATCTCTGCAGAGCAATTGATATATGTAATTACCGTATGATTAGGATGCAACCTTATAAAGTTTCTAAATCTATTTGGCGGACAAGAGTCTGCCAAAGAACATCCAGCATTAAAATCTGGTAAAATTACTTTTTTTGATGGATTAAGGATTTTTGCTGTTTCCGCCATAAAATGTACTCCAGCAAAAACGATAATATCAGCATCAGTTTTTGCAGCCATTTGAGATAACCCTAAACTATCTCCTACATAATCTGCCACCTCCTGTATCTCGGGACGTTGATAATAATGCGCGAGTATTACGGCATTTTTTTCCGTTTTAAGCTTTATAATTTCTTGATGTAAATCCACTTTTATTCCATTTTATTCATCTGCTTAAAATTATTGTACTTTATTTGTCAGATGAAATCGCCAACAAGCATATAGGTTAATACTACCCTATTTTTATGGCTTATTTCAGAACTTAAAAATAGAAATATGTCGAAAGATAAACTATGATAAAAGTCACTATTAAAGATAAAATAATCTTTTTATTATATTTACACTTTTAATTGAAAACAAATGTTATCGAACGCTTCTAAATATGCAATAAGAGCTATGTTATACTTAGCTCAAAATAGTAGTCCCATAAATAAAATAGGTGCCAAATTTATAGCCGAAGAATTGGAAACTCCACAACCTTTTCTAGCGAAACTACTAAGGCAATTATCAACTAATAGATTAGTATCTTCTACGAAGGGCCCTAATGGAGGTTTTTACCTCTCAGATGAGAATAAAGAGAAATATCTATGGGATGTTATTGTGTGCATAGATGGAGGCCATAAATTTGAAAAATGTTTCTTAGGATTGTCAAAATGTGACAACCGAAATCCTTGTCCTGTACATCATATAGTCTCTCCATTTAAAGAAGAATTATTAGACACTTTTAAAGAGAAGACCATTAACAATTTAGTAGAAGAAATTGAGAAAGAAGGGACGGTAATTTCTTTGAAAGGATTTTAATGAAAACATCCTTTAGTCATCAATTGCATTAAATAACATCCCATAAGTCTCTATAAACTATTACCAAAACTTTTAAGTAGTATCTATTTTTAGTTTTAGTTGATTCAATATACTTTCATTTATTTCTAAATCATTCATAATTTTAGATTTAGAACTTTCAAATTCATTTACATTATTGCTAAAAACTTCTCTATAATAAACAATACTATCTTTCAAATTTTTAACAAAAAGAGCGTTATATTTTTTTTGTTTAACATCTATTGAACTACCTGCTTCTTCAACTTTTGTTTTTATAAAATCAATATAAATAGTGAGCTCTTTTATAAAAATATTAGGACGATCGGTTCTCTTAATAACATTAGACTCCCCGTAAATATGCCCAATAATTTCTTTTAAGTCCATAATGTTTGAAAAATAAGCTAGATTAGGCCCAGGGCATAAAGAAACTCCATTACTTACTTTTTTCGTATCTAATTTGTACTTTAATAAAGCAGAAGTGCCAAGTCCAACACAGGTACAAGATTTCTCAACAATTTTACTGAGCTCCTTTTGATAAATTTCGGGAGTTAGCCCTGACTGTTCCAATTCATTAATCTTTAGACTCTGATATTGTCGTGATGCAGTACATATACCCTTTTCTGTAAACTCTTTATTTAAAGCTACAAATTTATTAGGGCAAGAACTTCCTGGTCTTTCTTTTCTAATTAAGGCTATCTTTTCTTCATCTTTGGTATTGCCCTTAAGGCTATGAAAAGGAATTCCTAACGGAGAAATATTACTTAAATACAAATCATCTTCTTTAGCTTTAACCAATTTTTCTAATGAAGAATTATCTACGGTAGTGGCTTCTGGCACTAGTAGAAAAGGAGTCCCCCAGCCAATAGAATCAATTTTATAATGCTCTAATAGAAACTTGTGTTCTTCAGCAGTTCCTATACCGCCTTGAGCAGTAAATTTAATAGGCAAAGGTGATTGTGGTACGTAACGTTTTTTACTAGAAAGTGCTTTTATCAAAATACTATTCGTTTCCTGCATGAATTCTTCTCTTTTGTCTCTGAATTGAGCCAATATGGGACCCAAAAGATAGCCATCAGTCGCAAACGCATGCCCTCCGCAATTAAGTCCGGATTCTATTCTATATTCCGAAACCCATAACCCTTTTTTAGCTAAAAATTTACCTTGTATCAAAGCGGATCTATAATCGCTCACTTTTAAGACTATTTTTTTCTTAAGTATTCCTCTTTCATTAGGATAAAAATCTTCAAACTCTTCTAAATAACTATATAGTCGCGGGTTCATTCCCGCTGAAAATATCACAGATGATGATAAATTACTATTAGCATACCCTCTAAGTGCTGCGTGTGCATCATTGTATATAGTGGGTAGTTTCTCTTTTTTATGGAAATTTTCCTTATCTACTTTGGTCATGATATTAACATCTATACTACCCATCGCTAGATTCTCTTCCAAGAAATCCTTCAATTCTTTTATAGTATAACACTTAGATATCAAATTATTAAAACGCTGTTTAAGAACCAATGTTTCTGGCAGAATATCAAAATACTGCTTTATATTTTCACTAATACCATCCGCTGTATTCTTAAGTTCTTTGAATTTTTTTTGAGCAACAGTATTTATCAAATTCAAATAAGACGTAATTCTTTTTGCTCTAAAATCTTCTAGGTTTTCCGAAATTTCATCATAAGGTTCTTCAAATAGACTACAATACATTTTTCTTAATTTTTCTAATAAAATATCGTCCACCAAAGAAATAACAGAGTCTATGCCAAGGTGTGAAACTTTCAGGGGAGTGTCAACAGTAAAACCTATTCCCATTACAGGAATATGAAAAGAATGTGTATTCATAAAAATTTAATTAATTTAACGCTATTACTACTTAAATTGTTATAACAAAATTTTGTCAAATTTGAAAAAACTAATTACCATTAAAGATGATAATTATCATCTTCTATTAATTTTTCATCTCCCTTGCAGATTTTATAAGCTTATCTTGTTGTTTTTTTAACAATATATCTGCTCTTACAGTAGTTATTTGACTTTTAGCACTTTGCGTGTGGTAGTGTCTGAGACGGTGTTCTTTTTGTCTACCAGAACTAAAATTCGAAACTCGTTTTAAATATCCGATAACTCGTGTTGCGTGGTCAACATTTCTTGAATTACATTTTATACAGATATATATTGTGCTTTTGTCAATATGAAGACAATCGTTACAGATTGTAATCCTGATGTTAAAACAGAAATAATTACATCCGGCCTTTGCAGTAGCATAGATTAGTTTTATGAATCCATCTTTATTAGGAGTTTCTTCTAAATTGAGATGCAACGCAGAGCCTCCATCCAAATATTTAATGGTTTCATTACCGTGAAGCATTATTTTATCTAAAGAATTTATGGTTTCATCTTCAACTACATAGAAATAAGAATTATAACAAGCTCGGTTAACCATCAATCCATCTTCCTTATCCCATTTAGAATTCTTCACACCTAAATTTTCGGCAGGCACAAATTCGGTATTGAACATATAACCATAATACTTTTTCCCCACCCTATTCTCGTCGAATATTAACTTTAGGTACTTGTTGACAAAGTTTTTGTAGGTTTGATTATTACCCACTTTAATACCTTGACTCTCCGCTGCTTCCACCATCCCATTTATTCCTATAGTAAGAAATTGCTTATCTAATGATATGAACCCAGCGCTATAGGCAGGCAATAGTCCAGCTTCATTATATTCTTCCATCAATTTTCTAAAAGCGACTTGATATTTATGAACTTTTTTAACCTCTTCAAGGATGTTTGCGTTATTTTGGATAAGTCTGTTCATATTAAGCGTGATTACATTTATAGAACCTGTCGCGACTCCTCCAGCACCCAAGGAATAACTAAATGTATTATCGCTTATTTCACTTCTTAAACGACAGCAAGAAGCAAGGCTGTCTGCGTTTTCAGATTGGTAGATAAAAAATGAATTCCCTTTACTAAGTTCTTGTGCACACATGTCTGTAAACTCTAAATCGACTGGTTGCCCATTTTTTGTGAGCATAGCAGCGGTTACTACAGGAAATGTTAAAATGGCTCTAGAGCGTTCTTGATTAAACCACTTCATAAAAAAAGCTTGAAGTTCTTTTACACTATCCCACTCAGGCTTTATCATATCTGGAAAAACAAAATCACCAAACATACTATTGAAATAAGGTTCATCATACAAGGAAATATTCCAAAATACAGATTGATAACCTCTGGCAGCAGCGGGTTGATTAACAGCATAAACAACGTGTTGTAGGTGGTTTTCTATAAGTTTTTTATGTGTTTTTAAATAATCCTTACCATAATCCAGAGAAGCAAAATGATCGAAATACATTAAAAATTCAACCGTTGCAAGTGCTCCCGCAAATTGAGAACTTATTGCAAAAACAAGATTTACAAACTCACCGCAAAAACTTTCCAAATGCTTTGGAGCACGACTCTCACCGCCAAGCTTTGTTAAACCATCCAAAAGAAATGGATACATACTTATAGAAGTGCAGTAAGGTTTTAAAGAAGTTTCGTCGTGAACGTAAATTTCGTGGGACTCAATTTGTCTTATATATTCATTAGCCAATTTCTCTCCAAATAATAAGTAGATTTTCTGTTTAATCAATTCTCGATTTACTTGAATATTAATGTCCTTATTAATTTCAGCTTCCATTGTAGCGATATTCTTGGATGTTACATTTGCGTTTGCATCAACTTTTGATCCATCTGCTGCGTTAGCTGATTTTAAGTAATCATTAATAAAGCCTATTTTTTGATCTATTTGTTCTTTGGATAATCTTATCATAATTTATTATTTTAGGAATAAGTGGTTTAGTTGTTTATCTGTTGAGACTTCAATGAAACGCTGATTAGTATTGGAACTATCGAGACCTCCTTTTCTGAAATCCCACTTACCTGTTTTGAGCCAAGTAAGATGTTCTTTAATTTTAGGATCTATAGTCTCCTCTCCTGTATATAAGCACGTCTTATAACCTTGTCTTTGTGCATATTTTAACTTGGCTATAAGTTCTTTTTTATGCCATTCCCCACCCATAAAAACCACGCAAGTAGCAAAACCAAAATACCTATAAAGCACATCTCTATATCCTTTGTTTGTCATTTTGGCACCGCTTCCCTTCTTCCAAAGAAAAGGAGAATGGCATCCCTCACATCTGAGTGGACAACCTGAAATGGTGAAACACAAACTAATCTCTCCTGGAACCTCTTGTAAAACAACTTGAAAATCGTAACAATGCATAATATAATTATTAAAAGACCTTTTAATCTTTTATAAAGATATTTTTTTATTTTCTTATTTTAAAATTTTAGGTCTTGAGTTATTAAACAGTTTATTAACAATCCTTATTTGATAGGGAATTACAAATAAAAAAAAGTTTTACCTAGTCTAATTATTGAATAATAGATAAATTAGATTTACAATAAAGAGACAGAAATATTTTAATTTCAGAAATAAGAATTCAGAGGTTTTTTAGATGAAGTAAAAGTTTAAAGTACTTATATATCGTTTCTACATACCAAATGAATGTAATATTCTCATATAAATATTCCTTATATGTGAAATAACAAATCTTTATATTTCATTAAACAAAGCTTTTATGTTTATTCTAATATGGTTCTACTAGCCACTTTATATTTATCTGTATTTCAAATAATATTACTAGATGCAAAAGGATTATTAATATTATTTTGTCTATTCCTAGTCATATAAAAGCCTTAGAATGATAATCAATAAAAATATTCATATTTTTAAAACCAAATGGGTAAGGTTATCCGCTTTTACCCCAAATTATTGAACCGACCCTGTTTTATCATTTCCATATAAATATAAGCAATCTGAAAAGTATGATTTTTAAAACCCATGTTACAATATTTATATGTGTAACTTTTATAATTGGATGCCAGCCTAAAGAAAAAAAGTTAAGTATAGAGCAAACACTTTTTTCTTCTATATCAGAAAAACAATCTCATATTAATTTCTCAAATACGATTAAACAAGATTACAATCTTAACTTTATAAACTACCCATATATATATAATGGTGGCGGCGTGGCTATTGGCGATTTTAATAATGATGGATTTCAGGATATTTATTTAACCGCAAACCAAAACTCAAATAAATTATACCTTAATAAAGGAAATTTTGAGTTCGAGGATATTACCCAATCTGGGCATGTAGATGACGTTGGAGGTTGGACAACTGGGGTTAGTGTAATAGATATAAATAATGATGGTTTTTTAGATATTTACGTATGTAAATCGGCATCGATAAAAAACCCTGTATTGCGGAAAAATAAGCTTTTTATCAATCAAGGTAATTTAACTTTTAAAGAAGAGGCTAAAAAATGGGGTATCGATAATTATGGGTATTCGACACAAGCCTACTTTTTTGATTTTGATAAAGATGGAGACTTAGATATGTATTTAGTAAACCATCGTCCTGATTTTCCTAATGCTAGACGTATTGAAAGAAAAGAAACTACTAAGTATTTTTATGAGCTATCAGATCAATTGTACAGAAATGAAGGTGATTTTTTTGTAAATGTTACAGAGCAAGCTGGACTTATTAATAAAACTTGGGGCTTAAGCGCTTCAATCGGTGATTTTAATAATGACGGCTGGGATGATGTTTATGTATGTAACGATTATATTCAACCCGATTTTTTATACTTGAATAATAAAGATGGTACTTTTACAGATGATGTGTTAAATACATTTAAGCATATATCTTACAACAGTATGGGCTCTGACTATGCCGATATAAATAACGATTTACTTCCCGACTTATTGGTTTTAGATATGTCTGCTGAAGACCACAAACGCAGTAAAGAAAATATGGCAACCATGAGTACCAAAGGTTTTGAACTTATGGTAAAAATGGACTACCATTATAGTTATATGGCTAATGTTTTACAATTAAATAATGGTAATGGAACATTTAAGGATATAGGGCAGTTAGTAGGTGTTGCAAAAACAGATTGGAGTTGGGCGCCTTTAATCGCAGATTTTGATAATGATGGCTACAAAGATATTTTTGTATCTAATGGCATAGAACGCGATTTAGCGAATCAAGACTATAGAAAGGATGTAGCTAGTAATTCGTCAAAACAAGCTTCTTTAACGCTTGATGATGCAATAAACTTAATGCCTACTGCCAAACTACCAAATTATGCTTTAAAAAATAATGGCAAACTTGCTTTTGAAAAAAAAAACAAAGCTTGGGGTCTAGATAAAGCAGTTAACACAAACGGTGCTGCTTATGCCGATTTCGATAACGATGGTGATTTAGACCTTGTTTGCAACAACCTATCTGATAAAGCGATGCTTTACAAAAATAATTCTAATAATAATTATATCAAGTTAATACTAAAAGGCGGAGCCGAAAACATACAGGCTATTGGTGCAAAGATTTCTGTATTTAGTGAGAATTTAACTCAGTATCAAGAAAACTACACCAACCGAGGGTTTCAATCTTCCGTATCTAATGTGTTAAATTTTGGTTTGCACAGGGATAAATTAATAAACAAAATTGAAGTTTTATGGAGTGATGGAAAAACCTCTGTGCTTAAAAACATTAAAGCCAATCAAACTTTGGTTATAGACAAATATAAAATTGGATTTTCCGAGATAGAAAAACCATTAAAAAAAAATCTATTCGAAACTATTGATGCAACAGCCTTTAGCATTGATTATACACATCAAGAAAATGAATTTAACGATTTTAAAAACCAAGTTCTGCTTCCTCAAAAACAATCAACCAAAGGGCCTACTATTGCTATTGCAGATATAAATAAAGATGGTTTAGATGATTTTTTTGTTGGAGGCGCAAAAAATCAACCATCTAGTTTATTTATACAAACTACTTTAGGGACATTTAAAACTACTAACACATCCTTATTTAAAAAAGACGCCCCGTTTGAGGATCAGGATGCTGAATTTTTTGATGCTGATAATGATGGTGATTTGGACTTATTAGTAACTAGTGGTGGTTACGAATGTTTTGAAGGTAATCATTTATTGACAGATAGGTTGTTTATGAATAATGGTCAAGGGGATTTCATTAAAAACAATGCCTTTAACAACATTAAAACATCAACGAAAAAAATTATGCCTTTTGATTTTGATAACGATGGAGATATGGATTTACTTATTGGAGGTCAAGTAGTTCCAAACAAGTATCCATTAGCAACCAATTCGTATTTATTAAGAAATGATAATGGGAACTTTGTAGATGTCACACTTAATTTGGCTCCTGAATTTCATCACATAGGATTGGTAAATGATATATTATTATCTGATTTTGATAATGATGGTGATACCGATTTTTTTGTTATAGGCGAATGGATGCCGTTAACTTTATTTGAAAATGACAACGGAAAATTTACCAATTCAAAACCTGACACATTCAAAAATACTGAAGGGTGGTGGAATACTATAAAAGCTCTTGATATTGATAATGACGGTGATGATGATTATTTAGTGGGTAACTTAGGTCATAACAATAAATTTAAACCTACTTATAAAAAACCACTTCATATTTACGCAAACAATTTTGATGATAACGTCTCATACGATATGTTTTTAAGTAAAGAATATAAAGGAACCTTAGTCCCTATTCGTGGTAAAGAATGCTCATCACAACAAACACCGTTTCTAAATCGAAAAATAAAATCCTATAAAGCTTTTGCCAATGCATCTTTAACCGATATTTATGGTGAGGAAAAATTAAACGAAGCTTACCACTTAACAACAAAAACATTTAGCTCGTCATTAATTATAAATAATGGAAATGGTTCGTTTGCTGTTAAAAAATTACCTGTTACAGCCCAATTTGGACCTACCCTTTCCTTTGAAATAATGGATATAAACAATGACAACCATTTAGATATTTTAGGCATGGGTGCTATACATGAAACCGAAGTGGAAACTATACGTTATGATAGCAATACTGGCTATATTTTATTAGGAGACTCCAAAGGAAATTTTATAGCTGAAAATGATACTAGCTTTTATGCGCCAACACATGTTAAAGACATGAAGAAAATTATAATTAATAATGAAACATACTTAATCATTGCTAATAATAATCAGCCTTTAACTTTTTTGAAGCTATTAAAAAAAACTAAATAATCCTTTAAATCATTTTATAAATTAACATAGTATTAGTAGATTTAATACTTGTTTATTATATTATTATTTTAGAATAAGCATAGGTCGAACAAGACATATAAATTATCGCTTTTTCATTTTTCTTTTTAATCTACATAATTTTTTTAATATAAAAGGATTTGAAATTTGTTCTGATTATTTATGATAAAAAAAAGATGTTTATTATTCTTTTAATTAGTCATAAAAGAAATAACATAATATTACAAACTATATACATGTCTCTATTTGTAACAGTATTCGAGTTAATTACATAAAAAAATGATATAGTTATAAAAAAAAATGGTCAGATATTAAACATATCCGACCACTTTAATATAATGTTAATCTTGATTTTTAATCACTGGAACTATAAACATTTAATGCTTTTACCTCTTGTTGAAAGAGTACATTGCTATTATTCTTAAAAGCGATAAAATCATCTTTCGCGTTTTGTGGACTACTGGCATTTGGTATAAATAAATTATCCTGACTAGTATCCCAAGGCGCATTAAACCATCCTAGAACCCATGCTAACCTAATATCAGTGCCACCATCTTCTATTACAGAAAGTATATTATCAGTCCAAAAATCTGGATTAGTAGTAACAAAACCTTGATCACCAGTTTCTGTCAAAGCAGCAACTTTATTATGGTCTGCCGCAAACGAGGTAAGATTTTTTAAGCTTTCACTTAAAGCTGTTTTTGTAGCTTCATAATAATCAATACCAACAACATCAACGTAATCATCGCCTGGGTAATACGACATATTAGCCTCCCAATTTGGCGACCAACTAAAAAGCACATTATTTGTTCTTTCCTTAATATAATCTACTGTTAACCTAAAAAAATCAACATATAAAGAAGGCGTATGGTTTGCGGTTTGTGTGCCCCACCAGAACCAATTACCATTCATTTCATGGAATAAGCGAAAAACAATTGGAAACCCTAAATCATTATTAATAATGTTTAAAATTTCATCAATTTCACTATAATACCATAATCTTGCAGTATTCTTATCATTAACAATGTCAAACATCAAACTTTTGTCTGTGTCTGTCGTAATTTGATTGTAGTATATTTTTTTATCTGATCTGCTTTGTTGATGAAAATCAAACGTTACAATTGCTCCATTATCATATGCTGCCTTGGCTTCGTCAATATGTAATTGACGTTGCACCGCTCCTTTATACAACATATAATGTGGATCTATACCAAAAACCCCTGGATGATCTCCAGAGACGTCTTTACAATCTGATGTGTTTAAATCAAAACTTAATTCATCCAATTGAAAAGATAAAGGAAATTCTTGACCAAAAGCAAATTGATCAGCAGCAGTTAAAGCAACTAAATTAGATAATAAATTTTGAACTTCGGCAGTTGCATTTAAATCTATGGCTACTTGGTTTGGCAATGCTCTTACTTCAACGGTTATTGTATCGGTATTTGAATCTCCTTTGCTATCTGTAACCTTTAGCTCTACGATATAAATTCCCAAAATTAAATCTAATTGCAGTATCTCAGTAGAACCAACAATATCATCATTTACTTTCCACTCATAGCTAAGTGAATCTCCATCTGAATCATTTGAAGCAGATGCATCTAACATAACCTCAGCCATATTAGTTCCAAATTTTGCAAACACAACTTTATCACCTCCAGCATTGGCAGTAGGCTTTGTATTTGCTTTAGGAGTTATTTGTACAGTAAACTCTGTGCTAGTACCATCCTCAGCTTTAATACTATATGTAATTACATTATTAAAATTATTTTTTGTAGAACCGGATTGTTGTTTGGTATCACCTATATAGACCGTAGCTCCTTTAGAAACTGTAAAAACTGCTGTTAATTGATTTAACTCATCATCATCATCAGCCACAGTTGCTACCAATTTGTTATTGTTTAATCCAGAAAAAGCTGTGTTAGGAAGTTCTTTTATACTGAATGACAAAAGTGATTTGTTACTACTTAAAAACATCTCTTCTTCTGAATCGTTTGAACAAGAAACTATAAATAAAAATAACAAAAATAACTTATAATACTTTATATTAAAATAGTTCATTTTTTTGTTTTTAATTAATTTTTAATACTAAATACTCCATAAAATCAAAAATTGATATTTATGGAGATTTAAACTAAAATAACTATATTAAACTTCTAGTTAAAGCCTACGTTATCAATAAATACAGTATCGCCTGAAATCCCTCCAGCACCACGGATAACCAATTGATTAAATGTTGTTGTACCATTAGCTACCTGTGCAATTGGAACGGCTATATCAAGCCATTCGCCTGCAGGAACATCAACATTATATTGACTTCCCCATTGCTCGTTTAAAACAAAACCAACTGTTGTACCCGTTTCAGAATAAACAGATGCATTTAAAAAATCATAATCTTGTACATTTAAAGAAGCACCGCCCATTTGCCAGCCTTCATCACCACCAGGGAAACTTACGGATATAGAATAAACACCCTCTCTAACCGGATCAGTATTCAAGTAGTTTGGAGTTGTCCATCCTCCTGTCCACCATCCATTCTCTTCAGGAGATGCATCAGTAAAAAGTTCAAACGCTAATGAGGGTACAGACGATACGTAAGTAACATCAAAACCAACTTCATCAATATAAACTGTATCATTTGCAGTTCCCGCAGCACCTCTAATTACTAATTGGGTAAACGTTGTTGAACCATTTGCAACAGATGCAATTGGAACAGCTACCTCAGTCCATTCACCTGCTGGTATAGTTACATTAAATTGACTTCCCCATTGTTCATTTAAAACAAAACCAACCGTTGTTCCTGTTTCTGAATAAATAGATGCATTAACAAAACTAAAGTCTTGAACATTTAAATCTGCACCACCAATTTGCCAACCTTCATCTCCATTAGGGTAAGTTACAGCAACAGAATATACACCAGATTTCACTGGATTTGTATTTAAATAATCTGGAGTTGTCCAGCCACCAGTCCACATACCATCAGCAAGAGCATCATCATATATTTTAAATCCATAAACAGGTGCTCCACCAACTATAGGCTCAGGATATCCTAACGCCGCTGCCAAATCTTCTGGTATTAATACATTGTCGATTTCATGAATAACTCCGTTACTTGCTCCAATATCTGTAATAGTTACAATACCTGCTGGTGCATTTTCACGACTAGGCACCAATGTTACTTTATCTGTAATTTCAACACCAATATCTTCACCTTGAACAGTTGTTAAAGACCCATCTGTTAATTGGTTACTCATAGTAATTCCAGCAGCCAAATGGTATTCAAGCAATCCTTTTAGCGCCGCTATTTCCTCTGGAGTATCAAAATCACTTAAGCTATCAAAATTATCAATCACTAAAAAGAAGACTTCAAAGGCAGAATTATTCGGTACAAAAGCTGTTAACTGGTCAGTTGATATGGTAGTTGACATACCTGCAAGCTCAAGAGCTGCTAAGAAAGAAGAATAACCTTTATCAGCTAACCTTTCGTTTATTGGCAATGTTGCAGATAATACTTGTTGAAAAACAGTATCTGGCAAAAGCACCTTATTTATTCCATGCGCGACTCCGTTTGTTCCCTGTACATCTACCAAATTAATTTCTCCATCAGTATACGATGCATCATTAATAGTTATATCAGATATACTAAATGACTCGCCTTGTAACGTATTTAAAGTAGCTCCATTAACTTCTTTTGAAATAATATTACTCCCTGCGACTACGTGATATTGTAGTACTGCAGTTAATATTTCCTCTGGAATATCCGTGATTTTAGCCCAACCAAAAATATCATTCAATTGAGTCAGTAATACGTTAAAAGCCTGATCATTAGGAGCGAAAATAGTAAATGGTCCGTCGCCTTGTAAAGCGCCGACTAAATCAGCTTGGTTTAGAGCCTCGACTAATAAAGAATATTCTGGATTTGATGCAATAAGATCCACAACTGTTGGTAGATTAATTATTCCATCAACAACGTGTACAACTCCGTTTGTAGCTCCCAAATCAAACATTCCGCTTACGGGCGATACGGCACCGTTAAAAGTTATTGGGTCTGATGTATTTACAAAAAAACTTAGGTTATTACCATCAACTCCTGTAGCCAAAGTATTTCTATAGCCTGTTTCAAGTGTTTGTGAAAAATCTGCTGTGTTTGTACTCCATACATGATTTAATAATAAATTCCTTAAACCCTCGTCAGATATTTCAGATAAATCAACACCAGTAAATGCTACATCTGAAGGCGCGAACAATGTAAATGTAGTATTATCTCTCAAAGTAGCATCCAAACCTGTTTGCTCTAAAGCGCCTTTTAAGATTGAAACTTCTGGAGTATCCGCAACGAGTTCAGTTATATTTTTAGGAAATATTTCAGCTTTAGGATACAGATCATCATCTTCATTACAAGATACGAAACCTACCATAATCAAGATAACCAGAGTATACTTGATAATAGATATATTTTTTTTAATTTTCATAATGTCTTTTATTAATTTAGTTTTTAATATTTTACTCTATTCTATAAGACCAAATTGGTCTACATAGAATAAAAATGGAGCTGTTCCTCCAGAAAATTCTTGAAAATCCATTCTTGTTATCTTAACTGGTGCATCACCTGTAGGAATTAAATCTTTAAGTGGAATTACAAATTTATTCCATTCTAAAGGAACTAAATCTAGTATAATGCCCGAATCAAAATCATCGTTTAAAACGAATTTTACTTTAGTAGTTTCAGTATTTGCTGGATACACTTGAAAAGTTACCGTTCTGTAATCAGCATAAAACAAATCATCCGCTCCATCTCCAATAGTGAATGTAAGCCCTCCAAATCCATCAGAATCTCTTCTTACGGAACTGTTACCAATACTATTCTCTCCATCTACAACGCTTTGTGCACCACTCCATCCTCCTAGGTTCCAACCAAAAAGTTGATCTGTGAACAAAGGATAATTAAACCCATAAGAATCGTTTGCAACAGCTACTACATTATCTATATAAACACTAATAAAAGCTTGAATTACACCATCTGGCACCTCTGCTGTTACGGCACCTTTTTCAATCTCCAAAATAGTGGCATCGCGCTCCACTAAGTTACCTAATGCTTCACTTCCTGAGGTAAATACAACTCTTGTAACATCGGTAAAATCCCCACCATTAAGAGTCACCACATTTTTACCGCTTTGAACACCTTCTGAAAAAGATTCAATAGATAAAATAGAGAAATCGAACTCTGCATCTCCTGCTGTTGTACTTAACACTAATTTATTAGGAACAAACTCCGTTTCAGATATTTTTAAGAATGGTGTTCCAAAAGGTATAGTTACAATTACCGTGTTTTTTGTAACATAGGTAGGATTAATATTTGCACTAAAACCATTAAATTTAATATCAGTTGTATTTTGAAGGTTTTCTCCTTTAATAAAATAGATTCTTCCTGTTACTCCTGTGGCTACGTTTTGTTTAGAAAACGCTTCCGTTACGGAACTAATAATAGGCAACTTCATACTATTATCAGTCACACCAGATTCTCTAAACTCACTCGAACATGATACTATGTTTAATAGCAACATACATAAAGTAAACATTCTAATTTTTTTAAATATTTTCATTTTCTTAAAGCTTTAAATTATTCGTAATAAGATACCGGCGATTCCTTAATCTTTGGATTAGCAATAATCTCATTTAATGGAATTGGAAAAACAAGCTGATCTTCGGTAACGGTTGTTTTAACAGATACAAAATCGTTCCTATCATTATTATTATAATATCCTCTCTCTATATTTGCCAAATACTGTAATCGATTGTCCATTCTAAGAATATCATACCATCGTTCGCCTTCAAAGGCAAATTCATGCCTGCGTTCTTCAAAAACATCTTCCAAAGTAGGGGAAGCAATAGGATCTAACCCTGCTCTATCTCTTACTATATTCAATACTGCAGCGGCATCGCTAACAGTTCCTCCGCCACCTCTTAAAACGGCCTCTGCGTGCATTAGCAGAACATCTGCATAACGGAGTATATACGTGTTATTAGCGTAAGATTGCTGAGCTCCACCTCCATTGAATTCAGGACGGCCAACTACATATTTTTTAATTCCCGCCAAAGCTCTTTGTGTAAAAGTGGATGGATCATTCGATACCACATAACCTTGGTTTAAATCTGAATAAACAGTACCCGGCGTCATTAGTGTTGGATCAAATCTTTGATCGATAACAACATCTGAATCGTCTTTCTCATAGGATTCAATAAGATCTATAGAAGGTCCGATTGCAGACCACCCATCTGAAAAGCCAGTTATTTGTGAATATGCAAACATAGATTGTAAACCATTACCCTCATTAAAATCTCCTGTACCTGTCCATTGTAATGCAATCATGCTTTCTTTATTATTGTCATTTTCTGTAAGAAATAAATCCGCATAGTTTTCCATTAAATCATACGCACCAGATCCAACGACTTCAAGAGTCAGGTTGTATGCCTCATCATAATCTTCAGTATGCAAGTTTACCTTTGCTAAAAGAGCCTTCGCTGCGTTTGCAGTTATACGTCCTGGCTGCCCCGCTTTTGTGTGCGTTATGTTATTTGCTGCAAATTCCAAGTCTTCTTTAATAAACCTATATACATCAGAAACGATGTTTCTTTTGATATCCGTATTTAAAGCTGCTGCTTCTGTATCTTCATAAATAGGAATATCTCCATATAAACGTACTAAGAAAAAATATGCGGTTGCTCTCATTGCTCTAGCCTCCCCAATAGCGTTATCGATTTGTGCTTTAGATACGTCTGGACCTGCCTGTGTTGTTATAGCTTTAATAACAGAATTGCTTTGTGCAACTACACCATAAAGCGATGCCCATGAAGTTTCAAATTGCTCATGTGAACTATCGAAAACAAAAGTTCCAAAATCTCTATTTCTAGAATCTGTTGTTATTCCATTTCCACCTGCTAACTCACTAAAAACCCAAAAACGATTTGATGCCCAATCTTTCCAACTGGAAATATATAGTGAATTTGTAGCCACAGAAATTTGCTCTGGAGTTTGATAGAATTGATCTTTTGTAAACTGACTTTCTGAGTCGCGCTCAAGAAATTCCTCGCTGCAAGAGTTTAAAATAACTAAACAAACTACTTGCAGAAGTATTGTAAAGTGTTTAAATGTTTTTTTCATAATAACAAATTTTTTAATTTAAAATTCAATATCTAAACCTATCGTAAATGTTCTAGGTGTTGGGTACCTACCATTATCAAGCCCCATTAATAATGGGTTTTGACCTAAAGCACCTAATTCAGGATCATAACCAGAATAATTAGTAAACGTGTAAAGGTTTTGAATTGAACCATATAAATTTACTTTAGATAATCCTGTTTTTTCGAAAATACTAGAAGGTAGACTATAACCTAATTTTATATTCTGAATTCTTAAATATGATCCATCTTCAATGTAACGATCAGATACTACAAGGTTATTTGATTTATTAGTTGTATAACGAGGTCTTGAAGCTTGCGGATTCTGAGGGGTCCAATAATCTAGAACTTGACTAAATTGGTTTCGATAAGTTAAACGTGTTTCTGTTAGGGTTTTACTAACAACGTTTAAAACATCATTCCCATAAGAGCCTTGTAAAAAGCAGGATAATTCAAATCCTTTATAACTGAAACTGTTCTGCCATCCAAAAGTAAAATCCGGATGTGGGTTACCAATTTCTGTTTTATCATTATCATCTATAACTCCATCAGGAACGCCATTAGGACCACTTACATCTTTAAATTTAATATCGCCTAACCAAGTCTGTCCTTCTGAAGCTCCAAAAGAATTTCCAAATTGCTGAGGTGCGCCATTAAGGTCATCTAATGTTCTAAACAGACCTTCTACTTGATATCCAACAAACAATCCTATAGGGTCTCCTATTTTGGTTTGTGTAAAAAACTCATTTCCACCACTTATTGTATTAAAACCGGAATTAATTGGTGCATCGTTTAAAAGAGCAGTAACCTCGTTGGTGTAGTGTTGCAATGTTAATGTAGAATTCCAATTAAAGTTTCCTGGACTTGAAACAGCATAGTTAAGTGCTAAATCAATTCCTTTATTAACCATCTCGCCCTCATTAGTAAATGCCGCTTGAATAGAACCTCCACCTGTAACTGATGCAGGTAATATAGTTTGAAACAAGAAATCACTATTTGTTTTACTATAAACTTCAATGGTAGTATTTAATTTCCCACCAAAAGTTGTGAAATCAAGACCTAAATTATATTCCTTTCTTGTCTCCCAAGTCAAATCTGGATTTGCTATGTTACTGATATTAAAACCAGTCCCCAATTGAGTGTTTATAGGTGAAAGGTTAGAAGAGTACAATCCAACTGGAATATCTTGATTTCCTGTTTCTCCATACCCACCATAAATTTTAATGTTACTTATGGATTCTAAGTTTTCCATAAATGGCTCATTGGATACATTCCAAGCTAAAGAAAGCGAAGGGAAATAACCCCATTTATTACCTTCTGAAAATTTTGAAGAACCATCTGCACGAATTGCAGCAGTTGCAGTATATTTTCTATCAAATGTATATATCGCTCTTCCGAAGAAAGACTCCAAAGAACTACTATTTTTATATTCGTCAACACCAATTGTTGAGGCATCTGCGTTATTCAAAGTAGTAATGCTGTTATCTAAAAAACCACTACCACTAGCCGTAACACCATTCCAAGAATTTTCCTGACTTTCATGTCCTGCTAACAATGTAACACTATGGTTATCTCCAAAGGTGTTATTATAATTAAGTAAGTTTTTAACAATCCAAAAATCGGTATTTTCAGTAAGCTTATTTACAGTTATAATATCACTTCCAAGTACTCCCGCTGTAAATGCATCTTGCTGTACAAAAGTTCTATTATTACCAAAATTTCCACCAAATTCCACACGGTACGACAATCCCTTAAACAATTTCAGGTCAGCATAAATATTTCCTAAAATCTGATCACGTATTAATTGATTTTTTCTAGTTAGTATTTCTGCAATGGGGTTATTAATATTATTTGTGGCTTCTTGTTGGTTTGGTCCAGCGAAACTTCCATCAGGATTAAATGCAGCTACATTAGGAGGTGTTAGTAAAGCTCTACTTATTACACCATTTTCAGCATCACCATTAAAAACTAAGTTTTGTTTAGTTCTATTAGCAGTAACACTTATTCCAACCTTTAGAGCTTCATTTAATTTAGCGTCTAAATTTAAACGTATACTATAACGATCAAAAGTGGTGCCCTTTAAAGTTCCGTCTTGATCTGTTATACCTGCAGAGGTATAATATCTGATATCTTCATTTCCACCTGAAAAGGAAAGTTGATGGTTGTTTAAAATAGCATCATCAAAAATAACTTTTTGCCAATTTACACCTTCACCTAATAATCCAGGCTCCGAAAGCTCTTGTAAAGGCAACAAACCAAACACTTCGCGCATATTGTTTTGGTAAACAGCATATTCTTTTAAATTTAAAGTAGGTAAAAGATTATATGGTTTTTGAACCCCGGTATATGTATTGAAATTAATCTTACTCTTACCCGTTTTACCTTTTTTAGTAGTAATAATTACAACTCCGTTAGAAGCTCTAGAACCATAAATAGCAGTAGCAGAAGCATCCTTCAAAACACTTAATGATTCAATATCATTTGGATTAAGACTAGATAGAGGACTCGATGCACCAGAATTGTTTTGACCAGAACCACCAATATTACGTGTATCAGCAGATACAGGTATACCATCAATAATATACAAAGGCTCTGTAGAACCATTTAGAGAACCAACCCCCCTAATTTTAACAGATACAGCACCACCGGGCTGCCCTGTATTTTGAGTTACAGTAACCCCTGCTGCTCGGCCTTGGATTAATTGATCGACACTAACTTGTGGAATTTGAGATAATTCCTCAATATCAACAGTTGCCACAGAACCAGAAAGCTGTTCTTTCAATTGAGAACCGTAACCAATAATTACAACTTCATCCAAGCTCTCCAAATCATCTTCAAGTTGAACGTTTTGAACGCCGCTAGAACTCACAACGATTTCTTTTGTAACGAATCCAATAAAGCTATACACTAAGGTTGCTTTGCCTGTAACAGTTAGACTATACAGGCCATCAAAATCTGAAACCACACCATTAGATGTCCCCTTCTGAATAATGTTTACACCAGCTAAAGGCATGTTGTTTGAATCAGTAACTGTACCTTTTATTTCATTTTGCGCCAATATTGATTGGCTAAGAAAACAAAATAACGCAAGAAAATAATAGTGCTTACTGATACAAAAAATGTTTTTTGTAATAAATTTTTGCATGTTTTTTATTAGTTTAGTTTAATAATATAATTTAAATGAAAAAGCCGTTAATTGAGTATTTCGCAAAAAACAATGCCATAAATCATCGATATTCAAAATTAAAGTATAATTTGATGGTGTTCTAATATTATTTTGTCATTTGCTTATTAAATTAGAGCTAATGTATTTTTTTTAACTCAGAAATACTTTAAAAAAAGTAATAATAAGAAAACGCTAAGCCTTTTATTCCAATACTATCATGCCTCATAAAAAAATAATCTAAATAATTCATATAAAATTTATAATATAATTATTTAGCATAATTTTATTATAATTTATAAAATACGGACTAAAAACGCAACAAAGACATTTAAATTTTAGTTAACCAGAGAAACTACTTTTTTTTAAAATTGATTTATAAGTTCTAGATTTTAAAAAAAATAAAATCACTCTTCACCATGTTTTTGAATAAATCTTAATAATGAGGACAAATATCTTTTTTTTAATATAAATTTACGCTTTTTTTTGTTAAACACAACAAATAATTACTTATTAATAAAAAAAAAAGCAATTTTAAAAAACAAATAAGGCTTTTTGCGCGTGAAGTCCAAAAAAAAGAAAAAACAATAATTTAAGAGAAAGACTAATTATAAAATAGGATAATAGAAATAAATAGTAGACTAAATATAAACGTTTTTAGAAAAAATCTTACAAATAATCAGCTTATAAACTTAAAAAAACTCAATTCGTTAAAAACATCACATTATTACAATATCCGCTTTATTCCCGAAAACTCATTTCTATATTGACTTGGTGTTC
>ENA-ORXM01001312-ORXM01001312.1-marine-metagenome-genome-assembly--contig:-NODE-1312-length-35301-cov-13.662787_pt1 | contig 35301 bp, 26 predicted proteins | sample MGYA00237867_ERZ511480 | MGnify/ENA primary metagenome ERZ511480 (study PRJEB26309, sample SAMN06266103) | marine metagenome | isolation source: Algal blade | place: United Kingdom:Sidmouth, United... | reverse complement strand
GGCGAGGCTTTTTAACGAAGGAACATGAAGAACAAAATAAATAATTACCGTCATTCTAAACTAGAATTGGTATAAGTTCCTAGAACTTATGAGATATTATTAACGTAATATGTATTCACTAAAGCTTACTAGTAACCCGCAGCTTGACCATCTTTCCTACTTTCGCTAGCCCCATAATAAACCTTATTCACGGTATCCCACATGATCGCTTGGTAGCCGCCATATCCCCCGATATTGAACTGTATTTTATGTCCTTTTTTAGATAATTCTCGGATCACTTCATAATCGATTCCTGTCTCTAAATAAAGGATACCCCCATCGGTCATGATCTCGCCTGTAGGCTGTGAAGATCCACCATGTTGTATACGCGGTGCATCACCCGCTTCTTGTAAATTCATACCGAAATCAATTAAGTTAACCACAATCTGTGCATGACCTTGTGGCTGCATCGCTCCCCCCATAAGTCCAAAACTTACCCAAGGATCTCCATCTTTAGTAATGAATGCTGGAATGATCGTATGAAAAGGCCGTTTCGCTGGCTCGTATACATTTCTATGATTAGCGTCCAAAGAAAATAATTCTCCTCGATCCTGTAATACAAAACCTAAGCCAGGTGGCGTCATTCCAGAACCCATTCCTCTATAATTACTTTGTATAAGGGATATCATATTACCGTCACCATCAGCAACCGTCAAATATATAGTATCTCCTTCTTTAAGCTTACTTTCAGTAATTCGCTTAGCAGCCCTTTGTGGATTGATCAGTTTACGACGATCATCCGCATATGCTTTTGAGATTAATTCTTGGACTGGTACATTTGCAAAATCCATATCAGCATAATACTTTGCTCTATCTTCAAATGCTATTTTCTTAGCCTCAGTGAAAGTGTGTATGTATGCTTCACTACCAAATCCCATTTCTGAAATATCATAACCTTCTAATAAATTCAATATTTGTAGCGCTGCGATACCTTGTCCATTTGGTGGTATCTCCCATACATCATATCCACGATAATTAGTAGATACTGGATCTACCCATTCAGAAGTATGACTAGCCATATCCTCATAAGTTATAAATCCTCCTTGCTCTTTCATGTACTGTGCAATAGTACGTGCAATATCTCCTTTGTAAAACGCCTCTCGTCCACCTTTTACTATTTTCTTAAACGTATTAGCCAATGCTGGATTTCTAAATATTTCTCCTTTAATTGGCGCTTTCCCATTAGGCGCAAAGACCTCAGCAAAACCTTCGTATTTAGAAAGAAATGGAACACTTAGGTTCATGTAATAAGCAATTAATTCAGTAACAGGAAAACCATTCTCTGCATAATCTATGGCAGGTTGCAGTATTTCTGATATGGTTAGTTTTCCATATTTTTCGTGTAATTCGAACCATCCATCTACACAGCCCGGCACTGAGACAGGTAAGGGGCCATGTGATGGTATTTTAGTCATATCGTTTTTTTGGAAATAATCTAGTGACAAAGAACTTGGTGATCGTCCACTCGCATTTAGTGCTGTCAATTCATTTTTTTCGGCATCCCAAACAATCGCAAACAAATCTCCACCCATTCCATTCCCTGTAGGTTCTACCAATCCCAGAAGTGCATTAGCTGCTATGGCTGCGTCGATGGCACTACCTCCTTTCTTAAGAATATCTAAGGCTACCTGCGTAGCTAGGGGCTGTGATGTAGCTGCCATTCCGTTCTGAGCAAGTACTTCAGATCTTGTAGCAAAAGATTTTCCTGTAATACGATCTTGTCCAGTTATATGTAAACTAATTAAGAAGCATAATATGAATAGAATTATCTTATTTATCATAGTATTTAAATTTTAATATTGATCTTTTTATTTAATAGCTGTACACCTTTCACAATAATAAATTCGGTACCAATGAAATTGTCTCCTATAGACAATGCTGGCACTTTAAATTCTATTTTTTATATTGTATCTAGCCGAACAACTTATCACCTTTATTTTAAAGAGTATTTATTAATTATGATGTTGTTTTTTCATGTAATAGTGTGGCGAGTTCTTTGCCATAATCGATAAAATCAATTGTTTCGTCTGTCCTAGCCAATTTGATCTTATCAAAAATAACTATGGCTTCACCATTACTTTCTAAATGATAAATTTGATGATTTTCGAAAAATCTAATCATCTCATCTGTGAAAAAGGATCGAATTTCCGACTCCTTATTTCCCATAATTAGGAATTTTTTCGAAAACCCTGGATACATCTCAAAATCGATATCTTTATATCCTGTATATGCCATTACTCTGTCAAACATTTTTTCAAATACCCCTTCTTTTTCCATAGTGAAAACAGGTATTTTTTTATTTAGTTTTAAGACCATTAAAGTTGTATTAAAGGTTTCAGCCGTAAAAGCTGCACCTTCATTGAAGGTTACATCTGTAATTTCCCAAGAAACATCTAAATCTTTAAATGTTCCTTTTAAGCAATTTGATTTACGTTCGATAGGTCTAATTTCAAAAAAATGAAAATTCTTTAGAAACGTAGTATTCCAATCCACTTGATTCGAGTACCGATAATTTTTTTCATTTGCTAAATTTTGTAATCGATTTTGCCTCGGTGATAATTTAGGAGCAGAACTGTTTAATGAAATTTTTAAAGCCCTATTATAGGTGGATGATGAAACATGCGAATCCAATCCTTTTATGATGACTTTCCCTCCTAAGTCTTTTTGCATCAATAAGTAATCAACTAAATAATCCATATAGGTTATACCTACTAATCTGGTTTCCGATAAATCTATATTGACATTAGAACCAGAAGGAATTTGAGCCACTAGTTTGTCGATTTTTAAGATGCCTAAAAAATTCGCAATCCCTTTGATATTCAAATCGTAACTACCATCTGGTTTTGTTACCAAATTTGATCCCGATTTGTATACCATTTTAAAAAATAGAGGAATGGATACTCTTGCCAATAGCATATGACTTACCATAGCCAATACTAAGCCACCAATTAATCCAATTAACAAGTTGGTATAGAGTGTTAAAATCATCGTACCTAGAAAGAATATTAATTGCTCGGTTCCTTGGTTATAAACTTGTTTAAACACTGCAGGCGAAGCTAGTTTAAACCCTGTATAAACCAACAAAATAGCAAATGCACATAGCGGCACCTGTCTCATTATAGGACTCAGTACCACTATAAAAAGTAATAACAACAGTCCCTGATACATATTAGACCACTTAGTCTTTGCACCATTATGGATATTAACCGTACTTCTTATGATCACAGCAATAATCGGCAATCCACCTATCATTCCTGCCACCATCGTACTCAATCCTATACCTGTCAAATCCTTATTTAAATCTGTTTTTCGTTTGTAAGGATCTATTTTGTCAACAGCCTTCGCAATAGCTAATGATTCGATACTTGTTATGATTAAAATGGAAAAAACAGTAGTCCAGAATTCTATGGTATTAATTTTACCAAAATTGGGATGCATAATAGAATCCATGATATTATCGGGAATATCTAAGAGTAAGGTAGGACTTACCTCATAGGCTTTTCCAAAGAAAGAAATGGTATGTGGATCAAAAAAATTGAAAGCATAAACGAAAGGAATGGAAAGCGCAATTACCCACATTGGCGCAGGTAAAATATGGAAAAACCGATAAGTGATCTTAGAATGAAATAATAATAAAATTAAACCTGCCAAGGCAATAATTACCACAAAAGGATTTGCTTTAGGCAAGTAGAGGATGGCATCTATAAGGTTTTGGATAATACTAGGGCTACCTGAATAAGTACCCAAGGCCACGTGGATTTGTTTTGCAAAAATGATAATACCAATAGCAGCTAAAATACCATGAATTACGGAGGAGTGGAAGATATCCGCTAAGCGACCTAACTTTAATAATCCCAATAATACTTGAATGGCTCCTGAAACAACGATTGCTGCCAACACGTAGTTAAAAGCTTGACCTGAACCATCATCCATCATTGCTATGCCTAATAAAATGACAGCAATGACACCCTTGGCGGGTCCGTTGACAGAAATATGTCCTCCCCGATAAAAAGTTGTTACGACACCGCCCACAATAGCTGAAAAAATACCTGCCATCGCAGGAGCACCCGCTGCCAAAGCAATACCTAATGAAAGAGGTAAAGCAATGAGCGAAACACTCACAGCAGCGATTAAATCACTCTGCCAATTTTCAATTAATCCTTTAAAGCCACTTTTTGGTATAGTATTCATTTTTCCGATTATCCACGATAATATAAAAATTAAGACAAATTCAAACACGTGAAATAATAAATAGTCGATTTATTTGACATGTACAAGCTACACTTATCCTTGCAGCTCATGGTTTGACGGCCTCCCATTTCTATACGCTTTCTTCTTTTTCATCTTTCAAATTCTCATAATATACATACTAACATTAGGATTATCAGCTTACTCCCGACTTTGTTTGAGAAAAAATTATTGCTCCCTTTCTCTATTAATTGTTTTTTAGGCGTCGAGAGGGAGAAGAATGAGAGATACTAGTCATGAGTAGATGTCGTATTTTACGTAGTACAAGAATTATATGATCTTCAGACCTAGGTCATGTATCCAGTACTTAGTAAAGTTCTACTGGTATTTTTATAATAATTTACGTACACTAGTCCTATAGATGCAACCCTTTTTAAATTGACTCGTCTTTCTTATAGATAAAATAAAAATTTGGCTGATCTAGATTTTAAAAAAGAACTTATAGAAAAGTGTAAAGCTGGAAGTAATACTGCTCAGTATACACTCTATAATCTCTATGCTAAGTCTATGTTCAATATCTGCCATAGAATGATGAAAAATACAATGGACGCAGAAGATATGTTACAGAGTTCTTTTATAGATGTCTACAGAAAATTGCACCAGTTTAGTTACCAGTCTACTCCAGGAGCCTGGATAAAAAGAATTGTTGTCAATAATTGTAGTACCGAACTTAAGAAAAGAAAACTACACCTAGTACCTATTACAGAGCGAGCAGAGATATCTAACGAACCAGTTTTACAAAATTATCATTACGATGTAAGCCAGATAAAAAAAGCGCTGTTCAAGTTACCAGACGGATACCGTGTTGTACTTTCTCTATATCTCATAGAGGGATATGATCATCAGGAAATAGCCTCTATTCTAGACATAAGTCCGTCGACCTCGAAGTCGCAGTATAGCAGAGCAAGAAAAAAATTAAAAGAAATACTAATTGCAGATGGAATCGACACCATGAGCATGATAAAATAATACTCGCATGAAAGATAGACTAGAAGAATACATAAGAAATAACAAGGAGGAATTCAATGATGAATTCCAAGGAGAAAAACTATGGAAAAGTATCCATGATCAGAAGCAAGCAAAGCTCGTAGCTTTTCCTTACACTAAAATTCTAAAGATAGCTGCCGCAGCACTGTTTGTAGTAAGTTTTAGTTTTTTGTTAAAGCAAAATTTACTTGCTCCTACTCAGACCTTAAGTTCTATAGAAAAAGTAGAAGCTTCTGAAAAGAAATATGCTACGCTAGTGAGTAATAAAATGGAAAAAATTCCTAATTCAGAAAAAAACGCTAAGCTGTTTAAGGAGATGGCCTTTATAGATACGATCACACAAGAACTGAAAAACGAATTACTTATACATAGTAATGTTAACTCTGAAAAAGTTGTAAAAGCCATGATGAAAAACTATCAAACTAAACTCGATATACTAGAAAAAATCCTTACGAAAATAGAAGATACGGAGGTTCCCGCTGAAACAGAAACAAAAATAATTTACTAAAACACAGAGTCATGAATCATTTTAAAATTACATGCTCCGCTACACTACTCTTACTTTTTTTTGCAACGCTTTCTTATGGTTCCATAGATAAAGGAATCATTGAAAAAGAAATAAAAAAATCTTTCCCTGTGGAAAAATCACCCACGCTAGATGTAATAAATAAATTTGGCTCCATTGATATACACGAAGGAAAATCTAATGAGATATCTGTCATCGTAAAAATCAGTGTAGATTCCAAGAAAGAAGAAATCGCCCAAAAAATATTAAGCGAAATAGAGATAGATTTTTCTAGTACGTCTAACTCCGTATCTATAGAAACAGAAATAGGAGATATCAATACATCATCTGGTTGGTTTAACTGGGGAGGAAATAATAATATTAACTACACTGTAAACTATACAATATATGTTCCAGAGGATACATACTTAGATCTAGATAATGCACACGGAGATATTAATATAAGTACGGATGTAAAAGCCTACGAAATAGAACTGATATTTGGTGATTTAAAAACTAAGAATATAAAAAACGATATAGATCTAGAACTAGCACATGGAGATGCATCTATGGGGAACTTTAAAAACGGAATGGCAGAGATTTCTTTTTCAACATTTACATGCGCAGATATTAATGATCTAGATATAGAAAGTCAGCATTCTAAAGTTACTGTCAACAGTGCCAATCGGATCATTACAGATTCTAGTTTTGACAATTACACTATTAATAAGGTAAAGGTTCTAGAGAACGATGGTCAGCACGATAATTTCAGGATAGGATCTATAGATAATCTGTCTATGGATGCATCTTTCACAGATCTAGATCTAGATATCATACACCAAAAAGCCACGCTAGACTTTGAGCATGGTAGTATAGAACTAAAAAATATAGGCGAAACATTTACCATGGGAACAATATCATCAGAGTTCAGTCCGGTAACCATATCTAGTGAGATAAACCTAGAAATGATCATAGAAGGAACCTTTCTCGATGTCAAACTTCCTAAGAACTTTATATCTGTCAAAATAGAAAAAGATGATTTTGACACTTACATAGAAGGAAAACTAGATGTAGGAGCATCCAAAACAGCTAAACTTAGCATAGAAATGGAGAATAGTCGCCTTAAAATCAGATAATATAATTGAGCTTGAAGGTGCCGTATAAGGTTGTGAAAAGAAATAACCAAGGTCAAGGCAAAAACGAATGAATGAATTCTACGCAGTAAAATAAAGCAAGATAGTGCTTTAAATGCAGAACCGCGCAAGCTGGAGGGCTTGCATAAAGCTTTAGTTACCATGAGAACTTTAACCAAGAGATTGGGTATTTTTATCGAAATATACGTGTCATTCACGAGTTCAAATGGTATAAAAAGCCATTATTATAACTAGCTTCTATTACTGAGGCTGCCCACATGTATATTTTTTTATCTTTGGAAATACTAGATAAAAAAAACATGGAGATTAAATTTTGCGGAGCTGCAAGAAATGTAACTGGAAGCTCACATCTGATAACCTTAGATGATGGGTATAAAATATTACTAGATTGTGGATTGTTTCAGGGCAAGGGAAAAGATGTCTGGAAAAACAATAATAATTGGTATCTAAAACCAAGTGAAGTAGACTGTCTTATCTTATCTCATGCACATATAGACCATACTGGTAGGGTTCCTCAGTTTGTCAAAGATGGTTTCAGCGGTAACATATATAGTACACATGCCACCAGAAGTCTATGTTCTATCATGCTATTAGACAGCGCTAAGATCCAAGAAAGAGATGTGGAGTGGCATAACAAAAAAGTACTCAAAAAGAAAAAGAGAAAGGGTGAGAAACTACGAGAACCACTCTATACCAGTAAAGATGTTTCCCCAGCTCTATCCCTCTATGTAGGCTGTGGTTATGAACGATGGATTACGATATCGGAAGGTGTAGAGTTGCTATTTAGAGACATGGGTCATATCTTAGGAAGTGCTTCTGTAACACTTAAGATTACTAGAAACGGAGCAACTAAAATGATAGGATTTACAGGAGATATAGGAAGACCCGACAGGCCTATCCTTAGAGATCCTTCTATACTGCCTGAGGTAGATTATCTGATATGCGAATCTACCTATGGTGACAAAGAACACGAGACACCCCCACAGCAGGTGGATCAGTTCCTTGATATCCTCAAACATGCATGCTTTGAGAAGAAAGGAAAATTAATCATACCAGCTTTCAGCGTAGGAAGAACTCAGGAGATCGTGTATATGCTAGACAAACTGGAATCGTCAGGAGATCTACCTAAGATTCCTGTCTACGTAGATAGCCCGCTTGCTGTAAATGCTACGCAGGTATTCGGTTCTCATCCAGAATGTTTTGACAATGCACTGAACGAATATCTACTTATAGATAAGAATCCGTTCGGCTTCAATGATCTGCATTATGTAAGGGATGTAGCAGAGTCAAAAGCGCTAAATTCCATGAATAAACCTTGTATAATCATCAGCTCTTCTGGTATGATGAATGCGGGAAGAATAAGACACCACCTGTTCAATAATATAGAGGATGAAAAGAATACTTTCCTTATAGTAGGGTACTGCGCTCCTGGAACGGCAGGAAGTATGCTACGCCAAGGGGTACCAGAGCTCAAAATATTCGGTGAAATGAAAACGGTCAGAGCTGAGATAAAAGTTATGGATTCGTTCTCTGCACATGGAGACCGGCTAGAAATGTATAACTACATAAAAAATCAGAAGGAAGGACTGAAACAACTTTTCCTTGTTCATGGAGAATATGATACGCAGAAAGAGTTTAAGAAATACCTAGGCAAAAAGGGGTTCTCTAATATCGAGATACCTGATCCAGGACAAAGTATACAATTGATCTAATGATTTCGTTTATTTTCTGTGTTATGTAAATTACATTTGACGTCTTACAACTGACCCTTGTCCTCAATTAAAAAAATTCGGATGAAGTACTTGTCTATTTTTACGCTTATTGCACTCTTGTTTCTTGCTTGTACGAGTGAAGAAACCTATGAGTTTGCTGATATTGATGGTACTTATTCCATTCCCTTGATCGATACAGACATCAAGATGGTAGACATCACATCTGCCTCTGGTAGGGGGATAGATATTGTTGCAGATGATAATGATAGACTTACGGTACGCTATAATGGCGATGTTATAAGTCAGTCCGTCTTACAGATATTTCCGCCTCTACTCTGGTATAATGATATTCCACTAATAGAAACATCTGGGCCAGTAGATATACCTTTCGAGGTAGAATATGATCTGAAGAAGGCTATTTTTAAGGATTCTCAGATCGCCTTTAAGTTTACATCTATTTTTCCAGAAGATATAATCGTAACGGCTAGTCTGACAGAAGTTTTCGATGATGCAGGTAATCCATTGACACAAGAATTATTCATTCCAGGAAATGGCGGCGCGCCCAGTTCTGTTGTAGGAGATACCTTAGAACTCGCTGGCTATACTTTTATGACAGAAACAAATGAGCTCTTGTATGAGTACGATGCTAGGAAACCAAATGGAGAAAGAGTACAGTTAGAATATGCAGGTATGTATCTAGCGCAGCTTAATTTTTCTTATGTAGAAGGAAATTTTGGTACTAGGGAATTTGATATTATAGGCAGCGCGATAGATGTAGGTGCATTCGATAATTGGTTAAGTGGAGGACTTATTTTCGAGGATCCTAAAGTACTTTTCCAAGTTCAAAATTCTTTTGGCTTTCCTGTACGATCCATCATAAGACATATAACGGTCAAAACAATAACAGGAAGTGAATTTGTCCTAGATGGTCCTAATATCCAAGAAGGGGTTCTATTCAACTATCCGACTTTCGACGAAATAGGAGAAATAAAAAATACAAACTTTAATTATGACAAATCTAATTCTAACATAGGTGAAATTTTTAATGAAAAAGCTGCTGCTGTAATATATGATGTCGCGGCAGTAATTAATTCTCCGCTAGATGATGAGATTATAGGTTTTCTGACAGATAGTAGTTTTTATAGAGTTAAAGTTTCATTAGAGATGCCACTACTTGTGACATTCAATGATCTAAAATTGACAGATACCTTTGACCTAGATCTTACACAATATGAATCCTTCAAATCTGGTGAGCTGAAAATAATCAATGAAAATTTATTTCCATTCAATATAGGTTTAGAAATTGTATTTCTTGATGAACAGAACAATGAGGTAGAAAGACTATTCGATAATAATCTCAATATCTTAAGTGGCGCCTTACAGAATAATGGACAGGTTACTCCGTCAGATATCCAGACAGAAATTGTTCCTATGGACGAGAACAAATTTACAAATTTTAAGAAAGCTAAAAGAGTAGCCATCATAAGTACTTTTTCTAATAATCCACTTTTCGAAGATGATCCTTTCTGGATCCTAGCTAATTATGGCTTAAGAATGAAGATGGGACTGACTGTAAGTAATGAGTAGTATAGCAAAGATGAATTACAAAAACTTTACCTCGATTATAATATTCCTTTTATTCGCATCTGGTATATATGCCCAGCATGAATTGGGTACCTACATGTATCCAGAGTTTGATTATAATAACAATCTAGTTGTACAACGAGATAGTAGTACAAAGCTTACCATTAGTTCTTCCTACTATGCAAACTTTTCCTCTAGCAGTATTACGCTGGATGATGTTTCTCATAAAATGGGAACTGTCAGAACTATAGATTTTGACAAAGGCGTAGATCTGTTAGATGAACTTAATACCTCTGAGTTTTTCAGATCTTATAATTTTTTACATCTTAACTACAATCTCTCCTCTGTTCAGCTTAAGCTAGGTTACAACTGGAGATCTTCGTTCGAGGTAAACTACCCTAGCTCCCTATTTAAATTATTAGCTAATGGTAATAATCAGTTTGTGGGGCAAACAGTGGATATAGCCCCCAATCTAAACATACGTTCTTACCATGATATCTATGTAGGCTTTTCTAGTAGTTTCGGTAATTTACAAATCGGTACAAATATTCATTTCCTATCTGGTACGGAAAATTTCTTTCTAGAAAATACTAAGATAGACCTAAGCACATCAGATGAGATTTTTCAGTTTGAACTGAATAATAATATAGAAGCTTACACGACCAAGGTGCTTTCTTACCAGTCGATAAGCGATGCTACATTTGGTTATAGAGGATTAGATTTTCAGAATGCCTTTACAGGAAATTATGGTGTCGCTATAGATCTTATGTTACGATATGACCTCGGTTCTAAGAGCTCTGTTTTCGCTTCTATTTATGATCTAGGAAGTATTAAATGGAATAATAATAGTCAGAAACTTTCTTCTACTGGCAGCGAGAATTATAACGGCATAGATATCGTTACGTATCTTGACATAGACGATAACCTAGCACTAAGAGATTCTTTAGAATCACTACTAAGTATACAGAAAGATACGCTTGCTTATAGCACTAGTTTGCGGCCCATTATTGTCGCAGGAGTGCAGCATAAGTTGACTGATAAGCTAGACCTGAGTCTTATCCTTCAGTCTCAGCAGATAGCTGGAGCAAGATCTAATAATATTGCTGTAGGCCTAAGAAAGCATTTTTCTCAGCACCTTAGTATAGGACTACAATACAGTGTGAAAAATAATACTTTCAATAATATAGGTCTTAACGGTTCTTTAAAAATTGCAGGGTTACAGCTTTTTGCAATCACCGGTAATATACTATCTATTATAAACCCTACTGGCTCACAACAAGTTAATGGCAGAGTAGGGCTGAATTATCGAATTTAAAAACTAATAATAATATGACTTTGCTCAAAAATATACCTTTCCTGTTTATTGCATGTCTTTTCATCGGACTTATATCTTGTAGTGATGATGATCCTATAGTAGAGGAGGAAGAAATGGAGTCTCCGTGTGGTACAGAAATATATGGTGTAAATGTATTCACAGAAGTAAGCGTATCCACGCATGTGTACGGCAACGGATTAAGCGTACTAGGGAATCCAACAGAACTGTCTCTGGATGTGTACCAACCTGTGGGTGATACAAGCACTAGTAGACCTGTAATTGCTTGGGCTTTTGGAGGATCTTTTATAGGTGGCGATAGAACACAGATGGCAAGCTTTGCCACTACTTATGCAGAGAAAGGATTTGTCTGTGTAGCAATGGATTATCGTCTACTGAATGTTCTAATAAATGGTATACCAGATTCTCTGGAAGCATTAGACATTGCTGTAAAAGCTTCTCATGATATCAAAGCTGCTGTAAGATATATGAGACAAGATGCTGCGACAGAAAATTTATTCAAGATCGATCCAGATAAAATATTCTTAGGAGGTCTCAGCTCTGGAGGCATTGCAAGTGTACAAGCAGCTATGTTTACACAAGAAGATCTAGATGACGCTAGTCCGTTCGTAGCAAATATAATAAACAGCAATGGAGGTCTAGAAGGACTAAGTGGTGATGCAGAAAACCTTACTTACTCTTCTGCTGTGTCAGGGGTTATCAGCTTATCTGGTGGTGTATACAGTCTAGACTTTATCGATGCCGGTGATCCCCCTATTATAAGCTATCACGGAAACAATGATGCTATCGTACCTTATGGCTTTGGCTTTGCTAATGTCCTAGGCATAAATCTAGTATCTATAAATGGAAGCGGCGTCATACACCCACATTGCGAATCTATAGGACTGGATAATGAATTATACACGATAGTAGGAGGAGATCACAATATGATATACACTGATGCACTATATGCTAATGATCGTGCAGCTTTTGAGACGAATACAGCTATGTTTTTGTCAAATATAATTTGTGAGTAATATTAAAATATTTTCGTTTCAAAAAATAAATGATTAGACCAATATTTAAAAACGATCTAAGTATTTTATTCTAGTCCCTATGGATGTATTCTCTCTAATTTTATATCCTAGCTTTATAAAATGGAGCTGTATATATAACTCTTGCTATACCTGCATTTTAGACTAGTTCCATTTGTGATGGTGATCCTATCTCAGTTTTGTTATAATTATGAATATTTTCAGTTCCATGCTCACAATCTCTTTCACATTTCTCTTCACATGGGTCATCTCCGCCGCCGACTGCTGGACCAAGTCCACCAGCATAAACTACTACATCTACACCACAAACTTCTCCAAGGGATATAGTCTCATTATTCACTGTTTTAGCATGTTTAATCGATTGCAGTCTTAATTAAAAAGAGGAAAATCTATTGATCCTTCTCTTACTGAAGCTTAAATACTACAAAAGAAATGTCAAGACCGTTACAAGTTGTTGCATTTTATTTTATGAAATATACTTTATCTAAATATATATAAACCTTATAATCAGCATTTTATTATTATTATTTATTGATTCTGTAGGACAACAATAATGATTCTTGCATATCAAAGAAACTTCTACCCTTTTCCAGTCGTTATATAGATGTAACCAATACCGACCGAAAATGGTAAATAATTCTGTAACGAACTTTCAGGAATTAATGGACCAGTGGGATTTGTTCTATCAGAAAAGCCTACCTCTAGTAAGTGCTTTTTGTCAGAAAAGATATAAGAATCCCGTTCGTTCCATAAAATGTATGGAAAGAGCTTTTTTAAAACTCTCCTTTGAATATCATAACTTATATGAAGAAGAACACCTTGCTATAATGGCTAGGTTATTTGACATATTAGATGAGATACAACCGAGTCTTTCTGAAAAGGAAAATATTCATAATAATGCTTTCATCTTATTGAGCCAGTATTATTATCCTAACTAACAATTTAGGAATTTCTATCTTCCTCTGTAAAATCTGTCTCTCAGGTTAACCTACTTCCTACCCCTCTGTTGAAATGGTTTAGATAAGATTATGTATTTACGCTTTGTTAGATTGATTAATTCTTAGATGGATGTAACAAATGCCATTTCTTTATAGTGACGCTCCCCCATCATTGACCCAATATATAATCCGATTACCCTTGATCTCATAATAACCTACGCCTGGAAAAACAGTCTTACATTTTTCTAAGAGCACATTAGAATTAGCTAAATCTTTCTTGGTATCAGATAAGATATTATACAGGAGGATTCCCTTATCGTTAACTTTATTTTTCAGTTCATGTAGAAATGGAGTAGTCATAAACTTATTAGGCACTTCTACATCTACAAATACATCCATAGCGACAAGGTCGTATTTTTTCTTATCCATTTTGACATAATGATAAGCATCCGTAGTTATAATATCTACCGACGATGACAAATCATTCAGAACATACTTAGACGCAAGCCCACATACTACCTCGTCTATTTCTACCGCAGTGTAATGGTAGTCTCTGTCGTATATTTTCTCTAGCATATAAGGTATAGAAGCCATACCCATCCCCAGTATTAATACCTCGTCTATATCATGCTCTTCTATCCTAAGTTTATCAAAAGCGATTTTGAAATTTTCGTATTTATCTGCATAAGAATAGATGGCGTTATTTGTACAAAGCTGATATCTACCTTTACATAACAATACATATAAGTCCTCATTGTAAAGGCTTTCTGTTTGTTCTATTAACACATCATCTAGGTAGCTATACCATTTCTTCCAGAAGGGTTGTTTCATACCTTTTGTACTTTGTAAAAGTAGCACAAGATAAGTTTTAAGATTTTACATTTTTGAAAGGAAGCAGAAGTTCTTAGATATAGTTTTAGTGCTGGTTTTACTTTTCTGGGCTATGATTCCCAGGTACGATACTTAGCGCTGGCATGGAAAATATGACCTAGGATTTTTTTGTCCTCTTCTTCTAGCTGTATATTTCTTCTTGCCATCACTATTTCAGCAACCTCTAGCTGTTTTTCTATCTTATAAGTTGTATAGCCACTGCTACCTCCCCACGAGAAAGAAGGCACAAAATTTCTAGGAAAACCACTACCAAATATGTTAGCCGAGACACCCACTACCGTTCCGGTATTCAGCATGGTATTTATACCACATTTAGAGTGATCCCCCATAATGAGACCACAGAACTGTAATCCAGTAAGTTCAAACCGACCAGTATTATAATCATACAGCTTCACCTCTGCGTAGTTGTTTTTAAGATTAGAGTTATTTGTGTCAGCGCCTAGGTTACACCATTCTCCTAGAACCGCATTACCTAGGAATCCATCATGTCCCTTAGAAGAATATCCTTGCATGACGACATTATTCACCTCCCCTCCTACCTTACAATATGGACCTAGCGTTGTGGCACCGTATATTTTTGCCGCCATCTTCACTACACTATTATCACACATAGCGAAGGGGCCTCTAATCACACTCCCTTCCATAATTTCTGCATTCTTACCTATATATATAGGACCGGTAGATGCGTTAAGAATAGCATAATTTATCTTAGCTCCTTTTTCGACAAAAATATTGTCAAGACCTGTATATCTTACGGTATCATTTAGGGCTGCAGAATCTCTACCTTTAGATAATTGCAGAAAATCTTGTTCTATTGCCTCTGCATTTGACATAAAAATATCGTGCGGTCTTTGTATCCTTTGGACAAGATTTTTCTCTTCCGAGATATCTATACCTGCTAGTTGGCTAATATTCTGATCCCCCGCTAATAGTTCAAACTGCTTACTATCTATCCTCGCAGCAATTAATGTATCGTTATATAGAATAGCCTCATTGTTGTTGAGCCTATTGATCAGATGAACAATCTTATCATTGGGCAACAGAGATCCGCTGATCACTATATTATCATCCGCTATCTCTATAGGAAACTTCGTAGATAAATAATCCTGTGTGATATAGCTGGCTTTGCCGTTAAGTCGATTTTCCCATTTTTCTGCTATCGTAAGTATACCTACTCTCAACGCTGAAACAGGCCTAGTATAAGTCAGTGGTAGAAGTGAGGACCAATTTTCATCATCGAAGAGAATCAGATTTTTCATCTGTGTATATTATTTTAGATGGCTAGGGAAAGTTAGGAACATAAAAAAAGCCACGAAAAATTCGTGGCTTGTAAATTCTTTAAGCGTCTGTTTTTTCTTCTGCTTTTGCTTCAGTGCTTTCTTCTGCGCTTGCCTCACCTTCTGGGCCAGCTTGCTTCTTAGCAAATCTTGCAAATTTCTTGTTGAACTTGTCGATTCGTCCAGCCGTATCTACAAACTTCATCTTTCCTGTAAAGAACGGATGAGACTTAGAAGATATCTCTAACTTGATCAACGGATATTCATTTCCATCTTCCCAAGTAATCGTCTCCTTAGTAGGAGCACAAGACTTCGTAAGGAAAGCTTCATCACAAGAGAAGTCTTTAAAAACCACGTATCTATATTCTTCAGGATGAATTCCTTTTTTCATGATAATTATTTTTTGTTTTAGAACTTTCTTACTCCAGCATTCTAATAAGCTGACAATCAGTCAAATTCTATTAAAATTTATTTTGGAGTGCAAATGTACGTCAAAAATATAAATATGACAACACTCAAATAAAATAAATTCAAGAGAATCAGCGAATTAATCTCCTAAATAAGCATAAAAGGCTAACATATTTCTATTTTTGCAGCTTTAAACACATTCATTAAACGTAAAATATAGATCCAATGTCATATTTATTTACTTCTGAGTCTGTGTCTGAAGGACATCCAGATAAAGTTTCAGATCAGATTTCTGATTCACTTGTTGATCATTTTCTAGCATTTGATCCTGATTCTAAAGTCGCGTGTGAGACGCTAGTAACGACTGGTCAGGTTGTGCTTGCCGGGGAGGTTAAATCAAAGACTTATCTAGATGTGCAACAGATCGCCAGAGATGTTATTAAGAGGATAGGTTATACAAAATCTGAATACATGTTCGAAGCTAATTCATGCGGTGTATTCTCATCTATTCACGAACAATCACCTGATATCAATAGAGGTGTAGAAAGAAAGAAAAAGGAAAACCAAGGAGCTGGAGATCAGGGGATGATGTTCGGTTATGCAACTAATGAGACAGAAAATTATATGCCGCTGGCACTAGATCTTTCTCACAAGATCCTCGAGGAGTTAGCTAAGATCAGAAAGGCAGGCAAGAAGATGACCTATCTAAGACCAGATTCTAAGTCTCAGGTAACCATAGAATATGATGACAAGAATAATCCTATAAGAATAGATTCTATCGTTGTTTCTACACAGCATGATGACTTCGGTAAAGATGCGGTTATGCTTAAGCAGATCAAAAATGATGTTATAGATATCGTAATACCTGCAGTAAAAAGAAAGCTGAAAGCTTCTCTAAAAAAATTATTTACAGACAAGATAACTTACCATGTGAACCCTACAGGTAAGTTCGTTATCGGAGGACCACATGGTGATACTGGACTCACAGGAAGAAAGATAATCGTGGATACTTATGGTGGAAAAGGAGCACACGGAGGAGGCGCCTTCTCTGGAAAAGATCCATCAAAAGTGGATAGATCTGCAGCTTATGCTACCAGACATATCGCTAAAAATCTTGTAGCATCTGGTGTTTGTGATGAGATACTCGTACAGGTTTCCTACGCGATAGGCGTTGCTAAACCTACCAATATTTATGTCAACACTTATGGAAGTGCAAAGGTAGATATGTCAGATGGACAGATTGCAGAGAAGATAGAAAAGATCTTCGATATGAGACCTTATGCTATAGAAACTAGATTGAAGCTCAGAACACCGATCTATTCTGAAACTGCAGCTTATGGTCACATGGGAAGAAAACCTGAGAAGAAACAAGTGAGCTTTACAGATGGATCAGGGAAGGTGAAAAAAATGAATGTTGAGACCTTTACATGGGAAAAACTAGACTATGTAGACAAGGTGAAAAAAGCTTTTAAAATAAAGTAATAAAACTAAGAAAGTCATTTAGAGACCCTAGCATAACATATATGTTAGGGTCTTTTTTATAGTAATTGTTGGCGTTTAATTTTTTTGGGCGTCTACCCTCCTACCGTCGTGTACCAGGCTATGCGGTACTCCGCGTTCGCTTCGGTGCTACGCACACCGACTTCATTACATTCCGCCGGTTACCTACTATCCTTGACGCGAGGCTGATTAATTACGGGATCAGTTAATCATCAGCTTTTTTCTCGATGGCGTATCACGACGATCTTCGATCAGGAAATCATCTATTTTAATCCGTTATTCTCTAAAGCAAGAAAAATCTGTTCCTTGTAGGTATCCCCATTACTTCTATCCCACCTCCACCCTATTTGACATAAAAATGAGCAGTTTTACAATCTGAATATAATTATTAAAAGCAGCCACATGTTATCTATATATTCTCTATTTTTGCAGAATCTTTAACCTAGCATATCTTTCGATTATATGACTAGTATTTATTTACAATTTAGAACCTATTCACATGTCCTATTCTGAGTTAGACCTATTCGAACGACGCCACATCGGAATCAGTAAAAATGAAACCGAAGCGATGCTTAAAAAAATCAATATTGGTTCACTAGAAGAACTAGTAGAAAAAACAGTGCCATCAGATATCAGATCTCCACATGAGTTAGATATACCAGATGCCATATCAGAATTTGATTATCTGAACGAACTGAAGCAGGTTGCGGCTAAGAATAAAGTATTCAATAACTTTATAGGTCAAGGCTATTATGGAACCATCACACCTTCTGTCATCCTCAGAAATATTTTTCAGAATCCAGGATGGTATACTCAGTACACACCCTATCAAGCAGAGATTGCTCAAGGCAGATTAGAAGCCTTACTAAATTTCCAGACCATGCTAAGTGATCTTACGGGAATGGAAATTGCAAACGCCTCATTGTTAGATGAAGCTACAGCAGCAGCAGAAGCTATGGCTATGTTCCAAGACATCGTGAATAAAAAAAGAAAAAAGAATCCTGCTACTAAATATTTTATTGACAACAAAGTATACCCTCACACCGCTGATGTTCTTATGACTAGAGCGGAACCTATAGGCATAGAAATAGTAAGAGGAGACTGGGCAACTATAGAAATTACAGACAAATATATAGGTGTGCTTCTACAATACCCTAATGCTGAAGGTGATATCTGTGACTACAGAAACTTTGCAGAAAAATGTAAAGCTCAGGGCGCTAAGATATGTGTAGCTACCGATCTTATGAGTCTAGCACTCTTAGAGGCTCCGGGAACTTGGGGGGCTGATGTGGCGGTAGGAAATACGCAACGTTTTGGTGTACCTATGGGTTATGGTGGACCACATGCTGGTTTCTTTGCAACACATGAAGAATTTAAGCGTCAGATACCAGGTAGAATAATAGGAGTATCTATAGACTCTCAGAATAATCGTGCATTGAGAATGGCACTGCAGACAAGGGAGCAACATATCAAAAGAGAAAAAGCTACTTCCAATATTTGCACAGCGCAAGCTCTGCTAGCTGTAATGGCTGGTATGTATGCTGTATATCATGGGAAAGAAGGCATACATAATATCGCCTCACGTATCCATCACCTTACTTATATCCTTGCAGAGAATCTTTCCGCAATGGAGATCGAAGTATCTAACAGGCATTATTTTGATACCATAACGGTGCAACTAGGAAAAGAACTAATTTCTAAAATTAAAGGGATAGCTGAGTCGAAAAAAATAAACTTATTTTACACCGATCATTCTATTTCTATCTCCATGGATGAGACAAAAAAGCAGGAAGACGTAGAAGATATATTAAGTATTTTCGCAGAAGCGCTTAACACGAACTTGTTTTTTTCCTCTTCTAATGGAGTACAAAAAATCCCTGCAGAACTAAAGAGGAAAACTTCTTACCTAGATCATCAAGTTTTTAACTCGTATCATACAGAAAGTAAAATGATGCGTTATATCAAAAGCCTTGAAAATAAAGACCTCTCTCTAGTACACTCTATGATTGCCCTAGGATCTTGTACAATGAAGCTCAACGCTGCAACCCAGTTATTTCCTGTAAGCTGGAATGAGTTTTCTAACCTACATCCATTTGCTCCCCTAGATCAGGCAAAGGGTTATCAACAGATTTTCGAAGAACTAGAAAGTTACTTGTGTGAAATAACGGGATTTACAGCCTGCTCACTCCAGCCTAACTCTGGTGCTCAGGGAGAGTATGCAGGTCTTATGGTTATCTCCGCATATCACAAAGCAATGGGTAATCACAATAGAAATATTGCTATCATTCCTTCCTCCGCACATGGAACAAATCCAGCAAGTGCTGTCATGGCTGGAATGAAAGTTGTTGTTGTAGCTTGTGACGAAAGAGGAAATATAGACCTCGATGATCTAAAAGCTAAAACTCTAGAGCACAAAGATAATCTTGCTGCCCTAATGGTTACCTACCCTTCTACGCATGGCGTATTCGAGACAGCCATAAAAGAAATCTGTGCGCTGATCCATGATCATGGAGGTATGATATATATGGATGGTGCTAATATGAACGCTCAGGTGGGACTGACCAGCCCAGGTATAATAGGCGCAGATGTATGCCATCTAAACTTACATAAGACGTTTGCCATACCACATGGTGGAGGAGGTCCTGGAATGGGCCCAATCTGTTGTAACGATAAGTTAGCTCCGTTCTTACCAGGTCATGTTCAGATCAAAACAGGTGGAGAACAAGCTATCTCTGCCATCTCTGCAGCTCCTTGGGGAAGTGCAAGTATCTTATTAATTTCTTACGGATACATAAGATTACTCGGAAGAAAAGGATTGACAAATTCTACTATTTATGCTATACTTAATGCTAACTATATCAAGACTCGACTAGAAGAAGTCTACCCTGTTCTATACAGTGGAGAAAACGGTATGGCAGCACATGAGATGATTATCGATCTTAGACAGTTTAAGGCCCTAGATATATCTGCAGAAGATGTGGCTAAGCGACTCATAGATTATGGTTTCCATGCGCCTACACTTTCTTTCCCAGTACCCGGAACCATCATGATAGAGCCTACAGAAAGTGAAGACTTAGATGAGATAGATAGGTTCTGTGATGCTATGCTACAGATCAAAACTGAGATAGATGAAATAGCAGAAGGTACAGTAGATAAAGTAAATAATGTCCTACATAATGCACCACATACACTGGCTATGATAACGGCAGATGATTGGTCTTATCCCTATGATAGATCTAAAGCTGCTTTCCCACTTCCATATCTGAAAAAGCAAAAATTCTGGGCTACGATAGGAAGAGTTAATAATGCATATGGTGATAGAAACCTAATTTGTAGCTGTCCACCTATAGAATCTTACATGTCAGAAAATACAGAAATATGAGAATAGCAATACTGACTTTTTTACTCTTTTTTGTAAACCATGTTTTTAGTCAGTATGATCACTTAAATGTATTTCCTGGAAAAGAGGGTTCTACTTTATTTCAGGCGCTACAAGGGAATTTTACACCGGCAAACGTACTCTCTAAGTCCGACTCTAAAGATACTTTATTTGCTGCTATCTATGGAGAGAATGATAGCCTCGCATGTGTATATTCAGATTTTACAGTCTATATGGATCCTATGGCAGATCCATCACAGACCGTATTCAATAATGATAATCAAGATGGTATCAATACAGAACACGCCTATCCTAAAAGCAAGGGCGCAGATGGTGGTAATGCCGAGGCAGACATGCACCATCTATTTCCTACTAAAGCAAATGTAAACCAGCGTAGAGCTAATTTCAAATTTGGAGAAGTTTCTGATAATTCTACAACTAACTGGTATTACCAGGATATTATACTTAATACTCCACCTAACAATAATATAGACGCCTATAGTGAATTTGGAAACGAAACCTTCGAACCTAGAGAAGATATGAAAGGAAATATTGCAAGAGCAAATTTTTACTTTTATACCATCTATAGAAATGAAGCAGATGCAGAAGATCCAGAATTTTTCGATACACAAAAAGATGACCTATGCGACTGGCACTACAATGACCCTGTAGACGAAAAAGAATGGAACAATACTTTTAAGATAGCAGCCTATCAGGATAACAAAACAAATCCATTTGTTCTGGATTGTAGCTTAGCAGCTAGGCTCTACTGCGATAATATTTCTGCGGCCTGTAGTGCCACGAATATTCAAGAACGAGAATTAGTTGACTCCAATATAAAGATTTTTCCTAATCCCATATCTACCGAACTAAACATAGAATCCTCTTACCTGAAAGATATTAAAAGATATACAATAACAGACTTGGGAGGTAGAATAGTTCTTTCTAATGCTGTTTCTAAGCAATCCCTTCACACCATTTATCTAGAAGGATTAAACAAAGGATTCTACCTTATAACATTCCAACTGGTTCTAGAAGGAAATTCTTACAGTATCATAAAGAAACTAAGCATTCTTTAAAAAGGTCGATAAGGCAGCTTCCAGTTTATAGCCAAAAATTCTAGGCTAGCTTAGATACACCTCCTGATTAAAAGACTACCGACAGGAGTAATTGCAAAAGATACACCTATATATTAGTGTTTTTTATTTACATACTATTTTGCATAATAGATAAGACTAATAGTACATAGCAAAAAAAGAGCATCAGACATATATGATCTACTGAAAAGATCTCAAAAGGTTTTATACCATTTCTATTTTTAGATGACGGAAAAGGATTTAGAATTGTTCAAAATGGATCAAGGCAAAAAACGTAGGCGAACCCATAGGTTCGGCGAGGCTTTTTAACGAAGGAACATGAAGAACAAAATAAATAATTACCGTCATTCTAAACTAGAATTGGTATTACCTAAAGAAATAAGATATCTGATGATAAATATTATGATTCAATGCGCACAAATTCATATTTTAGAGTTCAATCTAAAAATACTAAAATGAAAATAAAGCTAATATTAATTTTATTCATCTCTTTTTCTATGCAGCAGAAGCACTTTGCTGGAGAAGGCATGTGGCTACCGCTATTCCTTAAGTCGCTCAACGAAGCTGAGATGCAATCCATGGGAATGAAAATAAGTGCAGAAGATATCTATTCGGTAAACAAAGGATCTCTTAAAGACGCCATAGTACATTTTGGAGGTTTCTGTACTTCAGAGATTATTTCTGATCAGGGATTACTACTGACAAATCATCACTGTGGATACGGACAGATACAATCACATTCTTCCGTCGAGAATAACTTACTGAAAGATGGCTTCTGGGCTAAGAAAAAGTCGGACGAATTATCCAACCCTGGATTGACCGCTACCTTTATAAATGAAATTATAGACGTAACAGAGGAAGTTCTTAGAAAAGTGAATGATAAGATGAAAGATACGGAAAGACAAAGCATCATAGATTCTAACCTAGAACTTGTAAAAGCGAGTATGAAGATCGCAGACTATCAAGATGCTTACATCAGACCTTTCTATAATGGGAATCAATATTTTGCTTTCGTTACCACAACTTATAGAGATATAAGATTAGTAGGAACACCTCCAGAGTCTATTGGAAAATTTGGAGCCGATACAGACAACTGGGAATGGCCAAGACACACTGGTGACTTCTCCCTCTTCAGAATATATGCTGGACCAGATAACTTACCTGCAGATTATGCTGAAGAAAATAAGCCTTACACGCCTAAACATCACTTACCTATCTCGCTTGATGGTGTAGAAGAAGGCGACTTCACACTAATATTTGGTTTTCCAGGAAGAACAAATCAGTACCTTCCTGCTGCAGCCATAGAACAAACCATCAATGTCCTCAATCCTGCTAAGATATCAGTAAGAGAAAAATCTCTAGCCGTGATGAGCAAATACATGAGAGCTGATGAAACCATAAAAATACAATATGCTTCTAAATTTGCTAGTATAGCAAACTACTGGAAAAAATGGATAGGAGAAAGCCAAGGTCTAGTACAAACTAATGCTGTAGAAAAGAAAAAAGAACAAGAATCTATATTTATAAATGGAAGTACCGCTTCAGGTGCTAAAATGAACAAAGAAAATGCTAAAATTATCAAAGAGTTTGGAGACTTATACAAGGGGATAGAACCTTATGCTCTAGCACGAGACTACTATGGAGAAGTGGCATCTAGAAATGTGGAAGCCCTCCGAGTTTCTGGATTCATGAGAACACTAGTTAGTAGGTTTGAGAATAATGGCGAAGAAGGTTACAAAGCTTATGCAGATAGATTACGAGGATTCCTCACAGGTTTATACAAGAACTATAATAGCGAACTAGACCAAGAAATATTTACGGAACTCGTTGGATTATATAAAGAAAAACTCTCCGCACCCTTTGTCCCGGAAGTTATCAATGGCAAAAACACTCTTATAAAATCTATGAGTACTGCTGGAATGGCGAAACAATTATATACTAACAGTTTTATTCCTAAAGGAGAACAAGTCCTAGCACTGCTAGATGAAGATCCTGTAACGGCAGTTGCTAAGATCAAAGAAGATCCAATGTATATCTTCGGCGAAGAGTGGAAAAAAGTATATGATAAAGAAGTTGCAGCACCCTATAACGAATATAAAACTCAGATAGATTCTCTACAACGCTTGTACATGAAAGCTCAGCTGGAAAACGCAGGTGATAAAAAACTATTCCCTGATGCCAATAGTACAATGAGAGTATCCTATGGACAGGTAAATGGTTATAATCCTAAAGATGGCGTTAACTATTTGCCTGTTACACATCTAGATGGCATCATAGCTAAATATAAGCCTGGCGATTACGAGTTCGATGTACCTACAAAGCTGATCGAATTATATAACAAAAAAGATTATGGACAGTACGCCGCAGAGAACGGTAAAGTACCCGTTTGTTTTCTAGGTTCTAATCATACAACCGGAGGTAATTCTGGAAGTCCCGCCATCGATGCACATGGTAATCTGATAGGTCTCAACTTTGATAGAGTATGGGAGGGAACGATGAGTGACATGCATTACGATAAAAGTATATGTAGAAATATTATGGTAGATGCTAGATACGTATTGTTTATCGTAGATAAATTTGCTGGTGCCACGAACCTGATAGACGAGATGAGCTTAGTCCATCCTAAGAAAAAAATGAAGAAATAATCTACGCAATAACTTTTATATAAAAGCTTTATTTATGGTATAGATAAAGCTTTTTTTTATTATATATTATAACAGTTTCTATTTCCTTTAATTAATCAAGTTTATCATGAAAAACTTATTCTTATTCTTGACTTTGGTTTCATTGCTAGCTTGTAGCGATGATCCTCTTTCCGATACTATTGTTGGAGAATGGAAATTGAGTACTATATCTGTTTCTGATTGTTCTGATATGGACAATAATGTGCCCCAGTCTATTGGAAACGCTGAAGGGTGTCTCACTGTGAGCACTGCTTGGATTTGCCAAACCCTTGTGTTCCATGCTGATGGGACTATATTCAGCAGATCTACCACTAATGGAATAGCTCTAAATCAAACCTTAAATTATACAATAGACGATAAGAGCAACACGGGCACTTTATGTGATTCTATTAATAACTGCAGCACCTTTATTCTAAATGAAAACTTAATAAGCTTTACTAGTTCCTTAGAAGATTGCACTCTTAACAGAACATATACTATGCAATAGAACTAAATTAAATTTATACTAAAACCCAACCACGTTCAAGCGGGATTAAGGCAAATTTACTTCATCTTATGCACCGCCTTATACCTATGACAGCTGGTGATATGATCATTGACCATACCGACCGCTTGCATGTAAGCATAACAGATGGTGCTACCTACAAACTTAAATCCTCTTTTCTTTAGATCTTTTGACATCGTATCGGAGATAAGTGTAGTGGCGGGAACTTCTGACAAAGATTTATATTCGTTCTTAATGGGTCTTCCATCTACAAAGGACCAGATGTATTTGTCAAAACTACCATACTCTTTCTGGATTTCTAAAAACAGTTTTGCGTTTACTATACTGGCATTTATTTTTAGTTTGTTTCTTATAATTCCAGGGTCTAATAAAAGTTTTTCTTTTTTCTTCTCAGTATATCTAGCTATTTTTTTTACGTCAAAGTTATCATACACCTTTCTATAATGCACTCTCTTTTTGAGCACCGTACTCCAGCTCAGTCCCGCTTGTGCACCTTCTAGAATCAGCATCTCAAATAATATCTTATCGTCATGAACAGGAACTCCCCATTCTTCATCATGGTAATCTATATAATCTTGGAATGCTAAACACCATGAACATCTTTTCACTTCCTTTGACATTTTTGTATTACTTTATTTGATTTGAATTTGTGCGTCTTAGTAATGTAGTAATCAAATTATTTATTTCTGTATCTATACCATACTTTTTACCCATCCTAGAGATCAATCCATTTTTTGCATAGATCTCTATAGGTCTTCCCAGCTTCCTATCTGTCAGCATAGAACTCTCCTTATCAGATGGATAACGCTTAAGCTTGACTAATAATTTTTCAAGGAAGTTATCTTCTATCTTAGCACCACTAGCTTTAGCAACATGTATACCTTCTTTGGCTATTCTAATATAAAGATCTTCCACTTCTCTATCCATAAATATCCAGCTTGCTTCTCCACTCAATGTTTGGATACTCCCTAGTGCACTACTTTCAATTAATTTTTTCCAACTCGCTGATAAAAAATCTTCTGTTATATGAATTTCACAATTATCACTTGTGCATATTCTTTTCCACGCTTCTGCCAGCTCTACACTCTCGATAATCATTTTTGCTTTTCTAAGTTGTAAGAAATGTCCATCCGGACAGATTTGCGTTGGACAGTCTATCATACATTCTAGAATATGATCTCTAGATGTAAAAAGTAATAAGGGCTCACTCAGAAATAGTCCATTACGAATTACTACAATCTTCGTTTCTGGTTGTACTAATTGTTTGATGTCAACTAGTGCATTGACATAATGATATTCTTTAATACAAATAACTAACCAGTCAAGAGGAAACACTTGCTCTACAGTAGATAATGAAATATTTCTTTGGCATAAAACACCTGCTCTCTCTACCCTGATCTCTGTTCTGGAAGATCTATTGTAATAATACATATCGTGCCCTTCCTCTATCAAAAAGGAAACGACGGAACCAATAGCTCCAACTCCAAATATGCCTATCTTTAGTTTTTTCAAAAAACTAGATCAATTAATAGTAGTAAACAGAATGATTAGTTTATCCAAATTACTATATTGATTTCTATAACAGAGCTAAAGCATGAAAAAATTTATCGTATATACTTTTTTATTTACAATTGTCAATTCTCTTACTGGACAGTTAAGTGATTTTGACAAATTATTATTCGAATTACCCGATGTGATTTTCGAGAAAATAAAGACCCCATCTGACTATGAGGCTGCCTACAAGCTTATGATAAAGCAACCGATAGATCACAACAATCCAGCTCATGGATATTTCTATCAGAAGGCCTACCTGAGTCATAAAGGGCTAGATAAGCCAACCGTCATGATAACGCAAGGATATAATGTAGGCCGAAACTCAGTAGGAGAATTAGCCGATCTTCTCCAGGCTAACCAAATAAATATCGAGCATAGATATTATGGAGAAAGTATTCCTGATTCTATAGAATATAAATATTTAACGCTAGAACAAGCTACCGCTGACTTACACCAAATCAATACTATTTTCAGAGATATATATAAGAAAAAATGGATTGCTACGGGTATAAGCAAAGGCGGTCAGACTTCTATATACTATAGATACTTTTACCCTGAAGATGTAGACGTAAGCGTACCTTATGTCGCTCCTCTAAATATAGAAAGAGAAGAAACTAGAATATATGATTTCCTAGATACAATTGGTACCGAGGAATGTAGATCCAAAATTCATGATGTACAAGTGCGTATACTAGAAAACAGAGAAGCCACACTCAATAATCTGAAATGGTACAGCAAAGGGGCTAAGCTTAAATACAGCTACTTAGACTTCGATGAAGCAATAGAGTACGCTGTCTTAGAATATCCTTTTTCTTTTTGGCAATGGGGAGGGAAATGTGATGCCATTCCTACTGATACCGCAAGTCTTGATGAAACGCTCACACATTTTATAGACGTTTCTGGTATAAGTTTTTTCGCTGATGAAAGCATGGAGGCTTACAAGTCTCATTATTATCAGGCGGGAACACAGATGGGATACTACAGTTATAATACAGAAGGTTATGAAAAATTACTGAAAGCCTTACCTCTTTCACCTAATCCTAGTGCTGTATTTATGCCAGAAAAGATGAACGTGGAATTTAATAATGTCCTTCCTAAAAAAGTAGATCGATGGATCAAAGAAAAGGGAGATCAGTTTATCTATATCAATGGTGGGAATGATACTTGGTCCGCTACGGCTGTACAACCCAATAAGAAAAGAGATGCTTTATGGTTTTTTTTAGCAGGTAAAGACCACGGCCAAGCAAGGATAAAGAATATGACTGATATAGAAAGAGGTCAGCTTATTTCAAAATTAGAAGCTTGGCTGGCTGTTGATATCAAAGACATATTTTCTGAAGAAGAATAGTATCAAGTGCTCTAAAACAAATACGAATAAATCTTAAGAATTTGGCCTGCTATTATATAAATTATCATTAATGATTCTTTCTAGTAGACCTAGCTTCCATGATAAAGTAAATTTCTTTAATGCTAGCGTACTAGCTGAACTTCAAAATAAATAAAATAGATATATATTGCTGACTGGCCTTAGAAGTTTAAGTGGAAGGATGCCTAATAGTGTTAAGTGCGTCAGAAATAACTTCTATGGTAGGAATGCATTTTATTTTTATAGGATGAAATCTACATAGGGATAACAGACATCAAATCCCTTATCCTGAAAGTAGGCCTTCGTGTCATCTGTAGATTTAGAGGACACGACTAGTGCAAAATCTCCACCCCAGCCACCTAGACTTTTAATACATCCCCAGTAGTCACTAAAATGTTTGTCCTTTATCATGGGTAGCCCCATAGCTTTGCTTACAATTCCCTCATGATCTTCTATCAGCTCACAGAACTTAGATAAGGAAGTACATTTAATGGTTTCCTCTGTAATCTTGTTTAGTGATTTGGAAAAACTTTTTCTTGATTTCACTCTCTTGAAGTAGTCCTTGATAGAAGCATCACTTGACTGCTTTCTTCCTAGGTAGACGAAATATAGATTATTCTTAAATTTAGGATCAAAGTTGATTTCAGTGTAATTGATTTCATCATCTACTAACTGATATTCTATCGGACCTTCAGCTCCGGCGCAGGCTACGTCATAGCCAGAACCATCCGATACTTTGAAATGTAACATCATAGGATGAACACCTGCCCATTCGGCTACAAGATGTGTAAGCGTAGAACTAGATCCTAACCCCCAGTCCTTTTCAAACTCCAGCTTAGTTGTAACTCTAAATCCGTTCCACTTAGACAAAAACTCAGAATTTAGTCGAACTGCGTTCTTTAGTAACTTCTGTAAGTTTTTAGAAATGGCTTCGTCTGTCGTTTTGACACTGGAGAAATCGTAGAGAGATATTTGTGCTTCGAACCAGCTTTCTCCTGCAGGATTTTCAGCCTTCCAATATATATCAGAGCTTTTAATGTTCTTGACTTTCATGTGTTGCCCTAGCTTGGTAGGCAGCGCTATGGCTTTTGCTCCGTCGAGAATACCGTATTCGGCAGTCAATAATACTTTTCCGTGACCGTAATATTCGTGCACTACTTTCTTTAAATGGTTATGTTCTCGGGACAACGAATATATGAAAATATCATATCTAATAATATTATATAAATATTTTTTCAATACGAAATGAGAAATTTTTATACGCGTCTTCTTATAACTCTGTTTGGTTTTCGATGCTACTTTACAGCTAATATGCTTAGTATGATCTATCTTTACAATGCTAAGCAGTACTAATTAGTAAGAATATAACTTACACCTAAGCTAAGACCTGCAGAAAGCCAGCGGTTAGATATATGCTGTTCTTCGTAGAAAGAACTCATTTTTAAAGCACTAAAAATACCTATATCGAATTCTAACTTATTCCATATTCTGAAGGCATAGGCTGCCTTAATATTCAAATGTGAGGTCAGTTTACTAAAAGTATTAGGAGGAGGAATATCAGAATCTGTTCCAGAAACTTTTATTCTTTCATTGAATCCATTGTCTGACGTCTCATATAACTGGAAAAAATAGAAGTTAGGAGCGAGGGAAAAGTAAAGTCCCTTCTGGTCTTCTCTAAGGTAATAATTAAGCCCTACTGAAAAATCTAGATATAAGTATCTGTGATATCTGATGATACTATGTGGAAGACTTTCATCATATCTGTACACCCCATTCTCATATTCTGAATCATACATCAGATCAATTACCTGAAGTCGCTGGCTCCCAGTCAAAATTCCAAACTTAGGGTGTAAACTAAATTTACCCGTAAGCTTTCTGTTAAGCCCAACATTAACACCCCTTAAGCCGTAATCAGATGTCGAAATCCAATTATACTCTGTATCATACCAATTCTAGTTTAGAATGACGGTAATTATTTAGTTTGTTCTTCATGTTCCTTCGTTAAAAAGCCTCGCCGAACCTATGGGTTCGCCTACGTTTTTTGCCTTGATCCATTTTGAACAATTCTAAATCCTTTTCCGTCATCTAAAAATAGAAATGGTATCAAAGGTTTTTTCAAAATCAATAAGATCGGGTCTCAATAACTTCAATTCTAAAGAAACTCTGGTGATCTGACCTGATAGTCCATGCAGGCAGAATAGATAAAAGAAAAAGCAACTTATCGAATGTTTCATAAATGGAAATTATACAAAATAAACAGGCTATACAAGCTAATAACTAGTATCAGATTTTTATTCACTTTCTTTATAAATAGTATTCTATCTTATAATATGAATCTTTTCAACTATTCTGTTTCCAGAATCTAAACTTATTATTTCTAATAAGTATATCCCTGGCTGATTATTTGCCACATTTATAATGATCCTATCCTCTTGTAATTGTTGCGACCCGGCAAATTTGCCAGTAATATCTAGTAGCCTATATGCATAGATACCTGCTTTCTTATCTTTTATATCGATAATTATATGATCATTCACAGGATTAGGAAAAATATTGAAACTTGCTCCATCTAATTCTTTGACCGAACTCAGCAGATCCACCCCATCACAATCTTCATCTATTCCGTTATTTACAATTTCGGCAGCATCCGGATTTATACCCGAATCTTCATCATCACAATCTTCTGCTAGAGGAAATCCGTCTTGATCTAGATCGTCATCTAGGGTCACTATATTACAATCATTATCTATCCCATCATAAGGAACTTCTTCCACATCTGGATTTATATTTACATCCAGATCATCACAATCTTCTGATAGGGGAAAGCCATCTTCATCCAGATCGTCATCTAGGGTCGCTGCATTACAATCATTGTCTATCCCATCGTAGGGAATTTCTTCTACATCTGGATTTACATTAGGATCATTGTCATCGCAATCTACTGAACTATCGAAACCGTCATTATCATTATCCGTAATCAGCTGGAAAGATCCTACTCCTCCGCCACCTCCACTAAAAGAATGAATATCCAGTTCTGCATAAAAAACATTAGCATAGCTACCGAGTTTCCATGTTGTTGTATCTGCTTCGGATCCATTAGAATATTCCCAGATACCCGCTGCTGCACAATGGTCTGCGGTAGGTATGCCCACATGGCCATTCTCAGGGTCGATATCGTAGCTATTGTTAGGATCATTGATCTTATTGAAATTTAGATCTTCGTGCATTAGATCACTCATTCCAGTAGCCGTAGCTAATGCATTAAGATCTTCTATTGTGTAATAGAATCTTATGGTCGCTGGACTTTCAGGCTGTACACTATTAGGAATATTAAAATCCCAATATCTATTCATACTATGCCAACCTTCTGGAATTGTCACATAATCAGCAGGAGGGTTGGTTATCAATGTTGATCCAGCAGATCCACCTATCGAAGCATTATTAAATCCTTGATAACCGTCTATCTCATCATAATTTTCTACAGATAATAATAAGAGATCTTCGCCTCCAGGATTGGATTCATCTGCATAATAATAATGTCTCCAACCTTGCTCATCTACACACATTTTATTTGACATATAAAATGTTCCATCTAGAACAGGAACATTACCTTCTGGTCCTTCTTGTATTCCCTCAAAAACAAAACCATCTGAACTAAAAAAATCGGGACCATCTACTACAAGGTTTATTGTTCTGTTGAAGGTCGGAATATCTATAGAACTTGCTAAGAAAATATAATCGACTCCAGGCGTAAGCTCAAGAGAAAATTCTATCCTTTGCGCATTGTTACTCTCTGTTTCGAAGAGAAGATTATCACCGGGATTATCAGGAGAAAAACTGTTTTCATAAACACCTATATAAGTCCCGAGCGGTGAAGACAAAACCCTGGTTTCGAAAAAGTATTTACCCGTTGTGCTTACAGAAAAAGCTATCAAATCATAAGGCGTTTCCTCTAGTGGGGACAAGGTAGTTCTATCATAATTAGGACTGCAAGGCCCTAGTGAATTAGATGTAACAAATTCAGATCTAGATCCTATTTCCGGTGTGAGACTTACTTCTTGCCATCCACTGTAATGTTCATCAGAGCAGTGCACTCTTACATATACACTCACTGGTGTATTTTCTGGATAGATAGCAATAAGACTATCGCCATTAATATTGTAATTGTTTTCTTCTTGGAGTAAGACAAACTGACTCGAGCACTCTGATAAATTACTACTACTGCCTCTGGAACCTTGAACTTCGTATCCGATAGAACCTTCTACGTCTGTCCAACTAATATCAAAAAAACCATCGCCTGAAGGAGTCGCCGTAAGATCGGAGACCAGCTCACAAGGATTATCACAATTACCGTCTACGAAAAAACGCGTTAGTGTGGGTGAACTTGCATTGCAAATGTTACCATAAATATCCGCTAAAATATAATAACTAGAATCTTGCTCTACCTGTAATAGAATCTCATCTGTAACATTCTGTGGTGAACTAGTTCCTTCTCTATAGATACAGCCTAGGTATTCCCAGTCATTAAAATCAAAGGGCTCGCTAGTAGGCTTAATATAATACTGAACCAAAAACTCTGTGAGATTTCCACCACCGCAGGTTCCAAAAAGTATGTGTTCTAACTCAACGGTTCCTGTTTCTGAAGCATCAAAAATAAAAACTTCTTCTAATCTGGGATCGAATTCCTCGAACGTACAGATCTTCGGATCTAAGTTGGGAAATAAATCTTTGTTACCAGCATTCAATGGTATTCTAGCATCTGTTTTACTACCTGTATCCACGATATAACACTGCTTGCAATACATCGTCTCTGGTTCTATAAAACTCTCTCCATTTGTCTCGAAAGTATAAGGTCCTTGCCACGGCTGTGACGCGTAATCCACGGCATTACAATTGTTTTTAAGAAAATAAGTGTAGCTAGTATTCGCTTCTAATCTATAGATAAACACGCCTGGAGTAAATGGATTTTGGGAAGAACCATTGGTAACAAATTCATAGTCTAAAGGAGCATCATATAAGGGCTGACTAATAGCATCTTTACTGTAAATCACCGTTATTCCATTATATGCCTCATCAGGATATTGTATCCATGCAGTCGTCCCAGTCGTACGCACATCTATGGCATCTATATCGATATCTCCACAGTTAATATCTGTTGTAAAATCGAAGGGTCCTACCCAGCACGAATGCGCTCCGTCACAGTCAGACCTTAGAAATAATTCATAGTCTGTATTTTCAGTAAGTATCATCCCTACAGTTCCTACACTTCCATCTGTGAGCATTATATTGTCTAGGGTAGGTGTGGTAAGTTCATCTGGCAAGCTACTAGGGGACGGACTTATATAAAAGTCAAAATTTCCTGTCATTGGATTATCCATCTGGAAAAACACAAAGTCTACATCTTGAGGATGAGGTATAATAGATTCTATTTCTATTCCTCTCGGGTAGGCGCAGCGTCCCATAGAAAATTCGAATTGATTATTAGAAAATATTAGAATCTTGTAGGTCGTATCCCTGGACAGTTCTGGTATCAGATAATCCTGACCTGTGCCTAAGTCTACACATCGCCATTCTGTAGAATCACAAAAAGTTGATCCATTTAATATTGGGCGTATAGAAAGACTGCTTATCTCGATATTATTATCCGTAATAGAGCTCAGATAGTGATCTCCATTCTCGTCGGGTCTAAAATTATACATGTATTGTCTTACAAATAAACTGCTGCCAGTACATGGATCAAAAAATGCATCTACATAAGTATTATCCGTATCGTAAAACACTTTTTCACATCCTGATATATCCTCAGCATTAGCACATATATTTCTCTCTATAGCTACCTTGACTGGACCTACCCATCGGCTTACGTCAGCGTTATCTGTACCACAATCTATCCTATAATAAATATAATAGGTATTGTCATATTCTAGATTGATAATCTTGTAATTACCCCCGGTAAGATTTTCTATAGAGGGTGCTGTCGTGTAATCTATTTCTACCGCTTCTTCTGTATCATAATAGATATCCCAATTCTGCACGGCGATATTACTCCATGAAACCTCTACTGTGTTGCCCAAAATAGAAATAACATCTAGCGGATCATCTGGTCTTTCGCAAATCGGATCTGGTGAAGACTCTATGGTTATCCCCCATGACGTAAGACCTGCTTCTGATTCATTAAACATATCATCTACTATGTATAACTTCCACTCTCCATTAGGATCTATATTTTGCAAGGGCAAAAAAGATGGTATACTAGAAATTGGGCCCAAGACTGGAAAGTTATCTTCCTCTCCCATATTTGTAGGAAGATAATTATCGTTTGAATTAGCAAAATTTTCTGCATTCAATTGAATAAGCGCATCCATATCTAGAATCAGTGATTCGTATCCAGAAAAATTATTGGAATAATTATCTACATCAGAAAGTATAGTGATCCTTTGTCCATCAGGTGCTTCAAGTAATATGTCAAAGTCAGCATTCTCCTGATTATTATATAACTCTTCTAAATGAATCTGAATAAAGGAAAGATACTCTGGCATTCCTGATACCGTAATAGAGGACGGATAGATGTCCGCTTGTGCATTATCAGGTACCGTGATTAGGTCTATATTCTGAAAGGTCTCTTGTGTAAATTGTGCTGCTAAGGAAGCAGAAAGGATCAAACATACAAGCGTGAACACAATAGTTTTACTTAATTGCATCTAAGGATTATTTAGTGATATATACTTGGTGTGTGATTGTCCTGGAACCCTAAAGATATAACCAATTTTTTCAAAACATTGGGAAATAGAAAATTTAAAAAAAAACTAAAGGCTGCCATCAAAGAAGGTCGATTACTAAGGTCGTTACTTTTTATTAAACCTAACGAAGCATTATAGTAGAAATTAAAACTAATAATGCTGTAGATGTGGAAATATGAATGAATCATCTGTAATCTGCATCCATAAAAGTTGAAGCACAAATTATCCTATCTATCTACTACATCATCTTTTATATATTCTCTCCAAGCGTTCCGAGCTTAGCCTTATCTCTTATACCAATTCTAGTTTAGAATGACGGTAATTATTTATTTTGTTCTTCATGTTCCTTCGTTAAAAAGCCTCGCC
>ENA-ORXM01001311-ORXM01001311.1-marine-metagenome-genome-assembly--contig:-NODE-1311-length-35310-cov-3.715551_pt1 | contig 35310 bp, 36 predicted proteins | sample MGYA00237867_ERZ511480 | MGnify/ENA primary metagenome ERZ511480 (study PRJEB26309, sample SAMN06266103) | marine metagenome | isolation source: Algal blade | place: United Kingdom:Sidmouth, United... | reverse complement strand
AACGCCGGTAAGCAAAACTATAGAACAATATGCTGATATTTTTGGCTTTACATTGCACAATATGGGCCTTGAAAAGCTACCCAATCAAGCTGTTTTGAAAGAATTTAAAGATTAATTTTAAATATTTGATAGTAATGTCCGTTTCTTAGGTAAAGACTTACTTTTTGATGGTTTAAATAACATACTTCCTCACATGACAAGACAAAAATTAGTGTGTAACTAAAATGTAAAGCAATCCTATTTACAATTTAAAGAATGCTACAGGTAGATCACGTTTCTTTTGCTTATGATAAGACCCTCGTTTTAGAAGATATTAATCTAAAAGTAAACGAAGGTGAACAAGTATGTATTATCGGCGAAAGTGGCTGCGGTAAAAGCACCTTGCTCAAAATAATATATGGTCTTCTTGAAATCAAAACAGGAGAGGTCTATTGGAACGAAACGCAAGTTTTAGGCCCACTTCATAATTTGGTGCCAGGCGAGCTCTATATGAAATACCTCTCACAAGATTTTGATCTTATGCCTTTTACAACGGTATTTGAAAATGTAAGTCAGTATCTTTCTGTGCTAGAACCTGAATTTTTAAAAGAAAGAACGGCAGAATTACTTGATATTATTGAAATGACCGATTTTGCAAACACCAAAGTCAGATATTTAAGTGGCGGTCAGCAGCAGCGAGTTGCACTAGCAAGAGTTCTAGCGCAAGAACCAAAAGTACTTTTACTCGATGAGCCCTTCAGCCATATCGATAATTTTAGAAAAAACAGTATGCGTAGAAACCTCTTCGCATATCTTAGAAAACAAAATATTACAGTTTTGACAGCAACACATGATCATAATGACATGCTTCCTTTCGCAGATCGTGTTATCGTACTTCGAGATCACCGTGTTATTGCAAAAGATAGTCCTGAAAATTTATATAGAAATCCTAAAGATCTATATATAGCATCTTTGTTTGGAGAAGCTAACAAAATTCCGATCAACATTGTAAAATCATATGCTGATACGAAAAGACAGATTATTGTTTATGCTCATGAATTTAAAGTTTCGGAAAAATCAGGATTACAAGCAACAGTAAAGGGCTCCTATTATATGGGTGGACATTATATGATTGTCGGCACTTACGAGAGCCAGAACGTCTATTTTAATCATCATATGGCTTTAGAAAAAGGGAAAGAAGTCTTCTTGAATATCTCTATTGATATTATCAACCAACGTATGGGTGCCGTCTAAAAATGAACAAAACTGATCTTTTAAAAGAGTTACAATTTAAGGCTGTGCGTAGTAGTGGTGCTGGTGGTCAGCATGTCAACAAAGTATCTACCAAAATTGAGTTATTATTCGACCTAGAAGCTTCAAATGCACTTTCTGAAATAGAAAAAGAACGCATTGCTTCAAAACTAAGTACTCGGCTAACCAAAGAAAATATGTTGTTGTTACAATGTGATGAAAGTCGAAGTCAACACAAAAATAAAGCATTGGTCATCAAACGATTTTTAGAAACTATTGAAAATGCCTTAAAAGTTCCAAAAAAGCGCAAAAAAACAAAACCTTCAAAATCAGCGATTGAAAAGCGATTAAAATCTAAAAAGAAAGCTGCTCAAAAGAAGGCAAATCGCGCAAAGCCCGACTTAGACTAGTAAACAACCTAGGGGCAAGCCCACAAGGTATTTAAAAGAAGAAACATTTTGATTTCGAGGCAAGCTTCGGGGCAATTAAATCTCGATTATCGAGTAAAAATTTAAGTCTCTATTAAAATGCTCATAAATTAGGAAAGTTTCAAGGGCATACTTCTTAAACGTTGTCCTGTTAACCTGAAGACTGCATTAGCTACTGCAGCGCCAATGGGGCCTAACGGCGGTTCCCCTACCGCGCCTGGTTTATCATCATTCTGTAAAAGCACCACATCAATCTCTTTAGGAGCATTTTTCATAAGCGCCATTTGATAAGGTCCATAAATAGTGGGTGTTAGTTGACCATCTTCAACGTCCATTTTCTCGAACATAGATGCGCTCATTCCCATAATAATTGCTCCTTCACATTGTGCACGCACCTGATCAGGGTTTACAGCAATACCAGGGTCCATAGCGCAGGTAACTTTATGCACCTTAATCTCTTTATTTTTGATGGACACTTCTACCACTTGTGCACAAGGCGTATTCGCATCGGTTGAAACAGCAAACCCCATCGCTCTGCCATCGACAACCTCATCTTTGTATCCTGATTTTTCAACAACGGCCTTAATGACTTCTTTCAAACGAAACCCTCTATCATTATCTTGAATTTGAGCTAATCGAAATTCAGCGGGGTTCTTTTTGGCCGATATAGCTAGCTCATCCATAAAACTTTCGATGGCGAAGGTATTCGCCAACAATCCTAAACTACGCCACCAGCTTGTAGCAAAAGGTAAAGTAACTCGCCATGAAATAGTTCTATAATTTGGAATTGCGCCGTATTGAATCATTCCCCCTCTCCAAGCACCTAAATCTGCCCCTAGAATAGGAGCTGCAATACTCGGAACCATGGGCGACCCAAAGGCGACATCACCACTAGAAACATTATGTTCCATAGCTTCAATCATTCCGTCTTGAGTTAGTTTCGCTTTTAGCACATGATGTGTTGGAGGTCTGAACGTGTCATTTTGAAATTCCTCTTTACGCGTAAAAAAACATTTTACCGGTTTTCCGACCGCCTTCGACATGACTGCTGCTTGAATGGCATTTGGTGTATGTAAACGGCGCCCAAATCCACCACCTAAAAAAGTCGGCACCATATTTACTTGATCTTTATCTAAACCTAATCGATCCGCTATTTCGTCTCGTGAAATCTTAACAACTTGTGTAGACATAATAATGGTCGCCTTATCGTCTGCTACGTAAGCCAAAGCTCCATTTGGTTCTAATTGTGCATGAGCACCAATGGGACTTTTATATTCAGAAGTAACTACACCTTCTTCTGAATTCAAAATATCTTCCGCATCTCCTTCTTTCTGAATAATAAAAGGCTCACCCTTACCCACTTCTATCATAGCCTCAATATCTGCAGTTTGCCAATTACGTTCCACTTCCCATTGCACATCAATAGCGTTTTTAGCGTTCTCAGCCTGTATTAATGAATGAGCTACTACCCCCACAAAATCTGGTTCTTTAATGATTTTTACTACTCCTGGCATTCCTTCAGCCTTAGAGATCTTGGCATCCTTATATTTTGCTCCGATTGCTGATGACCGAACAACAGACCCATATAGCATATCGGGCATGGTAGCGTCCATTCCAAAAATGGGTGCTCCGAATACTTTGTCATTTAAATCAACACGAGCAATAGGTTTTCCTATATACTTATAATCCTTGATTTCTTTTAATTCTGGAGTGTCAGGTACATCCCACTCAGTAACATTGGCAACAGCCTCCGCATAGGTCATGGTTTTACCAGCAGCTAAAACTACTCCGTTATTAACACTAACTTCAGTTGGCAAAACACTAAGCTTAGAAGCCGCTTCTTTCTTTATCATTTCACGCATGGTCGCCGCCAATTCACGTAAGGGCACCCATAGCGCAGAAACAGAGGTGCTTCCTCCCGTCGCAAAACCATCCATATTTCCAGAGGCTGAAGTAGCATGAATGACTTTCATTTGTTCCATAGATACTTCCAGTTCATCTGCAGCCATTTGTGCAAGGCTAGTAAATGTGCCTTGACCCATTTCCACCTTTGGGCTATGTAAAACAATCTCATTTTCTGATGTAACTTCGAACCAAATGATTGGCGAACTTGTATTACCCATGTACGGAGTTTCACCTGTATCTATGGCTCCGGCAATTCCTCTACGAATTGGGTTTCGAAATAAATAAGTGCCAACCGCTAAAACACCTAAAGTGCCCAAGCCGCCACTAACTAAAAATTTTCTTCGAGATATTCTTTTTTTACTCATGATGATGTTGTTTGAGTTTCAATAGATGATTTTGATTTTGCACTTATTTCAGCTGCTCGATGTATGGCTTTTCTCATACGGTAATACGTTGCGCAACGACAAACATTAATAATGTTGTTGTCAATATCTTCATCAGTAGGGTTTGGAATTTTATCTAGCATTGCAGCCGTAGCCATCATAAAACCTGGTTGACAATACCCGCATTGCGGAACAATTTCTTCTATCCAGGCCTGTTGAACTGGATGAGGATTTTGCTCGTTTCCAAGTCCTTCGATGGTTGTGATTTGTTTTCCTTCAGCAAATTTAACTGCATACGAACATGATCGAATAGCTTCACCGTCAACGTGAAGGGTACAAGCGCCACAAGCCGCTTTTCCGCAGCCAAATTTAGTCCCTTTCAGGTCTAGTATATCTCGAACTACCCAAAGTAATGGCGTGTTTTCATCAGCTATTTCAACTGATTGTGGTTTCCCGTTTATATGAAATGATATGTTCATAATATCTATTGTTTTTATTATTAAATTCTTAATCTTCTGGAATAATTGCACCGTTTTCAATCCACTCTTTGACCGCTTTTTTATATTCTTCTAATGAGACAGGTGGTTTTTCTCGTGGAGTACCATCTGCCCTAACTCCAGGATTCCAGGCCCATAGCACCAATTCATGTTCGGTTAAGTGATGCATGGTCTCTTCTGGTGTTCGCCCTCCATTACGCTCGGGGTCCATCATAGATTCGGCGATTTCCTTGCGTGTTAAACCCTCCCACAACATTTGTGTAGGTGCTAAACTCCATTCCGGTGCCCCTGGAACACCTGAATAATCGTTATTCTCTGTTTGATGACAGGTAGCGCATTTGGTAGCCTCGTAGCCTACATTGTCTTTACCGCGCGACATACCGAAATAATGAGGATGCCCATCATCTCCTTGCTTCGGAGTATGATCATTGGGGTGACAATTGATACAGCGAGGACTCATAAGAACATCCATCATGGTGTTATAATTTTCGTGAGCTACGGTTTCATTGGTGCCAGAAGAGTTGTAACCTGAATCCTTATCATTGGAATAGTTCGCAGCAAATACAATTCCGGTTATCAAAAAAACAGGAATAATATACTGTACTAGCGATTTTTTCATCATCGATTATTTTAAGTATTTATGAATTAGAAAATCTTTCAACCCGATTTGACTTTTTACGCTATCTCGTAAAATTCCTGTCGAAATGCTTTCAATGATATGATTTAGTATCTCAGCTTCTTTTCTAGGTTCTTCATAACCTAGCACCTTAAATGCCCAAGCCAATTTGACTATTAGAGGTTCCATTTTATCGCTACCATCATAATCATTTTCCCATTTTAATTTAAATTGAAGTTTCCAAAAAGGATATTCATTCTTAGAAACACTAAAAGGTAACTCAATAGTTTTCTGTATCACCATTTTTGCATCTGTTTGTAAAAGAATTGGAGTGAATAGGGTATTTACCTTTTCAGAAGCCTCTTGAATTAAGGCATTCAATAAGCCTTGTTTGTTTTCAAAGTGCCTAAATATCAAGCCTTCAGATACTTCAGCATGCTTTGCTATTTTACTAGTAGGAACTGATTTAAACCCTTCATTAGCAAATAAATCTAGAGCTGTATGTAAAATTTTTTTCTTTCTGTCAATCATAAAATAGTGAGTACTCACTTACAAATATAACAAAAGAGATAACCTCTTGTACAAAAGCTAATTAATTACTGAATTTCTTTAATTCTTATTTTCTCGTTATTGAAAGAAATAACATCGCCTATTGATTTGCCAAGAAGTAATTGGCCTATAGGTGTGCCACCTGATATACAATAGATTGATTCTGCGCCAGCAGTAAATTCTCCAGCTGATACAGCTAAAAAATATTCTGATTTTGAAGTTTTGACCCAGCTGCCAAGTACAATTGTTCTTGCCTTATGCGCGATGGAAATTCGTGTAAGAATAAGAGCCATTTTTTCTGCATCTTTCAACTGTTGCCCCAGTTTTTCACGTTCTAGTTGCAACATGGCTCGCCCTGTTTCATGCTTGTCACCTGCACTACTTTTCGTTTCTGAGGCTAATGCCGCTTGAATATCACTAATATCATCTTGAATTCGCAAAATTCGATTGTCGACGTGTTCCTTACAAAACTCGTATAATTTGTTTTTAGTAATCATTCACACGCTAAGATTATTGGGTTCATTCTTCCAAGTGATAAAGATCAGCTAATCTATGTATTAAATATGTAATCATTTTATCTTCGTTGAAATTTTTCTTATACATCTGAAATATACGGTCTTCATTTTCAGCCATAAAATAAAACATATCACCCGTTCTATCTTCGCTGAAAAGATTCCATGATTTTAAACCGGCCAACATAGCGATGTGGGCTTTATATTTCTTGTGTGCCAAATCAAATTTTTTTTGAAAGGAGTTATTTCCTTCACGATTTAAGTGCTCATTTTCAAAACTAAACCGTTCAAATTGCTCTTTAAGTTTATGTTCAGACTTATGAGCCTCCGCCAATAATTTAAAATATGATCGCGCTACTAAATAATGATATTTTTTCTCAAAAGATGAGTTCGATTTAGTAGTTGTATAGGATGGTTCTAGTATTACTGTATGCACTTCTTCGGCGCTTGCTAAAAGCCCATCATCTTGCGCATGGCTGGTAAAACTATAAAAAGCCAATGTGAAGACAAGTCCTATTAAATATAGGTTTGAATCAATTTTCATATAATGCTTATTTTAAATTAGCAATGAATAAAAGTGGTGTTCTAAGCCAGTTTTAAGCTAACCATATTGCACAAGCACTTACACGTAGTAAAACATGTAAAAATAGGTGTAGTTCAATGTAATACAAGAACAGGGCAGATTCTTATTATTTAAAGGGGGAAGCAATATAAGGATAAAATAAGATGCTGGGTTGAAAAAATCATTTGCTTTTTAATTTTTCGACCAATGGAAGGTAATCAAACGAAACACGAATTGAAATTTAAGCCCTGATCAACTAAAAAACGATAAATTAATTTAGGAATGCTGGTTCAAAGTAAATTCGCCAATTCGTCTCCTACTAAACTACCAATTGCAATACCCATTCCACCTAAACGAACGCCACAGAAAATATGATTAGACAATTGCTTAACAATCGGCTGCTTTTCTTTTCCCATACCCATAATACCACTCCAACTTCTATCAATTTCAAACCTTGTTTGCGGTAAAATAGTTTCCTTTAGAATTGAAATCAGTTTATTTTGAACTAACTCCGTTTTACCAAATTCATAAGTTTCTTCATTTCTAAAATCTAGATTTCTCGCCCCACCGAATAAAATTCTATCATCAATATTTCTAAAATAATAATAGCCTTCATCTAAATGAAATGTGCCCTTTATTTGCAGATTTTTAATGGGCTTGGTAATTAGAACCTGTGCACGTGCTGGTTTTACTTTTTCATTGATGAGCCGCGAAGCAAATCCATTTGTTGCAATCAATACGTTTTTAGTTTTTAGTTCAAATTGATCAGTTTTGATCATAACACTATCCGTATTTTCAACAAATGATTGTACGCTTACACCGTTTAAAATAGAAATTCCTTTGCTTTGAACAAGCTTAAGTAGACTGTTCATCATTTTTCCCGTATCAATTTGACCTTCAAATTGATGTGTAATATAGTTTTCTTGAATATTCTTAAAGCCAAAGATATTTCCCTTAATAACAAACGCCTTTTTACCAAAAACTGGGAGTAAAAGTTTATTTATCAAGTTTACATCACTTAAGCACTCTTCGTATAAATCTTGATGTTCGTTGAAAAAAAGTTCGTGTCCGCCATGCTTCTGAAAATCAAGGTTTGTATCACCCAAATTTTTTCTAAGCAATTGTATTCCGTCCCATCTTTTTTTAACGAGTTCTTGTACTTTTTCTGCGGACTGTTTTTTAATATCAGAACGTATTTCTGAGATACTTCCAAAACAGGCAAAACCAGCATTTTTAGTGCTCGCTCCTTGAGGAAGCATACCTTTCTCTAAAACCAATATTTTTGAACTTGGATATTTATTTTTAAGCGAAAGTGCACATGTCAGGCCTACAATTCCGCTACCAACAATCGTAAAATCGATGTTTGAAAGCCAAGCTTTATATTCCCAATAACTTAATTGCATGCCTCTAAAATACAATTATAATTCTGCTTCTCTTTGTGTAGAATCTTTCACGATTTCTAGGCCAAAGTAAAGCTGTGAGAGAATATTAATTTCAGGGTTTTTCCCTTTTAAACCGCCTGCAATATTAAATTGATTCTTGTCAAAATGGAACATCTCTATATTTAGGTTATCTAAGAGTTTGAATAGTTGCCTTGTTTGGTTCAGGCCAACATCTTGTTGTAGCTTTTCAAAATTGACATTAGCGTCAAATATGGCGTAACTACTTCTTTGCTTTGTTTCTACTTCTTCCTTAAAAGTGCTAAAACTTGTGCAGGAATCATTTTCAGAAACATACCACTTATAAAAGGGCAATGGTATGAAAACGTTATTCTCATCTATAGCTTTTGCTTCTATAAAATACTGTCTCAGGTTCTGTTTTTCAGCACCTAATTTTAAAACCATTTTAGGAACCTCATTCTCTTGAATGGATTTTTGCTCGACTTTTTCAAAATTTTCATCATAATCGTAAGTTATTATAGTGTCTTTTTGAATGGTTTTACCCCTAATTTCAAAACTTAAAAATCCGGTAGTATGTGCAGCTATTTTTGAAGCTTCAATATTGCTTTTACTAAAAAAAGTTGTTTTGTCAAGTTTTTCTAGCCAGTTATCTTTTACAAAGAATCGCTTAAAATTACTATCAAGTTGAAATGATAATGATGTATTAGGAATAAAAGCAACTTCAGACTTCGTTAATGAAGTAACAATCGTATTTGAAAATATTTTCCCATTTAATTTCGCTTCATTGTCTGTAAAATCAATAGTCGCGACATCATGACCGTTGCTATATATTATATGACTTGATTCGCCTTTTAAGGCTTGAAGAAGTGAATGTTCGCTTTCTTTTATGGTTTTGTCCTTTACCAGAATATCGGTAAATACTTCGGTTAATTTTTCATCTGTAGGGCGAAGTGATACAGCAAGAACTATCTTTTTATCATTCCAAGCTACAGCCATTTTCATAGTATTTAAAAAAGCAAATTGATACTCTTCTTTTTCAGCCTCTTGAATAAAAATATTTTTTTTTGCTAGCTTATTTTCAATGAAAATTTGAAAAGCATTGGTGTCAGAAATGTTAAGTGTGGTAAAATACGTGTTTGGTATCTCAGCCAAGCTATAACAGAATACATTGTGGCCAATTTCGATACCATTACCTTGCTTTTGTTCTGCACTCTCCTCGTCATTGTAGTAATAACGCGGGGATGTCAAGGCATCTAAAATTAGAGTTTCTTTGATGTCATGTATAGCAATTTTTAAGGCACTATTGGCATTTTCATGAATGACGCCTATATAGGAGGCTTTGTTTTGAAAATAGGTGTATGCAAAATAGCCTGAAACCAGTATTATTAGGAATAGAACAAATCCTTTTAGAAACTTTTTCATGGTTAGTCTGGTATTACTTCATCAATGAATCGATCATATTTATGAAATATACCAAGCTATTTTTATGCCCTTTTTTTGAATTTGCCCAAGTTAAGTTTCCTTTCATGCTGTTTCCTTTTACTCTTGAGAAATTCATTTTTAAGTCTTCGACATTCTGAGTTAAAAACCCTATTTTTTTTCTAAGTCCTGACGGCAATTCACTTTCAGGAATTTTGGAAATTATTCTTTTACCATTCACATAAATGCTCGTTGAGTTCTTTTTTAAATTCGCCTTATGTTCGCTTGATAATTTCGCTACAAAGCTATTGTTGTCAATTTTTATAAGATAGTCTTTAGAGGTTCCTAAGAAAACAGTATTGTCTTTATACATCATATAAAATTTAAAAGGGTTAGATGATTTATCTACCCCTTCGTAGATGCCATTATTATGTAAAATTACCCCTTCACTAACGCCAATTTTCATCAATTTATTAAAAACCTTTTCTTGATCAGAAGTGAACATAAAAAGAAAATCTGGAACCACTTCTGTTTTGGTTTTTTCAACTTCTTCATATTCATAATTTTCATCATATATATAATCAGTATACGTGACCTCTTTTTGACCTAAATCAGTCACAGCCAGAAGCATGTCGCCACGAACCAAAGTAGCAATTGCTTCTTCATCTAAAAAGATAGAGAGCAAATCAACCGCCAATGAAACACTAGTTCCTACCGTAGTATTAGCTGCATCTTTCTTGAACAATTTATCTAAAAGGTCGGGGTAAGCATTTAGGGTGCCAGCAGTACTAATATTCAAATTCCAATAGCCTAAAAGCTTATCTTCATTTAAGTAGTTTAAAAAATTCTTGTTGAATTTGCCATTATACATTGGTTTGTACACTTTTGCTAATTCATCATTCATGTTGTACGACATGTCAAAAGTAGTACGGTCATCTTCGAAATTTAATTTGCCAGAAAAATATAAATCGTCATACAACAACCCAATATTCATCATATCATATGGATTTTCTGCAACACCAAACAAAGCATACGAATTTAGCATAAGCTCATCATATAGCTCCATTACATCACCCGCCCAAACAGTTGCTTCATCTTTATTTTTTACCCCTATACTTTTAATATAATTTGCATTCTTTAAAATACTTTTTGCAGGGTTGCTAGAATAGATAGACTTCCCTCTTAACAACGTTTTAGCAGCAAGTTCTGCTTTTTTAGCTTTTCTTTTATTATCATTTTCAATACGTCTTTTCTCCCTTTCCTCTTGTTGTTTAAGATATTCAGGGCTATTGTAATAGTCAACTACTTCTTCAGTTGCTTCTACAACGCTTTCTTCGACCGCTCCGTCAATATCTTCTGCAACTGTTTCGCTTGCATCGCCTGTGGCATCTACAACCGCCTCATCAACTTCTTCTGTGTCAGACGCTTCTTCTACAACTTCTTCAATTGATATGACGTCATTATCATAATAACTATAATTATCATATGAATTAACCTTATGCAAGCTTTCAGGCATTATCATCACCAGCATGTTTTTATTCCACATAATTGTGCTTGAGTCATATTCATCTTGAAAATAAGAAATGCCCCCTTCTACTTTGATATCGAGATATTTTTGATCTGCAAACAAATTGTTTAATCCTTCTTTGTTTTTTAATGGAACTAGAAAAACACTATTTAGAACACCTTCTTCAGTCTCCAAGAAATAATGAAAGTCTTTTTCTAAGTTTAAACCCAAACCATCTAAAGAGGTTATTTTTTCATTAGTTTCTTTTGAAAGTTCTTTTGTCATCATTTGCCCAAGTTTAGAATTGGAAAACTCTTCTACAGACATCAATTGAGTGATATTTTTCCCTTTTATGGTAATTACCACCTTGGCATCAGACGGAATTTTTGAAATAAGTTCTTGCGCACCTATTGAAACTGTTAGGCATAAGGCAGCTAGAGAAAGAATGATTTTTAGAGGCATAGTATTATTTATTTAACCAATTGTATGGTATTTTGAATTGTTTTTTTGCCTTGAATAAATGACATCGCATCTAATCGCAACATCACGGCTTTTTTGTTTGGGGCTATCTTTGAATCACTATTTGAAACATTATCAACCAAAGTATTAAACCTGTAAATAGACGTAAAACATGCATCATTAAATACTTTTCTGTCTTCAGGCTGTAGATGATCAAATGATTCTTTTATGCTATCTTCGTATGTAAAAGCTCTTTTAAATATTTTTGAAGACGCATCATAACTAAGATTGTTGGTGCTAAAATTTGTTTTACCTTCCTTGTTCTGCTTTAAAATGATTTCTCTAAAAATTCCATTTACACTTTCTACAGTTGCAAAATCACAGGAGACTGTAAAAATGTAATTTTTAAAATCTTTAGTTTGTTTAATATTGGTTATTCCTTCAGCTTTTTCAAGATGTAACACCACATCTTTCAATGCCTCATTAATATCATCTTCTGAAGGAATTTTATGCCCATTAATACTATCAAGCATCATTAAAGAGGCTATTTTGGTTTTGCTTTTGCTCATATTAAAAGTGACCAATAAGCTACCACTACCGTCTTTGTTTAAATTAATTTCTTCAATGATATCAAAACAACTCACACATAATGTCAGACATAGAAATAAAGAAAAATAATTAAGGCTTCTTTTTAAAGGCATTTTAATCGTTTAAATAGGTGGTACTACAACTTATTTTTATTAAGAAAATTGTATTTGTTAAAGCTAGTGTACAGTAGCTGCAGCAAAATTATGACTTGATAAAAGGAAGGAAACCCCTGAAAACGGTGAAATCGTATAATTAATTCAAAATAAGAGCTAAAAAAGGCCTCATTTTCATGAGGCCTTTTTTAGCTTTCGTTTTCAGATTCCATTTCGAAATCTTCCATGAATTTCGTGGTATAATTACCTGCTAAATAGTCTGGGTGATCCATCAATTGTCTGTGAAAAGGAATTGTAGTTTTTACTCCTTCAATAACAAACTCATCTAGCGCGCGTCTCATTTTATTGATTGCTTCTTCTCTAGTCTGTGCGGTAGTTATCAACTTTGCAATCATAGAATCATAATTTGGCGGAATGATGTAGCCACTATACACATGAGTATCCATTCTAATTCCGTGACCCCCTGGAATATGCAATGTTGTTATTTTACCCGGAGAAGGTCTAAAGTTATTATAAGGGTCTTCCGCATTAATACGACATTCAATAGAATGTAGCTTTGGAAAATAATTTTTACCTGATATAGGTACTCCTCCTGCTACCAAAATCTGCTCACGTATCAAATCATAATCTACCACCTGTTCTGTAATAGGGTGCTCAACTTGAATACGCGTATTCATTTCCATAAAATAGAAATTTCGATGCTTGTCAACCAAGAACTCCACGGTACCTGCTCCCTCGTATTTTATAAACTCAGCTGCCTTTATTGCCGCTGTACCCATTGCTTTTCGCAACTTATCGGTCATAAACGGAGAAGGTGTTTCTTCAGTCAATTTTTGATGTCTTCGCTGTACAGAACAATCTCTTTCTGATAAATGACAAGCTTTACCATATTGATCACCTACAATTTGAATTTCAATATGCCGGGGTTCTTCAATTAGCTTTTCCATGTACATGGCTCCATTACCAAAGGCAGCAGATGCTTCTTTTACCGCGCTATCATATAGGTCTTCCATTTCATCTTCAGTCCAAACGGCACGCATTCCTTTACCGCCACCACCCGCAGTAGCCTTAATCATTACAGGATAGCCCATTTTCTTGGCTATTTTCTTGGCGTCTTTTACATCTTTCAAGAGCCCATCTGAACCAGGCACACATGGTACACCAGCTTTTTTCATGGTTGCTTTCGCAGTCGCTTTATCACCCATTTTATCAATGTGGTCTCCAGAAGCTCCAATAAATTTTATATCGTGTTCTGCGCAAATTTTTGAAAATTTTGAATTTTCAGATAAAAAACCATAACCAGGGTGAATAGCATCAGCGTTAGTTATTTCAGCTGCTGCAATAATATTTGGTATTTTTAGGTACGATTCGCTACTCGCAGCCGGACCAATACATACGGCTTCATCAGCAAAACGAACATGAAGACTTTCTTCATCGGCCTTGGAATAGACTGCAACCGTTTTAATTCCCATTTCCTTACAAGTACGAATAACTCGTAATGCAATCTCTCCTCTATTAGCAATTAATATTTTTTTGAACATCTTTCGAAATTTTAAGTTTTAGGTTTTAAGTACTAGAATTCAACCTGGCATTTAACATTTAACACTTAAAATTTAATTATGATGGATCAACTAGAAATAAAGGCTGATCGAACTCTACTGGTGAGGAATCGTCAACCAAAATTTTCACAATTTTTCCTGAAACTTCAGATTCTATATCATTAAATAGTTTCATCGCCTCAATTACACAAAGCACATCGCCTTTCCCAATTTCTGAACCAACCTCAACAAAAGAAGGTTTGTCAGGTGAAGGTTTGCGATAAAAAGTACCTATGATTGGCGATTTAATAGTAATATATTTATCGTCTTCGGCCGCAGCGCTGCTAGTTGTCTCGGTAGCTGGAGCTGCAGCTGTTTCTACCGGAGCTGCAGCCATCATTTGAGGCTGAGCCATTGGTACTTGTTGCAAATAGGTTGTTTCGGTATTACCCCCCGCTGCACCAGTACGAATCGTAATTTTTATATCATCCGTTTCTAGTTTCACTTCACTAGCTCCTGATTTGGCAACAAACTTGATTAAGCTTTGAATTTCTTTAATGTCCATATAGAATTCGGTTTAGTTTTGTTCAATTAATTAGTACGCCCATTTCAAATAAATAGAACCCCAAGTAAAGCCTCCTCCAAAGGCCGCAAATACTAGGTTATCTCCCTTTTTCAATTTACTTTCATAATCTGCCAACAACAAAGGTAAAGTTGCAGATGTAGTATTACCATAGCGTTGAATATTCATGAGTACTTTAGAGGCATCTAACCCCATTCTTTTTGCCGTGGCATCAATAATACGCTTATTTGCTTGATGCGGCACCAGCCAAGAAACATCTGTATTTTTTAAATCATTTCTTAGCATTATCTTCTCGGCAACATCTGCCATATTTGATACTGCAAATTTAAAGACTGACTTACCGTCTTGAAATATATAATGTTGATTTGCATCTACAGTTTCATGCGTTGCCGGAAGCAAAGATCCACCGGCCTCCATTCCTAAAAATTTTCTGCCATTACCGTCAGCCCGTAAATATTCATCTTGCAAGCCTAAGCCCTCCGAATTAGGTTCAAATAAAACTGCACCAGCACCATCACCAAAAATAATACAGGTCGTTCTATCTTCATAATTGATAATAGAAGACATTTTATCTGCCCCTATTAAGAGAATTTTCGAGTATCGTCCTGATTCTATATAGCTCGATGCCGTTGACATTCCAAAAAGAAAACTAGAACACGCTGCAAGCAAATCATAAGCAAAAGCATTTTTAGCTCCAATTTCAGAAGCTACGAATGCCGCAGTAGATGCTACCATACTATCTGGTGTTGCTGTAGCAACCATGACCAAATCTATTTCTTCTGGATTGACACCCTTTTTTCGAATCAAGTCATTAGCAGCTTGAATGGCCAAATACGAACTACCTTCTCCTTCTTCTTTCTTAAGAATTCTTCTTTCTTTAATTCCGGTTCTTGTGGTAATCCACTCGTCATTAGTGTCTACCATTTCCTCCAACATTTGGTTGGTCATTACAAATTTCGGAACATAAGATCCCACAGCGGTAATAGCTGCCGTTAGTTTGTTCATATAAAGTTATTTTTGCCAAAAAAAGCTTGAAAATGGCTAAAAAGTTGTGAAAATTAATGATTTTTTGCCTGAAAACATTAATTTTTTTAAAAAAGTAAATTTTTAAATAAAATCGTCTTGTTCATAGGTTTATATATCTCAAAAACTTCAGTTCATTAAAAAACTCCCAACTTAAAAAAGTGGGAGTTTGTATACATTTAACCTAAAACTAATTAAGCTTCTGCTTCCTCGGTTTTATCAATAAGAACTTGACCTTTGTAATATAATTTACCTTCGTGCCAATGTGCTCTGTGATATAGGTGTAATTCACCCGTAGTAGCATCAGTAGCTAAAGTAGGAGCTACCGCTTTATAATGAGTTCTTCTCTTGTCTCTTCTAGTTTTGGAAATTTTTCTCTTAGGATGTGCCATTTTACAAACTTATTTATCCGTTATTAACTTTTTTAAAGCGTCCCATCTGGGATCTGTGTCTTCTTTGTTCTCTTTTCTTGCTTTCGGTTGAAGCGCTTCTAATCTTTTCAACACGTCTGAATCTAGTGTCCCATCTTCAACACCGGGGTGAACCCTTTTCTGTGGTACCGCTAAAACCAGCATTTCATAAATATACTGTGCAATATCAACTTGGTGTTCTCCATGAGGAATAACTAAAATCTCATCGTCTTCATCATTGTAGGCGTCTCCAAATTTTACCACCAATTGCAATTCAGACTCAATTTCTTGATCATAAGGTTCGCTTGTAATATCGCAGTCGACATTAATTGTACCGGTAGCAATTAAATCAAACTCTAACATGGTGCTCGTTTTGTTAAACAAAACTTGCAAATTCACATTAGCCCCATTGAAATCGTCATAACCAAAAGATTCAAAGAACTCATTTTCAATTACGTAGTTAAACTCGTGTTTTCCTTGCTTCAGCCCTGAGAAAGGAATACTAAACTCCTTTTTTTTCATCGTAACACTCGTATTTAAAACGCATCGCCCTTTCTAAGAGGCTAGCCTACACTTAAGAAGGCGGCTGCAAAGATACTATTATTTTGATAATGAACAACTGTTAAAACCAAAAACATACCGCCCTTCAAATTACTGTTTTAAAGGTCTAACGTCTTACTCTTTGCCTCTGTAAGACATCTTCGGTAAGCGTGGCATATTGCTCCCTATTCTTGAAAATACCTAATGCGGTAAAAACTGCTTCTTTAAAAGAACTTTCATCAGCTTTACCCTTACCCGCTATTTCATAGGCAGTACCATGATCTGGAGACGTCCTTACTTTATTTAAGCCAGCTGTGTAGTTAACTCCTTTTCCAAATGACAAGGTTTTAAAGGGAATCAGCCCTTGATCATGATAAGCGGCCAAAATTGCATCAAATTTCTTATAAGAATCTGATCCAAAAAAACTATCCGCAGCATATGGCCCAAAAACCAAATGACCCGCGTCAGACATTTCTTTGATAACTGGTTTTAAGATTTCTTCATCTTCTTTTCCAATAGTTCCGTTATCTCCACTATGGGGATTTATACCTAATAAAGCAATTTTAGGTCGGCGTATGCCAAAATCCATAGTTAACGATTTTTCCATGGTTCGCACTTTAGTTCGAATTAAAATTGGGTTAATTGCTGCCGGAGCATCTTTTACTGCTAAGTGATCAGTCAACAAACCTACCTTTAAATCATCAGTCACCATAAACATCAAACTTTCACCTTCTAACTCTTGGGCTAAATAATCCGTATGGCCCGGATAATTAAAATCATCAGATTGAATATTATTTTTATTTATCGGAGCGGTTACCAGAACATCTATATCTCCATTTTTTAAGGCTTCAACAGCAGCCGTTAAAGATTTTATAGCCAACGTACCCGCCTCTTCGGTAGCCTGACCAAATACTTGCTTAGGAATTTCTTTCCAAACGTTAACCACATTGATTTTACCATCAATAGCGTTGGTAGCTCCTGAAATACCATTGTATTTGATGTTAATATTCAACGCTGTGGTTTGAGCCGAAATAGTTTTATTTGAAGCAAAGAAAATAGGTGTACAGAAATCAAGCATGCGGGAGTCAACAAAGGTTTTAAGGGCTACCTCGCATCCTATTCCGTTGATATCTCCAATGGATATTCCAACTTTTATTTTTCTATTTTCATCCATGATATTCTTTACCTTTGATTTCATTTCGAATGCACAAAACTACTTAATTAAAACGGAAGATGTTTACAGGAATTATTGAAACCCTAGGTGAAATCACCAAACTGGAGAAAGAAGGTAGTAATCTTCATATTACAGTCAATTCCTCCATTACTGAGGAGCTAAAAATTGATCAAAGTGTTGCTCATAACGGAGTTTGCTTAACCGTTGTTTCTTTAGATGAAAACAGTTATACGGTAACCGCAATTCAAGAGACTTTAGAGAAAACCAACCTTAGCAACTTAAAGGAAGGTGAAAAAGTAAATTTAGAACGCGCTATGATTCTTGGTAGTCGTCTAGATGGCCACATTGTGCAGGGCCATGTTGATCAAACTGGAATATGCACTTCAGTCGAACAAAAAGACGGCAGTTGGTTTTTTACTTTTACCTATGATGCGGCAACCAACAACCCTACTATTGAAAAAGGTTCTATTACTATTGACGGTACAAGTTTGACTGTTGTTGATTCAGGAACAAATACATTTAGCGTTGCAATTATTCCTTACACTTATGAACATACTCGCTTCAATACCTACAAACAAGGTACTGTGGTAAATTTAGAATTTGATGTTATCGGAAAGTACGTTGCTAAATTGATGCGAAGTACAATTTAATTAAAAAAAATCGAAAGCATTTTCATTTTTCCATGGTAAACTATAGGCTTCAGTAGCGTCAGGAGCACCCGTTGCTACATCAACCTTTTTCGACATGGCAAGTGGACTTATTGTAGAAAAGTATTAGCTGCCCTGATTATCAACCCCAACTATAACCGGGTTCTCCGCGGTTGGTTCGTAAACTGTTGCGGCAAGAAGATTAAGCTTAAACTTTGATGAAGACCTTTCGTTGATATAAAAAATAACCTAAAAGACAGTAAAAGAGGACAACTGTCAATCCATAAAGCAATGAGGACAGTTGCATTGACACAAAATCATGTACATAAATAGTATTAAAAAGCCATCCATGTAGCGAAGTTTCGCCTATTTTAATTTGGCCCATTACCTTGCTGATAAAACTTGACAGAAAATATAATGTAATTGCATTGGCACCAGCGTATCGAAAAATGTTTCCAAATTGAATTTTCTTTACATCAGTTAAATAATAAATCAATGCCAAAATTAAATTGGCCCATCCGGCGGTTACTAGTACGAAACTACTGGTCCAGAGTGCTTTGTTGATTGGAAAAAATTCATTCCAAACATGACCTATAATTAACATCGATCCTCCAATACCCATTAAAATAGTTGCTTTTTTTTCTTGTTTGGAGGTTAAAATTAATCCCGTGAATATTCCCATTAAAGCACTTGCTATTGAAGGAATTGTGCTTAAAAAGCCCTCTGGGTCATAATCTGCTTTGTAATTATGACTACCAAAAATCTGAACGTCTAGCCAATTTGCTAAGTTGTTTGGGGCTCGGTCTAGAGTCGACTCCATTCCATTAACTGGAACAAAAGTCATTAGTAGCCAATAGCCAACTAATAAGAAAACTGCAATGCCAATTAAAGTTCTCCACTTAAAATTTAGAAATAGGATGGCCGCAAAAAAGAAAACCACCCCGATACGTTGCAACACTCCTGGAAATCGAATATCTGCAAAATCTTTAAAAAAGGGAAAACGAATAAGAAAAGCACCAAGAAAAAGCCCGAGACCAATTAATTTTAGTGTTCGAATCGTAATCTTTTTATAGGTGCTTGCGTTTGCAATTTTGTTCTTGTAAGAGAACGCAATGGATATTCCAACAATAAATAAAAAGAAAGGAAAAACTAAATCAGTTGGTGTGTACCCATGCCATTCTGCGTGTAAAAACGGAGGGTAAACTGCAGACCAAGTACCCGGAGTATTCACTAAAATCATCAAAACTATAGTGGCTCCTCGAAAAATGTCTACTGCTAGAATTCTGTCCTTCATAATTCTTAAATTAGAGGATGTCTTTTCTCATCCGCTTCCAAGCAACCATTAATAACACTCCAGAAACTATTGCGACGCTAGTATAAATTATTGCTGATGTAGTTTTTCCGTAGATCCAATGCCCTGTTGCAAACATCATTGAATAGACCAAAAGAACCCCTAAAAGCATTGCCATAATACCAGAAGGAACACTCCATTTTTCACCGGTATCAATTTCTACATTATCTGTATTGGCATCCTTCACAACCTTTGCCCAACCAGGACCTCCTGGTTGAATTCTTTTATAAAAAGAACGTAGCACTTCATTTGATTCAGGCTTTGTAACGAAAGTCGCAGTTAACCAAATCGCAGTAGTAACTATCATAACAAATGGAATCTCTCCCCATGTTGGAAATACTCCCGTATCTGCTGCAAACAAAAATGGTCCTAATACTGTTGTCTTTAGCACAATGGATAAAATTCCCGATGCGAACATGGCTGAAATTTCAGTCCAAGCATTGATTCGCCACCAAAACCATCGAAGAATAAATATGAGTCCTGTACCCGCCCCAAACAATATGAGTAGTTTAAAAATCTGCTCTGCATTTTGCATTGCTAATGCCAAAAAAGCACTAAGAACCATCAACAGAACAGTAGATAATCTACCCACAGCAACCATTTGTTTTTCTGTAGCTTGAGGGTTTATTTGCAGCTTGTAAAAATCAAACACCAAATATGAAGAACCCCAATTTAACTGTGTGGAAATAGTGCTCATGTACGCCGCGACTAAAGAGGCTAAAACCACTCCTAATAATCCGCTAGGTAGTTTAGTTAACATAGCTGAATATGCTAAATCATGACCTAACTTATCAGCCGGAACATTAGGAAAGGCATCGGCAATACTAGCCACATCAGGATAAACTACCAAAGAAGCCAAGGCAACTAAAATCCAAGGCCAAGGTCGTAATGCATAATGCATGATATTAAAAAAGAAGGTTGCGCCAATAGCGTGATTCTCATCTTTTGCCGCCAACATTCGCTGGGCGATATAACCGCCGCCGCCGGGCTCTCCTCCTGGATACCACGAACTCCACCATTGCACCGCCAAAGGAATAACAAGAATAGTAATCACCATTTCGGTATTGCTTAAATCGGGTAAAATGTTCATTTTCGAAGTAACCAATTCATTCGTCATCATGGCCTCAAGCCCTCCTACTTCAGGAATATTTATCAAATAATACGCTGCACCTATAGCACCTGCCATGGCAACGAAAAAGAGTAGAAAATCGGTGTAAACAACCCCTTTAAAACCTCCTAAGGCACTAAATACCACGGTAATTAATCCAGCACCTACAATGGTTTGCCAAGGCTCCAAACCCAGCATAATGCCACCAATTTTTATAGCAGCTAAATTAACAGCAGACATCGTAATTACATTGAAAATTACGCCTAAATAAACCGCTCGAAATTTTCGTAAAAAACTAGCAGGTTTACCTCCATAGCGCATTTCATAAAACTCTAAATCTGTACTTACATTCGACTTGCGCCAAAGCTTTGCATAAATAAAAACCGTTAACATTCCTGTGAGCAACATACACCACCAGCCCCAATTGCCTGATACACCCGTTGTACGCACCAAATCAGTAACCAAATTAGGAGTATCAGTTGAAAAAGTGGTTGCTACCATTGAAAGCCCTAACAACCACCATGGCATCGTTCTTCCGGAAAGAAAAAATTCAGAAGAGCTTTCTCCAGATTTTTTAGAAACATAAATCCCTATTCCTAAGACAAGTGAGAAGAAAACGATAATAAAGCTATAATCGAGAGTACTTAATTCCATTGGTTTGGTTGTTTGTTAGCGATTAAAGATAAAATAAATTAGAATACTTTTGTTGGCTGATTGGTAAACCTTTTCTGTGACACTATTTGAAATATCTTCTATTACTACTACAGCTTGGACGCTGGCATTTACTGCGGCTATTGTTATTGGCTTGTCAAAGGCTGGCATTAAGGGTATTGCTATTGTGAATGTAACGCTGATGGCCTTAGCATTTGAAGCCAAAGAATCAACCGGAATAGTAGTTCCGTTGTTAGTTTTTGGGGATATTTTTGCTGTTATTTACTACAATCGTCACGCGCGCTGGAAATACATTTTTCGCTTTTTACCATGGATCATATTAGGCCTTTTGATCGGACTATATCTTGGAAATGACCTCGATGAAAAAACCTTTAAAATTGGCATGGCCATCATTATTTTGGTAAGTGTTGGAATGATGTACTGGTGGGATAGAAGAAAATCAAAAGCGGTACCTACACATTGGCTTTTCGCAGGTATAGTAGGTGCTATTACTGGCATTACTACAATGATTGGTAATCTTGGAGGTGCTTTTAGCAATATCTACTTTTTAGCTATGCGTATACCGAAAAATGAATTCATAGGTACCGCTGCCTGGCTTTTTCTAATTATTAATGTATTGAAATTACCACTTCATATTTTTATATGGGGAACTATAACAACAGAAACCTTGCTATTTGACTTAAAGCTTATTCCTGGAATTATTTTAGGAATCATTTTAGGAATTCGAGTTGTAAAAGTAATCAAAGAGGGTTTTTATCGAAAAATGATATTAGTGCTAACCGCTTTTGGGGCACTAATGATTCTTTTGAACTAGCGTTTTTTCCAGAGATAACTGAATTACCTGAGTAAAATTTAATCAACAGGCTTTGGGCAAGCTCTAGGAATTAAAAGAATAATGAACGGAATAAATAAAGCCCTGATAAATCAGGGCTTTAACAACCAACTTTAAAAAACCAACTTCTCGCGGCTGGGGGAACCAACCCGCGATAATCTTTATTGTAATCAAGTAAAACGCCTCCAAATTACTGAAACTACAATTTCGTTTTCTATTTTAAGTTGCACATTCAGGATTATACTCAATGGTTAGTGTTCGTATAGCCCTATTTATAAATTTTTACAGTCTCATATTCACAATCAATGGTGACTAAAACAGTTTTTATTTCTTTTTTTTTATACGTATCAGATATCTTTTCCAATCTGCCAGAGGTGTTCTTAAAAATCTTTCCCCAAAGCGAGTTTATTAGTCTTGGTTTAAAAATTGTTCTTTTATCAAATACAATTGCCGGTAGAATTGCATAAAGAGTAACTACGAATACAATAGTGCTAATAACAAAAAAGAATTCTACTATATATGGTAATTCTAAAAGATTCATTGTTTTTCATTTCTCAAATACTATTCTGTATTGTAAAAAAGAATGGTATTTCTGTTTGTTCTATTGCTAAAGTATATAGACATGAGCTAGTAGAAAGAAAATTGGAAATTATATATTTTGTCATCGATTAAAAGCATATTTCATCGATTAAAAGCATATATGTAGTATTTATCTTACAAATATTATATTATGCTTGCATAATAATAACTGCCTGTTTTGAGATAAAACTATTTTAAAATTTTAAAAATTATGTTGAGAAATTCTTCTTTTTCAAAAGGTTTGGTCAACACTTTTTGCATACCAGCTTTTATGCATTTATCTATACTTTCTTGGTACGCATTAGCAGTTATTCCAATAATTGGAATGTTCTTAATATTCTTGAAAGGAAAATCTCTGATGAGTCTAGTGATCTGGTTGCCGTCAAGATTTGGCAAATTAACATCCATTAGAATCAAATCATAATTATTAGTTACTACCTCTTGAAGAACCAAAGCGCCGTCATAAGCTAAGTCAATTTTGAATCTATTGGTATTTAAAAGAATCTTAAATAGTGTTGTTTGAACATAAGTATCATCTTCCACTAATAATATTTTAAATTTCTTTTGCTCAGAGTTCTGGGTTTGACTTTTTGGAATGTATGTTTTACCTCGCAACTTACTATCTGAATCTGTGAATAATGGATATTCAAAACTTATGTCAAAATAAAACCGTGATCCTTCACCTAGTTTAGATTCCATTTTAATAGTACTATTCATGAGTAACAATAGCTTTTTTGCGATGGTAAGCCCTAGGCCAACACCTTTAACCCTATCATTTGAATTTACCTGCTGAAAACTTTCAAAAATAGTTTCTTTGTTTTCCTCAGAAATACCCATTCCAGTATCAATTATTTCAAAACGAAGGTTAGCTATATTTGCTCTTTTTTGATTCAATTTAACCTTAAACTGAATGGTGCCCTTTTTAGTATATTTCAAAGCGTTATCCATCAAATTAGTAACAATTTGAAAAAGCCTCAAACGATCACCTTCTACTAATTTCGGAATCTTTTCATCCCATAGGTATTTAAATTCTAATCCCAACCCCTTTGCTTTGGCGCTGTACGTAAATTTTATCAATTCAAAAAACTTGTGCAAATCAAACACCCCTTTCTGAATCTGTAACTTACCCGCGTCAATCATACCAATACTAAGCGTATCTTCTAACATGAGTCTCAAGTTGGTATTTGATTCTTTCAAAAAATCGAGCATTTGCAATTGTTCATTCGTCAATTTAGTATCGCCCAATATTTCAATAATTGCCATAATACTAGTTAACGGATTTCTCAATTCATGACTAAAGTTCTGAATAAAGCTATTTTTAAAACGTTCTCTTTCAGCCAGTTCTCGATTTTTTAGAACTGTTAATTCGGTTTGAATAACCGATTCATTCCTGGTTTGCGTTATTTTCTGGTAAGAGTTATAATGCTCGGTAAGATCTTTCAGTATTAGAAGCAGACAATTTTCAATTGGCACGGCCTTGATATCAACTATAAATAACTGATTTTTGAAATAAATATGAATGCCATAAAAGTCGACTTCATCTTTACTACCAAAAACCGTAGATAAACTTTCAAAAAACGGATGAATTTCAAAAATTGAATTGCCAGCCTTAATCGAAAAAAGTGTCTGGTCACTTTCTAGAACATTTCCTGATTCTTCAACTATAACGAATTGTTGGTTATTATTCGCATATTGTTTTTGGTAGGTCTCAAGCATCGGTAGTTAATAAAGTAGCCAATTTTAAAAACAGCGTATTTACAGCTTTACCTGTTTTAGCACTTGTTAAAAAATCAACTGATATGGCTTGCTCTTCAAATGCCCTTTTTAATTCGTTTTCTTCAACAAGATCTAATTTATTACCTACCACCATTAATGGTACGTTAGGCATTTTTTCGGTCACAATTTTCAAATCATCATTCAGATGTTGAAAAGTAGAAGGCCTGGACACGTCAAAAACGAAAACTGCACCATGGGTACCTAACAAATACGAATTCCTGATAGAAACTATATCATCGGTACCTTCTAAATCCCACAAGATTAATGAAACTTTATTTTCTACAGCTATTTCTACCACCTTTTTGGTAATATGAACCCCAATAGTAACCTTGTAGTTATCAGAAAAAGTATCGGTTACAAACCGACGAATTAAAGAAGTTTTACCGACCCCAAAATGACCTAAAACTACGATCTTTTTAGATTTTAGCATTACCAAAATATTTTCTCAATTCTTTTTCCACTAATGGCCTTTTTACAGGAACAATACTCTTTTCGGCATTGTTAGTGTCAAAAACCAAATCTAAATTCATAGCCATAAAGCTATTATAAAAGTCGAAAATAATATCTTGCAATCTATTTTTTGCGGTGAGACCATAATTTCCTGAAATTACTACTGCCATATAGTGTGTTGCAAAACTCTGTAAATGAATTTGATATAACTCGTACTCAATTAACTCTAAGTTTTGGTTTCTTTGAACAAAGGCATCTTCAACGAAAGACTTAATTGCAGTAAGCATTCCTGAAATCATTTCCTCGTCCATAGCATTTGACTTTACATAACTGGCTTTCAAAATTCCAGAATCTTTTTCTATCAAAAGAACCTGTTCGATTTTGGCAACATTCAAATCATCGAACATAATCACTTTTTCATTCTTGCCTGTAAACGTTGACCTCACCTTGCGCTTCCAAAAAGCTAAAAAACCTAATTGATTGTTCATTTTGGCCGATAGCAATTTCATTTCTTGTGCCACATACTTCTTTACCATTTTACCCATTATAGGGTAAAGTGCATCAACCACTTCATCTTTGTGGTTTTCAATTTCAATTTTTAATGTTTCAGTAATGACTGGGCCTAAGGTGTCAGGAATACTATTTTTGAATTCTTCGATTTGATGAAGAATTATAGGATCAACTTTTTCAGAAAGCTTTTCACGCTCTTGTATGGTTTGCTCAAGCACTTCAACTCTTTGAGAAATTTTTTCCTCAAATTCGTGATCATCAGCAAACAAAATGTCTTTTAATAGTTCAATTTTATCCTTTTCGTTCATTAACTAGGGGATGTGAGAGAGCCTTACTTTTTCGCTCCAATTTTCTCGCCAAGTTCTACAAGTAACTTGCCGAGTATTTTTTTATTGACCGATGTTTCATCAAGATCTTCAATTTTAGCATCAAGATTTTTCTCTAGCTCCGTAATTCTAATATTTACGTCTGTAGCTATCGTATCAATTGAATTGTTTAAATCCGTTTTAACTTCTTCAATAAGATCATCTAAAACCTGCTTCTTTTGAAGAATTTCTTTTTTAAGTTCGTCAAGCTCAATATCATATGCTTGAAGAGTATCTCCAAAAATCAGGTTCTTGATTACATCTATTTTTGAGACAGAACTCTCAATTTTATCTTCTAATTTAAACATGGTTTCGTTCTTCTTGCTCATGGTTTAGGCGTTTTGAGTCATAAGATTTGTTGTAAAATACAATAAAACCTCCCAAATAGGGTGTGCAAAATACAATTTTTAATAGCGCTGTCTTGTATTTAGCAACATAAATTCTTTCAAAACCAACTTGTGTCGACCAACGGTAATTTAATCTAAAAAATCACTTGAAACTTCTGAAATACAGATTTTTACAGCGATCAGCTAATTTTCTCTTTACTACAAATTCTAACAAATTCGCAAAAAGCTTTGATTCACACTAGTTAGCTAGTTGCAAGCTTCAAAACTAAACTTCGAGTTACTACACGTTAAGAATTTCATAGAAAAATATTTTAGTGACTTGATTTAACAGAAGGACGCCTTCTGATTAATACCTGCATCTTTGACAATTTTGGGCAAAAATAGTATCTTGAACATCTATCTATTATATTTTAGACGTAATTGATAACATAGCATATACCTTAAATAAATACTCCGACCTAATCCATTTCATACGAAATCAACATTTGAAACGTTCGCTACTTATGAGACTTTTTGTCGTATTTATTGGGCTATTATTATTAAACACCTCCTGCAGTTCACTTGCCTTATTTAAAAAGAAAAACGACGCGGTCGTCACTTCTGAACAACTTTCTTCTAAGGCCAAAACCTTTGACCGCATCATTACCAAAGATGCCATTTCTCAAAATGGACTTTTTAATGTTCATCGGGTTGGCGAAAAATACTATTTTGAGATTCCTGATAGCTTATTCAATAGAGAAATACTTGTTGTTACGCGGTTTATCAAAACACCATCAGGGGCAGGCAACTATGGTGGCGAAAAAATCTCAGAAAACACCATCATCTTCGAAAAAGGTCCGGTTGACAACATTTTTCTTCGCATAGCAACCTTAGTTAGTGCTGCTGATGAAAATGATGCTATTTCAAAAGCTGTAAACAATGCAAACATTACACCTATTTTAGAGGCCTTTCCAATTAAGGCTTCCCATGAAAAAAAGGCCTCACATTTAATTGAGGTTACTTCTTTTTTAAATAGTGAAAATCCTTTGCTAGCACTTAGCAATTCTCAAAAAGATGCCTATAAACTTTTAGGCATTGAAAAAAACAAGTCTTATATCAAAGAAATCAATTCTTTCCCCATAAATACGGAAATAAAAACTGTAAAAACATATAAGGCAAAATCAAGCTTGGGGAAAAGGAAAAAAGCGCTTCCAGCAGCAGTACTTGCAGGAGTAGTTACTTTAGAAATTAACAACTCTTTTATTTTACTTCCTAACAAACCCATGCAAAAACGATATGCCGATGCACGGGTCGGATATTTTGCCAGCTCTTATTTAGAATATGGTGATGACCAACAAAAGGTAGATCGAAACACGTACATACATCGATGGAGGTTAGAACCCAAGTTAGAAGATATTGAAAAATGGAAACGCGGCGAATTGGTTGAACCTAAAAAGCCCATAATCTATTACATTGACCCTGCTACGCCTAAAAAATGGAGACCCTATTTAATTCAAGGCATCGATGATTGGCAAATAGCTTTCGAACAAGCAGGTTTTAAAAATGCCATTAAGGGCATGGAATGGCCAGAGGACGACCCTACTATGAGTTTAGAAGACGCACGTTTCTCTGTACTTCGGTACTTCGCATCTCCTTCTAAAAATGCATATGGGCCAAATATCGTAGATCCGCGTAGTGGTGAGATATTAGAAAGTCATATCGGCTGGTATCACAATCTTATGAATTTGTTGCATAGCTGGTATATGGTTCAAGCGGGTGCCGTAGATGAACGAGCTCAAAAAATGAAATTCGAAACCGATCTTATGGGTAACCTTATTCGTTTCGTAAGTTCACACGAGGTGGGTCACACCTTGGGTTTACGTCACAACATGGGTGCTAGCTCAGCAACACCTGTAGAAAAACTAAGAGATGCTGAATGGCTGAAAATTAACGGCCATACAAGTTCAATTATGGACTATGCTCGCTTCAATTACGTTGCGCAACCTGAAGACAATATTCCAGTAGAAGACTTGATGCCACGTATAGGTGATTATGATAAATGGGCGATTCAATGGGGATATGCTAGATTTTCACAAGAATTGGATGCCAAAGAGGAAAAAGAATTGCTGAGTCAAATGGTCGTAGATAGTGTAAGTAACAATCCTCGGCTTTGGTTTGGTGGCGAAGGACGCGATTTTGATCCAAGATCACAGACTGAAGATCTTGGTGATAATGCGATGGAAGCAAGTATGTATGGTATTTTAAATCTACAACGTATAGCCCCTTGTATTAAAGAATGGGTGAGAGAAAATGATAGTGATAATTACGCTAACCTCGATCAAATCTACAAAGATTTAGTCAATCAATACAGCGATTACATCTTTCATGTCGCCAAAAATATTGGAGGCATCTATGTGACTCCAAAAACGATGGGCGAAGAAGGTGAAGTGTATCGACCCATTGCTATTCAAACACAAAAACAGGCCTTGGTCTTTTTGAACAACCACGTTTTTAAAGAGCCAAAATGGTTAATGCGAAATGATATTCTCAATGCAATACAATCGCCACGCTCCAAAGAATCGGTAACGAAAACTATGGAAAGCGTAATGAGAAATCTACTTGGAGGAAGCAGACTTAGTCGAATGACTTTTATTGCCGAACGTTACGAGGATGAAAATCCGTATCGCCCAGAAGATTATATCGATGATTTAAATCAATTGGTTTGGGGCGATATGAATGTATTCTATCAAACTACCGCTTACAAAAGAAAACTACAAAAATCGTACGTTGCAAATATGATTACCTTATATAAACCTGATGTTTCAGAAGGTATTGTTGAAGGAATTTTGGCAGAATTATCAAAAGGATATACCTCAAACACCGATGTGCGTTCTTTGGCGTTAGACAATCTATTATCGCTTCAAGGAAAAATAAAAAGAACTCTTCCAGTAATGACAGACAGACTCACCATTGCTCATCTGAATTATTTAAAACGAGAAATAGAAGCTGTAGTTGGTGAAACTCAAGATGTAGATCCGCTATTTATACCCTTTCGGAAGGATATTTCCATCAAAGAAGAAGGAGAGGAATAGATTAATTACCATATTTCTCCATGGTAAATAGCTCCGGATTGCCGCCTCGATTACCGCAACCCGAAGCAATATATATTTCCCCGGTATATTCCAACAAACCAGAACCGTGACGCCCTTCAATAAGTGAAGGAAGTGTTCTCCATTCGTTTGTTTTTAAATTAAGTGCCTCAACATCAGCATGGGCTTTTTCTTGCGTAGTTGATTCTCCACCAACAACCAAAACCTCCTCATTGTAAAAAATAGCAGCATTTCCAGCGCGTTTTGTTGGAATATTGTTTGGTAATGTTTGCCATGAATTTGTAGCTATATCATAAACATCTACCTCAGCGATGGTGCCTCCAAAAGGTTCGTCAGGCTCAATTCCCGTATTTCTTCCTGCGGGAGTAACAATTTTTCCATCCACTAAAACAGCTTGAAAATGGTCTCTTGCTCTTGGCGCATCGGTTAATACGTCCCATTTTCCTGTTGCGGGATCATAACGATCCATCCAATTTTTGTGATCGCCTATATGTCCATTTTTAATTCCGCAGGCGATATAAATTTTCCCTTCGTACAACACATTTCCTGTTGAACCACGTCTTCGAGCTTCAGGAATTTCATCGCCTTTGGTCCATGTGTCCGCAGCTGGGTCGTAAATGTATACATGTGTAGTCGGAGTTTCATCGGGCCAACCTCCGGTCATGGCAGAAATACAATAGATTTTATTATTGTAAACTACAGGCTGAAAATGGTGCATTTCTATGGGTGGCGCTGTACCTTCCGTCCAGCTACCGGTCTGTGTATTGTAAATGCTAACCGGCCGAATACCCCTACCTCCTAATAAGTAAAACTTGGGGCCCACACGAACGAATGCGGCTTCATGCCGTTGTACGGGCTTACTATTATCTTTTGAAACTACAGCTTGCCATTTTAAAACCGTAACTTCTTTTTCTACTTCAACTTGAGGTTCTTTTGGCGTTTCCTTACAATTCGCCAATAGCAATAAACAACTGATATAAAAAAGGTTCTTTCGCATCACTTCTAAATCTTAAGTCTTATTTTTAATAGTATGAATTTACATTGAATGGATAAACTTATTCTTTTTATTCGGTGCATCTATCATAATCTACTAAAAACCTAACTTTATGAAGCGCATTTCTTTTTCTTCACTACTCGTTCTGCTATTCGTTATGGCAACTCAGGCAAAGGCTCAAGAATCTTCGAATAAAAAGATAGTATTGATTACTTTAGATGGATTACGGTGGCAAGAACTTTTCACAGGTGCAGATTCACTTTTGATAGCAAATGCAACCTATGTTAGCGATACCACCGATTTAAAAAATCGTTTTTGGCGTGATTCGCCTAAAGAACGACGAGAAGTATTATTTCCATTTCTATGGAAAGAAGTTTCGAAAATGGGACAACTGCATGGAAATAGAAATCTGGGAAGCAAGGTTGATTTGACGAACAAAATGTGGTTTTCGTATCCGGGTTATAATGAGATTTTGTCAGGACTTGCAGATGACAAAAGAATTGACAGTAATGCTAAATTCAATAACCCGAATACTACGGTTTTGGAAATTGCAAACCAAGACCCAAGATATGCTAAAAAAGTAGCTGCCTTTGCCAGCTGGGATGTCTTTCCGTATATCGTTAACGAAGAACGTTCAAAGGTTCCTGTAAATGCAGGGTTTGAATTAGCAAAAGGAGCAAACCTAACCGATCTTGAAAAGTTCTTGAATGAGCTACAACCCACAGTGCCCAGCCCTTGGAGCACCGTTCGATTAGATGCTTTCACCCATCACTACGCTTTAGCGTATATGAAAAAAAGTCATCCCGAATTAATATATATCGCCTATGGAGAAACTGATGATTTTGCGCATGATGGGCATTATGATGCCTACTTGAAATCTGCAAATACTACAGATACTTTTATTAAAGAACTTTGGAATTTTACACAAGAAGATCCGTTTTATAAAGACCATACTATTTTTATTATTTCGACGGATCACGGCAGAGGAACGATACCTTTAGATACATGGAAAGGACATGGAAAGGACGTAGCAAATGCAGGTGAAGTTTGGTTAATAACATTTGGTGCTGAAATAGATAACAAAGGAGAGATAACTACTAAAGAACAGTTATATAGCAATCAAATAGCACCCACCATCGTTGAACTTTTAAGATTAAAAAGCAAAAATAACGCCATGCCTGAGAAACCACTAAAAATCACAAAAGAGTAGCAAGCGGCCATAGCTTAAATCGTCAAGTTTACTTTGCCTTTGTTTACAAGAAAATTGTTCTGCCTACAATATTTTGAAATAAATAGCATTATAGTATTAAAGTCTCAGAAAAGCATATACCTCTCCCTCTACCAAACCCAAATTAATGATTTAAGTATGTACAAGATTGAGATAAAGGGAACCCCAGAAGACTTGAAAAGAATTTCAATATTTCTTGAAAATAATCATATCAAACATGATATTAAGGATAATGAGGATCATGCTCCGTTTATTGAAGAATTAGCTGAAGCTATCGATTGGCCTTTATTATTTCAACAATAGAATAGGTAATAACTCCTTTGATATCTCGAATCACTTGCTTTGTTTTGCCATCCATTCCATTAAGGACATTGACTTGCCATCAACTGTGACTGGATTGCCATCAAAATCGAAATCAGCATGATTGACATGGGAATAAATCCACGACCAATGTCCGTTGAAATGGTAATCTTCCCCTCCGTAAACTCCACTTAAATCAATTACGTTATTGTAGAACGAAAAATGAATATTGGGTGCACCCGTCTTCATTAATCGATGGTATAGCGGTACAACGGTTTCCTCAGGAATAGTTACACGGTCGTCTTTAGAATGCACGAACCAAATAGGAATGTTTTTAATGCTTTCAACCTGTTTGTCAGTTATATATTTTTCATGGTAGGCCAATGCACTAATGTAGCCCGCAGCAAAATAATCAGGATGTAACAGCAACAACTTTAAACTCATATAACCCCCATTCGAACAGCCTCCTATATATATTCTATTTGTGTCTACAGTAGGATTTTCTGCTACATATTTATGAATAAGTCCCATCAGCGCCGCATTGTAAATATCATTTTCATTCCCCCTTGTATAATCACCGCCAGCTTTCTGCATCCAAAAGGTTGGGCTTTGTGGAACCAGTACGTGTGCCCCTCCAAAAATTGCCTGAATCTCATCAGATGCATAGTTCGTTACCTTATTTGCAATTAAAGCGATACTTGGATCTGTTCCACCTTCTCCACCACCGTGCAACCAAATTAGTAGAGGTGATTTTCCGTCCGTTATTTGCGGAGCAAAGGATGCATAGGTTAATGCAATTCCATTTTGAGAAAACGTTCCATTTAAATCAAACTTATCGAGAGCTGGCATGATACGTCCCGTTTCTTCATTCCAGACCTTTTCGGAAGTTCTATGGGTAATGGTCATTTTATAATCAATCCATTGATTGCTGCCACGACCATTTTGAAAAATATATTTGATGGGTGAGCCCAGAGCATCATCAGGACTAACAAATAAAACAAGCGTTACATGATTTCCTTTGGCGATTCTGTTTCCTTTTGCATCGGAAACATAAGCGTAGACTACTTTTCTATCACCACCAACTTCCTCAGCGCGCATTTCAACTCCCGCTGCACTTCGTTCGACCGTAACAGAAAAATCGTTTGCTTTTGCCTCAACAACTTCTTCTTCCATTGACAAAATAACTTTGTTAACCCCAGGTCCCCAATCATATCCTGTAACCAGTAGTGTATAATCTCCTGCAATTGAATTTTTCTCACCCGCAGATTCAGCCATTAAACTTACTGGTGCAACTACAAATAGTAAAACAAGTATTTTTAAGATGGTAGTTTTCATAATTTGTATCTTTAGAATCAAGCAGTTAAGATACGTATTGCATAAATACCTATAGCCATGAAAAAAATTAAAAAAGAGGACATTAAACAAGAGGTGTTCGACCTCTACGATGATTATGCACATGACAGAGTGAATAGAAGGTTGTTTTTGGACAAATTATCCACTTTTGCGGTGGGTGGACTTACCGTTTCTTCGCTGTTAAGCTTTATTTCTCCAGATTATGTAAAGAAGATTCAAATACAGCAAGACGATACTCGATTGAACTCAGAGTTCATCAACTATGATTCTCCAAAAGGCGGAGGCGACATCAAAGGTTTACTTTCAAGGCCTGTCGATGCAAAGGAAAAACTTCCGGGAATTATAGTGGTTCATGAAAATCGCGGACTGAATCCACATATTGAAGATGTTGGAAGACGTGCTGGCTTAGCAGGATTTATCTCGTTGGCTCCTGATGCTTTAACTCCCCTAGGCGGTTATCCGGGGACTGATGATGAAGGGCGCGAACTACAACGCAAACGCGACCGTAATGAAATGTTGGAAGATTTTATCGCTGCCTTTGAACATCTAAAATCTCACCCTGAATGTTCGGGGAAGGTGGGTGTGGTCGGCTTTTGCTTCGGCGGATGGATCTCTAATATGATGGCAGTTAAAGTTCCAGATTTAGCAGCATCCGTGCCTTTTTATGGCGGCCAGCCCAAAGAAAATATTGATAAAATAAATGCGCCTTTACTACTGCAATTTGGAGAATTAGACAAACGCGTCAATGCAGGTTGGCCCGATTATGAGGCCGCTTTAAAAGAAAATGGAAAAGAATATAAAGCTCATATCTATGAAAATGCTAATCATGGTTTTCATAACGATACAACCCCAAGATATGATCGAGAAGCCGCAGAATTAGCCTGGACTAGAACCGTTGATTTTTTCAAAGAAAAATTAGCCTGACGGCTGCCCTTAGGGTTTCGGTGGATTTTGCAGTTTTGTTAAAATAAGTCATAAAATTTACCGTTATAATAGAACACCCTTAAAATTCCTAAGTTATATAGCACCTCTACTTTAAAACTTGCATTAGATCGCATTTTTTGAAACCAATTGGACCAAAATCTAGTTATGGGGCACAAAACACTATATAACACTTCGTGGAATACCGTCTACGACTATCTAAACGACTCGGGGAATCGAGCGAAACACCAAAAATTTTATGCTGCTGTAGAACCAATCATCAAGCATTGGCTTCTTCGTTTAGGCTTGAAAGATGACCTTGACGGACACGCCAAAAGTATTTTCTCCGACCTATTTCTTAAAGAACTTAAACGCTTGCGTTCCGGAAAATTGGTACCTGAAAAGTGTACGGCCAAAATCACGACCTATTACTTTCCGGTCATCAAAAACCTTTGTTTGGATTATATCAAAGTACTACGAAGTGAAGCCTATCTTTCGGAAGATGCATCTAATCTTGATGTGGAAGCTGAAGTGGGCGTATTCGATTCCTTATGGGGCGAACATAAAAACATGGTGTTGACCGAAATGAGCAAACATATCAAAGACTGGATTGAATTCTCAGGCTTTGCACGTGCCAAAAGAGACGTCTTACGAAAACGCTTTATTGAAGGACGAAAATTCCCTGATATTTTAAGAGGAGTCGACAAAAGTGTTTTTGAAGCGCAACGCAAATGGGCCTGTAGACAAGGCAAAAAAATAGCTTCTATTATTGCTGAAATAATACTGCCCGCTTTTATTGAATTTCACAGATTACCAATCAGTAAAAAAATAGACCCACGACTTATCGAAAAGTATTTACTAGGCCTCAGAACCAAACTCGCCCGATGATTCTAGCAAATCTGAAATAGTTTCTTTGTAGTCTGTTAGTTGCTTTTTTCGAGCTTCCGCAACTGGCTCAGAAGCTCCTTCAATTATTGGAAAAAGAATATCTTTAAATTCATTCCACTCACCTTCTAGCTCTACATTTTCTAAGCTCAGGAGGTCGAGTTGCAACATACGTATCTTAAGTGCAAACTCTTCATCTTGTTTCACCAAATTTAGAAATGCAGCACGCGTTTCAGTTTCAATGTCCGTTTCGCCTCTTAGATAGCCTTGATATACAAGTAATAGAACACTTTCGAGCTTTTTTTTCAGCAACGTGTTCGAGGGTGAAATTTTAGCTTTTTCCTCGATATGTATTTCTTGCTTTTTACTTAAATCATTCGAAAGGACACTCATGTCTCAGCCAACCGCCGTCTTTGATACGTCTGAACGCCTCAGCCCCGCTAGAAGCCGTTCTAGGGTGCGGACGG
>ENA-ORXM01001310-ORXM01001310.1-marine-metagenome-genome-assembly--contig:-NODE-1310-length-35335-cov-5.007686_pt1 | contig 35335 bp, 43 predicted proteins | sample MGYA00237867_ERZ511480 | MGnify/ENA primary metagenome ERZ511480 (study PRJEB26309, sample SAMN06266103) | marine metagenome | isolation source: Algal blade | place: United Kingdom:Sidmouth, United... | reverse complement strand
CGCGGGATAGAGCAGTAGGTAGCTCGTCGGGCTCATAACCCGAAGGTCACTGGTTCGAGTCCAGTTCCCGCTACTAATAAAATCAAGCCTTTCAGGAAACTGAAAGGTTTTTTTATTTCAATGGGTACAGAATAAGACTGTTTTTCTTATAGCAAATAGAAATTATACCAGATTGGTTTTATTTAGTCGAAAAGACATTTAAAGTATTACTATACATAAGACCATAATTGCTGATTTAGAGGTCCTTTTATTATTATAAATGTAATAGACTGACCAATATCAGTTTTTTTTAGAATAACATATTCTATTTTCATAATCTTAAACCCTTATTATGGAAAATATACTCTTGTTAACAGACTTTTCTGAAAATTCTATAAATGCCATTGAGTATTCAATAAACTTATTTAAAGGCGATAGATGTAACTTTTTTATACTTCATGTAAAAAGCTCTACCTCATACACAACGGATGACCTTATGACTTCAGGAAATGAAAGTATATATACTGGAATCTTTAAAGATGCAAAAAATGAGTTGGATAGTATTGTATTGGATTTGAAAACAAGGTTTAAAACTGAAACGTTCACATTTGAAACTATTGTAAACTATGATAATTTAACTGATGCTATTAATCAAGTTGTAAAAACAAAGTCAATAGATTTAATTGTGATGGGAACAAACGGTATTACTGGTGCTAAAGAAGTTGTTTTTGGTAGTAATACTATAAATGTTATTAGAACTATTGATTGTCCAACCTTGGTAGTTCCTGAAGGTTTTGTATTTAGAAAAGCCAATGAAATTTTGTTGCCATTAGATGTTCAGGATGCCTTAAGTGGTAATGCTTTTAGCAATGCTTCAAAATTCGCTCATAAATTTAGTAAGAAAATTCATGTGTTACGAATTAAACCCAATGGCGAAAATTCATCAGAAGAGAAGAAAGACAAAGAACATTTAGACTATTTTCTTAAAAATATAGATTCTGAATACCATATAATAAATGATATACCAATGAAGTATGTTGTTGATTGCTATATACAAACTCACAAAATTTATTTTATGTTTTTATTAGTACAACCAGAAAGTCTTTTAGAGCGCTTTTTTATGGGCTCACCAACTACTAGAATTAGTAATTCAATTCGAGTTCCTCTTTTGGTATTCCATAGTTAGCATTAATAAAGGTTTTATCAAGTTTCTATTTAGATTTTTTTGAAATAAAACCCTCTTTTTCTAAAGATTTTATAATCTTTTTTATATAATGATTAGTTGATTTACGCGTGTTTGTCGGATCGACAATATCATAAGTACTAGACCATATTCTAGATTTGTTTGAATCTTTTTTAAGACTATATAGTGAAGTTTCTATAGTATAAACGTTATAACTATCATAATATTCTTGATTAAAATAGGCATCTTGATATGCCAGGTAATAACCAATAAATTTTCTTAACCGATAGTCTAGCGTATAGGATTTACCGCTGTAAGACACATTATTCTCAACGGCTTTTACAACAGATATAAGTATTGCATCGTAACCAGCAGATATTAGTTTGTTGAGCTGCGCTTCAATTTCTGCTTCAGTCTTTTTTGAATCTTGAAATGATTCCTCAAAAACAACATGACTTTGCAAGGCGTTGACCTGTCTAGCGTTCAATTCTCTTATAAGTTGAAATTCAAAAATTTTACGAACATTTAAATCTGGCGTTACGCCTATTACTAAAATATTTTTGGGAATAAATGTCGTATAATTTGGGTTTATCCAATGCTTTGTCAGTGAGGTAGAGGAACAATTAAAAAATAGCAACGCAAGCAATACAAGACTAAATGTTCTCATAATATTTATTTTCTGTCTAGTAGATGTCTGTTTTTGTCTTCTTTCTTAATACTTTTGATAATATCAAAAAGTTGTGTCTTGAGTGATTTGTATTCTTTTAAAAATTCAGTAATGGTGATGATTAAATCACTATGTTCTTTGGTATAAGCCTTTTCTTCTTCTATCTGGTCAATCCCATCGACCATGATTTTTAACTCATTTTCATGAATTTTAACAGCCTCTATAAGCCCATTATTTTGTTTTTGTGATCTGTTAATGGCATCAATGATTTCCTTGTTGTTAGAGAAATTACCAAACGCTATTAATTGGGAAGTAAATTGAGTTACCAAATCTTCAAAGAATAGATGCTCGTCTTTAATAAAATTCAATTCAGATAACCATTCTTTTGAGGCTTCATGCATTTTATCGGCATCTAACCATTCTGTATATTTTAATTGAGATATTTTCATAAAAAGTATTATTTTAAATAGAAAAGCAGAACATAAGCCCTCAAACTACATTCTGCTTTTTCGGTTATTACAACACTTCAATAACTTTTTTTGGTTTTGCTTTAGCTTCCTCGTTTTTCTGAAGATTTAGCTTAAGAATACCATTTTTGTAAGTTGCTTTCAAATTTTGACTTGCATTAACCGATTTTGGCAGTTGCAATGATCTTTTAAAAGAATTATAGCTAAATTCTTTACGCGTGTAGTCTTCCTGATTTTCTTCAGTTTCTTTCTTTTTTTCACCACACACATTTAGTATGTTTTCATTGATGGTAACTTCAAAATCTTTCTTTGAAAAGCCAGGGGCAGCAAATTCAATTTCAAAGTCCTTTTCATGTTCTTTAACATTCATAGCTGGCATTAAGCTATCTTTTTCAAAAAAGTCATTGTTAAAAAAATCGTCGCTGCCTAAAAAACTTTTTAAGCTGTCATTATTCCAAGAAGGGAATAGTCTGTTTCTGTTGTTAAATTTAATGAGTGACATAATTTTATAATTTTGGATTAAACTTTATTTCTGTCACTAAATTAATGCCTAAGGTTACTTTGTAAAATGATAAATATCAGTTTGACGTGTTATTTTAAACCTTATTATTAAATTTTTATAATTGTGCTTTGTAAATACTGAACCAATTGTGATTTGAATTCGACTAACTCGAGTATTACATTGTAAGTTCTCAGCTCTAAGTTATCCTGTTTTTCAATAAAAAAAACATCGCAATCCAAGTTATCACATTCGATTTTATTAGCAATTTGATTGCTGTGATTTGTTAAATCATCCAATTGATCCTCTATAGTATTTAAATATGAATCTATCTTTTTATTATAGGTGGTAAGTCTTTCAAAGAGATTCATGACATTGGGCTTAAAAATGTTTGCTTCAATTAAAAACTTATAAAATTTTAATTCTATTTTAAGTACTTTTAATCGGAATTCGAACAGGTCTATATTATAAAGCAATTCGTCAATGTTCTTGTCATTGTTAAAACTTATGTATTTGATTTGAGTTGCCATGGTTTCTAAAATATTTCTTTATGCACTTCAGTTAATTTCGGAATTGTAGCATTCCAATTGTATTCATCTTTTAATTTCACTCTAAAAGCATCTAATGCTGTGGGTTCGCCATGAATGAGAAATACTTTTTCGGGACTATTTTTTATGTTGCTTACCCAATCCAATAAGTCTTGTTGGTCTGCGTGAGCTGATAGGCTTTCGACACTCTTTATGGTAGCTTTTACAGGATAGTATTTTCCAAAAAATCGAATTTCATGTGCACCATCTAAAAGTTGCCTGCCACGAGTGCCTTCCGCTTGATAACCAACCAACAAAACAGTTGTCGAAGGTTCATCAATAAGTTGTTGTAAATAGGTTAAAACTCTTCCGCCCGTGACCATACCACTTCCAGCAATTATTATTTTAGAACGTTTATCGTCTATGGTTTCCCAAGTTTCTTTATAAGATTGAATGATATTAACGTGGTTACACATGGCATTATAATCTTGCGTGGATAGTTTGTGCCACTTCGGAAAACGCTCAAAAACGTCCAAAACATTATTACCCATGGGACTATCTACAAATATTGGGATGTTTGGGATTTTATTTTTTTTATATAATTTCCAAAGTATAAACATCAGCGTTTGTAATCGTTCCACTGCAAAACTCGGTATAATGAGATTGCCCTTTTTATGGATGGTTTCTAAAATGATTTCCGTTAGTACATCTTCAATGTTTTCTTCAGGATGTAATTTGTTGCCATAAGTACTTTCTATAAATAGAAAATCTGCCCATTTTGGTTTTTTAGGGTCGTTTAATAAATAATCGTTTGTTTTGCCTATATCACCAGAAAAGACAAATCGTTTTCCGTTAATATCTAGTTCTATAAAGGTTGCACCTATAATATGACCGTTATATTGAAAGCGAAATGAGATATGTTCTGATAGTTGAATCCATTTATCTTCAATTTCAACTTCAAATTGTTTTATGGTGTTTTCGGCATCCATAATGGTATAAAAAGGTAGTGCAGGATTGTGTTTAGTATAATTATCCTTATTTGCTCTATTAGCTTCTTCTTCATGTATTTTGGCACTATCCTTTAATATTATTTCTGCTATTGCTAATGTTGGTGCTGTACCTTTAATTTTACCTTTAAAGCCTTGCTTATGTAAACGTGGGAGATAACCAACGTGGTCTAAGTGTCCATGGGTTAACAATACAACATCAATAGATGCCACCTCTACTGGCAAGTCTTCCCAATTAAGTTCTCGAAGTTGCTTTAAACCCTGAAACATTCCACAATCGACAAGGATGTTTTTTTCTGAAGTTTCAATTAAAAATTTTGAACCTGTAACAACGCCTGCAGCGCCTAAAAAATTTATTCTTACAAATTTTTTCATTCCGATATTTGATTAGGTACATAACTTTGAAATCTCATCAAGGATTTTCTTTTTTCGTGTCTCTGAAATACCAAGATGATCTAAATAAAATTTATCATCAACTAAATCTCTGCATAGCACAACAGATCTACTTAAAAGAAACTGTTTTTCACGTTGTGTCAGCAATGTGGATACCGTTATTGGGTATAATCCCAGTCGGTCAATTCTATCTTTTAAACCTTCATTTAACGGATAATCCCAGCTCAATAAATACAAGCCGCAACAATCACCATATTTCAAGGCGTCTTCGGTAAATCTCGTGTTTGTTACTAACCAACCTTTAGTGAGTGCTGTGTCATTTTTAGGATTGGTATCCCAATGCTCTTTTACATCTTTATATCTCGAATTAATATATAATGGCACTTTTACATTACAGTTAATACCCTCTTCGCTATGAAATTTGCATTCTATAAGTGTCGTTTCATTACCTTTGCTGGCACTAACATCAATTTCGTGTGTAACGCATCGACCCTGCAAAGTTTTGCCAACTTCAGTATTGTAACCAGAGTATTTTAAAATAGCACTTATAAAATGTTCAAAAGGAAAACCCGTTGGGCCTAATTCGTAAATGGCCTTTTTAAGTTTGTATTTTGATGCGAAATGGCTTTTATTCTTTTTTAGTAGCGCGAATGCTCTATTGTAAATTTCTTTAGTAGAAATACCTTGATATATTTCATCACGAACTTTATACAATATCTGATTTACAATTTTGTAATCTGCCCCAGATCTTTTTAGTGATGCACGTAATTTTTCTAATGAAAACTTAACTTTTTCACCAGAGGATTTGATGATATCTATATTTGAAATAGTCATTTTGATGTTTTAAAAACTGCCAAAATCAATATGATTTTGACAGTTTCACTTCTCTAACTAATAAAATTGTCAAGCCATTACTAACTTGACGTGAAGAAGTCTCTTACCCAAGCTTTAACTTGGTTGTCTGTCATACTATCTGCTTTTTTTACAGCTTTAATTTTAATAGCTAAGGCATTATAGTTTTTACGTAATGTTTTTGCAAATCGCTCGTTGGTTTGCGCAGGACCAAAAATGACTATAGAGCTAGAATCGTTTAGCTTGTCTATAATGTTTTTAAAATAGGTTTTAAACTGATGTTTCTCACGCTCTAAATATCTGCTGTCTTGTACCACATCTTGAGGACCGCCTTTAGACGGTGTGCCAGAACCACCATGAATATGATAATGCTCTATGTTAGATTGTATGGTTTCAAATTTTTCATTTTTGTTGTCAATCGTCACTATATGTGCCTTTTCTTTGTCTAACCAAATTCCTGTATTTTTCATATCTTTTATTTTTAATTTCTTAAATCGTGCATCACGAGTATCGGAACTTTAGTATGAAATGATATACTTTTCACTAATGGATTCGTTAAAACACTTCCGAAAAAAGTGTGTTTTTTATTTATAAAAGCTACCATATCACTATCTCTACTTTCAATAAAGATATTTATAGCTGTTTCTACCGAGTTGTGCGATAAGAAATGAGGTTTATGATTTGTGCCTTCTAATATGTCTTCTAGCAACTGCTTATTTTCTTTCTGTTCTTTATTTAACTCGGATTCTTTAGATATATGAAGTACTATTATAGTTGCGTCAGTTTTTTTAGCAATATCAGTAAGATAATTTAATTCTCTTTTTTTATAATGCGTTTTGTAGCTAGTCGGAAATACAATTTCTTTTGGCATAACTGATTTTGCATTTAGAGGAACAACAATTACAGGGCAATTGCGTACTTTTTCCATGACATTTATTGCTGTACTTCCAAAAGCTGTGGCTCTAGAATATGTTTCGCCTTTAGTTCCCATGACTACCATTTCAATGTCTTTTTTTTCTATAACATCTTTAATTGTCTCTATAGGATTGTTGAAAATAGAGATGGTTTTAAAATGATGCTTAGGGTTGCCATTTTCACTCATGGCAATCATATTAAAAATTTTTGCTAAACCATTTTCAGAATCTAATTTTTTTCTTTCATACAATTCAGTTCCAGGTTCCATATTCATTAAGTCTTCCATGATGTTACCACCAGCTGTAAACACGTTTAGTAAATAGAAATCGCAAGAGTCATTTTTATAAAGTTCTATAGCATAACGCAATGCTTTCATTGCATTTTTAGAAAAATCTGTTGTTATTAAAATTTTGCGTCTCATGGTTTCAGTTTTTGACTTATTTCTATAAAATTAGTTTTTCAACTTAGGATAAGAAATGATTTATATCAGATTACACATGGAATAACCAAAACAGGAATAATTGGTTTAAATCCTATTTTTTTTATTATAGGTTCTTTAATAATGGATTCAATAATACTATGTTTATAATTTATCATTACCAGTATATTGATATCCAATTCTTCAATAAAATCATTGATTTCTTGTGTTTTTTTGGCATAGTCTGGCATCCAATGAAAACTATATTCATAATTTTTTAAATAGGTTTTTAGCATCTCTAGATTATATTCCTGTAATTGGCTAAGTTTATCTTCTTCACTTATATGAAGAATTCTTATTTTAGAATTATGAATTTCTGCTAAACGCTTTATAGGTAATAGTTCTTCACCGTAAAAACGTTGAAAATCTGTTGGGAATGCAATTTGTTTAGGTTCATCAAAATCAAACTCTTCAGGTACAATTAATATAGGACAGTTTTTTATTTTTTTTATGATGCGAACTGTATGGCTTCCAAATAAAAATCCTTTTGCACCAGCAGCACCTTTTGTGCCCATTACGATAATGTCAATACTAAAATTATGTATTGTGGTCTCAATTGCATTTTGTAAATCTTCCGTACTTAAGATAATCTCAAATTCATGATTTGCATTAGCGTTAGCGTTCTCTGCCATAGATTTTAAATCATTTAATTCTTTTAGTGCATTATCAGACATCACTTTTAGCAACTTGTTTGAAAAATTAGACATCGTTGAAACGGTCATCTTGGTAGAGTGAAAAAAATAGAATTTGCACTCTGTTTCTTTATATAAATGAATTGCATATACTGCTGCAGACCATGCGTTATCTGAAAAATCTGTTGGAAATAGGATGTTTGTTTTCATAGCTGTGTTAAATTATTATTATAAGTTCTACGATATAAAAGTTTAAGAAAATGGTGTAAATCATAATACATTTATAGTTCGGTAGGAATAACCAAAAAAGGCACATTTAAATGAAACCCAATCTGGTTAATAGTGTTCTTAAAAAATGTATTCTCAAAGAACGAATGTTTGTTGTTTATCATAGCTAAAAGATTGATTTTGTGTTTAACTTGAAATTCATTGATAGCATGGCTAATATCCATGGTTTTAATATCATGAAACAAAAATGCTGAGTGCTTAAACATGGATTCTAATTTACTTTTATTCCGTTCTTGTTTTTCGGTAAGATCATAACCTGTTGAAACGTGCATAGCGTTTAGCCTAGCATGATTAGATAAAACAATTTCTTTTAAAATTTTTAGGTTTGAATGCTTATATAGAGCATTCAAATCAGTAGGGAATAATATCTCATGAGGTGCTTCATAAGCAAAACCTGATGGTACAGCTAAAACAGGACATTTTATATTTTTAAATACCTGGACTGTGTTTGAACCAAATAGGATTTCCTTTGCGCCAGTTGCACCTTTGGTTCCCATGACTATAATATCAATATCGAGTTTTTCTATAGACTCTCTTACACCTGACATCAAGTTGTCAAATTTTGCGTGGGTTTGGAAGGTGTGATCATCATTTTTTGTAAACTCGGAAGAAATTCTTGAAACTATTTTAAATAGATTTTCTCGTGATGTGTCTCTTACGGCATCTACTAATCCAAATTGCTCGGGATATCCAATGGTGTACTCAAGATTGTATATTGCTGGTATATACGTGTTCAATAAATGAAACGTACATTCTTCGTCTTTAAATAATTGAATGGCATATGTAATTGCATTCCAAGAATTTTCTGAAAAATCTGTTGGTAATAGTATCTGTTTCATGATGTTAAATTTTAAGTGTTAAAAACGAGCTGTATTTTGCATCGCCAATAGTGGGATGGCTAAGCCAAGGCTCACTTTATCGATGTTAGATGGGAATAACATATCCTCTAGAAATGAATGCTGCGTATTGACCATAGTAATCATATCAATATCTTTTTCTTTTATATAGGTCTTAACTGTTTCTGCTATTTTCCTGCTATCCTCTTGATAAAAGTTCACTTCATTTTCACTTAAAGTGTTTTCAATAAACCCTTTGTTATCCTCTTGTCTAATGGATAGCCTATGACTTGTGGAAACATGTAAAACATCTATAATGCTTCTGTACGATTTTGCTAAAATGGATAGTAGTTTAAGTTCACGTCGTTTGTAAGGCATCATATAATCTGTTGGAAACAAAATACGTTTGGGTTGCGTATTGGTATAATTTGAAGGAATAGCCAAAATAGGGCATTTCACGTATTTTAGCACCTGAAAAGTCTTGCTTCCAAATGCAATATGGCGATCATCTGATTTGCCTTTAGTTCCCATAACTATTAAATCTATATTCTTGTCATCTGCAATAAGATTTGCCTCTTCTATTAGTGTGTTATATGCTGAAATGGTGTGATATGTGAACCTCGGGCTTGGTGCTATTTTTTTAACAGTATCAATCAGTTCTTTTAAGTTATTATGCGATTCGTTTCTAATATTATCAAGAACATCATTAAATACCTCACGAGACGATAGTTCTTCGTGGTCGTAAAATTCATTTTGATACACATGCATGAAGTAAAATGTGGTTCTTTGGTATTTAAAAAATTCCAGCGCATACTTAATGGCGTTTATAGCGTTTTCTGAAAAATCGGTTGGTAATAGGATAGATAGCATAATAGTTGTTTTTTGATTTTATTGATAAAATTAGAATGTAAAACCCCTAAAAACTATGATATTTATCAGATGCGTATTTTAATAACCCTTACTATTGTTGAGACTAAGTTATTGAAGGGCTTGATAATCTCTACTGCCATATTAGCAAATAGCTATAGATAAGGTTTTAAAATTCCTTTTCTTTTGTTGAGCTGTTTTTCTAAATCGCTAACGGTATTTTTAACAGCTATTTCATAATTTTTTTCTTTAGAAGATGCAAATAGTCGTGGTCCAGTAAGGCTCAATTCTATTTCACAAATTTTACCATTTCCTTTTGAATCATTTTCTTTTTTAAAAAATACTTCTGAGTTAATTAGCGAGTCGTATTTTTTGTTCAACTTCATTAGCTTTCTAGTAGTATAGGCTTTAAGACTCTCACTTGTTAGTATATTTACAAATTGGATATTTATTTTCATATCTTACTATTTAATAGGTTATAGGCATAAAGCTATACTATCGACTAATCTTATGAAATGATAAATATCATTTTGAAGACACTTTTTTATAGGTTAGATTTTGAGATATAAACTTTACAGCATTGTAAATTTTAAGTTGTGTAAAACAAAAAACGGGAAGCGTTAACTTCCCGTTTCAAGTGAAACATTCAATTTCATTAGTTAACCTTTTCTAATCGCTAGTTCTCAATCCCTATGGATTTCGATAAGCTTTTCAGTTAAAAAATAGCTTCAAACATTTCATAACGAAATTTTCATTTTGCAACGAAAAAAACGTGTGCTTTATAAAAGCAGGAAACCTAAGCTTCCTGCTTTCTTGAAAAGTATAATGTTATCAGTTCCTCTCACAGCACTTCCAATAGAATTTTTTATTGCTAAAAAAGACTGGAACCATAAGCCAAACTATAGCCTTAAACTTTCCATAACAAGTTTTACATTTTGCAACGATAAAACCTGTATATCATTAAGAAACAGGAAGCCGAAACTTCCTGTTTCCTGACTAGAGCTTAATGTCATTATCTACTCTATTTCGTTTTTAAAATAACTTTATTTCTAATGTCATTCTTAAACTCAATAAAACCAAATAATAGTTTTAACCCCTTTGTATAGCTTATAAAGTCTTACGATTTATAAACCTATAGGTTTAATGTTTTCAATGATTCAAAGAACGATTTTTAATTATAGTGCTAAGATATATTAGATATTCAATGTAAAATATGATATATATCAGTTTTGAAAATTTATTAAAAAAAACATCCAACTAAGAGTAGTTGGATGTCTTCATTGATTAATAGCAAAAAGGTTTTAAAAACTAAAAATAATTGTTACTTCGTGTAACGTTACAAATATAATTAGTTTTTGCCTTTAAAAAACTGATTTTAATCAGTTTAGGGGTACAATACCATAAACTATATTAAGTAAAATGGCACCAATTAGAAATAACAAAGTATAAATTACTTGAACCAACTTAATATTTAAAATTATTAACCAATTAATTGTTGACTTTGGAAACATAAATAAAGACAATCCTAAAAACAAAGAGGCCCAACCTATTAATGTAATAATGACTTTATAATTGGATTCCCAAATGTTGTGAAACAAAATATTGAGCAATCCCAAAAGTATCGCCATGAACGAAAAAATAATTAAAAATTTTTCATCTCTTAGATCATTAAATATTTGTTTAATACGTTTTGGGTTGAGACTTAATATCAAAAAGAAAATGATAAGATACCATCCCCAGAATTTTGCCAAAAAGATTGAGCTGTCCATAATTTAAGTAATTTATTCGTGCAATACTAAAAACGGTATATCTGTGTGATAGGTTATTTTTTCAATTTTTGTATGAAATAAAATATTTTGGAAATAATTTAGGTTTTTAGCCACCATAACAATCATATCTACAGCTCTGCTTTCTACAAAGCATTGTATGGCATCTTCAACTTTTTTATTAGTAAGAAAATGTAAACTTGGATTAAAATCTACAAAATAATCATTGAGTAATTCCTTATTATTACTTTGTTCAGAATTTAATTGGGTATCCTTTTTATGTATATGTATTATTCTTAGACTACTTTCAAAATTCTTTAAAATTTCGGTTAATGGATCTAGAATATTGATATCGTAAGATAGATTAAAATCTGATGGAAATGCAATTTCCTTTAACTCACTAAATTTCGAATGTTCAGGCACAACCAAGGTAGTACACTTTACTTTAGTGATAACATCACCAGTATTACTACCCACAATGTATTCACTAAGTCCTGAAGCACCTTTTGTACCCATAACAATCATGTCTATTTTCTTTTCTTCTACATGTTTTCTTATAGATTCTAAAAAGAAATAATTATCTGTTAGCGTGAAGAAACGGTGCTTTTTGTTTGATTTATGGTTCTCACTTATATCTTTTAGTAGCTGTATTAATTTAGTTCTTGAAGGTTTTGTGTAAACCTCTTTAATAACTTCTGCTGTTGGCATATAAGCTTCTGCACCAGTAACCATATCTTTAATTCTGTTAACATGAAGCAAGTAAAAATTACATTTTGTAGATTTAAAGAAATCAATGGCATATGAAATGGCATTCCATGCGTTTTCAGAAAAGTCCGTTGGTAATAAAATATTCATCGTTTAAATGTCTTAGTATGTACAAACCTAAAACGATGAGGTTTTTTAAAATATGATATCCATCATATTAGGAAAATTTATCGGTTATTCTAGTAGATATCTTGTAACTTCTGAAGATCTATAACTTTTATATTTCTACCTTCCATTTCTATAAGTCCTTGCTTTTTAAAATCTGACATGGTTCTTATCAATGTTTCTGTAGCAATGCCAGCTACACTTGCCAGGTCATTACGAGAAATTTTAATGGGATCTTCTGGTTTTGAATTTATTTTTTCTGCAAATCTTAGGATGGTTGAAGCGGTTTTTCTTTGTACAGAACTGTAAGCCATTTGCAATAATTGGTCTTTAACCCCCGTAATATCATCGGTCAATAGCTGAATGACTTCTAACGTCACTTTGTGATTGTTGTCCAACACATCTTTTAACTCGGTTTTAGAAACACCAACCATTTTTAAATCTTCCAAGGCCGTTGCAGTTTCTCTATAAGGAACGTTTTGCGTAAAGGATGTATAACCAAATAGATCATCTTCTTTGTGAATTGCTGTGGTAAGTTCCTTTCCTTTTTCATCAAATTTGTAACACCTTACAACACCTTTTAAAACTAAATAGATGTAGTTGGAATTATGGCCTTCTTTGTAAATAATATCATTTTTAGAGTAGTTAAAAATCGTACCATTATCGTCAAAGAAGTTTTTTAAATCATTTAAGGTTCTTAATTCATTTTCATTGGTTTTTTTGGTGTATTTAATCGATTCCCGTTCATCCTTCAATATGGAAGCTTTTGCAATTCTGCTCTCTATGGCACTTACAATTTCATCTTCAGAAAAAGGTTTTGTAATGTAATCGTCTGCACCCAAATCCATGCCTTTCCTAACGTCTTGACGTTCGGTTTTAGCCGATAAAAATATAAAAGGTATAAATTTGGTGTCGTTATGTTTTGATAAGCCTTCCAAAACACCATAACCGTCAATCACGGGCATCATAATATCGCAAACTATAATATCTGGTTTCTCATGCATTGCCATTTCTAGACCTAATTTGCCATTGGCAGCTGTAATAACTTCATAGTTAGAAAGCTCTAATAATTCAGATGTATTTTCCCTTAATACGGTATCGTCCTCTATCAATAATACTTTTTTCATAGTTGTGCTTTGTTGGGAAGTTCTATAATGAACGTTGAACCTTTGTGTTCTTTGCTTTCAAAGATTATACTACCATTTAAGTTTTCTAAATGATTTTTTACGATATTCAAACCAATACCTGTGCCTTGCATAAGTAAAGCATTTTCGGCTCTAAAATAGCGATTGAATATGTTTTTTTGATCCTTCTCAGGAATGCCAATACCATTATCCTTGATTTTGAAAATAGTGGTAGTTTCATTTTGAGAGATATCGATATCTATAATGGTATTTTCAGATGAATATTTAATGGCATTATATGTGAGGTTTGACAAGGCTAGTTCTAAAATTTTTTCATCTTGGTATAAAGACATGTCATCTATATTTTCTGGGTAGTTAATTTTTTGCCCATCTTTTAATAACATATTGGCATTATAGATAACTTCGTTTAGGACTTTACTTAATTTAAAATCAGTGAAATTATAGTTGACTTTACCTTTTTCAAGTTTTTCTACGGAAAGGAAATCATTTAAAATGGTATTGAGATAATGAACTTTGTCACTAATGGTATCTATATGTTTCTTGCGTTTATCTTGCTGTTCGGTACTATTGTATTTATTGAGCAGCATAGTAGATGTTAAAATGCCACTTAAAGGGGTTTTAAATTCGTGAGATACCATAGATAGAAATTTAGTTTTTAAATCATTGAGTTCTTTTTCTGCAGCTAAAGCAATTTGTAATTCTTGTGTGCGTATCTCAACTGTTTTCTCTAATTTTTCTGTATAATTTTTTTGTTCTGTTATGTCTAAAATAATAGCAACATATACGTTTTTATCACCTAATTTAGAACGTTGTAGGTGTATGTTTACAGGATACGTGCTGCCAGATTTTCGCTGATGTATGGTCTCAAATTCAATTTTTTCTATATTCTCTTTTTTAAAAAGTTGAACTTTCTCTCTAAACTTTGATTTGTTATAGTCAGGTTTTATATCAAGAGGTGTCATCATTACTAACTCCTCTAGAGAATATCCAATATTTTTTTGAGCACCATGATTTGCATTTATAAATTTTAGGGTTTTAGCATCAAACACATAAATCTCATTTAAAGATTCTTCAAAAATTTTAGCTAAATGGCTTTTCTCTTGTTCTAATTTTTTTCTTTCTTTAACATTTAAGATTAAAGCCATTATATAGTTCCGATTATATATCCTAAACGGATTTAAACTAGCCTCAATTGGAAAAACACTACCATCTTTTTTAGCACCAAAAATATCACTACCATGTCCCATTGGGCGACTTTTAGACTCTTCTACGAAATCCTTAAAGTGAACATCGTGTTTGGCATGATAGTTTTTTGGAATTAAAATATTAAGAGATTGTTTTAAGAGTTCTTTATTTGTATAACCAAACATTACTTCGGCGGATGCATTAATTTCAACAATATTTTGATTTTCGTCAACAATAATTACCCCTTCAGAAATCGAGCCTAAAAGAATATTAAATATTTCTTGATCTTGTTGAGACATGCTATAAAGATTGGCTATAATATATAAAGATACACAATCTAGTTCTAGTATAGTAATTACTTTAATTAAGTTTTGAGTTGTCATTCTAAATGATTTATATCATTATTTATCATAAATAGCATGGTTATTTTTACAATATCAATCTAAACTTAGAACATGACCAGTAAAAAGAAAATGACACTACAATTTTACCGAAATCTAGGTAAATTATTCTATGCCATTGCAGCAACAGACGGAACCGTCAAACCCATAGAAATTGAAAAACTCAAAACCTTTGTTAAAGAACATTGGTTGGATATAGACGATATTGAAGATGTATTTGGCGTTGATGCTGCTTATCAAATCGAAATCGTGTTTGATTGGCTTAATTATGATGAGGAAATTGATGTCAATGCTTGCTACAATGATTTTGTTTCTTATAAAATCGAGCAGAGCCATCTGTTTACTGAAGAAGTGAAAAAGTTGATTTTAAAAACAGGCTCAGTCATTGCACATGCCTTTTCTGGTATTAATAAATCAGAATTAATACTAATGGCAAAATTAGATATGGAATTAAAAAAAAGTATAATACATGAATTATTACTTCAGCAAAACTGTAAACGGAAAATTTGAGACTATAGAAATTCAGATAAGAACCTTATTAAAAAATGAAGGCTTTGGCGTACTTGCAGAGATAAATATGCAAACCACATTAAAGGAGAAACTCAATAAAGATTTTAGAAAGTATAAAATCTTAGGAGCTTGTAATCCGCCATTTGCCTTTGAAGCCTTACAAGCAGAAGATAAAATTGGCACAATGTTGCCTTGTAATGTCATTTTGCAAGAGCATTTCCAAAACAAGATAGAAGTATCTGCCATAAACCCTATGGTAACTATGCAAGCTGTAGAAAATTCTGCACTTAAAACAATCGCACTTAAGGTAAGTTCTAAACTTGAAAACGTAATAAATAAATTAAAAAATGAAAAGTAGTTTTAATGAAATCATAAAGTCTGAAACACCAGTTTTAGTAGATTTCTTTGCCAATTGGTGTGGTCCTTGTAAATCGCTAGCACCAATATTAAATGAAGTCAAACAGGAACTAGGGGATAAATTGAAGATTGTGAAAATTGACGTTGATAAAAATGAATTGTTAGCAGCTAAATATCAAGTAAGAGGCGTTCCAACCATGTTACTTTTTAAAAACGGAAAACAGGTTTGGCGACAATCAGGAGTGCTTCAAAAAAGTGAGATTATAAATGTTATCAATTCAAATTAATCTAAAATTATGAGTACACACATCGAAGCAAAAAAAGGAGAGATTGCCGAAACCGTATTACTTCCAGGAGACCCAATGCGTGCCAAATGGATAGCCGAAACGTTTTTAGAAAATTATAAATGCTATAACGATGTACGTGGTATGTTAGGCTATACAGGTACTTATAATGGCAAACGTGTTTCGGTTCAAGGTACAGGTATGGGCATTCCTTCTGCACTCATCTATTGTCATGAACTCATTAACGATTATGGTGTAAAAAATTTAATTAGAGTTGGCTCAACTGGATCGTATCAAAAAGATGTTAAGATTAGGGATATCGTAATTGCTATGGCAGCATCATCAACCTCAGGCATCAATAATTCACGCTTTATAAATGCCGATTATTCGCCAACCGCCAATTTTGAATTGTTTATGAAAGCAGCACTCTATGCCAAAGAAAACAGCATACCAATTAAAGCAGGTAATGTGTTATCTGCTGACGAATTTTATGAAGACGATTACGACAGTTACAAAATTTGGGCAGATTTTGGTGTGTTGTGTGTAGAAATGGAAACCGCAGGATTATATACCATTGCTGCAAAATTCAATGTTAAAGCACTATCCATTCTGACCGTATCAGATTCTTTGGTAACCAAAGAACGCACTTCAGCAGATGATAGAGAAACCACCTTCAATACAATGGTTGAGATTGCTTTAAATACGTTATAGGCATATTTAATAGCTTCACTTATAGTTTATTTTAGATGACGAATATCATTTTGTGAGAACCTTTTCAACACTAATTTTAAGGACACACACAAAATTAAAACGTCATGAAAAAAGCACTTATTTTATTCCTCGCCATACTTATCATTCCCATTTCAGGAAGCTCACAAGAAATTGAAAACCTCGATTATATTTCGCCATTCCACGAAGACTTGGCAGCCATTAAAAAAGAGGGTCAATGGGAATTTATAAATACCATAGGAGAAATTATCATCGACTTTAGAGACGATTTAGTGGTAACATCAGTTGGAGACATAAATTATCCCATTTTTTCTGAAGATCGTTGTTTGATTGAAGAACAAAAAGATGATATATCCTATTTTGGCTACATAGATACATCTGGAAAAACAGTCATTGAACCTCAATTTTTAAACGCAGCTAATTTTAATGAAGAGAGGGCATTGGCATTAAAATTAATTAAAGATGTTGTGGCAAAAAACGAAGCTTTGGAAAAAAATGTCGTTTACTATAAATATCATGAAGTCGTGATAGACAAAAATGGCGAAGCTAAAAATTACTTGAATCCAAAAGGAGTCAATGTGGTTTTAGATAAAGATTTTTTGAAAGAACCACCTCAAATCACAGCAAAACAAATTTCCAAAACCCTATATGCGTTTAAGGGAAAGCATAAAAAATGGACACTTATTAGAATAAACGACTAATAGAATGAGAGCAAACTTAAACTTAGGCAGTATTTATGGAATCAATATAAAAATGCACTGGACTTTTTTTTTGCTAATCGCTTGGATTGTTTTTGATGGATTAAAACGCGGTGGGAATACGGAAAGTATTCTGTTTAATATTGCTTTTGTATTGGCAGTTTTTCTGTGCGTTGTATTGCATGAATTAGGTCATGCCTTAACTGCCAAACGTTTTGGAGTCAAAACAGAAAAAATAACACTTTTGCCAATTGGTGGAATGGCTAGTTTTGATAAAATTCCAGAGTCACCAAAACAAGAGCTTCTTATCGTTATTGCAGGACCCTTGGTTAATGTTGCTATTGCAATTTTGCTTCATTTACTCATTCCTGTTCAGGAGTTGTTTAATCAAAGTGTCACAGATGCTTATGGCATTTTCGCAAGTTTCTCTTTCCAGAATTTCCTATTTTTTTTATTTATTGTCAACGTTGGTTTAGCACTTTTTAATATGATACCTGCATTTCCCATGGATGGTGGACGATTATTAAGAGCTTTATTGGCGTTAAAAATGGATCGTGCTAAAGCCACACAAATAGCTTCTAGTATTGGGCAATTTATAGCAGTTGTGTTTTTATTGGTAGGCTTGCTTTACAATCCGTTTTTAATTTTTATAGCCTTATTCATTTTTTTAGGAGCTTATGGAGAAAACCAAATGGTGCAGCAATTGGCAGCGCTAAAAGGTCATACTGTTGAAGAAGCTATGCTACTTGATATAACAACTTTTAGTCCTAAAGATTCCATAGACCTTGTCGTCAATAAAATAATTTCTGGGACAGAAATTAATTTTATTATAGTAGAAGATTTAATGGTTAAAGGCATTTTGATTCATAGAGCAATAATAGAACATTCTAATAAAAACGTTTTGGTTCAAGATGTGATGGATACAACGTTTAAAACCGTTAAAAACACCGACGCTCTTAAATCAATATATCATCTTATTTATAGTAAGAAACAAGCTATTATCCCAGTAGAAAATGAGGGCAGACTAATTGGTGCTATAGATGCGATTAACTTAAATGAATACATTTTATTACAATCAAAATTAGTGTATTAGAAATGAAAACATTACCGTACATAAGTCTTCTTTTAATCTCGCTATCCTGTTCCAGCAATCAGGAACATATTTTACCAACAGAACAATCTTTAACCGAATCTGTTTATGCTTCAGCCACAATTCAACCAGATAGCCTATATCAAGTTTATGCTGCTGTTTCTGGAATTTTAGACGAAGTTTTGGTAGAAGAAGGAGATATGGTAACTAAAAACAAAACCTTATTTCAAATCGTTAATAATTCGCAAAAATTAAATAGCCAGAATGCCAAATTTACTTTAGATCTCGCTAAAGAAAATTATAACGGTAGTGCTGCGATTTTAATTAGTATAACAGATGAGATTGATGCAGCTACACTTTCGCTAAGGAATGATTCCGTTAATTATTACAGGCAAAAAAAACTTTGGGAACAGCGTATAGGTTCTAAATTACAATATGAGACTAAAAAGCTCAATTATGAATTGGCTTCAAATCAATTAAAACTACTAAAGAATACATACAACAGAACCAAAAATGAACTAAAAACAACAGTAAAACAAGCACAAAACAATTTTTATACGGCTTCTATCGCAACCAAAGATTTTACGGTAATTAGTAAAATGGATGGTAAAGTTTATGCGCTATTTAAAGAACCAGGCGAAATAATAACTAGCATGGAACCTATAGCAGCTATTGGAAGCGCAAATCGTTTTGTGATAAAGCTTTTGGTTGATGAAGTGGATATTGTTAGAATACACAACACACAAGAAGTTTTAATTCATTTAGAGGCTTATGCAGATACTATTTTTAAAGCGCAAATATCTAAAATTTATCCAAAAAAAGATGAACGTAACCAGACTTTTACTGTAGAAGCTATTTTTGTAAACCCACCTGAAGTATTGTTCCCAGGACTTTCTGGCGAGGCTAATATTATAATAGCCAAAAAAGAAAAGGTATTACCATTCCTAAAGCCTTTTTGATAGATAATGACAAAGTGAAAACTGATGAAGGAATCGTAACCGTAAAGACAGGTGCGCAAAATATGGATGCAATTGAAATCCTTTCCGGTATTAACAAAGATACCTATATCTATAAACCAGATAAATGATCAATTGGAACATCATATTAGGTATAGCAAAAACGCATTTGCTCACTAAGATAAAGCAAACGTCCATTGCTGCATTGGGTGTTACCTTTGGTATTGGTTCTTACATTACTTTAGTCTGTTTTATGACAGGTTTAAATACCATGTTAGACGATTTAATTTTGAACCAAACACCACACATTCATGTTTATAACGAAATTGAACCGACCAAAAACCAACCTGTTTCATTGTATGATGATATTAATAATAGTTTTAATGTTATTCATTCCATAAAACCAAAATTAAGCCAGAGGAAAATACATAATGCCTTACCTATTATTAATTACTTAGAAAAAGATGCTAATGTGCGAGGCGCACTTGCGCAGGTAAAAACACAAATTTTCTATATCGCTGGATCGATAGAAATAGGTGGTAATCTTACAGGTATTAACCCCATTGACGAAGCAAAATATTTTAATATGGGAGATTACATTGTAGAGGGTTCTGCAAAAGCGTTGCATAACACAGACAATGGTATTCTATTAGGTATTGGTATTGCAAAAAAAATGGCTTTAAAACTTGGAGATCGCGTTCAGGTAAGCCCAATAAATGGTGACATTTTCCCATTAAAAATTGTAGGTTTCTATCAAAGTGGTGTAGCAGATTTAGATGCCATTCAAAGTTTTGCCAACATTAAAACGGTACAGCGTATTTTAGGAGAAGCCAATAATTATATCACAGATATTAATGTCAAGTTAGTAAATATGGAAAAAGCCATACCACTTGCTAAAAAAATAGAACAACAATTTAAGCTTAAAGCCATTGATATAAAGACTGCGAATGCACAGTTTGAAACAGGAACAACCATTAGAAACCTCATTACCTATGCAGTATCTATAACACTTCTTATAGTTGCAGGATTTGGTATCTACAACATCTTGAATATGCTTATTTACGAGAAGATGAATGATATTGCTATTCTTAAAGCTACAGGATTTTCTGGTAAGGACGTACAGCTTATTTTTATGAGTCAAGCCATGATTATTGGATTTGTTGGTGGTATTTTAGGTTTAATAGTGGGTTTTGGGCTAACGCGCTTAATCAATACAATTCCGTTTAAAACGGAAGCGTTACCAACGGTAGAAACATATCCTATAAATATGGATCCGCTGTACTTTATTATTGGGTTTTCGTTTGCGATGGTTTCAACGTTTCTTGCGGGCTATTTGCCATCCAAGAAAGCCAAAAAAATAGATCCAGTAAAAATTATAAGAGGGCAGTAATATGAGTGTTGTTTTAGAAGCTAGACAGATTAATAAATATTTTAAAAAACCTGTGAAGTTTCATGTGTTGAAGGATATTAGTTTTCAAATTAAAAAAGGGGAATTTGTATCCATAATGGGAAAATCGGGTTGTGGAAAATCGACTTTGCTTTACATTCTCTCTACAATGGATACAGATTATGAAGGCGAGCTATATCTCAATAATCAACTTATAACAGGACAAGGCAGTACGCATTTATCTTATTTACGCAATAAACATATTGGTTTTGTATTTCAGTTTCATTATTTACTTTCAGAGTTTTCAGTTTTAGAAAACGTCATGCTTCCAGCAAAAAAATTGGCTGAAAAATCGCTTCAGGAGATTCAGGAAAATGCTATGCAAAAACTTAAAATTCTCAATATTGAACATTTAGCCAATAAAAAAGCATCGCAAATATCTGGAGGCGAAAAACAGCGTGTTGCTATTGCTCGTGCACTCATAAATAATCCGGCTATAATTATGGGAGATGAGCCAACTGGAAATTTGGACAGCCATAATGCAGAAAATGTATTTAATATTTTTAAACAGTTAAGTGAGGAACAGGGATTATCCCTTTTAGTAGTAACGCATGATGCCGATTTTGCAAATAAAACGGATAGGATTATTCAAATGGGAGATGGCGAGATTCTAATTTAGTATATGTTAATCTTGGGGATGATTAATATCATTTTATAATCTTAGTGTTAAAATTATATTGCTAACTAAATCTTTATAAAATGGCATTTGTGGATTATTATGAAATACTAAGCATTTCAAAAAATGCAACAGATAAGGACGTCAAAAAAGCCTATCGGAAATTGGCGCGCAAATACCATCCAGATTTAAACCCAAATGATAAAGAAGCTGAAAAACGCTTTAAAGAAATAAATGAGGCCAATGAAGTATTGAGCAATCCTGAGAATAGAAAAAAATACGATCAATATGGTGAACATTGGCAAAATGCAGAAGCCTACGAGAACGCCAAACAGCAGCAAGAATACCAAAAACGATATCAAGGTGCAAGCCACAACTATACAGACCAAGACTTTTCAGACATCTTTGGAAGCATGTTTGGTGGTGGTTCATCTAGACAACAATCAGCTAAATTTAAAGGTCATGACTTCAATGCCGAATTGCAGCTCAAATTAATAGATGTTTATACATCCCACAAAAGAACACTTACAGTAAATAATAAAAATATTAGAATCACCATTCCTGCAGGTTTAGAAAACGGACAAATTATTAAAATAAAAGGTCATGGTGGTAAAGGCGTCAATGGTGGACCAAATGGTGATTTGCTCATTCAGTTTTCGATTATAAATAATTCAAAATTCAAGCGCGATGGTAATCATTTATATACTGATGTCGATTTAGATTTATATAAGGCCTTACTTGGTGGAGAACTAACCATAGATACATTTACAGGAAAAGTGAAACTAATAATTAAACCAGAAACCCAAAATAGCTCTAAAGTAAAATTAAAAGGAAAAGGCTTTCCTAAGTATAAAAAGGAAGGGCAATTTGGTGATTTATTTATCACCTATAATGTGAAAATCCCAACCAATCTGTCAACAAAAGAAAAGGAACTTATTAGAGAACTTCAAAAACAAAGGTAATTATGGACACAAAAGACTTAATAGCCATTCAGCGATTTTGTTCGCACTATGAAATTCCTTTGTCTTTTATAGAAGAATTAAAGGATTATGAATTAATTGAAATTACAATTATAGAAAACACAAACTATATAAAAAAAACTCAAATTAATGATTTGGAACGATTAATACGCTTGCATTTTGACTTGGAAATAAATTTTGAAGGCTTGGACGTTGTTGATAATTTACTAAAACGTGTCAACGCGTTACAAAATGAAATTACTACATTAAATAACAAACTAAGACGTTACGAAGATTTATAGCTCACTAACAATCCTGTATTTTTCCAGCGATTTTACTATAGCAGACACATAGTTTGAAACTGTTAAGTTAATCTCTCTTGGGTCCACAATATCATAAGAAGCAACCCAAACCAATGACTTATCGTTATTTTCTAATAAGTTAAACAGCGACGCTTCAATATGGTAAACTTTATACCTAGAATAATAGCCTTCAGTATGATAAATGTTTTGAAATCTATAATAATATGGTCCAAAACGTCGCCAATAGTAATGAACCCTAAAATTATCGCCACTATAATTGACATTCTCATCTACACCTTTGACAGCAGAAATCAATACAGCATCAAAACCCTCATTAGATAGTTTTTTGATTTCATTTTCAATTTCTTCTTCAGTTTGTTTCACATTTGTAAATGTGGGTTTAAAAACGGTATGGCTTTGAACAGCTTCTATACCTCTGTTTTGTAATTCGGTTTTTAATTGATTTTCAAATAAGCGTCTTCCTGTAATGTTATCCGTAAGACCAATAATCAATACTTTTTGAGGCTTATAATTTTTATGAGTTTCACTAACCCAACTATCAGTTACTTTAGCTGAGTAGCAACCCGTCATTAAAATAATTGCTAAAATGAAAATAGGTGGTTTCACAATTTCTGAATTTTTATTTTATAAAATTAGTTGAACAGCAATGCTATCGCAATGATAATTATCAGTTCAGTTCTTTTTAAGTATTGTTAATTTTGAATTAAGAATACATTATTATTAATGGTAAATAAAGAACAAGAAACGTACGTACATCATCAAATTCTAGGTAAAAAAACAGAACTCTACTTTGCAATCCTCTGTGGTTTTTTTCTATTTATAGGTTTTTTAATTGAAAAATTAACGGGTTTAGCAGATTGGATATCTTTGTTAAGCTACATTATTTCCTATTTTTTTGGCGGCTTCTTTATATCTATTGAAGCATATAAAAAAATCCCTAAAGGAGAATTTGATATTGATTTTTTAATGATTGCAGCTGCAGTTGGTGCAGCCTACATTGGCAGTTGGGCAGAAGGTGCATTGCTTTTGTTCCTATTTAGTTTAGGACACGCTTTAGAGCATTATGCCATGAACAAGGCTAAAAAATCAATTCAAGCCTTGGGCAATCTATCACCAAAAACAGCGCTTGTTAAAAAGAATGGAAAATTGGAGGAGATACCAATCGAAAATCTTAAAATAAACGATATCATCGTTATAAAATCAAATACAAAAATAGCAGCAGATGGTGTCATAATTAGTGGTAGCAGCAGTGTCAATCAGGCACCAATTACAGGAGAAAGTATTCCAATAGATAAATCGTTTATTAAATCTACAGACAATTTACCAGACTTTAAACACATCGATAAAAAATATATTGTTTTTGCAGGCACCATTAATGGAGATAATAGCCTTGAGGTATTAGTACTTAAATTAAGCGAAGATTCCACAGTTTCTCGATTAATTAAAATGGTAAGTGAAGTTGAGGCTCAAAAATCGCCAACGCAACGACTTACCAAAAAGTTTGAAAAATGGTATGTACCAATTGTCATTATAGTTGTATTTCTGTTATGTTTTGCATTTTTGGTTTTAGATGAAAGTTTTGATACGAGTTTATACAGAGCCATAACCGTATTAGTAGCAGCTAGTCCTTGCGCATTGGCAATTTCTACGCCAAGTGCTGTTTTAAGCGGAATTGCAAGAGCAGCCCAAACAGGTGTACTTATTAAAGGCGGTAAAGCTTTAGAAGATTTAGGAGAAATCACAACAATTGCATTCGATAAAACAGGTACATTGACTGAAGGTAAGCCAAAACTTACAAATTTGATACCGTTAAAAGATTTGGATGAGAAAGCGTTAGCTGAGTTAGTATTAGAAGTTGAAAGTCTAAGTAATCATCCACTGGCAAAAGCAATCGCCAATGATTTAAAGATAAAGTACAGTATTAAATTTCAGAATAAAGTGGCAAACATTAATGCTATTCAGGGTAAAGGCATTCAAGCAGATTATGATAGTCATTCTGTTTTCATCGGAAATGCAAAACTCATGGAAGAGTCTAGCATTAAGGTAGATGAAATTATTAGCTCTAAAATGCACCTGCTGCTGCAAAACGGACATACTGTAATGTTAGTTGCTTTTAAAAATGAAATTGTCGGACTTATTAGTGTTATGGATTTACCTCGAAAAACAGCTGCTTCAACACTAAAGCGATTAAAAGAAATTGGTATTAAACACATGATTATGCTCACAGGCGACCATCAAAATGTTGGGAATGCCATTGCTAAACAAATTGGACTTACAGAAGTCAAAGGGAATTTATTGCCAGAAGATAAAGTTTCGGCCATTAGAGGATTAATCAAACGAGATAAGAAAATAGCAATGGTTGGAGATGGCGTTAATGATGCACCTGCAATGGCATTAAGTACAGTAAGCGTAGCGATGGGAGCAGCAGGAAGCGATGTGGCTTTAGAAACCGCAGACGTGGCTTTAATGTCTGACAAATTTGAAAACTTACCTTTTGTTATTGGTCTAAGTCGAGAATCCAAGCGTATCATCAAACAAAATATATTTATAAGTCTTAGTGTTGTAGTGCTGTTGGTTCCTGTTACCATGTTAGGGTTAACAAATATAGGTATAGCTGTGGCTTTTCATGAAGGTTCAACTATTGTTGTTGTATTGAATGCTTTGCGATTATTACGTTATAAAATGAATTAATTCTAGTTTTTTAAATTACAGAACTGATATTGCTCATTTTAGAAACAACAGTATTGTGATAGTTTTACCGAAAGCGAAATAATAATGCTCACTTTCAAAAACTTCAATATTGCAGATTGGTTTTCATTTTATCGCATTTTTGCAGCACCATTTCTATGTGCACTTATTTGGTTTGACCAACGTTTGATTTTTACATGGTTTTTACTTGTAAGTTATTTTACGGATGCTATTGATGGCTATTTAGCTAGAAAATTAAAAATTACCAGTCCACGAGGTTCACAATTAGATTCGTTTGGCGACCAAATCACCTTAATTGTTGGCTTGATAGGTCTGTTTTATTTTGAAACCGATTTTATCAAGACTAATTATATTTTAATTCTAATTGCTTTTGTTCCATACATTTTACAAATGATTATCGCCTATTTTAAATATGGAAAAGCAACCGCATTTCATACGTATTTAGCAAAACTATCTGCTGTAATGCAAAGTGTATTTATTTTATGGTCATTGTTCTTTTCGCCTGAATATTCTTTATTCTACATTATGATAGCCATTGGAATATTAGAAACTTTCGAGGAAATCACACTTATTTATATGTATGATAATTGGGCTTCAGATGTAAATGGTATTTATTGGGCATTGCGGGATAAAAGGCGTTTGAAAAAAGAAACAACTCATCCTTAGCTCACGGGAACTGACCAATATCATATATTACAAATGTCATCCTGAATAATTTGGCTGAAACACTAAAAATCCAATACCATGATTAGAAACTTAAATCAAAAAGAAAGCACAAAAATTTTGGCATCTAATTACGTGGGAAATTTATCCTATATTTATAGAGATAGACCTTATGTGGTGCCATTAACTTATTTTTTTGATACTGAGAATAATGTGATTATAGGCTATTCAGCCGAAGGTCATAAAATTAGAGCCATGCGCAAAAACGAAAACGTATCTCTAGTAGTTTCAGAAGTTGATTCCGTTAACTCATGGAATTCAGTTCTTGCCCAAGGCACTTTTAAAGAGCTTTCAGGAAGCGATGCCAAAGCACAATTGCACATTTTTTCTTTGGGTGTAAAAGATTTAATTATTGACAAAGAACATCGAAAGTTGAATTTTATAAGTGAATTTTCAAGTAAAATCTATAAAGACGATTTACCAGTTGTTTTTCAAATTAAAATCGATGAGATTACTGGTAAAATGAGACGTAACTAATTTTAAAATATTTGATTATGAAACATTTATCCCTAATTGCTCTCATCTTAATACTCATCAGTTGTAAAAATGATAAAATCATTGACAAAAAAGATAATGAGATATTTAATCCTGTTGTTAAGGATCACACTAAAACAGAAGATTTAGATATTAAATCTATCGATAAGTCAATAAAAATTGAGCAAAAACAGAAACAGTTTATTGAAAAGAAAGATGAAAGTGAAGCGCTTGAGAAATTGATTATTGATAAACATTATAAAGTCGAAAAGAAAGATTACAACATCAATTTTAAATTCCCTTTACTAAATGAATCTTATAAACCAACAAATAGAAATTTTAATAAGTTTATTAGCGACTATTACGCTAATATCACCAAAACTGAGTCAGACATTTTAGAAAGTAAATTATTGTGTGATAGCATTGAAGCCAAAACCTTTCGAGAAGAACGATTTATAGATTACAAAATCTATAATGTTAATGATCGGCTTGTAAGTGTATTGTTTTATAAAGAGAATTTTTACAATGGAGCGATGCATCCTAGTTACTCTTTCGACTGTTTTAATTTCGATTTAGATAAAGGTGTTTTTATGGCTTACGAAGATTTTTTTATACAAGGATCTGAAGAAGAATTAGTGGGAATCATAAATAAAACTATAAATGACCAAATTGGCAAAGGCGATATGTATTATGAATGTTGGGAAGTATCTTCAGACGATTTCTTTACTAGTAAAAACAACTTTGTACTTAATGAAACTTATGTCGAATTCTATTTTGATGATTGCGTGATATGTCCATCTTACTCAGGTACATATTCGATTGAACTTTCATTGACGGATTTGCTATCAGTTTTAAAGAAATACGAATCTAATCCGTTGATTTTTATATAACTTTTGTACCAGACCAATCATGAAAACAAAAACGCAATTACTACTAGAACTTTGGATAGAAGCTAGAACACGCTTCGCAAATCAGTTACCTCATCTTTCTAAAGAAGATTTAAAAAAGAAACTAGTTCCATCACCAAATAGTATCGGTTTTTTAATTCGGCATATTGGCGATGTTGAATTGCTTTTTGCCAAAAACGTATTTGGTGCAAGCGATACAAAAGTGATAGCCAAAACAGTGATTGCTCAAAAGGATACTAGAGAATGGACTAATATTAATGAGTTGTTAGAATATGTCAATCACTCATTTGAAGTGTTGCAGTCTATTGTAGAAAAACAGCAAGATTCTGATTGGGAAACTACTATTGTAACTAAAGAGTTTGGCACTAAAACGAAAGCGGAAGCTTTTGGCAGAATCATTTCGCATACCACGTATCACGCAGGTCAATTGGCTATAATAAACAAGTATGGAAAAAGCTAATTTTAGAAAACAATCATTTTTTGTTTTTAGCTTCCTTTTTCTCTTGTCGCTCAAGTTTTCTAAAATAACCACGTGTCAAGAAATTATGCTTCAAGGCTTCCATATTTTGATTAAACTTATCTGTGCCTTCATTGATGTTTTTGAGCGTGGATTTCAAACTATTCACCAAAGACGTATCCTTTACAACATAATTGTATGTGCCTTCACTGGAATTGAAGTCATCAACTACAGAATTGATGTTTCTAATAACACTTTCAATTTCTACACTTGAAGCTTCAAGGTTTGTTACAATATGTTTTAGTTTTTCACCTGAAATAGTATCGTTAAGAAGCATGCCCAAAACGGTTTGATCATCTGTTTTAATTGAAGAAATGATAGTATTGAGCTCAGCAATTGAGTTAGAAGCACCACGACTAGCATATTTAAGATTGGCAACAGATTGTTTTAAATCTTGAGCCATAATGGTATCGTTGAGCAAAACACCAATAGTCCCTTTTCCTTTTGTAATTTTATTGGTTATATTAAGTAAATCTGAAGTCAGTATTGCTGCATTTTCAGTACTAGTATTGAGTGTGTTAAGAATGTCGTCAGTACCAATTTTACTATAGGATTCTATGATGTCATTATTATTTATGACCCCAGAAATCACTTTGCCTGGCACAATATTTACAATCATATTACCAACCAATCCGTCAGAGCCTATGGTTGCAATCGCATTTTTTTTGATATGAGAAATGATTTTTTCCTCAATAAACAATTCTACTTTTATGGTGGAATCATTTACCATCGTAATGTCTTTAACTGTACCAATATCAATACCAGAATATCTAACATTGTTACCCTTTTGTAATCCGTTTACATTCTGAAAGTAAGCACTTATCGTAAATGTTTTTTTAAACATATTCTCGCCTTGACCAATGAGATAAACACCAGCAATAAAAAGAACAGTTCCAATAAGAACAAATAGGCCTAATCGTAGTTTTTGTAAATTTGATTTTTTCATTGCTTTTATTTTTTTATTCCCTCAAAAACGGGAAACATTAGTGTTTAAAAAAGGCTTTAATTTTTGGGTCTGCAGAAGTTGATAATTCCTCAAACGTTCCAACAGCATAATCAATACCGTCAATAAGCAATAGCATCCTGTCTGAAATGACGCGCGCACAATCCACATCATGCGTAATGATGAGCGATGAGGTGTTATATTTTTGCTGAATATCTTGCATTAATATGATGATTTCTTTTGCTGTAATTGGGTCTAATCCGCTTGTAGGTTCATCATAAAGAATAATTTTTGGTTGCAGAATGAGTGTTCTTGCTAAAGCTACACGACGTTTCATACCACCAGATAATTCTGAAGGCATTAAATCTACGGTATGCGCCAGTCCGACATTGGTCAATGCTTCAATGACCAAATCTTCAGTATTTTGATTTGAGTTCATCTTTTTTTTATGTCGTCGCAAAGGGAATTCCAAATTTTCTCTTACCGTCATAGAATCATACAAAGCGCTACCTTGAAACAGAAAACCAATATCTGCTCTTAAAATATCTAAAGCCTCTTGAGTTAATTTGGTTATGTCATTTTGCATTACTGAAATTAACCCACTATCGGCTTCCATTAAACCTACCAAGCATTTAATCATGACCGATTTTCCACAACCCGATTTTCCCATAATGACTAAATTCTCACCTTGATGAAGTGTCATATTAAAACCGTTCAAGACATGATTATTACCAAAGCTTTTATGTAAATCCTTTATTTCTAAGACGACATTCTGTCTTGATATGTTTGCTATTTTATTCATGTGATGTTTTTATCGTTTTCTTGGTCGCATGGTACATCCATTTCATCATTTTATTGGGTTCATATTCTATTTATGGATGTTTCATAAGTCATAAAAAATATCGGTTACAAAAACTGCAATAAAGTCGATAACAAATAATAATAATGAGCTAACGACCACAGCAGAATTAGCAGCTTTACCAACACCTTCAGTACCTTTAGCACAATAATACCCTTTATAGCAACCAACAATTCCTATCGCTAAACCAAAAAAGAAGGATTTAATGGTTGCAGGAATAATATCACCAAATTCTATGGAATCAAAAACCTGATTAAAGTAGAGTGTAAATGACACATTACCTTTTAAATTTTCAACTAAAAAAGAACCAAATAGTGCAATTGCATCACCTATAATTACCAATAAGGGCAGCATCAACGTAACTGCCAATACACGTGTAACAACAAGGTATTTAAAAGGGTTTGTGCCAGAGACTTCCATAGCATCAATTTGTTCGGTAACACGCATAGAACCTAATTCTGCACCAATACCAGAACCAATTCTACCAGCACAAACTAAAGCGGTAATTATTGGTCCAATTTCTCTAACTATGGAAATACTAACCATGGATGGCATCCAAGACACAGCACCAAATTCCATTAATGTTGGTCGCGTTTGCAAATCCAAAACCAAACCGATTATAAAACAGGTAATAACAACTAACAACAAGGAACGATTTCCCGTATTGTAACATTGACGCAAAAGTTCTTTAATCTCAAAAGGACGTTTCATACTTTCTTTAAAAAAACGTCCTGTAAAATAAGATAAGTCACCGAGTTCAATTAAGAACACGTTCAGCTGATTTTTGATTTTTGAAATACCTGACATATACGGCTTTATGGTCTAACCAAATGTATTGGAATCATGGTTTTTACAAAATGATATAAATCATATCAATAGACTGACATAAATCATTTTACATATAGGTTTTACATCCTAAATTTGGATATAATTTATACACTTAAGACAATGAATATTGGTTTAGTGCTATCTGGAGGAGGTATGAGAGGAGCTGCACATATTGGTGTCATAAAGGCTTTAGAGGAACACGGTATCTTTCCAACACATATTTCTGGCACAAGTGCTGGCGCAATAGTTGGCGCATTGTATGCTTATGGTTATGATTGGAAAACTATATTCGGTTTTTTTAAAGAGGTCCAATTATTAGACTTTAAAAAATATGCACTTGGTAAACCTGGTATTATTGATGCTGAAAAGTTTTATCCTCAATTTAATGCCCTGATTAAATATGACAATTTTAATGCTTTAAAAAAACCACTATTTATTACTGCAACCGATATTTTAAAAGGAAACCTCAAAACATTTAGCGAGGGAGAATTAATAAAACCCATATTGGCATCAGCAGCGTTTCCTGGTGTTTTCGCACCAGTAAAAGTAGAGGAATCCTATTATATAGATGGTGGTGCACTTAATAATTTTCCTGTTAGCGTTCTTAAACCTATATCTGATATTCTCATAGGAAGCTACGCTAATGGTTTTGAAGCCATTTTTATAAAAGACCTAAAGCACTCTCATAATGTTGTAGAACGTGCCTTTAAATTAAAATCGGTCAAGGAAGATTATAAAAAATTCAAGCATTGTGATTTAGTCATCTCACCCAAAATATTGAGCAAATATGGCACGTTCGATAAAAAGTATCTTAACGAGATTTTTGATATTGGATATAATGCTACAATTGAGGCCCTTCAGAATAATGCAGCGCTACAACTAAAACTTCCTATTAAACACACTCAAAACTGATATTTATCATTTCGTTTTAACGCTTGACGAGCTAATTTTATTGAAAATAAATAGCGCAATGAGAATTACAGTTCATATACAAAATTTAAAGTGTGGTGGTTGTGAAAAAACTATTGTTAACAGACTTACTGAAATCAAAAATATCAGTGAAGTTGAGGTTAACCAAACCGATGAAACCGTCTCGTTCGATTTTCATACCAATCACGATTTTGAACACGCCAAACATGTGCTTTCTTCCATTGGTTACCCAATTTTAGGAGCAGATAACAAAATTTTAACTAAGGCAAAATCATACATCAGTTGTGCAAAAGGTAGAATCAAAAAATAAATATTATGGAAACATTACAAGCACACGAACAAATAATAGCAATGCCAAGAATTGGAGATAAAGCGCCAGAATTTAAGGCAGTAACGACCCAAGGCGGTATTAATTTTCCTTCAGATTATAAAGGTGAATGGGTTATTTTATTTAGTCATCCTGCAGATTTTACACCTGTTTGTACAAGTGAGTTTATAACTTTTGCTCATCTGGAAGAAAAGTTTGAAAAAGCCAATTGTAAATTGGTTGGACTTTCAATAGACGGTTTATACAGTCATATTGCATGGTTGCGGACAATTAAAGAAAAAATTGAATTTAATGGAATGAAAAACATTGAAGTAAAATTTCCATTAATCGAAGACATTACCATGGAAGTCGCCAAAAAATATGGCATGATCCAACCTGGCGAAAGCAAAACACAAGCAGTTAGAGCAGTATTTTTTATTGACCCTAAAAGCATGATTAGAGCAATCATTTATTACCCACTAAGTTTAGGTAGAAATTTCGATGAAATCTATCGTGCTTTAATTGCCATGCAAACATCTGATAAATTTGAAGTCGCCACACCTGCAGATTGGAACCCAGGAGATGATGTTATTATTTCACCAGCTGGATCTTGTGGAGTTGCAGAAGAGCGCATGACATCAACAGATGAATTGGAATGTAAAGAGTGGTTTTTTTGTACAAAACCATTAGAAAAAAAGAAGTATTAGATAAAATTCTCAAGAAACCTAAACTGCTTGCAAAGTGAAAAAACTTATTGCATTATTCGTTATATTCATGGGCATCATCTTATTGTTTACATTAAAACTATGTTGTCCAAAAGATGAAGCTCTTAATCTGTCTTTAAATTTTGCAAATTCTGAGATTCTCTCAAAATCCATTTCAGTAAAAAAAGTAATTATACAGAAAGAGGTGTTAATTGAGAATTACTTTAGGTATTTAGATTCTGTAGTTGACAGATATCAGACGTTAACCTCTTATAAGTTATCCGAACATCTATTAGTAAGAGCTAATCCGTGGATTATAGACACCTTGCAAAACACAGATTATTACAGGATGATGGCAAAAGATTCGTTTGTTTATAATCAAAAAAAGATGATTGCTTTACCAATGGGTAATTCAATTATAATTCCCGATTCTACTCAAGCTAAAACAATATTCAATGCATTCAATAAAACTACTATAGATATCAATATTCCTGAATTTAAATTACGGATTTATCAGGACTCAGTTCGGCTTTTTGAGTTTCCGATACGCGTCGGAAGAAATGAAAAAAAGTTTTTAGAAATGTCTGGAAGAGTTCAGGATTTAAAAACAAAAGTCGGAACTGGGTGTATTGTAAATCATGTAAGAAATCCAAGATATGTAAATCCCGTAAATAACCATGAGTATTTTGTAACAAAGCGCGATGACAATAAAGTAACAAAATTGCCTCAAATTCCTTTTATAGAAACAGAACTAAACGGACTACGTCACGGACAACTCATTCATCCAACTACAAATCCAATAACTTTAGGTAAAGCCTATTCTAATGGTTGTATAGGAACAAAAGAAGCCGATGCGTGGGTAATTTACTATTATGCGCCATTACAGACCGAAATTGACATTAGATATGATTTAGACATCGTAAATGAAGAGGGTGATACTATCGTTTTAAAAGATATTTATGGGTTTAATAAAGATAAGTTAACTACAACTAATCAATAGAGGTCAATTCATTTTCTGTTGCTTTATTTGAATCATAACAATCTAAATTATAAATGGTGCTTTCTGCAATATTGGTTAATGCTTCATCTGTGAGAAAAGCATGATGCCCAGTAATAAGTACATTTGGCATCGTGTTTAATAGCATTAAGTTAGTGTCGGTTGGTATCTCTTGAGAATGGTCTTTAAAAAAGATGCCTCTTTCATTTTCATAGACATCAATTCCCAAAGCACCTATTTTTTCACTTTTAAGACCAGCGATAACAGCTTCAGTATCTATTACAGAACCTCTTGCAGTATTTATTAGGATAACGCCATCTTTCATTTCATCAATTAAATCTTCATTTATAAACCCATGGGTATCTGCATTTAAAGGCACATGTAACGATATGATATCTGCTTGATTGCATAGGTCCTTCAGTGAGGTATATTCCATATTAAATTGCTTTTTCAATGTATCGTTTTCTTGAATATCATAGCCCAAAAGCTTACAGCCAAACCCATGCATAATCTTGCACATGATTTCGCCGATTTTTCCCGTACCAACAATACCAACTGTTTTTTGGTTAAGGTCAACACCAACAAGATTATTAAGGCCAAAATTGTAATGACTTACTCGATTATTAGATTCTATAAGTTTTCTATTGAGCGCTAATAATAAAGCCACAGCATGTTCAGCAATAGCAAAAGGCGAATATGCTGGCACGTTAGATACTTTAATATTTAGTCGTGAAGCAGCTCGAAGATTTACATTATCATGACCAGCAGAACGTAACGTGATATATTTAACACCAAAATCTTTAAGTTTTTCAACCGTAATTAAACAAGCTTCATCAGCCGAAAATATGGATATCGCATCATAACCCACAGCTTTCATTGCGGTTTTAGACGATAAAGCCTCTTTTATAAAAGTGAGCTGATGTTTTTTATTATTGGCTTCTTCAAGATATGGTATTTCGAAGTCTTTTGCGCTGTAGATTAATACTTTCATATTGATTTCCTTATTAATTAGAACATTGAATCTATTTACAATTAGCCAGTAAGTAAATGATATCGGTCATAATAACTCTATTTTAAATTTAAGTAATTGCGTTATATTCAATATCATTTTCTTTTATATCTTCTTTTTAATAAAAAGGATTTTATTTTTTTTCTATCCAATTATTAAAATTTACCTGGATTTGTAAATCCTCTTTTACAGACGCTGCAAATAGAATAGTTATAGAATAATTTACATTTAATTGATATTATTTAACATCAAGTTTTATTAAAAGTTTTATAAAGAGTCGGTTTTATAGTATTTTGGTGTGATTTGGGTATTGTGAAGATAAAGCTCATAACCGGAATGTTACTGGTTCGAGTCCAGTTCCCTCCACTAGAGAAAATAAGTCAGCATTTTTGCTGACTTTCTTCGTTTTAATGCATTTTATATCAAATTATTTTTAAATTAGGGCATGCGAAAAATTCTATTTGGTGTCACCATTACTTTAGTTGTTTTATTCTCGTTTAA